>Ga0183096_1000123_pt1 | contig 173561 bp, 110 predicted proteins | sample Biomet5_FD_127791 | JGI IMG/M metagenome (GOLD analysis project Ga0183096, IMG submission 127791) | Microbial communities from bioreactor (seeded with sewage sludge) at LBNL, California, USA - Biofuel metagenome 5 (version 2) (version 3) | ecosystem: Engineered > Bioreactor > Anaerobic >...
TAGGCGAAAGGTTTAAAAGAAGGCGGACCTGTATTTTGAAAAAGAGAATGATATTACTCGAATATTCAATTTGTGATTTCTTTCCGTACTGAAACGGACGGAAAGAAATCACAAGAAGAGAGCATTCCTACATAGCAGCCAAAAAAAGAAGCAATTAATATGGAAAAATGGCATATTTAGCAGATGAGGGAAACAGGAGAGAATAAACAATCTTAAACAAGATTCCTAATATCAGAAACCATCCGGATATAACTTTAGAAGAGTTCCCACAGCCCGATCTCTGTATATCGGTGACAGAAAAATATCGGTAGAAAACAAGAACGGAGAAAGGGAAAACTTATCGCTAATAAGTCATTTTTTTTGATTTAGCTTTACTTTTATAAGGAATTTACTAAGCACCCCATACAACCTATCCTAGATAGGTATAAATGTGAATTAGTATTAAAAGGCTTTTAATCATGCTTTAAAAGCCTTTTAATACATCAATGAAAGCCTTTCTTTTTAGCATTAAAAGCCTTTTAATTGATAATAACTTAGGAACGCAACCTAAATGTATAATTATAATACATACTGTCATGCTATTAAAACAAAGCATCAAGAGGAGAATGACAAACTAAACAAAACGAGTTCTTTTGCCCTCATTACTGTTCCTATCGTATCAAAAAGCAATTTCCAAGAATATCATACAGCACTAAAGCGAACACTAAAAAGAGAGACAGATAACAGAAACTATAACTCACAATACTAATACGCATCAGTATAATAAGAATAGCCCATCTTCAATTTAGTTGAGACTCTATAAGACTCTAATAAACACAAAATATAAAACTGCTTAAAACATTTTTCAGAACAAGATTACTCTGAGCTCATTCTTACCAATTAGATTAAGGAGAGATAATAAAAATCTACGCACCAAAACGATATTTCTAAAGTTCTTGATGCGTAGATTACCTATTATATTCCCTAAAGAAATTCTAAGGAAATACTATTACTCTAAAAGTTACTACATTAAAGGCCGCTAAAATCAACGCCTTCAAACACCAAAGACGGAATTTGCCAGGAGGTAGTGGGACGAGGATCATTGCCAATAGCCGCTAAAGCTCCCCATAAAGTCACCAAATTGCCCGTAATATTCATTTCATTAACAGGCTGAGTGAGTTTACCATTCTCTATCAAAAAGCCTTCAATACCATAAGAGAAATCTCCTGTCGTACTATTACTATTCCCTCCATTGAATCCCGTAATAAGTATTCCATTTTGGACATCTGCCACCAGCCCGTTAACATCTTTATCCCCCGGTTTCAGAATCAATAAAGACGGAGAACTGATAGTGGGTTCCACACCCATTTTCTTAGCATAGTAAGTGTCTATAAAATAAGTCTTTAGAACTCCATCTTCAACTACCGGACGATGTTCTGTAGCTACACCCTCATTATCGAAGTACCGGGCACCATTAGCACCAATAATATGCGGTTCATCAGTCAACGTCATCTTATCAGAACCTATTTTAGTATTCAGTTTATTCACTAAAAACGAGTTCTTTTGCTGTAGAGCCGAACCATTTAAAGCGCTTAGTACCGGACCTAGCAAACGCCCAGAGTTCATCGAGTCAACAACCATGGTATATTTACCGGACTTTATCTTCTTCTGCCCAAGCTTTTTCAAAGTACGTTCCAATGCTTTAACCCCAATTCCTTCTTTAGGTAGTTTATCATAGAACAAACGATTTTCGTACCAACCAGAAGAAGGTCGCGCTCCCCCTTCTCCCTTAATAGATACACTGGCAGAAGCTGAGAACCAGGAATCCTTTGATTCACCTTCAAACCCGTTACTAATTAGCCGATAAGAAGCGTCTTCCCCATCGCTATAAGATGTCTCTACGGAAATAATGCGCTCATCTTTGCCCATGGCTTCTTCTGCAGCAGCACGGGCTATTGCAACTTTATCATCAGGATTAATATCATAGAATTTAGGATCAAATAACTGCAAATCAGGTTTCCCTCCTTTATAATAACGGGAAGGATCAGCTAAGACACGTGATTCGTCAGGAGCTAAATAGCGTGTAGATTCAATGCCATTTTTGATAAAGGTTTCCAATTCTTTTTTATCCAAACGATTTGTTGAATAAGAACCATAACGCCCGTCAACATACAAACTGATGCTCAAACCGCTCTCGGAAGCTTGTTGCAAACGGTCCATCTTAGCATCCCGCAATTCAAACGAAGAGTTAGAATTAGCATACAGCACTAACTTGGCTGCCTGACACCCGTTCTTCAAGGCGAAATCCATTGCCCATTGTGCCAGTTTTTTATTATCATCTGTTATCATTGATTCCAAGGATCATTAAAAGTTATACATTAATTTTCGCCTCCCACGGTTAACTTACTGACTAATGCCGAAGGCATACCGCAAGTTACAGGACATGACTGCCCATCCTTACCACACGTCCAGGTACCATTATCTATTTTATCATTATCGGCAACCATTGTAATATCAGCCAACGCCTTCGGTCCGTTACCTATGATATTGATATCTTTGATTGGTTGTGTAAGTTTACCATCTTCAATGAGATAACCCGATTTTACAAAGAACGTAAAGTCGCCTGCACCGATTTGTACCTGCCCGTTCGTGAAGTTATTCACAAAAATACCCTTCTTAACCGATGCTATAATATCTTCTTCTTTCATATTCCCAGCCTCCATATACGTGGCACGCATACGTGGAATAGGCACATTACGGAAGGTATCGCGTCGTCCGTTGCCTGTAGGAGCTATGCCATAATGCTTAGCACTAATGCGGTCGTGCATGTAACTGGTCAAAATTCCCTCTCTGACAAGATAAGTTTTCTGTCCTTCCACACCTTCATCATCGAAGTTTACTGACCCACGGTTAAATAGAATGGTCCCATCATCCACTACATTAATATGCTCATTGCAAACTTTTTTATTTAGCAAATCAGAAAAGATCGAAATCTTTTTCCGGTTGAAGTCCGCCTCGAAGGCATGTCCTATAGCTTCATGCAACAATATACCGGACCCCCCTGCACCCATGACAACAGGCATTTCTCCCCCTTTAGGCTTAATGGCTTTAAACAGAATCGAGGTATTGTCAACTGTCTCCCGCGCAAGCATCTCTACAAGGTCATCAGTCAGGAATTCAAATCCTTTACGATAGGAACGGGAAGCAAAGCCATTCTCCACCCGTCCGTTGTCTTCCATGATACAAACAGAATAGAAGGAAACCATCGGACGGTAATCATAATAGCTGACTCCTTCAGAATTACAAAAGAGCACATGAGTGGTGCTATCATTTAAACCGGCCTGTACCTTATGAACCCGATGATCTAAAGAAAATATCTTTTCATTCAACCTCTGAAGATATGGGATTTTAGCCTTAAGGTTAACTTCCTCCCAAGGAGTTACCACCGAATAACGATTTCTGGCAATGGTCTCTTCTTTGAGTCCAACCGGTTTAACCGTTTTGCCGGAAGAAGCTATACGAGCAGCCGTATGGGCAGCACGCATCATTTCCTCAAGAGAAACGCCTTCAACGTATGCGTAGCCGCTTTGATCACCAGCTAAGACCCGCACCCCCATACCAAAGTCTATGTTAGAATTGCAGTTGTTAACTTTACCGTCCATTAAACTTACTCCATTATTGAATGTATGCTCAAAATAAAGTTCTGCATAGTTTCCCCCCTTTTCAAGAGCCGCCGACATCACTTTTTTCAAGTCTGTTTCAGTCACTCCGAAATGTTTCATAGCAGCCGCAACAGCTGATTTATGGTCCGTTCCGCCTAATGCCCCCCGTACCGATGACGGCACAGCCAATGACGGTACAGCTAGCGAACCTAATACCGCTAGGCCACCCGTTCTTAAAAAATTCCGTCTATCCATTCTTTTATTAAATTTAAAATCCAAATTTTCCTATATATACAATAAGACGTAAAAACGTTTCTTTTTATCACACGGTTAAAGATTATTTTCTTTCTTAGTAAGCATACTTTCCAATTCTTCTGCATTCAGACGAAGATAGAACTGCCCTTCGTAAGCAACAGAAATAGCCCCGGTCTCTTCGGAAACAATAATAGCATGCGCATCAGACTCTTGCGAAATTCCCATCCCGGCACGGTGGCGCAAGCCCAGTTCTTTAGGAATATCCAGATTATGGGACACCGGCAATATGCAACCGGCCGCCTTAATGCGTCCTTTGCTAATCACCATTGCTCCATCGTGTAACGGACTGTTTTTGAAAAAGATATTCTCTATCAAGCGCTGATTTATATTTGCATCAATCACTTCACCCGTGTGCACCACTTCCTCGAGCGGCAAATTGTGCTCTATGATAATTAAAGCTCCTACTTTCTGCTTCGCCATGTTAAGACATGCCATGACAACCGGCATAATCTCGTCGTGCTTTAAATTATCTTTTTCATTTCCGGTAAAGAAGCGCACCAAAGCACTAGCGTGCTTATGTGAACCGAGAGTCAGTAAAAAGCGGCGTATCTCATCCTGGAATAAAATGATAAGAGCCAATACCCCCACACTCACCAACTTGTCGAAGATGGACCCCAATAATTTCATTTCCAATACTTGCGACACAACCAACCAAATCAAAATAAACACCAGAATGCCGGTAAATACATTGATAGATCCCGATGCTTTCATCAACTTATAAGTATAATAAAGTAAGAAAGCCACCAGCAGGATGTCTATAAAGTCTTTTATGCCAAATTCAAAAAACAAAGCTGTATTCCTTTTATTAGTTAATATTCATTATTGCCATTGACGATTCGCCTTCATCTCCTCCACAATCTTCACCGTTTCCACCGCTTCACGTACATCATGCACCCGGAGTATGTTGGCCCCTTTTAACAGGCAGATCGTATCAAGAACGGTAGTACCGTTTAAGGCTTCTTCGGGAGACGTTCCCAACAATTTATAAATCATTGATTTGCGAGATACGCCCACCAACAGGGGTAAAGCGAATATACGGAACTCATCCAAATGAGCCAATAGGGTATAATTATCTTCCACGGTTTTACCAAAACCAAAGCCCGGATCAAGAATGATGTCTTTCACTCCTAAATCGCGCAGCTGCTGCACCTTCCGTGAAAAGTACATAAAGACTTCTTTCAACAGATTATCATAATGGGGATCTTGTTGCATACTCTGCGGAGTGCCCTGCATGTGCATCATGATATAGGGCACATTTAAATCGGCAACCGTGGCAAACATATTAGCATCCATTTCTCCAGCGGCAATATCATTAATAATGGCAACTCCGTATTCTTCCACACACATTCTGGCCACGTCCGCCCTAAAAGTATCCACCGACAGAATGGCATCCGAACATTCACGACAAAGGATGTCCAGACCCTTACGCAAACGTTCCATCTCCTCTTGAGGAGATACATTGGCAGCGTTAGGGCGGGATGAATATGCTCCTATATCAATCATCTTCCCCCCTTCTTCCAATATCTGATGTGCCCTTTGGATGACATCTTTTTCTGTCTGCATACGACTGTTGGCATAAAAAGAGTCGGGAGTAAGGTTTAAGATACCCATTACACAAGGAGTGGAAAGATCCAGTAAGGTTCCATTAACATTGATAGATTTGGGAGATAAGTTTTCCATGATTAATATGTTCCGTTGTATTCTGCAAATGTAAACAAAAAAGGTATCTGAAACACATAAAGCACTCAAAAACATAAAAACAATTTTACCCGGACGTAACACCATAGCAGAGAATAACCTATCTTTGCAACGATTTAGCACATAGAAAATAATATTGGCAGAAAACGTCATGGACATAACCACTCTTTATCAGCTATTTCTGGAATGCACTTGCGTGACAACGGACAGCCGCAACTGCCCCCAGGGTTCTTTGTTTATCGCCTTAAAGGGAGATAATTTTAATGGCAATGCCTTTGCAGCCAAAGCGTTGGAATCAGGAAGCTCGTATGCCGTAATAGATGAAGCGACGTATGCCCCTGCAAAGAATAAGCACTATATTGTAGTGGACAATTGCTTACAGACGTTACAACAACTGGCCAATTACCACCGACGTCAAATAGGTACGCGGCTCATTGGAATTACGGGAACCAATGGCAAGACAACGACAAAAGAGCTGATTTCCGCTGTCCTGTCGAAAGCACATCACGTACTTTATACCCAGGGAAATTTAAATAATCACATTGGAGTACCACTCACACTCCTGCGCCTGACGGCAGAACATGACCTCGGCGTCATAGAAATGGGGGCCAGCCATCCGGGAGACATCAAAGAATTGGTTAATATTGCGGAGCCGGATTATGGGATCATCACTAACGTTGGTAAAGCGCATCTTGAAGGTTTCGGTTCATTCGAAGGAGTGATTAAGACGAAAGGTGAACTATATGACTACCTTCGTCAACGAGGTGATTCCACCATCTTCATTCATCACGACAATCCTTACCTGAAAGAAATAGCCTGGGGATTAAATCAGATCTCCTATGGTAGCGAAGATAACCTCTATGTAAACGGATGCGTCATAGATAATTCTCCTTTCCTTACTTTTAAATGGAGAGCCAATAAAGAAGGGGAATATCACCAAATAAAGACGCAACTCATCGGAGAATACAACTTCCCCAATGCGCTGGCAGCCATCGCCATCGGGCGTTTCTTTGGGGTGGAACCAATCAAGATTGATGCGGCGTTGGAGGAATATGTACCACAAAACAATCGGTCACAGCTCAAACAAACAGCGGATAATACTTTAATTATCGATGCTTACAATGCAAACCCCACCAGTATGGTAGCTTCGCTTACTAATTTCAGAAACATGAAAGCTGCAAACAAAATGTTGATACTGGGCGATATGCGTGAATTAGGTAAAGAGAGTATGGAAGAGCACCAAAAGATTGTCGACTTCCTAAAAGAATGTGACTTTAAGGATGTAATGCTGGTTGGCGAACTATTCTCTGCCACAAAGCACAACTTCCCGACTTATGCGGATGCACCAGCTGTTATAAAAGCGCTAAAAGAACATAAGCCTCACAACAAGACTATCCTTATTAAAGGTTCAAACGGGATTAAATTAAGTACGGTTATCGACTATTTATGATCGTCTTTTAATATCCGAGGACGTAAAATGAAATAGCTTATCAAAGTTGCACACAATACACCACAAGAGTTAGCCGCAAAGTCCAGCCAATCCCCACTACGGTAAGTGGTGCAATATGCCTGAAGCAATTCTACCGTCCCGCTGAAAAGAATGGGACAAAGAAAGGCTCCGATCCATGCATGCCACAGCAGTGCAACTCCTTTCCGATGCGCACGCAGAAACTCCAACCACAGCATGCCCGACATGCCGAAATACATGCAAAAATGTACCATCTTATCAAAATCGGGAATACGACTCAGCTCTGTCGTAGGCGGCTTGAAGAAAGACAAATAAATCACTATTAAAATAATGAGTAATGATATCGGGTACTTTCTAAGGTAATACATCTTACTATGGATTTAAATTACATTTGATTCGCAAAAATAAGGAACATTTTCTATATTTGCGTATTTTTACGCTTATTAATAACGAATTGATAGATAAAATCATTTTTATGATTAAAAACGATAGAGCTAATTTTGGAAGTAAGATAGGTGCCGTACTCGCCTCTGCCGGTTCTGCGGTAGGTTTGGGTAACATTTGGAGGTTTCCTTACGAAACGGGCAACCACGGCGGAGCCGCTTTTATTCTCATATATATAGGATGTGTACTCATATTGGGTATTCCAATTATGGTAGCTGAATTTCTTATAGGCCGTCATTCACGGGCCAATACAGCCGGAGCTTATCAAAGACTGGCGCCGGGCACCCAATGGCATTGGGTGGGACGTATGGGCGTTCTTGCCGGTTTTCTGATTCTAAGTTACTACTCGGTTGTTGCGGGATGGACATTACAGTTTATCCTCGAAGCAGCAACCAATAGCTTTGCCGGAAAATCACCAACCGATTTTATCAATGCATTCAGTTCCTTCTCTTCCAATCCCTGGCAACCATTGATTTGGCTTGTAGTCTTTCTTCTCGTAACCCACTTTATTATCGTGAAAGGAGTGGAAAAAGGGATAGAAAAATCATCTAAGATCATGATGCCTGTACTCTTCATACTGCTATTAGTGCTGGCTACATGTTCTGTGAGTTTGCCTGGCGCAAGCGATGGAATCAGGTTCTTATTAAAACCGGACTTCAGCAAAGTGGATTCCAGCGTATTTTTAGGTGCAATGGGGCAAGCCTTCTTTTCCCTTAGCTTAGGCATGGGATGTCTTTGCACTTATGCCTCTTATTTCAGAAGAGAGACGAATCTGTCTAAAACCGCATTGAGCGTAAGTGCTATTGATACTTTTGTTGCCATAGTAGCAGGGTTTATCATTTTCCCGGCAGCTTTTTCCATAGGCATACAACCGGACGCAGGGCCAAGCCTCCTCTTCATCACCTTGCCGAATGTATTTCAACAAGCTTTTAGCAATATCCCTGCATTGGCATACCTTTTCTCCGTTCTGTTTTATGTACTTTTGGCTTTAGCCGCCTTGACATCGACCATTTCACTGCATGAGGTGGTGACAGCCTATCTACACGAAGAATTCCACTTGAGCAGAAAAAGTGCTGCTGCCATAGTGACGTCAGGTTGTATCGTCTTGGGAACCTTATGCTCACTCTCCCTGGGAGTAGGTAAGGGATACACACTATTTGGACTTGGGTTATTTGATTTATTCGACTTTGTCACCGCAAAACTCATGTTACCATTGGGAGGTTTGCTCATTTCTATTTTTGTCGGCTGGTTCCTAAACAAAAGGATTGTTTGCAAAGAAATCAGCAACAACGGCGTACTAAACAGACCATACTATAGATTGTTCATCTTTATATTACAATTCATAGCCCCGATAGCAATACTATTCATCTTTATAAACGGACTAGGACTGTTTTAAGAGTCAGTATATATGAAACAGATCTTCAGAGAATTCTTTTACTATACAAAAGAACAGCGAAGAGGCATCTACTTACTGATTATTCTCACCGTGTCAGTCCTCGTTTTTGGATATATACATTCCGTTTGGAGAGATCGGCATGCACCATCACAAAAAGAAATTGAACAACAGGCGGCAGACGAAAAGCAATGTCAGGAATTCCTTTATTCTTTACAAAGGAAAGCAGCAGACCATGTCCGGCATATTCCATTTGATAAGCAAATTGAATGGGCAAGAAAGTTCTCCTCACCAAGGGTTCTATCCAGTTTCAACCCCAACACTGCTGATTCTTTGACCTTTCAAAAGCTGGGATTGCCGGGATGGATGATCAAGAATATCCTTCACTACCGTTCCAAAGGCGGACACTTTAAAAAGCCGGAAGATTTCAAGAAAATATATGGACTCACTGCAAAGGAATACTCAACCCTCTCTCCTTATATACACTTATCTGCCAAAGATACTATGCGAACATCCATATCATTGCATCATCCAGCGTCAACACATGCGCCCGTGCTAAAATATGTCGCTGGCACTAGCATCAATTTAAATAAGGCAGACACGACGGAGCTAAAAAGAATTCCGGGAATAGGTAGTGGCATAGCCCGCATAATCGTTAATTACCGTCAACGTCTGGGAGGTTACTACTGTACAGGACAATTAGAGGAAATTCATCTCAATAGCAAAGAACTACAAACTTGGTTCTATATTAATCCGAAAGAAATTCATCCTCTTAACCTCAACAAAACCGGCATAGACCGTCTTTGTCATCATCCTTACATCAATTTCTATCAAGCTAAGGCATTTGTGGAATACCGTCAAAAGAAAGGCTCAATAAGCAGTTTGAAGCCATTCAGCCTTTATGAAGAATTTACAGCAAACGATTTGGAAAGAATCAGTCACTATGTTTGTTTCGAATAAGAAGCTATGGCACGAAGTCGGCTCCATTTAGTCATTTTTCAGGAGAAGTAGCAAATTAACCGGTAAAACGTGGCATAAGCTCTGTTTCCTATAGGAAAACAAGTTGTTTTGCTATTCAAAACAGAGTGTTTTGACAGTCAAAACACTCTGTTTTAAGCATTAAAATAAAATGTTTTGAAGTATAAAAACAATCGCTTGCTACTTATCAATGAAATACATTATATATATTGAACAAGAGATGTGCCTATTAAATACTCGTTCTCTCCGATAGCTGCGTTACATCATGCCATAACAAAAGGATAAGAAACTCTGAGCAAAGTCTTAATCATATTTTGTAATCCATGCAACTTTCTTAAAAGAGGTTCCGTCTAATTAATAGACAATAACCCTAAAACAGGAAGGCCGCACTGGACTAAGGACTAAAACCATAAGAATACGATGAAGAAGTTTTTCATAGCCATACTCATAGCCAGTGTGGTACAGGGTGTTTTTGCCCAGAAAATAGACATAAAAGGCACCGTGCGTAATGCCACAAGCAAAGAAGCAGCAGAGTATGTAAACGTTGTATTACAGACTATGGATTCGACTTTTGTAGCAGGCGTAACAACCGATCAACAGGGGTGTTTTGCACTACACAGCGTAAATAAAGGAAACTACCGGCTGGTGCTGTCAAGCATTGGCTACAACACCGAGTACATAAGCCTCAGCGGATTAAAACGCGACACAGATCTGGGGCAATTGAACATAAAAGACACTGCCATTGCGTTGGACGGGGTAACCATAAAGGCATCCAACCAAGTTAACCGTGCCGACCGCAAAATCATATTTCCCTCCGAACGTCAGGTCAAAATCTCTACTAATGGCATCAACCTGCTTCAGGAACTCATGCTCCCCCGTATTCAATTCAACCAGATGACCAATGAAATCAGCCTGTCAGGTGGAGGCGAACTACAACTGCGAATCAATGGAGCCACCGCCGACATCAATGAAATAAAAGCCTTGAATCCGGCGGATATTATCAGAATTGAATATCACGATAATCCGGGATTGCGCTATGGAAATGCCGAGGTTGTTCTCGATTATATTGTCCGCAGGCCAGATACAGGTGGCAGTTTTGGTACCGACCTTAGTCAAGGAGTAAACACCATGTGGGGAAATCATAATATATATGGAAAGATAAACCATAAGAAATCAGAGATAGGACTTTCCTATTTTATAGGAGTACGCGACCTTTACGGATTATACCGGGACAACGAAGAGACTTTCAAGCTCGCAAACGGAACCTCCATTCAGCGCTACGAAGAGGGCACACCCGACCAGGCCACTATATTCATGCACAACTTAAACTTAAATTACAGTCTCCAGCAATCGGAGAACTCTTTATTCAGCGCTACTTTCCGGTTGCGGGGAAACAACCAGCCGCATTGGGACTTTCATGGAATACTGCATAATGCCAACGACATTACAGACAATATGAATATTATCGACAACACCAGACAAAGTTGGGCCCGTCCTTCACTGGACCTCTATTATCAACAGAACTTAAAGAATAAACAAACACTGGTATTCAATCTGGTAGGTACTTACAACCGGGAAAAATCACATCGGTTATATCAGGAGAGTACGGCGGAAGAACTCCTGACTGACATCAATAACAATACTTCGGGGAATAAATACTCATTAATCGGTGAAGCAATCTACGAGAAAGAGTTTCCCAAAGACAGTAGGCTGAGTTTCGGCTTGCGTCACACCCAGTCGTACGCCAACAACGAATACAGAAACGGACATGATTACGATACAAGAATGCACCAAGCCATCACTTATTTATTCAGCGAATATCGTAAGAAGATAGATAAGCTGGACATCAGACTGGGAATCGGCGTAACCCGGTCTTACTATGACCAAAGCGGAAATGACAAGTCATCAGAAGATTATAGCTTCAACCCGCGAGCTACGATAAACTATGCCTTCTCTGATAATTCATTCATTCGCTGGAAAGGTGAGGCCTATAATGTATCCCCTTCTCTGAGCGATCTGAGTGCTGCGGAACAAGCTATAGATTCTTTCCAGCTACGCCGGGGCAATCCAAACTTAAATGCTTATATGTGCTATCACACCGAACTGACTTACGAATGGAAAAAGGGCATTTTCTATACCAACCTCTGGGGAGCTTACGATTATCGCCCCAATGCTATCATGGACGAAAAGATTCAGGAAGGGAACAAGATTGTACAAACATGGGATAACCAAGAGGACTGGCAAAAAATATCAGGACGAACCATGTTTCGTGCAGGGCCTATCAGGAAGATTCTACAACTTTCGTTCACAGGCGGCGTAAACCATTATATCAGCCATGGCAATAGCTACAGCCATACCTATACAAACCTGTTTTGCGAAGCACAAGCTTCGGTCAATTACAAACAATTCTCCCTCTCCTGGCAGATGAATACGAATTGGAACAAATTCTGGGGAGAAACGTTGTCCGGCGGAGAAAACATACAGATGCTGGGAGTGTACTATAAACACAAGGACCTCCGTCTGGGTGTGGGAGCTTTCAATCCTTTCACCAACGACTATAAAATAAAAAATGAGAATTGGAACAAATTTGCGTCTTACAAAACAAAGACTTACATCAAAGAAAGTGCGCAGTTATTCTGGGTCAACCTCTCCTATAACTTCTCCTTCGGACGTACCTTTAAAGCCGCTCAAAGAAAGATTCAAAACAGCGATAACGATTCAGGCGTAATGAATACAGGGAAATAACTTCTTCAAGAAGAGGTCTCAAGAGCTTTAAAACAATAAAATACTTCCGTTACAACATATCATAACGAAGACCTATTTATAGAATTAGAGCTTTTGGCGCCTCTCCCTAATAAAATTAAAAGAAGGAGATAACTTGATTAGCTACGGATTGCCCCGTCAACCAAATGGATAGTACGGTCGGTAATCCGTGCTAATCCTTCGTCATGGGTCACAATCACAAATGTCTGTCCAAAACGATTACGCAGATCAAAAAACAGTTGATGCAGTTCCTCTTTATTATGGGTGTCCAGACTACCTGACGGTTCATCCGCCAACACCACCGCCGGATTATTAATCAATGCACGCGCTACGGCAATACGCTGTTTCTCCCCTCCGGAAAGCTCATTCGGCTTATGGGAAGCCCGCTCCGTAATCCCCATAAAGTCCAATAACTTCATAGCCGATTCCTGAGCTTCACGTTGACCGGCACCTGCTATAAAGGCTGGAATCATCACGTTTTCCATGGCGGTAAACTCCGGCAAAAGCTGATGAAATTGGAAAACGAAGCCAATGTGCTTATTCCGGAAAGCAGACAACTCGCGCTCTTTCATCTTGCTAACCAGCGTTCCGTCTATGGTCACCGAACCACTATCCGGCGCATCCAACGTACCCATGATCTGAAGTAAAGTAGTTTTGCCTGCCCCACTGGGACCGACTATGCTGACAACTTCTCCCTGATTGATCTCCAAATCTATTCCCCGTAACACTTCCAGTTTATCAAAACTCTTGGTTATTCCTTCCAGCCGAATCATTTCTTTATTTTTTTTAATCGTATAAACTTTAAAACCTACTCTATCTGTGCTTCAATGTCTCCATGCTCTTTAGCCTCACAAATCTCATAGCCGGGAAATGACATACTCTGCTAAATAGCAGCCAAACACGGCAGGCATATAACTTACCGTTCCACACGTAGACTTCTTATTTTTCTCATCATCTGTTAACAATACAGCGTCAGGATTGGCCTGCTCCGTACTAAATACAACAGGCAATTTACGGTTCACCCCCATCTTCTTCAAACGCTTCCGCACAGCCTTACTCAACCCGCAGTGATAAGTATCCCGAATATCGGCAAAACAGACTTTAGTGATGTCACTCTTAGCTCCTGCCCCCATACTGGAAACAATCTTGAGACGACGTTTTAAGGCTTCGGCAATCAGGAAGCATTTCGGCGCCAACGTGTCTATGGCATCAACAACAAAATCGTAAGTTGCTGCATCAAGCAATTCTGGGATATTCTCATCCTTTAGAAACACCGGACATATCTTCAACTCTATTTCCGGATTAATATCCCGGAAACGCTTCTCCAATACATCCACTTTTGCCTGACCCAGAGTAGAATGTAAAGCAGGCAATTGCCTGTTAATATTAGTCATCTGCACTGTATCGGCATCGACCAAAGTCATGCGTCCCACTCCGGCACGGCATATCATTTCCGCTGCATAAGCACCTACCCCACCTAAACCAACGACCAGCACATGTGCCCGACTCAACCGCTCCATTTTATCTTCTCCGAAAAGGAGTAACGTTCTTTGCTTCCAGTCTTCCATCAATTCTTTTTTAACCACTTATAAACCCATTTACCAACTTTCTCATAATGTTGCGTCTCACTATTCCCATGCGGATTGGAGAACGACATATAATCTTGTGGTTCTCCTTGTCTATCAGGATAAAGCACAATGAAACTTTGGTCCGAAAAATACTTTCCTAACTGGGAAGACAATTTTTCTAACGAACTGTCATACGATATAGATCCCCTGCGAGCCGTAACCACCACCAATAAATGATCATCATTCACTTGCCCGGTCAATAACAACAAGTCACCCCAATTCTCCAACTGGGTAAAATCAGCTGATGTCTCCTTATATCTTTTCTTTAGTAAAGCTTGCAAACGTCTCATTGTCTCCTCGTTTACAAAAAAATGAATTTTACATCCCAGAGTATTTGCCATACGGCAAATATGTCCGACCCACTTCGGGAATCCCGCTTCATACTCAGCTTTCGGCGGAACGGCGACATCTATCCGTCTAATCGTATTAATGGGCATCACAAACTTAGCAATCATCACTTCCCGGCACATACCTTTTAATAAATTCTCTGCCAGTGTTCCGAAGAAAGAATCAACGATATTCCCCTTATGGTGTAAACCGATGATGACATCTGTCACTCCGTATTCTTTTGCTGTGTGAATAATACCAGAAGCAATATTCAAATCGTAACGGCTGATTTGCTGCAAAGGAACATTGCCTGATGCTGCTATCTTGGCAGCCTGATTTAGATAACGCTTTCCGCGATGCATGGAAACTCCCGAAGAGCCATTGTCATTCACCACGTTCAGCGCCAATAAATTATCTTTTTGCTTAGAGTCCCGTATAACCAAAGCTAAGTTCATCAAATCTCTAACCGTACTTGGATTAGCCACAGAGATCAGAATTTTCTCTTCTCCCGCAGCCGATTCCTCTTCTTCCTGACTGGCATCATCTTCCATTGCAAGTTTGCGGGCGGCCCGTTCCGTCATAAAGGAACTGACCATGCAGGTTATTAAAATTAATAATACGGTTCCATTCAATACATCTTCATTCAACAGACGCCCTCCATCCGGCAAAATGATATTATATCCCACCAATACAGCCGCTAAAGTAGCTGCTGCCTGCGCACTACTTAATCCAAACATTAGCCGCTGTTCATTAGTCGTCATTTTAAATATTCCTTTTGTCAGCTTCGATGCGATCCATTTACCCGTCAAAGCCGAAGCAAGCATAACCACAGCGACTTTAAGTGCATTTCCCTCTCCAAAGATCACATGGACATTGATCAGCATTCCCACACCAATCAAAAAATAAGGAATAAAAAGAGCATTCCCCACAAACTCTACATGATTCATTAACGGAGATACATGTGGTATCAATCTATTTAAAACCAGTCCTGCCAAGAAAGCACCGAGAATGCCTTCCATCCCAATAAATTCCATTAAACCGGCTCCTAAAAAGGCCATGGAAAGCACAAAAATAAATTGCATTACATTATCACTGTAACGCCTGAAAAACCACCGCCCTATGCGAGGGAAAAAATAAATAATAAATCCTCCGATCAATATTACTTTGGCAACCAACCATATCCAAAACAGTCCGGACATCTCTCCCTTAAACATTCCTCCAATAACAGCCAAAACCAACAACGTTAAGGTATCCGTAACCGCTGTTCCACCAACCGCAATGCTGACACTCCGATGTCTGGACACTCCGTACCTAATCACAATGGGATATGCTATCATCGTACCCGAAGCGTACATACTGGCTAGTAATACAGAGGTTAATACGCCATATTTTAAAATCAGGGTATTGGTAAGCAAACCTATAGAAATAGGGATAATAAAGGCCAATAGCCCGAGCACAACCGCTTTCTTCCTATTTTTCTTAAAGTCTGCCATATTCATCTCCAGTCCAGCCAGGAACAGAATATAATACAAGCCCACTTTGCCAAACAGTTCAAAGCTGCTATCGCGTGCCAAAATATTTAATCCATGCTCCCCAATGACAACTCCCGCCAATATCATACCAATGATATGCGGTATGCGGAGTTTATCCAACAATATAGGAGCAAACAGAATGATAAGAAGTACAAGGAGGAATATCCATGTAGGATCAACTATGGGAAGTTCAAGGTGGAAGTCAAACCAGTTCATAAGTACAAAAGTTTTTGGTTCTTGCCGCAAAATAACGAAAAAGTTTTGATTATATGGGCTATCATACAGCAAATAGTTATAAATTTGCACCCAATTCTGTCTATTCAGAAGATAGGTGTAGTATAAATCAAAAAACAAAAGAAAAATGAAAGTAGCTATTGTTGGAGCAAGCGGAGCCGTAGGACAGGAATTCCTGCGTGTGCTCGATGAAAGGAATTTTCCGCTGGATGAATTAGTATTATTTGGTTCCAAGCGCAGTGCCGGAACAAAATACACATTCCGTGGTAAACAGATCGAGGTCAAACTCTTGCAACATAACGATGACTTTAAAGGGGTAGACCTCGCTTTCACTTCCGCAGGCGCAGGCACTTCCAAAGAGTTTGCCGATACAATTACAAAATATGGAGCTGTGATGATTGATAATTCAAGTGCCTTCCGCATGGATAATGATGTACCCTTGGTTGTACCTGAGGTTAATGCGGCAGATGCTAAAGATCGTCCCCGTGGCATCATAGCCAACCCCAATTGCACAACCATCCAGATGGTGGTTGCCCTAAAGGCCATTGAACAACTTTCGCATATCAAGACAGTCCACGTAGCTACCTATCAGGCAGCAAGTGGTGCCGGAGCCGCAGCCATGGATGAACTTTACGAACAATACCGTCAGGTACTTGCAGGCAAACCGGTAACCGTTGAAAAGTTTGCATATCAACTGGCATTCAATCTTATTCCGCAAATTGACGTATTCACTGAAAACGGATATACTAAAGAGGAGATGAAGATGTACAATGAAACACGTAAGATTATGCATTCCGATGTGAAAGTCAGCGCTACTTGTGTACGTGTGCCCGCTCTTCGTTCCCATTCCGAAAGCATTTGGATAGAGACCGAACGTCCGGTATCCGTAGAAGAGGCTCGCGAAGCTTTTGCCAAAGGGGACGGTCTGGTACTTAAAGATAATCCCGCCGAGAAAGAATACCCGATGCCGCTCTTCCTTGCTGGAAAAGACCCTGTATACGTAGGCCGCATCCGCAAAGATTTAACAAATGAATGTGGATTAACTTTCTGGATCGTAGGCGATCAGATCAAAAAAGGGGCAGCCCTCAATGCCGTACAAATAGCAGAATATCTTATTAAAGAAAAGAATCTATAAGATAAATAGAAGTACTTTAAATTAAGCTCTCAAAACTCGTGCTTCTATGTCTTTTTACAAAAAAAGGATGTCTTTTTCAGACATCCTTTTTTATAATATATACAATCTATTACCAACCCGGATTTTGGGTCAACTTAATAGATTCATCACCCAACTCATCGCCTTTATCCTTATAAGTAGTGATCTGACTAGCAGGTACAGAGCGTAAATAATAACGTTCTGATTCTAATTCCCCTTTCTTAAATACACGAATATCGTGCTGATTAAGATACCAAATATAACCTTGTTCCGGATTTGCATTTGAAGGATCGGCAGGATCAAACAAATGTACTCCATCACTACCTGTTTTAATACCCGGATAATCAGCCTTCTTCACATAGGCACCAAGGAAAGTCATATCAGGAACTTTCACCCCGTTAACAATATTATCTGAGTTCAAATATTCATATTTTGCCCAACGGCGAAGATCTTCACCACGACGACCTTCCATAATTAGTTCAACTCGACGCTCACGACGGATTTCCCACAAGATAGGATCAACATCTGAATCACGAGCAGGATCATTAATAACAGTCCCGTTTACACTCAAACTATTTCCGCTTAAAGAAACAATAGGCATAGTGCGAGCCACTTGAGGCTTTTCACCCCACTTGGTTAAATGACGTCCACGAAGAGCATTAATAGATTTATCCAAATCAGCTTGTACAAAAGCGTCTCCACCAATTTTACTAATCTCGTAACGGGCTTCCACATAGTTAAGTAAAACCTCTCCATAACGAATAGTCGGAGCGTCGGCCGGACTATAAATATTCTTGCAATATGGAGAATCTTCTGCAAACCACTCTTCATTAAGGAACTTCTTTGTTGCATAACCAGTAGGAGATGCTGCCATAGGATTAAGTCCGGAATTATAAATACGCAAGCTGTCTACTACAGTCTGATACAAACGCGGATCACGATTTTGGAAACTATTCTTAATACTAGGATCACTCGCTCCCACATACAAAGGAGATTGCCCAATAGGCAAGCCATCACTACAAAGATAACTTTCAATTGCATTTTCTGTCACACCACCCATCGTCTCATTTTCTGAAGCATTATACGACATAAGGGCATTGCACTGTACTCCCGTGGTATATTCGCGGTAAAAAATAACTTCTTTATTTGATGATAAATCATCAATGGAGAAAATCGCATTATAGTCATCACCAATAGCAAATTGATTAGAATTCATCACAGCTTCAGCACCATCTATAGCTCCCTGGAAAAGAGGCTTTAAGTCACTATTAGATACAGCTTGCGAAGTTGAGCCAATGTTAGTTCCATGATATTTTAGCCAAGTTGCATGATACAACATATCACGTGACATATAAGCACCTACTACATATTTATTCACTTGAAGTTTAGTATCATTAGTACGTACATTCTCCAGTGCATATTGATAATCTTCTAATATTTTTTGTGCAACAGCCAAATAAGAATCACGGTCTTTATACAGTATGGATTTATCACTACCCGGATCAAGCACCTTATCTATATAAGGTACACCTCCATAAATTTTCACCATAGAACTATAAGCCATGGCACGGAAAAAACGAGCAATACCCATCCAATGATTCTTAGCTTCATCTGAGATGTTCATTCCCGGAATCTTTCCTATCATGACATTGGCCTTGTACACCATATCATAACCTACACTCCATGGATTAGTAGATGCACTTCCCTCTGCATTAATATCAGTAGTTGCAGAAGCAGGAAAGTTTCGAGCACCACCGGCAAGAGTCAGAAAATCATCCGTAAAGTTATCACCCGAAAAGTAACCGCCAAAAACGGTATAATCCACTCCATATCCGGTAAAATAGTGTGAATAGAAATCTTGTGCATATGTCCGCAAAGATGTTTCAGTCAACCAATATGTATCATTGGTCTGTTTGTTTTGCGGGTCTCTGTCTAGAAAATCATCGCAACCACAAAACGGCGCCATCAACAGAATGCAACCTATATATAATATGTATTTCTTCATAATCTTGTATATTATAATTGATTATAAACTAAGTTGTAAACCAAAGGAAATGGTTTTCTGATAAGGATAACTACGTCCAAAGTTACGTTGGTCAGCCTTTAGGTTACCATCCGCATTTACATAACGAATACCAATTTCTGGATCTATATCAGGCTTCACACCATCTATCTTAAACAAATTCTCGCCTGTAAAATAGATACGCAAGTTCTGGATTTTCACTCTGTTTAATAATGATTTTGGTATCGAATAACCTACCGTTAATGTTTTACAACGCAGATAAGCCATATTCAACATATAACGATCATTAATTTGATAGTTTCCTGTTGTAGCTTGTTCATATGTCATTGGACGTGGATAAAATGCATCTGTATTCTCAGAAGTCCAATAATCCTCAGCACCCTTATAATAAGGTTCTCCAGTAGTGAATCCCGGTAAAACCTGATTACCTGCAGCCCAAAGATTATTTTTTGCCACACCCTGAAAGAATATATTAAAATCAAAACCCTTATAAGTAGCATCAAAATTAAAGCCAATTTGATAACGAGGTAAAGCATTACCAATAACACTTAAATCTTCCGGCTTATCAGTACTTACTCCTTTTGTAATCTTTCCATCCTCGGAAATGTCTTTATAAAGTACATCTCCAGGCGCAAAACGATAATTCTTAGGAAATATTTGAGACTGATCTGGTATTCCGGCTTTTAAAGACCCGTCAGCATTAAAATCCTTTTCAGTTAAGAAACGATCAAATTGAAGTCCCCAAATATCACCCAATACCATTCCTTTTTTAAAGTAAGTTGAACTCCACCAGCCAGTACCACCAGATCCATATGCAGGTATAGTAGTATTATTTGTCCACTTAGTCACTTTAGTCTTATAATCTGAAAGTGAAGCACCAATTCCAATTGTTAAGCCATTTTTAAAATTGTGACGATAATCAATAGCTAACTCTATACCAGGAGTTTCAATTGCACCCATATTTTCATAAGGCGCGGCAGCACCCAATGCATAAGGTATATTAGCTGTTGCAAGAATGTCACTGGTTTTACGATTATACCAATCAAAAGTCACACCTAAAGCATCATTAAAGAAACGCGCATCAAAACCAAAATCAAGAGTAGAAACTTTTTCCCAATGTAATTTAGAGGATACTAATGTTGGCATGCTGGTAGATTGTACTTTTTGTCCGTTAATAATCCAACTATCTTGAGAAGTCGTCAATGTAGAAACAAAACGGTCTGTTCCAACATCTTGATTACCAATCCTTCCCCATGACCCTCTCAATCTTAACGTACTAAGGTAAGGTTTCAAAGATTGCATAAATGGTTCCTCTGTAATACGATATCCAGCAGACATTGAAGGGAAGAAAGCAAAACGTTGCCCTGAAGGAAAACGGGAAGAGCCATCATAACGGCCATTGAGTTCTAACAAATACCGATCTTTATAAGAGTAGTTAATACGTCCAAAGAATCCAGCTACAGCCCACCATGTATGGTCGCTGCTTGTTGTCTGATCACCTGTGGCAAGATTTAGTTCAGGCTTTTCCGTACTTAACAATCCCATACGTTTTCCCCAAAAATACTTATATTCGCTCTTCTCTATGTTTGAACCACCCATTACTTTAAAATCATGATCACCAAAACGTTTAGTATAGGTCGCAACAAAGTTACCGGTTAAATTCTCAGTACGTGCCAATGATTCTTGCACATAGTCATAAGACGAAGACAGATAATTCGAATATGAAGCTTTTAATGCGTCAAGAGATTTGTAGGACGAGAAAATATTATACCCTGATACTAAACTTGGTGTTCCATATTTATGGAGACGTGTATCAACCGTACTATATACCCCGTCAATATCAATCGTCAATCCCTCAATCGGCCTCAGAGTTACACCAGCAGTCAAACGGACATATTCTTCCTGCTGCTCTTTCATAGGAGCAGTTTCTAATTCTGTCAATGCACTACGGAACTTTTTCCCATCCAGGGTTCCGTATGGATACACCGGTTGCCAACGATAAAGATAGTACATATAATCATATAGATCGGAATTATAGCTAAACGGACTATCGTAGTCTGCACGAGTATAAATTACTCCAGCACGCATGGAAATATATTTATTCAATTCAGAATTAACAGAAAAATTACCATTATAACGAGTGTATTTATCCGGATTTACTTTGGTCAAACCTTCTTGGTGAAGATATCCTAACGAAACATTATAATTGGTTTTTCCATTACCGCCATTGATTGATAAGTTATGGCTCTGCTGTGGCATCCAATCTTTTACATACATATCATACCAATCCCACGTACGATACATATGCATACCTGTTCCATCCCAGTCAAAGTCACGACCTTCAACAATATCCGAGCTAAATTGATTTCCATAACCATATTTATCCCAATAGTCTTTCATCTTAGCTACAGTAGCTTCATCAATAATTAGATTTCCAATTACTCCATAACTGTTCTGAGGCGTAACGCCATTTTGCACACCCTTCAAGTTAATATCGGCTTGCTGCCAACCGGGTAACTGCTTTGGCTTCACTGTAGGGGTACGTAATGCAAAATTATTAGAATATTTTATCGATAAACGATCATTTTTATTCTTTGATTTGGTAGTTATCAATACCACACCAAAAGCTCCACGAGCCCCATAAATAGAAGCAGAAGCAGCATCCTTTAATACAGAGATAGACTCAATATCATCCGGATTGACTAACGATATATCACTTATTTCGACATTATCCACTAAGATAAGCGGTTTAGCATCGCCATTAGGTGACCCTACGCTACCACGGATTTTTATAGTCGGCGCACTACCTATCGCACCGGAAGTAGTGGTAATTGTCAATCCTGGTACTGCACCTTGCAAAGCACGACCAATATCAGAGATAGGACGGCTGTCAACAGCTTTATTTACATCAACAGAAGCCACCGCACCTGTTAGATTTACTTTTTTCTGAGTACCATAACCAACGACTACGACCTCATTTAGTACTTCAGAGTCCTCCTTCAAAATAATTTTCATATTTTTTGTCGCCTTAATCTCTTGAGTTTGATAACCTACATAAGAGATTTTTAATACAGCCCCGGGTTTTACATTTAATGTAAATTTTCCGTCGACATCTGTGATACTACCATTCGTAGTACCTTTTTCCACTACACTAGCACCGATAACCGGTTCACCGGTAGCATCAACAATAGAGCCACTAACAGTTACGGTTTGCAACTGTTCCGTAATTCCAAAAGAACTGTTAGAAGCCATTTTAGGGATAGCCATCAAATTCTCATTACTTAAAAATAATGTGCTGATTGCTACCACCGTGAGGAATTTACTACGCATTAATCCTCGTTTTTTGCGATCTTCATTCATAAATGGTTGATGATTTTGTTGTTAATAAAATAATTCTGAAAAATAGGGGATAAGATTCAGGCTGAAATAGTTAAGGCTATTTCATTAGGTTTTTCTTCTTTCGTCATAGGCAATTCTGTATTATATAATTCAATTTTCATATTATCTCTAATTCTTATTTATCAAAATCTTTAATTTAATATAAAATCAATCGATTATTTATTTACATTAAACTGATTTATTTTTTCTATTGGTTGTTTTAAGAGATAAATCTGCTTTTAACAAAGGCTTAATAAATGCACTATTTATTATACGATAGCAAAGATATATTTTATTTTAATATCAAAAACACTTATTTTGATAATTTTAGTTATATACTTATTATTTTATACATGAAGAAGACATGCTAAATAAATGTGAAAAGTACTAAGATTCTTCTATATTCAGGGAATGAAACTCAATTAGTCCATTCATGGGAGTTTCTTCTATTACAGCCAAATCAATATCAAATTCTTGAGCTATATTTTTTAAAATACTGGCATAAGTATAAGCTAAAGAGCCTACAAAACGAACAGGATAGTTCTCATAATCGTATTGAGCAACATTCCTAATAAAGAAATTACGCAAATTGTTCGTAATTAAATCGAAGACATAATCATCTTGCGTATAGTCTGCAAGAAAATAAGAGATTGTAGAAAGAAAGCGATTTGGGAAAGAACGATTATACACAGATTCCATGACTTCATTAGAACTGATACGAAATTTTTCATAAAAATCAGTCATTATATCCTTAGGAGCCAATCCTTTTAAAACATCCGAAAGGAATAATTTACCCAATACAGCACCACTGCCTTCATCCCCTAAGATATAGCCTCCTGCCTTAACATTCTTAACTATAATCTTACCATCATAAAAACATGAATTTGAACCTGTTCCTAAGATACAAGCAATTCCTGCATCACATTTAAATAACCCGCGGGCTGCAGCCAGCAAATCACTTTCGACCTGAATAGGAGTTTTAAACTGGGCAACCAATGAAGCACCAAGTATATTCTTTTTCTCATACGAAGTGCACCCTGCACCGTAATAATATACCTGTTCCAACTTTTTCTTGAAAAAGTATTCCGGTAGTCCCAGACGGACGCTACGGCTAATCTCTCTTCGCGTTTGAAAAAAAGGATTAAGCCCCTCAGTAAAAACACGTTGTATCACATGATTATCTTCAACCAAGGCCCATTCTGTTCTTGTAGATCCGCTCTCCGCTATCAGTTTCATACCTCTTCTTATTTGGAATTGGTCACAAATATATAGTTTCTTTTAATATTCCGAACGAAAAAGGCTCTAAAACTTTAAAGTAACATTGCTATTTTACCTAAAAATCAACAATTAAAAGCCCATTAAAGGCTACATCCCTTCCACTACGAGCAACATTATCTTCCCCGTAGAGGAACATTATTTTGCGCTACGACAAACAAATCACTCCTCTACGAGGGACAAGATAATAAAAGAGAATCAATAGAATATCAATTCTAACAAAAACCTTTTATAGAGAATTAAACATCTGTCGCAAGGCCTCAAACAAATAAAACCGAGTTTATAAATCAAGGATTAAGATATCTATCCACTAGCACAAATTTATCACACACTTCAACCTTACTCTAAAAAGAATCTATAACATTGTTTCACATCCTATTCATCAAAATCATAAGAGAGAAAGAGGTGTCTCTTGCAAATTATTGAATATAATACTAAAAATAAATAAATAAGTGTTTTTGATATTAAAATAAAATCTATCTTTGTTGCAGTAATTTTTCTCCTTAAAAAAATTGGTATTATGAAGAAACTACTCCTTTTTACTATTATTTTATGTAGTTCTCTGCTGTGTCAGGCACAAAAGAGCCGGGTTATTTCAGGTGATGAACAAACTTCCAAGTACTTCCCCATCCTGAAAGGTAAGCGAATTGCAGTTTTCTCCAATCATACAGGAATGATCGGAGAGAAACATTTATTGGATATCCTTTTGGAAAACAAATTTAAGGTAACAGCCATTTTCTCACCGGAACACGGCTTCCGTGGAAATGCAGATGCGGGCGAACATATTGCAAGTTCGGTTGACTCCCAAACCGGAGTGCCTATATTATCCTTGTATGAGGGTAAAGAGCAAAAGCCAAGTGAAGCCTCCATGAAAAAATTCGATATTCTGGTAGTAGATATACAGGACGTAGGACTGCGTTTCTATACCTATTATATAACGATGTGCCGATTAATGGATGCTTGTGCCGAATATCATAAGAAGATTTTGATATTAGATCGTCCCAACCCAAATGGCTTCTATGTAGATGGACCAATACTGGACATGAAACATAAGTCTGGAGTAGGCTGGTTACCCATTCCTATCGTATACGGAATGACGTTAGGCGAGCTGGCACTCATGATCAATGGAGAACATTGGTTACCTGAAGCACGTACCTGCAATCTGGATATTATTAAGTGCGAGAATTATACCCACCAGACCAAGTACGAGCTCCCCATCCCCCCCTCACCTAATCTGCCGAACATGAAGTCGATTTATCTATACCCTTCCACCTGCTTCTTTGAAGCAACCCCTGTCAGCCTAGGTCGCGGAACCGCTCTTCCCTTTCAGATTTATGGACACCCTGACATGATAGGTTATAGTTACAGTTTCACGCCAAGAAGCATCTCCGGGGCAAAAAATCCGCCTCAATTGGATAATTTGTGTCACGGAGTAGATTTAAGCACTATGAGTAATGAGGAGATATGGGAACATGGAGTAGATTTGAGCTATGTCATCAATGCCTATCGAAACCTGAATATTGGCGACAAATTTTTCCGCTCCTTCTTTGAGAAACTAGTAGGAGTAGATTATGTGCGGAAAATGATTGAGGAAGGAAAAAGCGCGGACGAAATCAAAGCCATGTGGAAAGATGACGTGGAGAAGTTCAAGCAGCAGCGTAAACCATATCTGCTCTATCAGGAATAGAAAGCTTTAAAACAAAAAATTAAAGCTGCAAATTCGAAGCTTTTTATTCAAGACAATATTTATATTTGAATTCAATTAAGAGTTTATATACATAATAAAATAAAAAATGAGTCCGATAGCCGTTATAATCACTATTGCCGCATACTTTGGCATACTGTTTACCGTATCCTATATAGCAGGCAGAAAAGCAGACAATGAGGGATTCTTTGTTGGCAACCGCAAATCATCTTGGTACGTAGTGGCTTTCGCCATGATCGGTTCAAGCATATCCGGAGTAACTTACGTATCCGTACCAGGTATGGTTGCCACTAGTAGTTTCGGCTATCTACAAATGGTTCTCGGCTTTGTTGCCGGACAAATTATTATTGCTTTCATTTTGATTCCTCTCTTCTACCGGATGAATTTGGTATCCATTTATGAATATTTGGAAAATAGATTCGGCATATCATCTTATCGTACCGGAGCATGGTTTTTCTTTATTTCCAAGATGTTAGGAGCCGCAGTTCGCTTATTCCTTGTATGTCTAACCCTGCAACTTTTAGTATTCGATCCACTAGGATTACCATTCTTACTTAATGTTGTTATTACCGTAACCCTAGTATGGCTCTATACTTTTCAAGGTGGAGTAAAGTCCCTTATCTGGACAGATTCTCTAAAAACCTTTTGTCTAGTCATATCTGTAGTACTTTGTATCTGGTACATCGCATCCGATCTGAACTTATCCTTTACAGGTATGATTCAAACCATAGCAGATAGTAAAATGTCACGGATATTCTTTTTTGATGACATAAATAGCCGCGAATACTTTTTCAAGCAATTTTTTGCTGGAGTATTTACGATGATAGCTATGACAGGACTGGACCAAGACATGATGCAACGGAATTTAAGCTGCAAAAACTTTAAAGATTCACAAAAGAATATCATAACCAGTAGCATATCTCAATTCTTCGTAATACTCCTATTCTTGATGCTGGGCACATTACTCTATATTTTTGCAGAGAACCAACAAATCCATGTGGAAAAGAGTGATGAACTATTCCCAACTATTGCAACTGGAGGATACTTTCCCGTTATCGTAGGAATCCTCTTCATCATAGGTTTGATTTCCTCCGCCTACTCAGCAGCTGGATCAGCTCTAACCGCACTAACCACTTCATTTACTGTTGATATTCTAGGTACAAAAGGAAAAACCGAAAAGGAAGTAGTAAAAACACGGAAGCGAGTGCATATTGGCATGGCAGTGGTAATGGGAATAACTATTTTCATATTTAATACCCTAAATAACACCAGTGTAATTGATGCGGTTTATATTTTGGCCAGCTATACATACGGACCTATTCTCGGTTTGTTTGCTTTTGGCATTTTCATGAAACAAGCTGTTCGTGATAAATTTATCCCGCTTGTAGCTATCGCTTCCCCAATCTTATGTTTCATCCTACAAAAGAATTCGGAAGCATGGTTCAATGGCTATAAATTCAGCTATGAACTACTAATATTTAATGCATTATTCACGTTCATCGGATTATGTTTGCTTATTAAGAAAAATAAAAAGAACATTTAACTTAATACATCATCATGAATGTAAGACGTCACTTTTTAGTTTTGTTGCTTGCGGCCTCCCTATTCCCCCAAATGGGAGGTGCGCAACAATTTTCTATCGATATTCGGCAAAAAATAGAAAAGATTTTAAATGCCGTAGCAAAATCAGAGGTATCTGTTGGCCCCATCAGAATTGATTCTGTTGCAGTCAACAATAACAAAGTACAGTTATTCGCAAACCTAAATTGCTCATACATTCCTTTTCGCGAAGAAAACGTAGTCCAAATTTATCAGGATGTAAGATCGCTACTTCCACAGGAATACGCTAATTATGAATTAAAGATTCAGACCGATGGCCGCAATATAGAGGATTTTATTCCTCAAGCCTTACGTCCCAAGAAAGATAAAAAAGAAAAGGTCTTCGACCCTAAAGAAAATAGCAAAGCTTTGGTTACTAATCTATCCGCTCCCTATATTCCTACAAACGGATTGAAAGACAGGTACATTGCCATGTGGCAAAGCCATGGATTCTATTATGAAGGCAAACTAAATCGCTGGGAATGGCAGCGTGCCCGTATCTTCGAGACAACAGAGGATTTATATACCCAAAGCTATGTTTTACCATTCCTCGTACCCATGTTAGAGAATGCAGGAGCTAACGTATTGCTTCCACGCGAACGTGATAGTCAGACTGCCGAAATCATAGTGGACAACGATGGCTCCCTACATAACCATTCCGTTTACACCGAAAAGGATGGAAACAAAACATGGGAACAAGGTGCAGGAAATGGCTTTGCATACTTGCGTGATCAATATATCAACTTTGAAAACCCTTTTCACGAAGGCACGTACAGACAAGTAGAAACAGTCAAGAAGAAAAAAGACAAAGAAAGCATCGTAGAATGGATACCCGAAATTCCATCCAATGGACAATATGCGGTGTATGTTTCCTACAAAACCCTCCCTAATAGTACAGACGATGCACAATATACCGTGTACCATAAAGGTGGAATAACCCGCTTCAGCATTAATCAGCAAATGGGTGGAGGAACATGGATTTATTTAGGGACTTTCGGATTTGACGCTGGAAAAAACGAAACGTGCAAGGTTGTTCTAACTAACCGTTCTTCAAAAGCCGGACAAATAGTAACGGCTGATGCTATAAAGATAGGAGGAGGCATGGGTAATATCGCCCGCCGAATCTCAGAAGAAGGAGTAACGGAAAATGTAAAAAGCTCAGATACTGATGCAACGGTAATACACAAAGAGATACCGCAAATTAATTATCCCTACCAAACCAGTGGATACCCCCGCTTCTGTGAAGCGGCCCGTTACTGGCTACAATGGGCCGGTGTGCCGGATAGTATTTATTCAGAAAGTCACGGGCAGAATGATTATACCGATGATTATAAATCACGTGGAAAATGGGTGAACTACCTCGCCGGAGGCTCATCCGTAGACCCTACGGAAAAAGGATTGAATATCCCTGTAAATATGGCTTTTGCATTCCACACGGATGCAGGAACCACCTTGAATGATTCCATCATAGGAACGCTAGGGATTTACCAGACCGACTGCTACAATGGAGTTTTCGCCAACGGTGCACCCCGTTATCTCTCCCATGACTTGACGGACCTTATTCAATCGAGTATTGTTCATGACATCAGAACATTATACGAGCCCAAATGGACACGTCGTGGAAAATGGAACAAATCATACTACGAGGCTCGCGTTCCACGGGTACCTACCATGCTTCTGGAACTTTTATCCCACCAGAACTTTGCAGATATGCGCTATGGGCTGGATCCCCGTTTCCGCTTTACGGTAAGTCGCGCTATATATAAAGGCATGCTACGCTTCCTTTGCTCACAGTACCACATGGACTATGTAGTACAACCCCTTCCTGTTGATCATATGGCATTGAAAATGCTTAATGAAAACCAAATAGAGTTGACATGGAAGGCTGTTGCAGATTCTTTGGAACCCACAGCAAAAGCTGATAAATATATTGTTTACACCCGCATTGGAGATGGCGACTTTGATAATGGGATATTAGTCGATCATAATGAGTACCGCACCACCATACCTGCCGGAGTAGTATGCAGCTTCAAGGTTACAGCTGTTAACAGAGGAGGGCAAAGTTTCCCGTCTGAAGTTCTTTCGGTGGGACGCGCATTCAATGCCAAAGGGACGGTGCTGGTTATTAATGGATTCGATCGTATAAGTGCACCTGCCGATTTCGTAGCACCAGCATCGGCTGATACTTTACTCGCAGGTTTTCTGGATGACTTAGATCACGGAGTACCCTACATTAAAGATATTAGCTACATCGGCAAAATGAAAGAATACCGCCGTTCCATTCCATGGATGGATGATGATGCCTCCGGATTTGGTGACAGCTATAGCAATTATGAAGACAAGGTAATTGCCGGAAACACATTTGATTATCCTGCCGTACACGGAGCAGCAATTTTAAGAGCCGGTTATTCTTTTGTATCTTGCAGCAATGAAGCCATTGAAAATGAAACGGTAAAAATGAATGATTACAAATATACCGATCTCATCCTTGGTAAAGAATGTCAGACTAAAATGGGACGTGGAGGAATAAAGCCATTGGAGTTCAAAACCTTTAGCGAGTCCATGCAACAAGCAATCACTTCCTATTGCAATCAGGGAGGGAATATCTTTATTTCAGGAGCCTACGTAGGTACGGACCTTTGGGACAACCGCCTTGCACCAACTAAAGAAGCAGATAAAAAATTTGCGACTGAAGTTTTAAAATACAAATGGCGCACAGGTCAGGCTGCCATCGAAGGAAAAGTTAAATGTGTGCCCTCACCATTTCCTTCTATTACAGGTAATTATACTTATTATAATCAGCCAAATGCCGACAGCTATGTGGTGGAGTCACCTGATGCCATTGAACCAGCGGATAAAGGAGCCTATACCATCATGAGGTACTCGGAAAACAATCTAAGTGCAGGTGTAGCTTATAAAGGTATATACAAAAGTTGCGTTTTGGGATTTCCATTCGAATCCTTATCCACCACTGCCGAACGAAATAATCTAATGAAAGCCATCTTGACTTTCTTCAGTGAAGGAACAACAGGTCTATTAGATCAAAAACATTAAATCAATCATCATCTATGAATAGAAGATTCATAATAACGTTTCTGTTGGCTTGCCTGATACCAATTATGGTACAGGCCCAACATGAAACATTCCGTTTTGCCCAGATCACGGATATTCATCTTAATCCGAACAATCCTAATCCAACGGAAGATTTACTCCGCTCCGTAGCACAACTAAACGCTACGGACAGCATAGATTTTGTTCTGGTAACCGGTGATCTCACAGAAGAGGGTGACCGTTCCACTTTAGAAAAAGTCAAATCAGTGCTGGATCTTTTAAAACAAAAATATTATGTTGTACTTGGCAATCATGAAACGAAATGGAGTGATTCGGGATGTACGGCTTTCAGCGATATTTTTGGAAGTGAACGCTTTGAATTCCAACATAAAGGTTTCCTATTCTTAGGATTTAATTCAGGACCTTTAATGCGCATGGCTTACGGGCATGTCGTTCCTCAAGATCTGAGATGGATGGATCAGGAAATGGATAAATTCGGTAAAGACAAACCAGTCGTTCTAGTTACTCATTATCCTATATTAGAAGGTGACGTAGATAATTGGTATCAAGTAACGGACGCGGTACGTCCATACAACATCCGCTTGTTTATTGGAGGACACTATCATAGCAACCGCAACTTACGCTACGATGGCATTCCAGGCATTCTAACCCGTAGTAATTTACGTGATAAAGATGCAAAGCCAGGATATGGTATTTTTGATGTAACCAAAGATTCCATTCTTGTATATGAGCAACGCATTGGTGAACCCAAGCGAAAATGGGCCTCATTCTCGCTAACCAAAACCTATTATGACCACAACGGCAAAGCGAACAAGTATCCTGATTTCTCGGTAAATAAACAATATCCGAAAGTAAAGGAGGAATGGCTGCTACAAACCGGAGCCGGCATTTACAGTTCTCCCGCAGTGAAAGGAGATAGAGTGTTTGTAGGTGATGATATGGGATACCTCACTTGCTATACTTTGAAAGACGGGAAAAAGACATGGAGCTATGAAACCAAAAAACGGATTGTCGGGACTCCGGCAGTAGACGAAGGAGTTGTTGTGTTCGGATCTGCAGACCGGAATATTTATGGCTTGGATAGTCAGAAAGGCAACCTTCTGTGGAAAGTAAAAGCTGACGAACCTGTTTTGGGAGCTGTTACCATAGACAAAGGCATAGCCTATATCGGTGCCAGCGACCATACTTTCCGGGCAATCGATATTCATACAGGAAAAGTGATATGGACCTACAACAATGTAAAAGGATATATTGAAACCAAACCGCTCGTCACCAATAATAAGGTAATCTTCGGTGCCTGGGATAATACCCTTTATGCGCTCAATAAAACGAATGGGGAAGAACTATGGAAATGGACGGGAGGACTGACACGTATGCATTTCTCTCCCGCTGCCGTATGGCCGGTAGCCGCACACGGCAAAGTTTTCATTACCGACCCGCAAAGAGCAATGACTGCCATTAATATAGAGACCGGACAAACCGTATGGCGTACTTTCCAATCAAAAGTAAGAGAAACAATAGGTTTATCAGAAGATGGGGAACGCATTTACAGCAAGACCATGAATGATAGCATTGTTTGCTATGCAACCCAAGGTAATACCCCGAAAGAACTTTGGGCATCTAATGTAGGCTTTGGATATGAACATGCCCCTTCCATGCAGGTTGAAAAAGGAGGCGTTATTTTCGGAAGTACAAAAGAAGGATTAGTATTTGCTTTGGAAGCTAAAAGTGGCAAAGTCTTATGGAAGCATAAAATCGGCAATTCCTTAATCAGTACTGTAGTACCTCTGGATGGACAACGCGTATTGTTCACCGAGACCAGTGGTGAAGTGGGTTTATTGAAAGGGCCTAAATACAAGCCAGAGCCATAAGAGCAGTAGTTAATTGCTTAACCGGATAGATAAAATGAATAAAAATATAGAAAGATTAAATATGAAGAAGATTAACTGCTTCGTTCCCTATGCAGAAGAAGCACAGGTGGAAAGCACTGTAAAAAGTTTGCAAGCAACAGGACTAGTGAACAAAATCTATTTACTAGGTACGGAGGATAAGGCCAATGCCCCAATGACAGCCTGTGACTTTATTCCTGTAAAGTCACTCAATGCAAGTGAAACTTTTAAAAGTATAGCAGCAAATTCTGATACTGATTACACGCTACTTTATACCAAATACACCACTCTGGATCCGGGTTTCTTTGCACTTGAGCGAATGCGACACATCATGGATGATTCCAACGCAGGTATGGTCTATGCCGATCATTACCAAATAGTGGATGGTCAGCAAAGCAATGCTCCGGTTATTGATTACCAACCCGGAAGTCTGCGTGACGATTTTAACTTCGGATCAGTCTTATTATTCAAAGCCTCAGCATTGAAGGAAGCTGTAGAACGGATGAAATCCGATTACGAATTTGCCGGACTTTATGATTTACGCTTAAAACTAAGTCAAAAAGAATCACTGGTACACATCAATGAGTATCTTTACAGCGAAATTGAAAATGACACCCGTAAAAGTGGTGAGAAGATCTTTGATTATGTGGACCCCAAAAACCGTAAAGTCCAACTTGAAATGGAACAAGCATGCACCGAACATTTGAAAGAAATCGGAGGGTATCTTGTGCCAAACTTTAAATCGATAGAATTTGCAGCCGGAAACTTTGAGTACGAAGCTTCGGTTATCATCCCGGTACGCAACCGAATCCGTACCATCCGTGATGCCATTCGTTCCGTACTGAATCAAAAAGCTGATTTCAAATACAACCTCATTGTAATTGACAACCATTCTACCGATGGCACCACAGAAGCTATTGAAGAATTCAAGGAAGACAAGCGGTTAATTCATATTATTCCTGAGCGAAACGACTTAGGAATAGGCGGATGCTGGAATATGGGAGTACATCACCCTGAATGCGGTAAATTTGCAGTCCAACTCGATAGTGATGATGTGTATAAAGATGAAAACACACTGTCTATTATGGTACGCGCCTTCTATGAACAGAATTGCGCTATGGTAGTCGGTACTTACATGATGACAGACTTCAATATGAATATGATTGCTCCGGGAATTATAGATCATAAGGAATGGACCCCGGAAAACGGACGGAACAATGCACTTCGCATCAACGGTTTGGGTGCTCCTCGCGCTTTCTACACACCACTACTCAGAGAAGTAAAAGTCCCCAATACAAGCTATGGGGAAGATTATGCTTTGGGATTGAATTTCTCACGGCAATATCAAATCGGCAGAGTCTATGACGTTGTTTATCTGTGCCGCCGTTGGGATGATAATTCAGACGCTTCTCTGGATATTGTGAAAATGAATGCTCATAATTTATATAAAGACCGCATCCGCACATGGGAATTGCAGGCGCGCATGGCTATGAATAAAAAGAAATAATTTACAACCCTTAGTTATAGGTAATTCAAATGAACCAAAAGGTAAAAAAATTATTTGACGAACAACTTAGTTCCTGGGAAACTGCACGTAACAATTACGAGGCGCTTGCCAGAGTACGCACAAAAGAATTAAACGTAAATGGCGTACCCTATAAAGTCCAGTTCAACCCAGCCCGTATTGTATCTTCAGGAGCAAAAGTTGATGTAAAGTCCATTAAAGAACGGAAGTGTTTTCTATGCCCGGCCAATTTACCACCGGAACAAAAAGGAATTATTTCCGAAGAGCATTATACGATTTTAGTTAATCCCTTCCCTATATTTCCCAGACACTTAACCATTCCTGAAACAGAGCATGTGGATCAGCGCATTGCTTCACGCTTTAATGACATGCTTGCTCTGGCGAGGGAACTGACAGAATATACCCTATTCTATAACGGACCGAAATGTGGAGCCTCGGCTCCCGATCACGCACATTTTCAAGCGGGTAATAAAGGATTTATGCCCATTGAGAAATACTGGCGTGATTATATTGCCGGAAGAGTAGCGGATTATGGCACAGCCACGCTCTGGTATCTGAATGATGCTCCGCGGACAACTCTAGTCATGGAGTCAGCTGATCAAGATGATCTGGAAAGCCTGTTTAAAATTGTCTACCAGTCACTCAATACAAAGCCGGAAGAAGAGGAACCCATGATGAACATTCTGACATGGTATGAACATGAGAAGTGGATTGTTTGTCTGTTTCCCCGTGAAAAGCACCGCCCGGCCTGCTACACAGCCAAAGGGGAAGACAATTTATTAAGCAGTCCCGCTTCTGTTGATTTGGGAGGAGTATTCATTACTCCCGTGGAAAAAGATTTTATAAAAATCACAGCCAATGATATCGCGCAGATTCTACGGGAAGTATGCTTATCTCCGGAAGATTTCCAGCGAGTAAGACAACGGATCAAAGAATGTATTTAATAGAATAATAGATAAAAAAATAAATTCAATGGAAGAGCCTAAAGTACATGTTGGTATTTTGTTCGAGCCACAAATAGAATTTGTGCTGCTAAACCCTTACCGCATTCACAATCAGGAATTCAGTGGCAAGCAACTGGTGACCTACGACGAGGGTAAGATTCTATGGAACGGGCGTTTGTATGATGAACTGCTTTTTGAGCCAAGACATCCTGGAACAGACTCTTTTGAATTGCTGGATGTCACAATCGGCATCAACTTTCATTGGGAACGGAAAGAAGACCAACGTTTTTTAGGAGCACTGAAGATTATAGTAGAGAACAACAAACTCACGGCTATTAATGTCATCCATGTGGAAGACTATCTAACAAGCGTGATTTCCAGTGAAATGAGTGCCACAGCTTCCCTTGAATTATTAAAAGCCCATGCCGTCATTTCCCGTAGCTGGTTATTAGCCCAGATACAAAAAAATAAAGAATTAGCTAAAACCCAGACGGAATATTCGGCTATAACGCGAACGGAAGATGAGCTCATCCGCTGGTACGATCGGGAAGACCACATCAGATTTGATGTTTGTGCCGACGATCATTGCCAACGTTATCAAGGCATTACCCGAACCTCAACAGATATAGTGGAACAAGCCATAGCTGCTACACGTGGGCAAGTACTCACTTACGAGGATAAGATCTGTGATGCTCGCTTCTCTAAGTCGTGCGGAGGCGTTTTTGAAGAATTCCAATATTGCTGGGAAGATGTAAAGCACCCATATCTCGCTAAACAACGAGATAGTAAATCACAGACCCAAATACCCGATCTGACCATAGAAAAGGAAGCAGAGCACTGGATCAGAACCTCTCCGGAGTCATTCTGCAACACCAATGATAAAAAGATTCTGTCACAAGTATTAAACGACTACGATCAAGAGACCACTGATTTCTACCGTTGGAAGGTTACTTATACGCAAGAAGAGTTGTCATCCCTCATCTTAAAGCGGTCAGGTATTGACTACGGACAAATTGTCGATTTAATTCCCATTGCCCGTGGCACATCCGGGCGTCTCTGGAAGCTGAAGATCGTAGGAACCCAAAAGACATTAATTATCGGTAAAGAGTTGGAGATACGCCGTACGCTCTCTCCCTCTCATCTTTATAGCTCGGCTTTTGTCGTTGATAAAGAAAACCTTTCACCGGAAGGAATACCCGGAACGTTCACCCTTACCGGCGCAGGATGGGGACACGGGGTAGGACTTTGCCAGATTGGTGCGGCCGTAATGGGCGAACAAGGCTATGCTTACGATAGCATTTTATTACATTATTATATTGATGCTACCATTGAACACTTATATAACTAATTATAATCTAAGAACATGAGCAAATCACAAACAAAGAAAGTCAACCCGTGGGCGTGGATACCTACACTTTATTTCGCAGAAGGATTACCCTATGTTGCAGTAATGACCATATCCGTTATCCTGTATAAACGGTTAGGTATCTCAAACACTGACATTGCTTTATACACAGGCTGGCTTTATCTACCATGGGTGATTAAACCCTTCTGGAGTCCGTTTGTTGATTTGATTAAAACCAAGAGATGGTGGACAATTACCATGCAATGGATTTTGGCCATATCTTTGGCTGGCATTGCCTTCTCTATTCCAACTCCATTCTTCTTCCAACTAACCCTAGCGGTTTTCTGGATCGTTGGGTTTACCTCGGCAACTCACGATATAGCAGCGGATGGCTTCTATATGCACGCCCTGACAGAGCACGAACAATCGCTCTATGTCGGCATTCGTAGCACCTTCTACAGAGTTGCCACTGTTGCAGGCCAGGGATTATTAGTCATCATTGCCGGTCTCATAGAAACAGGCACCGGTTTGGATCCGGCTATTCTGGAAGTACAGGCATCACCCACTTATAGCAATAACCTTACCCTGCCAACCTTCAATAACATGGCCGTTGATACGGGAAAAACAGCTCACTTTATTTACAGTGAGCCTGTAGTCAAAGCAGGTGTGGCAGTATCCAATGATTCTACTGATATCAAGACCCGGATTTCGGCATTGGAGAAAGAAGTAAAACGCTCCAACATATCCAACAACTTTGTGCCCTCGGAGAGAGAAACAAAAGCAAGCATACGGAAAGAGGATAATTCGTTTACCACCTGGGTACGGAATACATTCGGAGAAAAACGAGAAAAGGCAAGTGCCCTGACAGAGAATATCGTAGTCGTAGGCGTACGTTTATCGAAGGCGCCCGAACAAGGTGAAGCCAGAATACTGAATGTACGGTTCAAAGATGGTGACCAAAGTATTAAGTTAGAGCAAAATACACTATCCACACGTTTCGAGTTCACCTCCAAGAATTGGGATAAGCCGGCCTATTTACTTTTCAGAATCGATCCTAAAATAAAGGGAACAACAGCTGCAACATTCGAAGGAGCATCGGGGAACATTCCTTTTGCATGGATGATCGTATTCATCGTATTATCCGTATTCTTCCTCATTGTAAGCATCTACCATGGATGGGTACTTCCAAAGCCAAAATCAGACCGCGCTTCAACCGATATTACAGCACAGAATATTTTAAAAGAGTTCCTTCAAACCTTCAAAAGTTTCTTCACGAAGAAACAGGCATTCACTGCAATACTATTTATGCTACTGTATCGTTTGCCCGAAGCACAGCTGGTAAAACTAATCAATCCTTTTCTTTTAGACCCTATTGACAAAGGTGGATTAGGACTCACTACAGGACAAGTCGGTTTTGTATATGGTACCATAGGTATCATCGGATTAACCATCGGAGGAATTATAGGCGGTATTGTAGCAGCAAAAGGAGGACTCAAAAAGTGGTTATGGCCTATGGCCTGGAGTATGTCCCTGACTTGCCTGACCTTTATTTACCTCAGCTATTTCCAGGATCACTCCATGCTAACCGTTAATATCTGCGTATTCATCGAGCAGTTTGGCTATGGTTTCGGCTTCACAGCTTATATGCTTTATCTCATTTATTTCTCCGAAGGAGAACATAAAACGGCACACTACGCCATTTGTACCGGTTTCATGGCATTGGGAATGATGCTTCCAGGCATGTCGGCAGGCTGGTTACAGGAAACTATTGGATACCGGCATTTCTTTATCTGGACAATCATTTGTTGCGCCGCAACAATCGCCGTATGTGCCTTTATAAAAATAGACCCGAACTTTGGTAAGAAAATAGAAACTCAAGAAGAATGAAACCTATCATGAAAAAACTATTCCTTTTATGCCTCGTCTGCGCGCTTTGCGGCATGGCCCAGGCAAAGAAAATAAAAGTAAAGACCGGCATTGAAGTTCTAAAAGAACAGAACTTTAAATGCTTGGAAGGAAAGCGGGTAGGATTAATCACCAACCCGACAGGTGTGGACAACAACATGAAATCGACAATAGACATCCTGTATGAAGCCCCGAATGTCAACCTAGTTGCACTCTACGGCCCTGAGCACGGAGTCCGTGGAGATGTCCATGCAGGGGATCACGTAACAGATGCCAAAGATTCCTCCACAGGATTACCCGTTTACTCTCTTTACGGTAAAACCCGCAAGGCAACGCCGGATATGCTTAAAGATATTGACGTACTGGTTTATGATATTCAAGACATAGGTTGCCGCTCCTATACCTATATTAGTACAATGGGATTGGCTATGGAAGCAGCCGCAGAAAATGGAAAGGAATTTATTGTTTTGGACCGTCCAGATCCAATAGGAGGACTAAAGGTAGAAGGTAATTTGATGGAAGACGATTGTCAATCATTTGTCAGCCAATTTAAGATTCCGTACATTTACGGACTAACCTGCGGAGAACTGGCACAATTATTAAATGGAGAAAAGATGTTGAAATCACAGTGTAACCTGCAGGTGGTAAAAATGAAAGGCTGGAAACGGAAGATGGACTATACACAAACAGGTCTTCAGTGGGTACCGGCTTCTCCCCATATCCCCCATGCACACTCCGCCCTCTTCTATCCGGTCAGTGGAATTTTGGGAGAGTTAGGCTATATGTCCATCGGCGTAGGTTACACCATCCCTTTCCAAATGTTTGCGGCTCCCTGGATCAAAGCTGAAGAATTTGCTAAAGCACTCAATGACTTGCATGTACCCGGTGTTGTATTCAGACCCATTTATCTGAATCCTTTCTACTCTGTCGGCAAAGGCGAATTGTTGCAAGGAGTACAGGTTCACATCATGGATGCACAGAAAGCTCCCTTAAGTGACATACAATTTTTAGTAATGCAGGAAGTTGCTACTCTATATCCCGGTCAGTCAGTATTCGAACATGCTGACAAAGGACGTTTTCGTATGTTCGATATGGTCTGCGGTTCTAAACAAATACGGGAACGTTTCAGTAAACGAAACCGTTGGGAGGACATTCGCGACTACTGGTACAAGGATGTGGATAGCTTTCGCAAATTGTCTAAGAAATATTATTTGTATAAATAAAAATGGACGAACAGAGTAACTATGGAACTTTTCTAAGGGATGCAGCACGCTTCATCCCCCGGGAAAGAATTTATACCGACGAACTACGCCGGTTGGCATGGGGAACAGATGCCAGTTTTTACCGACTCATCCCACAAATTGTCATTCAGGCTACCAACGAAAAGGAAGTTGCCGAACTTTTGGGTTTGGCAAGTCAACATGAACTTCCGGTTACTTTTCGTGCAGCAGGGACTAGTTTATCGGGGCAAGCCATTAGTGACTCTATTTTAATTGTTGCCGGTAAGCACTGGGAAAAGTATAGCCTTTCGTCCGATCATGAACAAATCACCCTTCAACCGGGCATTATCGGACAACGGGTCAATGAAATTCTAGCTCCTTACGGACGCAAGTTTGCTCCGGATCCCGCTTCTGTAAAGTCTGCAATGGTAGGTGGCATTGTTATGAACAATGCTTCCGGTATGAATTGCGGCACACATGCCAATAGCGATAAAGTCATGCTTTCGGCCCGTATTGTATTGGCTGACGGCACCATTCTGGATACCGGAGATACTGCCTCACGCAACTCATTTGCGTCAACCCACCCTGAGTTTATCAAGCAGATTAATGACCTGCGTAACAGGATACTGCAAGATCAAACTCTTGCGGATCGCATCAGATATAAATATTCCATAAAAAATGTGACCGGGCTCAATCTATTCCCTTTTGTCCGTTTTGATGATCCGTTCGATATTATTGCTCACTTAATGGTGGGATCGGAAGGAACTTTAGCCTTTCTTTCCGAAGTTACCATGCGTACCGAATATGATTATCCTCATAAAGCAAGTGCCATGCTCTACTTTACAGACATTAAAGAGGCCTGTAAGGCGGTAGTGGCAATGAAAAAGCTTGCTGACACAAAAGGGGAACCAATTGTAAAAGGAGCTGAATTACTGGATTGGAAGTCATTGTCTTCAGTAAACGACTCCAATTATGAGCACTTCCGCGCGGAACAAATAGCCCGTAACGCTTCTGTTGAGGGCCTTACGGCTGTACTGACGGAAACCAAAGCCGTAACCCAAGAAGACTTGGAGCGAAACATTACAATTATCAAACAAGCATTAAGTAGCTTCGAAACATATACCCCCATCTATTTTACGGACAAACCCGAAGAATATGCACCATATTGGGCCATACGCTCGGGCATTTTCCCTTCCGTAGGAGGTACCCGCCATCCGGGAACAACCTGTCTTATCGAAGACGTAGCCTTCCACATTGAAGATTTACCGGAAGCAACGGCTGATTTACAGCAACTCATCGCCCGTCATGGTTACGATGATGCCTGCATTTACGGTCATGCACTTGAAGGAAATTATCATTTCATCCTCAACCAGTCCTTCAATACAGAATCCGAGGTAAAACGCTATGAAGGACTCATGAATGAAGTCATAGCGCTGGTCGTTGATAAATATGATGGTTCACTTAAAGCCGAACACGGAACAGGACGGAATATGGCACCTTTTGTCAAATACGAATGGGGAGAAGCCGCCTATCAGATCATGAAAGCAGTCAAAGACTTGTTCGACCCGAAAGGATTGCTCAATCCGGGCGTCATCTTTAATGATGATCCGAAGTGCTATCTGAAAGATTTTAAGCCCCTTCCCCTTATTCCGATTGATGAAAACAGTCCGGCAGCCGTAGTCAATAAATGTATAGAATGCGGCTTCTGTGAAGTGAACTGCCTTTCTTTCGGATTCACACTTTCATCCCGTCAACGCATCGTATTGCAACGGGAGATATCGCGCTTGAAAGAAAGTGGAACGGATCCTGAACGACTGTCCTTGTTGGAAAAACAATATCATTACCCGGGTAACCAGACTTGTGCCGGTGACGGATTATGTGCAATGTCCTGCCCGATGGGCATTAATACCGGAGATCTGACTCATCTCCTCCGGCAAGAGTTACTACCAGAAAAAAGCCTCGGCTACCGAACCGGTAACTTCGCCGCAAATCACTTTGCAGAAATCAAAAACAGCCTGCGCCCTATTTTATCCTTGGCAAATCTGGGACATTCCATATTGGGTACTCCGGCTATGAGCAGTCTCACCAAAGGAATGCACCACTTACTCGGCATCCCTCAATGGACTCCGGCAATGCCAAGAGCTTACAAGATACCGCAGGATATTCTGAATAAGAAAACGAACGGACAGCAAAGTAAGAGAGAGCATGAAGCAAACAGTGCATCCGTTCAAAGTCAAGAATCGACATTAAAGGTGGTTTACTTCCCCAGTTGCATCAACCAGACAATGGGGTTACCCAAAGAATCGCCCGTAGAACAACCTATCGTCAATAAGATGGTATCCTTACTACAAAAGGCAGGATATGAAATCATATTCCCGGAAAAGATGGAACAACTTTGCTGTGGAACAATATGGGAAAGCAAAGGTATGCTTGATATTGCCGACCGGAAAACAGCAGAACTGGAAACTGCTCTGTGGAAGGCCAGCGATTCCGGTAAATATCCCGTGCTTTGCGATCAGAGCCCATGCCTTCACCGTATGCGGGAAAAGATCAAATCCATGAAGCTTTATGAACCGGTAGAGTTTATCTATACGTTTTTACGTGATAAGCTAACATTCAAACCGGTCAACCGTCCGGTAGCGATACACATTACCTGCTCCATGCGCAAAATGGAATTAGGTAATATTCTGATTTCACTGGCCAAACTTTGTTCCACGCAAGTCATCATTCCGGAAGAGGTGGGTTGCTGTGGATTTGCCGGTGACAAGGGGTTTACGCACCCTGAACTGAATGCTTACGCGCTGCGCAAGCTCCGCCCCCAAATAGAAAAAGCAGGAGTTACCATAGGATATTCCAACAGCCGCACCTGTGAAATCGGGTTAACGACAAATTCCGGCATACCTTATGTCTCCATTATATATCTGGTAGATCAATGTACAAAATCAATTATAACTAACACACCACAATCATGAGTAAACAGCATATAACAAGTAAACGTATACTCGCTCTCGATATTTTACGAGGTATCACTATTGCGGGTATGATCATGGTAAATAACCCCGGAACGTGGGCTCACATCTACGCTCCTCTGGAACATGCACAATGGATCGGACTTACCCCCACCGATCTGGTCTTTCCATTCTTTATGTTCATCATGGGAATATCCACCTACATCTCTCTAAAGAAGTATAACTTTGAGCTCAGTCGTGATGCCGTGATTAAAATTATCAGACGCACTATTGTCATCTTCGTTATAGGAGTGAGCATCGGATGGTTTTCAAAGTTTTGTTACTACTGGACTTCTCCCACCGAAGGCATAGGGTTCTGGGCTCAACTGGGAGAATCGGTAAACACTTTCGATCACCTCCGCATTTTAGGTGTAATGCCCCGTCTGGCCCTTTGTTACGGCTTCAGCGCTATCATTGCATTAACCGTGAAACACAAGCATATTCCTTATCTCATTGTAACTCTTTTGATTGGCTATTTTATCATTCTGATTACAGGAAATGGCTATGCATACAACGAAACAAATATATTATCCATCGTAGACCGTGCCATACTCACCCCTGCACACATGTATAAAGACAACGGAATTGATCCGGAAGGAATTCTAAGTACAATCCCGGCCATTGCACATGTCCTTTTAGGTTTTTGTGTAGGGCGCATGATGCTGGGAGACCGGAAAGAAGGAGAAGAACGTCTGTCCACTCTTAACTCCCACATCATCAAATTGTTTTTAGTAGGCACCATCCTGACTTTCTCCGGTTTCTTATTAAGCTATGGATGTCCCATCAGTAAAAAACTCTGGTCTCCGACATTCGTGCTCACCACCTGCGGACTGGCTTCCAGTTTACTGGCATTGCTCATCTGGATTATCGATGTAAAAGGATATAAGAAGTGGAGTATGTTCTTTGAAGCATTCGGCATTAACCCGCTATTCATGTACGTCTTGGGAGGAGTACTCGGCATTCTATTAGGAAGTATCCAAATACCTTACGATGGTGATTACATCAGCATTCATGGATTTATATACAAAATACTTCTGGCTCCGATATTTGGAGATACCGGAGGTTCTTTGATCTATGCACTTCTCTTCGTCGGATTAAATTGGTGCATAGGCTATCAATTATACAAACGGAAAATATATATTAAGATATAACTGCTTAGTATGACAAGTAATAAATTAACTATATAATATGATTTTAATAGCAGACAGTGGCTCTACAAAAACTGATTGGAGTGTTGTAGAGAAAGGCGAACTCCACCAGCAGATATTTACAAAAGGGACAAATCCCTTCTTTCAGTCGGAAGAAGAGATTAGCAATGAAATAGCTCAGGCATTGCTTCCACAGCTTGGCACAGATACATTTGACGCCGTATATTTTTATGGCGCAGGCTGTGGTTTTCCCGATAAAATTGCGATGGTACACCGTGCCCTTAGTAAACATCTTAAAATATTAAATAGAGTAGAAGTAAGTACAGATATGCTCGCAGCGGCAAGAGGACTTTGTGGACATACCCCAGGCATTGCCTGTATCTTAGGGACAGGTTCCAACTCCTGCTTTTACGACGGGGAGAAGATTGTATCCAATGTCTCTCCCTTAGGGTTTATTTTAGGAGACGAAGGCAGTGGAGCTTGTTTAGGAAAACTTTTAGTAGGCGACATCTTAAAAAATCAAATGACGCCGGAACTCAAAGAGAAGTTCCTCAAGCAGTTCGACCTGACTCCGGGGGAAATCATTAATCGGGTATATAAAAAGCCTTTCCCGAATCGCTTTTTAGCCAGCCTGTCTCCTTTCCTGATGGAAAATCTCAGTGAACCGTCGGTACGGTCACTCGTAACCAACAGTTTCAAGGATTTCCTCACACGAAACGTAATGCAGTATGACTATCAACATCACAAAGTGCATTTTATAGGTTCGGTAGCCTATTACTACAAAGACTTACTTACTGAAACATGTAAGGAAATGGGGATCCAATTGGGCACAATCATGAAAAGCCCGATGAAGAATTTAATTAAGTATCACGCATAAACAAATAATTAGAGATATGGCATTTATTAAAATATCAGAACAGCCCTCACTTTATAATAATCTGGAAAAGAAATCCATTCGTGAGATTCTGGAAGATATTAATACAGAAGACCAAAAAGTAGCAATCGCTGTCCGCAATACAATTCCGCAGGTTGAACAGTTAGTAAGCCAAATTGTACCACGAATGAAGCAAGGCGGCCGCATATTCTATATGGGTGCCGGAACCAGTGGACGGCTCGGAGTGCTTGACGCTTCGGAGATACCACCTACTTTCGGTATGCCTAACACACTAATCATCGGTCTGATTGCCGGTGGAGATACTGCACTCCGTAACCCGGTGGAGAATGCAGAAGATGACACCAAGCGTGGATGGGAAGAATTGCAGGAACATCAGATCTGCGATAAGGACACCATTATCGGAATTGCAGCATCGGGTACTACTCCTTATGTAATCGGTGCCTTGCACGAAGCCCGTGCACACGGCATACTTACGGGGTGTATTACCAGCAATCCTGATTCCCCTATGGCGGCGGAGTCCGATGTAGCTATCGAAATGATTGTGGGACCGGAATATGTCACCGGAAGTTCACGCATGAAGTCGGGTACCGGACAAAAAATGATTCTAAATATGATTACCACTTCCGTCATGATACAACTGGGACGGGTTAAGGGCAATAAAATGGTAAACATGCAACTAAGTAACAAAAAGTTGGTTGACCGTGGGACACGTATGATCATCGAGGAACTCGGACTAGGCTATGATAAAGCCAAAGCTCTTTTACTGATGCATGGTTCCGTAAAAAAAGCAATAGATGCCTATAGAGGCAAATAAATAATCACGCCTTATGAAAATTAGATATCTTCTTCTTTTAGTCTGGTTGATGGCCCTGCAGGCCACCGCACAACCCTTGCAAAGGGTAGCCCCCGAACAAGTTGGAATGGATTCACGGCAATTGGTTTATGCTGATGAAGCCATTGAAGCAGCAATAGCCGATAAAACAATTCCCGGTGCTGTGCTTGCCATAGTACGGGACGGAAAGATGGCTTATCTCAAAGCTTACGGTAACAAACGTGTTTACCCCAACATTGAGCCAATGACGGTAAATACGATTTTCGACATGGCTTCATGCAGTAAATCAATGTCCACAGCCATTTGCGCACATATCCTCGCACAAAGAGGTAAAATCCGATTTCTAGATCCGGTAAGTTTCTACATCCCCGGGTTCAAAGACTGGACAAGTCCTGATGGCAAAGAGAAGAAAACGATCCGGATTGCAGATTTATTGACACATACTTCGGGATTGCCTCCCTATGCACCGGTCAAAGACTTGGAACAGAAGTACGGCTCACCTAATCCAGACAGCTTAATGACTTATATTGCGACTTGCAAGCGTGACTTCAAACCGCAAACGGATTTTCAGTACAGTTGTTTGAACTTCATCACGTTGCAACATATCATTGAAAAAGTAAGCGGAAAATCCTTACGCGATTTTGCCCGCGAAAATCTATTCAACGTGCTGGGTATGAACCATACTGACTATCTTCCTTGCAAAAGAGATAAGAACGGGAAATGGGTTAATACAGCAGATGCCTATTGGGCTGCTTTCACACCTGGAGACTGGCATAGCCTCATTGCCCCCACTGAAAAGCAACCGGACGGAAGTGTGCTCTGCGGACAAGTACACGACCCTCTTGCACGGATTATGAACGGAGGGATATCGGGTAATGCAGGAGTCTTCTCATGTGTAGAAGATATTGCCGTATTATGTGCAGCCCTGCAAAACGAGGGTGAGTGGAACGGACATCGCATACTCAGTCCACTCGCTGTCAAAGCTATGCGTACCGTACCGCGTGCAACCGCAACACTGGGACGTACCTTAGGATGGGACAGCTTTTCTGCATACGCTTCCAACAAAGGAGACTATTTCGGACCAAATACTTATGGACATACCGGATATACGGGAACTTCCATTGTAATTGATCCAGATACAAATACATCGGTTATTCTGCTTATTAATGCGGTGCATCCCGAAGATAAGCACAGTACCGTACGTCTACGCTCTTTAGTTGCAAATGCAATCGCCGCCTCTATTTATTCTGTTCCCCAGACCTATACGGAACACTACTACCAACGTTTCACTCAATTTATGGACGAACCGGCTATCACGTCAAAAGACATTGTTATCGTAGGGAACAGCCTCACAGAGAACGGTGGAGATTGGGGTAAACGCTTCAAGAAATCCAACGTCCGTAACCGTGGAATTATAGGTGATGAAGTAATGGGTATTTACGACCGCCTTCATCTAATACTCCCCGGACATCCGGCCAAGTTATTTCTAATGGAAGGGATCAACGATGTATCTCACGATCTTACTGCAGATAGTATTGTTAGTATGATACGGCTGACCGTAGAACGTATACAAAAAGAATCTCCCGATACCAAACTCTATCTACAGAGCCTGTTACCCATCAATGAAAGTTTCGGGCGTTACAAGAAACTGGAGGGGAAAACAGACATGATCCCGGTAATCAACGCCAAATTAGAGACTCTTGCTAAAGAACGTCACATCACCTTTATTAATCTCTTCCCTCTATTTACAGAGAAAGGAACCAATGTGCTTCGTAGCGAACTGAGCATAGATGGCTTGCACCTGAATGAAGAAGGGTATAAGATTTGGGTAAAGGCTCTAAAGAAGAGAGTATAACAGCTAAGAATAAAGGCCGGACAGATCAAAAGTGCTCTTGTTATCTGGTTGATACTATTTATACTTGATAGACATTCTACTCTCTACAAGCTACAGCTACTATAGCAAGCGTAGATGTAGTAAGTAAGACTTTTATAATACATTCAAACCAATAGCGGCTTTCAGGAAATGAACTTTCTGAAAGCCGCTATTAGTATTTATTTGTTTCAGTGGATTACAAACACAAGAATTTATTCTTCCACACTAACTAATTGCACATCAAAAGTCAAAGCCGAATAACCTATAATTCCTTTATAACCTTCTGCCCCATAACCCGATCTCCAAGGAATATAAAGCATCCACCGCTCACCTGTACGCATATATTGCAGAGCTTCCCTCCAGCCACTTATAACTCCCAATACAGAAAATGTACTAGTTGAATTAAACTCCGTCGGTTTTTTATCTCCAGAGAAAGTTTTATCCAAAGCACTATAACCTTCAAAATTACCATTAAAATTATCTCCGGTAATCAGCGTCCCATAATAAAAGACATTCACACGATCTGTAAAAACAGGGCGTCTGCCTTCAGGATTAGCTTCAATCTTCTTGCAATAAACAAATGGAGAGTCGTCGTCAGTGACGCTTGCAACCGGTATAGCAAATAATGTCCCCACAGGCATAGCTTTGACAGTGGCTATGTCGCCATGTTGTATAGTAATGGGACTCAAAGCTTTAATTGAATCAATAAAAGCTTCATTACGGGCCTGCCAGTCATGGTACTTACCCACTTCTGTTGATTCACTACAAGCAACCAACAAAGCGGATAACAAGAGCAGACAAGGTAAGAATATTAATTTAGGTTTCTTCATCTATTATTTTATGTTACATCATGTACAACATCTATTTATTGCAAAGTCTTCAACAAGGAAGTAAGACTAACCCGATCAGCAATAATACCATTCAAATCGGCAATAGGTACACGTTCCTGCTGCATGGTATCACGATTACGCAAGGTCACGCTATTATCTTCCATTGTCTGGTGGTCAACGGTCACACAATATGGCGTTCCAATAGCATCCTGACGGCGGTAGCGTTTACCGATGCTGTCCTTCTCATCGTATTGGCAGTGGAAGTGGAACTTCAGAGCATCAATGATTTCACGCGCCTTCTCGGGCAGACCGTCTTTTTTTACCAAAGGCATTACAGCCAGTTTTACCGGAGCTAATGCTGCAGGCAGTTTCAGGACAACGCGACTCTCTCCATTTTCCAATTGCTCTTCACAATAAGAAGCCGACATCACGCTAAGGAACATACGGTCTACACCTATTGAAGTCTCAATGACATACGGGGTGTATGATTCGTTCAGTTCCGGATCGAAATATTTGATGCTCTTACCGGAGAATTTCTCATGTTGCGACAAGTCGAAGTTGGTACGGCTATGAATGCCTTCCACTTCCTTAAAGCCAAACGGCATCAGGAACTCAATATCGGTAGCTGCATTAGCATAATGAGCCAATTTCTCATGGTCGTGATAACGGTAGTGGTCATCACCAAAGCCTAAAGCCTTATGCCATTTCAAGCGGGTCTCTTTCCACTTCTTAAACCAATCCAGTTCCGTTCCGGGCTTTACAAAGAACTGCATTTCCATCTGCTCAAACTCACGCATACGGAAGATAAACTGACGGGCTACAATCTCATTACGGAAAGCTTTACCGATCTGGGCTATACCAAAAGGTATCTTCATACGCCCCGTCTTCTGTACATTCAGGTAGTTTACAAAAATCCCCTGAGCCGTCTCGGGACGAAGATAAATCTTCATGGAACCATCGGCAGTAGACCCCATTTCAGTGGTAAACATCAGATTGAACTGACGGACTTCCGTCCAGTTCTTGGTACCGCTGACAGGACAAACAATCTCTTCATCCAGAATAATCTGACGGAGTTCATCCAAGTCGGTTGCATTCATAGCCTTTGCATAGCGTTCATGTAAGGCATCGCGTTTGGCCTGATGCTCCAGCACACGAGGATTGGTATTACGGAACTGCGCTTCATCAAAAGCTTCTCCGAAACGTTTAGCAGCCTTAGCCACTTCCTTATCTATCTTATCGTCGTATTTGGCAATCTGATCTTCTATCAACACATCGGCACGGTAACGTTTCTTTGAATCGCGGTTGTCTATCAACGGATCATTGAAGGCATCGACATGCCCTGAAGCTTTCCAGATCGTGGGGTGCATAAAGATAGCGGAATCAAGTCCCACAATATTTTCGTGCAACAGCACCATGCTTTGCCACCAATATTGTTTAATATTGTTTTTCAATTCCACACCCATCTGTCCGTAGTCGTAAACAGCTCCTAATCCATCATAGATTTCGCTGGAAGGAAACACAAAACCATATTCCTTACAGTGCGATACAAGTTTCTTAAAAACGTCTTCTTGTGCCATCGTTTTATATACTTTTTGATATTGTATTTACTCTAAAATCGGCACAAAGATAGAGATTTATATCGGATACTCGATACTCAGGGTATTAATTTATCTTATATGAATAGCTTTACAAACAATATGGAATGGGATAACCTTTCCTCTTTCTTTATTGGCTTTTGCCGGCAGGTAAAATAAATGTCCCCGACTTTATGATCTTAGCGATTAAAAATGTTGTACTTTTGCATCCAAATTAAACACGATATGCCATACTTGGGTGAAGTACTTTCGCTGGGTGTTGCCGTTTCATGGACCGCAACGGCTCTTTTTGCAGAAACCGGTAGCAAACGCCTGGGAGCTTTACAGTTGAATGTAATCCGCATGACGCTTTCCTTGCTCATGCTAGCACTTACTTTGTGGTGGTTCACGGGGTCTCCCTTCCCCCTTTATGCCGATGGCAAAACGTGGTTTTGGTTATCATTATCCGGTTTTGTGGGATATGTCTTAGGAGATTACTGCCTTTTCAATGCATACGTACTTATCGGTTCCCGCTTCGGACAGTTGTTTATGACACTAGCCCCTATTGCAGCCGCTTTCTCGGGATGGATCATCTTGGGGGAATGTCTGTCCTTACAAACCGTTATCGGAATGCTGGTAACCCTTACCGGTATAGGTATCTCAATATTCAACCGAAAGACTTCGCACCGGATTGGTTTAAAATTGCCTTTGAGGGGTGTTTTACTCGGAATAGGAGCCGGCGTGGGTCAGGGTGTGGGACTGGTATTGAGTAAAGTAGGCATGAATTATTACGAAATGAGCATCCCCGACGGTATGGAAGAGGTCACCAACCTGCTTCCTTTTGCATCCACTTTTATCCGGGCCATTATCGGGGCATTGGGATTTATTTTGGTCATGGGCTATCAGAAGCAGTTCCATACGCTTGCCTCTGCAAGACACGACAGAAAAGGAATGGGAGCTGCGCTGGGAGCAACCATCTTCGGACCGTTCGTAGGAGTTTCTTTTTCACTGATGGCTGTGCAATACACCAAAGCCGGCATAGCGTCCACCCTAATGGCACTGACTCCCATTTTTATCTTACTTCCGGCTCATCTTCTATTTAAGCAGAAGATAACTCTCAAAGAAATAGCAGGCGCCATAATCAGCGTTTTAGGGGTTTCGCTTTTCTTTCTCTAATGTTCCTTACCGGCATTGTAGCCTATCCTTGTGATGCACTTATCTCGCGTTTCTCCTGATTAGCCAAGCCTTTCCTCATCAGGGAATATAAAAAGCCTTACGGTTATCCTACAATAAAACCGAGAACTGACTGCATATACGAGCGGGAGCAATATTTTTTCATCAACCTATCATAAAATAAATAGAAAGCATTATATTTGCATATTATATGATGTATTGAGTGTATGACAAAGAACACGATGGGTACTAAACTACCTCGAAAGCTGGAACAGAAGATGCAAGCAGTGGGAGAGCAGATCAAGCTGGCTCGCCTGCGTCGAAACTTAAGTGTGGCACAAGTCGCCGAACGTGCGACCTGTTCACCTTTGACGGTATCGCGCGTTGAAAAAGGAGTACCCACTGTGGCTATCGGAATCTACGTACGTGTGTTGTATGCTCTGCAACTGGATGATGACATCCTGTGGCTTGCCAAAGAAGATACGTTGGGTAAGGCGTTGCAGGACTTGAATCTGAAAAAGCGGGAACGGGCATCGAAAAAGAAGTAGACTATCTGGTGAGAGCTTGAAGTCTGATGCAGTTTATATTCCGACAAACAATAAACATTAAGAGACAAAGATATGGCATTACCAATAAATATAGAAGATTTACTGCTCCGGAATAAAGTGGAAGGCAATCGTGTGGAGTTCAAAAAGGGTTGGAATCCAACGAGTATATACCACAGTATTTGCGCCTTTGCCAACGATTTGGATAATCTTGGCGGAGGCTACATTATTATTGGTGTTGAAGAAGAAAACGGTATGCCCAAACGTCCGGTCTCCGGCATACCAACTGAACAGCTGGATAAGATTCAACAACAGATGGTCGGCTTCAATAATCTGTTTGCTCCATATTATCTGCCACGTGTATCAGTAGAAGAAATGGACGGTACGAATGTTGTTGTGATATGGGCACCTATCGGTGTCAACCGTCCATACTCTATCCGGTTGGATGTAACAAATAACAATGACAAGCGGGAGGCTTTCTACGTTCGCTCCGGAACAAGCAGCATTATTGCCAAAGGTGAAGTCCTTAGTGAACTACGCGATATGGCCAGCCGTATACCGTTCGATAGTCGTGGAAATCCTGATATTAAAGAGAATGACATTGACTTTGTATTGATCCGGGAATACCTACAAATAGTGAATAGCCGAATGGTGAATGAGCTGAAATATATTAGCACAATGGATTTACTTGAACGGATGGATTTACTAACAGGCCCGACGGAGCAACAGATGATAAAGAACGTAGCGGCTATGATGTTCTGTAACCATCCTGAGAAATTTTTCCCTTACACGCAAATATCTGTTGTCGTTTTCCCTGAAGGTAAAATACAAAATCCAAATCGTTTTTCCGAAAAAACGTTCAAAGGCTCTGTTCCAACGATTATCAGGGGAGCCATGCAGTACCTAAAAGATGTTGTTATCATGGAATACGTCTTGAAACCCAAGGACAGGATGCAATCGGAACGTTGGTTTAATTATCCCTATCAAGCATTGGAAGAGAGCGTTGTTAATGCGATGTATCATCGCGATTATCAAGAGCAACAGGAAGTTGAGATTACCGTAGAACCGGATGGGATAAGAATATTGAGCCTTTCCGGTCCAGACCGCTCTATATCCAACGAAGCCTTGGAAGAATGTAGCAATCTCCACTCACGCAGATATAGAAACAATAGGCTCGGTGATTTCTTGAAAGAATTAGATCTAACAGAAGGTCGTTGCACTGGCATTCCAACAATACAAGACGAACTTACCAGAAACGGTTCTCCTCGCGCTTCCATTGAAACAGATAGAGATAGAAGCTACTTTCTCATGTTTATTCCAGTACATGAGGGCTGTGGAAATGTAGTTAAGATCAATGAAATTGCCCAAAGATTGCCCAAAGATTGCCCAAAGATTGCCCAAAGAACGTTAGAAATGATAATCCAAAATCCTAATATAACTATTGAGCAATTGAGTGAGAAGCTGTCTTTATCCGAAAGAACTATAAAAAATCGTTTATCTTTACTAAAGAAGGAAGGCTTTATTATTCGCGCCGGTAGTAAAACAAAAGGATATTGGGTAGTAAATAGCTAACTAAAGTTTCTTCAGTTAGCTTTAATCATTGTTTCTGTTTCCCGCTTGCGATCACAGAAATATTCAGGACTGTAATATCCTGTAATAAGGAATGGATTGTTTGGCTTCATAGTGCTACAATTTAGTCATTACACCGATTACGTTACGCAAATTACGCAATAAGATATTAAACAACCAAATATAAGTGCTTCTTATTCAACACTCCCGTAATTACCGTTCACTTCACCGGCATCTTCATCCCTGCTTTCCCGATCCTTTTCATCGCTTATTTCTCTACTATCCTCACTCGTCTCATCAGCCTGCTTCATTGCCGGAGTCAACAGGTTTTCGGGCATATAATACTTGAAAGGAATGCGAAAACATTTTATTCTCTTCAGTCGGGCAGACAAATTGCGGTCGGCCACAAAATAGACACGCGAAACAGATACTTCCGAAGGAGTGACTTCTTCGGGATGATCGAAGCCCTTGCTCTTCAATGCAGTCTGGAATGTACCGAATCCACGGATAGTGACCGACTGCCCCGTACTAAGGAGGTATTCCACCGTAGCCGCCAATTCTGTCAAAATGCCTTCTACCTGTCCGCGATTGAATCCACTTCGCTTTTCAATCCATTCGGCAAGTTCTTTTTCGTTCACTCCCCCACGGGACTGTAACTTTTTAGGAACGGCATACCACTGCTCTTTCCGCTCGCCGGAAGTTAAATCCGCTTTCTTTCGTACTAAATAAGGAATAGACATCGCTTTAAATAGGTTATGTGATTAATCTTAATATGTTATATGATTGATCCGAAGTTCCCTGCTGCTGCACCCTAAAGCATAAACTTACCACACCCGGGTGTCGAGCATCCTCACATCCGGATGTCGAGCTGTATGACACCCGGGTGTGGTAGGATTGGCAGTAAGAGCAAAAATAGATCATAATAGGCAGAAAACAAAAGGAATAAGAATAAAAAACAAATTCGCGATAAAATACTGAAAACAAAAAGCAGTATAATCCTCCCGTTCATCGAGTAATATCATGCTTTTTCCAACTAATTTAGTAGTTTTCCCCAATAAATTTGTATTTTTGCGTTCAACTGAAACTTCTCTGAAGTTACTATAGAATAGACAATCCCCGGATAGATATGAGTGAAGATTTGGAAGCACCAAAGGACGATTTGGAAAATGAACTCCCGGCTGGGAGCGAAGGACATTCGGATTATAGACCCGCAGACACAAAGGACAACAGTGTGAAGCATCAACTTAGCGGAATGTACCAGAACTGGTTTCTGGACTATGCTTCATACGTCATTTTGGAACGGGCTGTTCCCCATATCAACGACGGATTGAAACCCGTACAGCGACGTATCCTCCATTCCATGCGGCGCATGGAAGACGGACGTTACAACAAGGTAGCCAACATTGTGGGGCATACCATGCAATTCCACCCGCACGGAGACGCTTCCATCGGGGATGCGCTGGTACAGTTGGGACAAAAGGATTTGCTGGTGGATTGTCAGGGAAACTGGGGAAACATCCTGACGGGTGACAGTGCGGCTGCTCCCCGTTACATTGAGGCACGGCTTTCCAAGTTTGCGCTGGAAGTGGTCTTCAACCCTAAAACCACCGAATGGAAACTCTCTTATGACGGACGTAACAAGGAACCGGTCACCTTACCGGTGAAGTTCCCTCTTTTGTTGGCACAGGGAGTCGAAGGTATTGCGGTGGGACTTTCTTCCAAGATACTCCCCCACAACTTCAATGAGCTTTGCGATGCCTCCATTGATTTTCTAAACGGAAAACCGTTCCGGGTTTACCCCGACTTCCAGACGGGTGGCTCTATCGATGTATCTAAATATAACGACGGAGAGCGCGGCGGATCGGTAAAGGTGCGGGCTAAGATCAATAAGTTGGATAATAAAACGCTGGCTATTACCGAAATACCTTACGGAAAGACAACGACCACCGTCATTGACTCCATACTTAGAGCTGTAGATAAAGGCAAAATAAAGATACGCAAGGTAGACGACAACACATCTGCTAACGTGGAAATATTAGTGCATCTTGCCCCCGGGGTCTCTTCGGACAAGACTATTGATGCGCTATACGCTTTCACCGATTGCGAAGTGAGCATCTCGCCCAACTGCTGTGTCATTGACGACCGCAAGCCCCATTTCCTCAACGTAAGTGATGTGCTGAAAGAATCGGCGAACAATACACTTTCTTTGTTGCGGCAGGAACTGGAAATACGCAAAGGCGAAATAGAAGAATCCCTGCACTTTGCTTCTCTGGAAAAGATATTCATTGAAGAACGCATCTATAAAGACAAGGAATTTGAACAGGCAAAGAGCATGGATGCAGCCTGTGAACATATTGACGCGCGACTGACCCCCTTCTACCCGAAGTTTCTCCGCGAAGTCACCAAAGAAGACATCCTCAAACTGATGGAGATAAAGATGGGGCGTATTCTCAAGTTCAACTCCGACAAGGCGGACGAACTGATAGCCCGCCTGAAAGAAGAGATAGAGGAGATCAACGACCATCTGGCACATATTGTAGAATACACCGTCAACTGGTTCCAAATGTTGAAAGAAAAGTACGGCAAGAAATTCCCCCGCCATACCGAACTTCGCAACTTCGATACGATAGAAGCCACCAAAGTAGTGGAAGCCAACGAAAAGCTTTACATCAACCGTGAAGAAGGCTTCATCGGCACCAGTCTGAAAAAAGACGAGTTCATAGCCAACTGTTCCGACCTCGACGACGTCATCATCTTCTTCCGGGATGGGAAATACACCATCACTCCGGTAGCAGACAAGAAGTTTGTCGGCAAGAACATTTTGTATGCCAATGTCTTCAAAAAGAATGATAAGCGTACCATATATAATGTGGTCTATCGTGATGGCAAAGAAGGCATATCCTACATCAAGCGGTTTGCCGTTACTTCCATTGTACGCGACCGTGAATACGACGTAACGAAAGGCACGCCCGATTCCCGCGTCACCTACTTCACCGCCAATCCCAACGGAGAAGCCGAAGTAATCAAAGTAACCCTGAAGCCCAATCCAAGAGTACGCCGGATTGTTTTCGAGGAAGACTTCAGCAACATCGGCATCAAAAACCGTCAGGCTATGGGCAATATACTCACCAAACTGCCGGTACATAAGATAGCCCTGAAACAACGGGGCGGCTCCACACTGGGAGGGCGCAAGGTCTGGTTCGACAGAGATGTACTACGCCTCAACTACGATGGCCGGGGCGAATATCTGGGTGAATTCCAGAGCGACGACACCATTCTCGTTGTCCTCAACAGCGGTGAGTTCTACACCTCCAACTTCGACCTGAGCAACCACTACGAAGACAATGTACATATTCTGGAGAAATACGATCCGAATAAGGTCTGGACAGCAGTACTTTACGATGCCGATCAACAGAATCTACCGTACATCAAGCGCTTCTGTTTTGATGCCTCCAACCGCAAGCTGAATTACCTGGGAGAAAATAAAGACAACCGCCTCATCCTTCTGACAGATGAGTATTATCCACGTCTGGAAGTCATATTCGGCGGACACGACAGTTTCCGTGAGCCCATGATTATAGATGCCGACGAATTTATCTCCGTAAAGAGCTTTAAGGCCAAGGGCAAGCGTATAGCCACCTATTCGCTGGATACCGTAAATGAACTGGAACCCCTCCGGCAACCGGAACCACCACAGGAACCACAAGAGCAGGAAGAAGAACCCGAAAATCTGGATCCCGACCAGAACAAGAGCAATGAGGACATACGGGATGAGATGACAGGACAAATGAAACTGTTTTAAGCATGAACCTATGTAAGGCAAGTATATTACTCACCGGGTACCTGCTTCTGATAGGCGGAAATATCGAAGCACAAAGTACAAACTCGCAAAAGACAGAGGTGCAGAGCACAGAAGCATCGAAAGCGGAAGTGCAACATGCGAAAGTGCACAGTACAGAAGTGCCGGGAACAGAGACTGCGGGCGCGGAAACGCAGAACACGGAAGCCCAAAAGGAAAAGTTACAGGATACAGTAGAACAGAGTGAAAGGACGCGGGAAACTGAAATAAAAAGTATAAAAGCAGAAACAACAGGCACAGAAACGCAGAGCACAGAAGCCCAAGGAAAAAAGGCACAGAAGACAGTAGTGCAAGATAAGAAGACGCAGAAGGCAGAAGTAAAAGAAACAGAAGCAGAGGTGCAAAGTGCAGTGGTCGAAGGCAAAAGAGCACAGAAGCCAGAAGCACAGGATACAATCATACCGGGTGAAGCGCCGGAAGCAAAGGCGCAAAGCATAGAAGACAAAGTGATGCAAGAACTAAGAGCCGACCCTTCGGCACGGACCCGTTTCATCACACGCTCCACCATGTACGGCATTGGATTTTCCAATGTATTCGATACCTACCTGTCCCCTCAAGAATACACCGGAATTGACTTCCGCATCGCACGGGAAAGCATGCGCATGACCCGGATGGCGCAAGGGCGACTGTCCTTGCAGAACTTCTTTCAGGCAGATGTAAGCTATACCCACAACCATGTGGACAATAACAATACCATTGCCGGATTAATGAATTGGAATTACGGATTGCATTACAACTTCCCCATCACCCCCAATTTCAAACTACTTGCCGGTGGACTCGGCGACTTTAACGGCGGATTTGTCTATAACCTGCGCAACAACAACAATCCCGCTTCCGCCCGGGCATACATCAACCTCGACGCTTCAGGCATGGCCATATGGAACCTGCGGATAAAGACATATCCCGTCACTTTGCGCTATCAGCTGAACCTGCCGATAATGGGCGTCATGTTTTCACCCCATTACGGACAATCCTATTATGAAATCTTTACCCTGAATAACAGTGGAGGGGTGGTGCAATTCACTTCACTGCACAATCAACCTTCACTAAGACAGCTACTCACCCTCGACTTCCCCGTGGGACAGGTCAAAATGCGCCTTGCTTATATCTGGGATGCACAGCAGTCCAGAGTAAACGGTATAAAGACCCATACCTATTCCCACGTATTCATGGTCGGCTTTGTGAAAGAGATTTATCTGTTGCGGAATAAAGGAAAACGATAAATGTATGAGAAAGAATTGTAGAATATGATGAACTTAAAGCCAAGATATATCCGTCAACTGCTTCGGCTGTGCTTGATAGCGATGCTAGTCCCTATCTTGGAAAGCTGTATCCGGGAAGAGAACTTCGACAACTCTCCAACCGGAAACTTTGAAGCGCTTTGGAAGATCATTGACGAGCAATATTGCTTTCTGGATTATAAAGAAGTCAGCTGGGACTCCATTCACACAAAATATGCCCGTTTAATTACCGATAACATGGGCTATGATGGCTTGTTTGATGTCCTTGGAAAGATGCTGGCGGAACTAAAAGACGGGCATGTTAACTTATACGCTTCCTCCAATACGGCACGCTATTGGGATTGGTACCTTGACTATCCCCGTAACTTCAATGAGAGCATCATTGAGAAATATCTGGGACGTGATTATCGCATCGGAGCAGGGCTCAAGTATACCATATTGGAAGACAATATCGGCTACATCTACTATGAAGCATTTACAGCGGGGATAGGAAATGGTAACCTGGATGAAATGCTGTCTTACCTCGCCTCCTGCAACGGTATCATCATTGACGTACGGAATAACGGAGGAGGGAACCTAACTAATTCCACACGCTTTGCCGCCCGCTTCACCAATGAGAAAGTATTAACAGGTTATATGTATCATAAAACAGGAAAAGGGCATAGTGATTTCTCTGACCCTGTTCCTATTTATCTGGAACCATCCAATAGCATCCGGTGGCAAAAGAAAGTCATAGTCCTTACCAACCGCCATTCGTATAGTGCAACCAACGATTTCGTAAACGCTATGCACATCTTGCCTAACGTCACACTCGTAGGTGATAAGACAGGAGGCGGGTCCGGTCTGCCATTCACTTCGGAGCTTCCCAACGGATGGACCGTACGCTTCTCGGCCAGTCCCATGCTAAATGCCAATAAAGAACAAATAGAATTCGGCATCGATCCCGACGTAAAAATAGATATGGATTCCACAGAAGAAGCAAAGGGAATAGATACCATTATTGAAACGGCACGAAAACTCCTGAAAATAGTTTCCTAATACTTTCTGTCTCCACTGTTTGGCAGAGTGAAAAAAACTTTCTATCTTTGCGACGCTAAAAAAGAGACACACATGCGGGTGTGGCGTAATTGGCAGCCGCGCTAGACTTAGGATCTAGTGCCGAGAGGCGTGTAGGTTCGAGTCCTATCACCCGCACTAAATACCCAGTAATTATAGTCAAAAGCCCACTAAAACTGCAATTTTAGTGGGCTTTTTGTTACTTAATCCAAGGCTATTCGAAAAATAGATACACTAATTCGGTGCCCAATTCGGTGACAAACTTACTTCTTCTCATCCTATGCTTAGGCGAGAGCCCTAAAAGACAGGAAGTAAAGAGAATAATGTGCACACAAACTTTCAGCATGCTCTCTCTTCATCAAGAAAGAAAATACATCAAAGCGCACAGAACCTCCGCCGCTGTATATAGCGACGAAGAATTTGTCTTCTGTTTCAAGAGAGAACCATACTTATTTCATTATTGCTTTAAAGGTTTATCCCCCATTATTAACTCAAGGGTACTACCACTCATAAGCTCCTGGTGGGTAAAGAAAGGCTTATCCCGTTCTTTCCCATTCAGCTTAATCTCTTGTATGTACTTATTGATACGACTATTATGATGTGCCACAACGGTAAAAGTCTTCCCATTATTCAAGTGAATAGCAACTTCATCAAATAACGGACGTCCGATGGAGTAAACCGGCTTCCCGGGGCATACTTGATAAAAGCCCATGGCATTAAGCACAAACCATGCCGACATCTGTCCGCAATCTTCATTGCCGGGAAGTCCATCCGGACTATTCGCATAAAGCGTATGTAATACACTATCTACCAATTCCTGCGTTTTATAAGGTTCTCCCACATAGTTATAAAGATGCGTGATGTGATGGCTTGGCTCATTTCCATGAGCATATTGTCCTATCAACCCGGAGATATCAACGGACGTTCTGTCTCCTTCTAAAGCGGAGTCAGCCGTAAACAGAGAATCCAACTTTCCAATGAAAGCTTTACGCCCACCCATTAACTTCACTAACCCATCCACATCATGGGGAACAAACCAGGTCCATTGCCACGCTGTGCCCTCGCAGTAATCATCATTGCGATGATTGGAGGCACGGGGATTAAAAGGGACACGCCAATTGCCCTTACTATCCAACCCCCTCATAAAGCGGGTGGAAGGATCAAAATAAATTTCATAACCCTTGGCAAAAGCCATGTACTTATCGTGGGTTTCTTCATCCCCCAAGGCTTCAGCCAAAACGGAAATACACCAGTCATCATAAACATATTCCAATGCTTTGGCTACCGATTCATTATCCTTATCGCAAGGCACATACCCAATTTTATTCTTCCAATACTTAGCCTGCGGCATCAAATGAGGCAAAACCAAGGGTGGGCACAATATCCCGACGGTATCATATTCGGCAGCACGAAGACAAGCTTTGTAAGCTTCCTGTACATCAAAATTACGATATCCCTTTACGTAAGAGTCAGCAATCACCGAAACAGCATGGTAACCAATCATAGTCCCGGTGTAATTACCAGCAAGCTCCCACATGGGAAGCATTCCCCCCTCCCTGTATTTCAGAATCAATGAGCGGATAAAGGCCTCGTTCAACTTAGGGTCTATAATAGTCATCAACGGATGATAAGCACGGAAAGTATCCCATAAAGAGAAAATCGTATATACAGGCTTGTCAGCACTACCTTGATGAGGCTTCAGATCCATCCCCAAATAACGTCCATCTGCATCAGTGAAAAGATTGGGTTGCACCCCCGTATGATAAAGTGCCGTGTAGAACATAGTACGCAAACCGGCATCCTTAGTCTTGATATCTATTTTAGAAAGATAAGCATTCCATTGACTACGAGCCACTCGCCGCACTTCGTTAAAATTCCACTCTGGAATTTCCGATTCCACGTTTTTCCGTGCACCGTCCATATCCACCGCCGATATTCCTACCTTAACCAATACCTGTTCGTTTTCCTTGGTTTGGAAATGCAATAAGACTTTCGCAGTGGGGAGAAGAGAACCACCCTCATCCAATGCCATAGAGTCTTTAACCAATGTGTAAGTGAACGGTTTTGAAAATTTAGCATAAAAGTTAACATACTGGTCAAAGGCCCAATATACAGTCTTCTTATGACCGCGTATTTCCGTATCGCTAACAACCTCCAACTCCATCTCTTCATTTTTCTGACGTTGCAAACTATAATCCAGATCAAGAATAAACCCGGCATCTTGTGCCTTTGGAAAAGTATAGCGATGAATGGCTGCACGCTTTGTAGCAGTCAATTCAGCTTTCACCTTATACCGGTCCAGAAAAACGGAATAATACCCAGGCTCCGCAACTTCATTTTTATGCGAAAATGCAGAACAGTATGCCATTCGCTGACTTTTACTACCCATAGCATGATAATCTTGATCCCCCACAGTAGGCATTAGCAGTACATCCCCATAATCAGCGCACCCCGTACCACTGAGATGGGTATGAGAAAAACCATTAATCGTGGTGTCCGCATAATAATAACCGGAACATGCATCCCACTCGTAAATGCGTGTATCCGGACCAGGCTGAATCATTCCATTGGGAACTATTGCTCCCGGATAGGTATGTCCATATCCGCCCGTACCTATAAATGGATTAACATATAACGCATAATCCGGGACAGTTGGAGCACAACAATAGATTAGTTCCAACAATAAAAGTCCACTTAAAAGCGTGGAATAGAATTTCGCTTTCTTCATCTCTTCTTTATTAACTATTTAGGTATTCAATAAATAAAGCCTTATTCATATACATATATAAGAATACATTATGAAAAGGCTTTATTTAAACATATGAAGTATACTTCATACTATTTTCATCTACTCTTTCTCAACCGTATCACAGAAGAAGCCCATGTATAGTTTTTCTTCCTCATCATTGATATAAGAAAATATCCCCCAAATATTAGTTCCATCATTCTTAATAATTTTCAGGCTTACTGGCATATTAACCTCACTCCCCCAAGTGTGATATACAAAAGTGGCATTTTCCTTAGTCCCTTCACTTTTATCTCCAGTAAAATCAACATGACACCAGTAATAACCATAATAATCCCAACCATACCGTTGTTTGCCATCCTCTGTTTTCTCATTCAAATACGTATAATATGAAGAATCTATCTTATTATTATTATAATAATAGCGTCTGGCATTATCACTTGTAATGGTGGCCAAATCCTCATCTGAGAAAGGCTCCAACGACGCAGTAACTCTAACAACGATATTTGCCGACAAGTCAGAACAATCTGTAACCGTGACATTAGCTGTGAATTCTTCTTTTACAGACGTGGCAGTCAAGCTAATTACTCCATCTTCATCAACGGAAACGGTAACCGCTGGATTATCAGAAGTAGCTTCATATCCTCCATTGCCCAGTACAACATTTGCTTTTAATGTCCGGGAATTGCCCAATGGAGTCACCAAATTAAATTCTTCGCTACTTAACTGGAGTTTATCTGTAGTATAAACACTAATAGGTAATTTGCGATAACGATTGTACTTATCCGAAATAATTAGCGAAGTTTTCCCATTTGACAATCCTTCCACTCTTATTTTTCCATCTGTAACTTCAACCGTTGCAACACTTGAATCTAGAATAAAGGCATCATATTCTCCTCCACCCTGTTTAATGTCAACATCCACTTTGTTTTCAGGACCAATCTTTACTTTTATTAAATCTTGTGCAAGGATAAACTCAGGGACATCTTCCTCTATAGATTTAGACACATTATCATCATCGTCGCCACACCCTATAAAACTTATAAAGGACAGCACGATCATGAGTAGAAATATAATTTTATTTGCGACTCTCATAATTTACTTGTTTTAAGAATTACTTTTATTTCTTTAATTCCAGTCCTTAGAATATTTAATGCCATCAAAAACCAACTCATCGTCATAAAAGGCACTTGCCATCCTTTGCATTGCAGGTAATTGAACTCCTTCAAAGTTTGACCGATTTGGATCCATTGCAAAAATCATGTGAGATAAATAACCATCTTCACGCATACTCTTTAAGCGTGATTCACTCGCTGTACGTCCTTGGCTAAACTCTTGAGAGTATAAGCCCATGTTAGATTTTGGCATTCCCGGAAAAGCAGTACTTAAATCAGAGGAACCACCATAATCATGCAATGCATAGTCTACAAACTCTCCCGATTGTATTCCATCAACAGAGGGTAAACCATAGGTAGTGCTGTAAGCATAGGCAACGACCCATCTCTCAGGTTGTGCTTTCTTTACTTCGTAACAAAGACGGGCTGCGGCTGCTTTACTTGGATACACAAATCCCGGAGTGATATTAGTATATTCATAAGAAGAATACTCATCATCCACAAAAATCCCATCCAACTGATAAGCATCGCACATTGCTTTTACTTCTTTGGCAAATTCCCGAGCTGTTTCGTCAGCCATATTAGCTATTCCTGAACGATCATGATTCCCCAACAAACCAAGAATAATTTTCACGCCTCTATCTTGTAAAGGCTTTAAATAGTGTTCACGATGATCAAGTATAGCCTGTACATTCTCATTATTAAATATATATACACGCCCTGTTTCTGCATTATAATTAATATTAGCAGAAAATAGAATTAAAGCATCGACCAGAGGCTTACCATTACTCTTTAGAGTAAAACTAAGATTATTCAACGGGTTGGTATCGTTTACTTCCATGCAACTAAAAACTTTCACACCAGGCTGTCCGTCGACATACTTGACACAATCGGGTATCCCGGTCAAATCTTTCACAAAAACCAGACGAGTCTGATCTTCCTCTGCCAATTTGAAGTCTCCGGAAGTAACCTTCATACGCAAAGGAATTACATAATCTTTGTCGGAAAAAAGACTTCCATCCGAAACAAAGGATACTTTCATTTCGGATGACTGGACAATACCTGCAGGCAAATTAATGCTTCCATCATTTTCTAAGATTACTTCATTTTTTGGGAAAATTTCATATGTAGTTCCATTCTTTGCATTATATTCAGTAAGCACCGTTTCATCATAAGAGACGACTACGGTAGCCGCCGAGCTCAACTTAGCTGTTGTCCTTAAGTAGAAAGAAATATCGCCGGCACTCCGAAATTCCACATTTGAAAACATACGCTTTCCGAAACTGTCACTTATATATCCCATCACACTCCCGTCACCAGTTTCATATCTGCTGTCATCCACCTGCCCGACCACAATATCATCGGAACAAGATACAAACAAGCCACCTGCCAACACGAATGCTCCAATCCAATATTTTAAATTCATATTATTAAAGTATTTCATAATTTCTCCTTCTTGTGATTAATAAGGTTATCTGTTATTGGGGTAATGAAACCGAATCCCATCTCATATCCGCATTGGCCACCACCGTATTTCCGTTTCCAGTATGATCCACTACAACCTTTCCACTACCTTCATCAAATTTCCAGTATGCCATCAGCCCTTCACTATCGGGTGCTATTATATAATAATGATTCTTCGCTTCAATTTCATCACCAGTAAGCACACGGTTCCAAACGCGAACTTCACAAATATCCCCCTCCAACCAGCGGTTGTTATCATAGGACTTTCCGATGTAAAAGCTTCTCGAAGCCCAATTTACCACACGACGATAGCCGGTATACTGTGTGGAACCTTTCTTCACACCATTCAAATAAAACTCCACAGCTCCGTCGGTAGAATTAAATGTAGCTGCAACATGTACCCATTCATTGGTCGGTATCTGCCAAGCTGCATCCGTCACATTCCCACTGGAAGTAGCCAACTGAAGTTGATTATCAGGTACTCCAGCATCACCAACACGGAACAAAAAGTTGCCTTCAATTCCCATGATCGTACTAATGAGCTTTCCAAATTGATCTATCCGAACCAATGCTTCAATAGTCAACTGGTTCAAGTTATTTAGGGTAGAAGATTCTGGACTTTGCAAAGCCAGATAATTGTTAGTAATATTAGCAACCGAATTAATCAATGCCGCACCCTTAATCACAAAATAAGAGGTACGTGTACTTTTTAAAAAGCCTATATTCGAATCGGCCACTGTAACGGGTAAAACATAGACCAAATCACGATCAAGATCGGATAAGTTTTTAAAATGCACCACTACATCATTGCCCTCCATTGCACCCGCTTCAATAACAGAGATGTCGTCAAATATTTCATAGTTCTCGCTCGGAACAATAGTAGCGCTTTCATTATAAATCAAATTATACTCACCCACCAAAGAAGCATCAGCTTTATAAGTCACTTTCACATCAATAGCTTCAGGTTTGGCTATCTTCGTCTTGATAACAGCATCTTCTGCATCGTTAGTCCCTTTAAGTAAAATTGTGCCTACTTTAGAAGAAGTGGTAAAAGCTTTATTATCATAGCTTTTCATATCATCACTGCACGATGAACATACAACCGATATGCAAAATACCAGCAGTAGAGTAAAAGATAATTTTTTTATTATATGTTTCATAATCACAATCCTCTCTTATTTTATAGATGGATTAACACTTGAGATCAGTTGTCTCGTATAATAATAATTCTGTGCCAAGGTATAATAATCTGTGGAGACATTATAAATACCTACAGCTTCCACTTCAATGCTTCCATGAGTAGCAGAAGCCCAACTGCCCAATCCGGCTATTGCTAATGTACCATTGGAAAAATATCCTATTTTTTTATTTGGATCATTTAAATCAGTAGACATTACTGTCATTCCAAAACGATTATGAGGTATATCTTCTTTATCAGCTAATAAAAGAAGATAAGTAAGTTCATCTTCACTAGTTGCATCCTTTCCCGAAATTAAGATAGACATGCAATCATCTAGTAATGAGGAATCAATCAAGTTTTGCGGTTTTCCTTCATAAGTTATTATCTTATTTGGATTACGTCTGTGCCAATCTTTTATGATATTGATAAAAGCTGTTTCATTCTCAGTATATTCCTTCAATTCAGCAGGACGCATATGAAGTCTGGACTTACCGGCATAACCTATACAGATTCCATCATAATGATATTTGGCTGCAAGAGACAAAGCATATTGCAATGAATCTGTCAAGTAATCAAGGAACTCTTCCGCTACCGGTTCTTCTTCGGTGGTAAGTTCCAATTTACTATTATATGCCTCTTTCATTGATTCAAAATCAATGGTATAAATTACTTTCATAGCTTTCTCGCTACGCACTTGCTCTATTTCGTCAAGTTCCCAATCGGTAAGATTGTCCGGATGTATGAGACTGACCACATCAATGCTGTCAGGAAGATCTGTCAGATGGTGGGCGCGATTAAATGGGACTTTCTGACTGTTATCAAACCATGCATATACCGTCTTATGGGCAGATTTCTTATATTCACGCAAGTTTTGCAAATATGTTGCATAAAGTTTCGGATTCTGTCCCGTGATACTCGCCTGTTCAAGATCAATAGCCTCTGTGTCTGTCCAATCAGAACAAGCAGACAATGCCAATATACAGAAAGAACTTGCAATGAGTCCCTTTAATGAATTCTTATTTATTTTCATAATATACTATTTTCAATTATTACTTACGTGCCCACCATACATCAGTACCCATATTATCAGGTCCGTTCAGATAATGTTGTACTGCATATTGTACGTTTTCAGTGTTACTCGTATATTCTTCGGACGGATATGGCATACGGCGTGCACCTCTCTTACTGTCAACCACACCTCCACTACGGTTCCCATCGTCAGTAGCTGGGAGTAATTTAGGATAGCCTGTGCGACGATAGTCAGCCCATGCTTCATTACCTAAAGGCCAGTTTGCAATCCACTTTTGCGTAATGATGCGCTCCTGCTTTTCTTCCGAAGTCGCAGTTTCATCCCACTTCACAGTGATTTCCGATAAAGTACCCTGATAAGTATACAGTCCCGAAGGATCTTTATAAGTAGTAGGTTTATTAACATCATCAGCTAAGTATTTCTCAACACCATCGGCACCCCATTGTTCGAATGAAAAACGAACACCTTGATTATAAAAATCAGCAGCTTCTCCACCCATATCAAAATTAAATATCGCTTTGCCTTCAGCGCGTAAAAAAGCAACTTCGGCTGCATTCATCCAAAGAACAGGATCAGAAGCAGACATCTTTATAGTAGAATAGTTACTAAAATAATTCCCCATTTTGGCAAGGCTAATACTACGACGCAAACCCACATAAGGCTGTCCATCCCATTTGGATTGCTCAAAATAACTAGCCCGGCGATTGTCATTATAACCGTTCATATAGCAGACAATATCCGCAGCAGCATGGGTATCTCCACCGGTCTTTTCTTCATTGTACCGCACAGCCGTAAAAATAGGATTCGGTAGGGTTCCGAAGTATTTCCATGTTGCATTATCCTCGTTAGACTCAATAACTCCAAGCTCTTGTTTCACTGCACCCTCAGCCATTTCTTTTGCCTTTTCTGGATTGGCATAAGCAATACGCAGCGCTAATCTCAGTTTTAAAGAATTGGCAAATTCACCCCACTTTATCACATTTCCACCATATACAAAATCAGCAGTAGAAACCAATACTGCACTCTTATTTGCTGTCAACACGGCAATAGCCTCATCAAGTTCTTCAAAAAACTTATCATAAACCTCCTCTTGTGAATCATACGGAATAGTGATCTTACCATCCTCTCCTATTTTAGAATAAGGGATTGCCCCATATGTGTCAGTCACACGGCTCATTGCAGCCACCTTAATAATCTGCGCAATAGCATAGGGGACTGGATTATTCGTATTTGCAGATACTATCTTTACTGTATTCAGGTTATTGTATAAGGTAGATATAATCCTATTACTTATCAAAAACACACGCGTCCAATCATTTTTAGCATCAAAATTAGATATCGTATTTGACCAACCGCTGTTTGAATCAGCAAAATAACCACCCATAGGGCCACCTAACAAACAATCGGTGAATTGTGCAGTGTTAACATCCGAGGAAATTACAGTACTGGCCAAACTACTCATTGCTGAACCTAAAGCATAATCATCAGCATTCAAGTCACCTGGCTGATACGGATTGGAATTTATGTTCATATACCTGTCCGTACACGAAATAAAGCCCAAAACCACCAAAGCTGTAATCAATTTATTTATTATGTTCCTTTTCATATTGTTTATCATTAAAATTTAAAGTTCAAACTGAAACCGATGTTACGCAAAGAAGGCATCATAAAATAATCAATCCCTTGATAGAAATTATCAGTAGAAGCTACACTTTCAGGATCAAACGGAGCTTTATTGTAAATCATCCAAAGATTCCGTCCGATTATAGATACTTTTAAATCACAAATATTATGTAGTTTTTTCCTTGGAAATGTGTAACCGAAAGACACTTCTTGCAAGCGAACATTAGTAGCTGAATAAGTATAATATTGAGGGATAGAGGTACCGCTACCTATTACACTATACCACGTTTCAGGGTTAAGATAATCATTGCCATTTACAAGTACATAACCAAGATCACGTGCGTCAGCCGATGCCTTAGATACTCCATAATAGTCCAGCATCGCCTGAGTACGTGAATAAACAACACCACCAAGACGGGCGGAAACCAAGAAACCTGCATTAAAGTTATTCCAGCTAAAATTACTACGCCACGCCAGATTACATTTAGGCAACACGCTTCCCAATTTAATATAGTTATTCGGATTTTGAATAGTTTCGGTAGAAATCTGTCCATTCTGATTAACAAGAATATTCCCATTATCATCTCGTTTCAGGTCAATTAAAGAATAAAGATCTCCCATACTCCCACCTTCTCTTAAGAGAAAACGAGCTTCACCCAAACCGCCCATATTCAAAACATTCAGAGAAAAGCGTTCGCCCGTTGCAGGGTTAACAGCATTATCTGCTAAGGTGAGAATCTTATTTTTATTAGTTGAGAAAGTAAAACCGGTATCCCAAGTAAAGCCCTTCCATGTATTCTTGTAGCCTAATGATAGTTCAACGCCGGAGTTGCGCACCGCACCCGTCTGAATATACATAGCAGACCAACCACTTACCGGTAATTGGGGATTGAATGTTTGGTTCATAGTCTTAGCACTATAGTATGTCACATCAAAATCAAATTTCTTAAGAAAGCGCATAGACAAACCCACTTCCAACGAATTTGTACGCTCCGGTTTTAAGTTATATAAAGGATATTGAGTCATAATACTCCATTGACCGGAACTTGAGTTCCACTCATAACGTGGATTAGCCAAATATCTTTCAAAAGCACTACCCACTGAAGCCCACGAACCACGTACTTTCATAAAGGACAGATAATCTTTATTTAAATCAGGCATCAATTCCGACAGAACCACAGAGCCACCAATTGAGGGGTAAAAAAAGGATTTACTTTTCGAATTCGGGCCAGCCAACTGAGAGGGCCAATCATTCCGTCCCGTAAATGTCAAAAAGTAGGTATTCTTATAACCAACTTCCGCAGACGCAAAAAGAGATTGAGTTTGTTCACGCCACCCTTCCTGCAAACGCAGTGTTTTACTGGCACTCAAATTCTGAATAGCAAAGAAATTTGTTAACCCCACTGGCTCTCCCGTAAAGGAGTCACTTCCATCAGCTATTGGGCCACGTACTTTCATGGCATCAGAACGTACATCAGAGAAAGAACCTCCAATATTAGCTTGTAAAGACCAGTCTTCACCAAAAGACTTATTAATATTAATCAAAAAATCAGCATACAATTGTTTACTCTGCGACTTAGTGATGCCATACAAACCACGAGATGATTTTTCCGTCAACTGGGTATTAGTAGAAGCATAAAACTTTTCAGTATAATCATTATTTGAATTATCCAAACGAACACGCCCTGAAATATTCAACCAATCTAAAATCTGATAATTCAACCCGGCATTCAACATGTATCGGTCTTTTTTATTTTCACGTAAATTTCTATAGTTAATCCAATATGGATTCTGCATAGCCATAGCTTCATCACCTACCGGCCAATATTGAGTATATATCTTGCGGGCAAGATCATAACGCTCATACATTCGAATATCTTCCCAATCATTGCCTCGGGGAAATAAATAGGCTCCTACCAAAGGGTTATTGTAAGAACCCTGATTTGTCATATTCCGGTCATTCTGCCGAATGTAACTGGCACCAATGTCCAACTTCATTTTATCATTCAAGAATGAAGTCGTATTACGTACAGTAAAATTATAACGATTATACTTATTATTGGGTACAATACCCTTAGAGTTCACAATTGCAGCTGATGCATAAGTTTGATTTTTCTCCGTACCAGTAGACAAGGAAACACTCTCAGTTCCAATAACACCTGTCTGAAAATAATCATCTTTCGGATTGTAGTTATAATTATTGGCTTGCGTTAAATGTGATCCCCAGCTAAGAGCTCCGGAAGCACTCAAAACACCATCTGTACCTGTTCCATACCGATTTTGAAAATTAGGCATTACAAACGGATCTATAAACTCTGTGTTACTATTAACCATTAGGTTTAACTTGCCTTCCTTACCTTTCTTCGTCATAATAACAATTGCACCATTAGCAGCTTCCGAGCCATACAATGCAGCAGCAGCTGCTCCAGTCAGGACAGACATGGACTCTATATCTTCCGGATTAATATCCGCAATCGGCTCGGAGGAGCCCTGAGACTGGAATTCAGTACCACCTACTGCTGCACGTCCAGAAAAGACAGGCACTCCATCTATGACATAAAGTGCATTCGAAGACTGCATAATAGACTTAGTACCCCGCATCACCACTTTCGAAACCCCACCTATACCAGATGAAGAAGCATTGATGTTAACGCCAGCTACTTTACCACTCAAAGAATTCACAAAGTTGGCATCCTTATTCGAAGTGATTTCATCGGCATTTACTTGTTGAACATTATAAGATAATGCCTTCTCCGAACGTTTAATACCAAGTGCAGTTACTACAATTTCCTCTATCATTTGTGTATCAGTTTGCATCACTAAGTTAATGATATTTTGGCCTTTTAACGCAATCTCCTGCGGCTTATAACCGATATAAGAAAATTGAATAATAGAGTTTACTCCTGTTATCATCAATGCAAAATAGCCATTCACATCAGTAATAGCACCAACACTGGTTCCTTTCACTAATACGTTAACTCCGATTAAAGGTTCCCCTGAGACATCAACAACTCGTCCGGTTACCTTTCGCTCTTTGCCTTGTTGATTAACAGATTGTTGCGGATGTGCTTTCTCTGAAAGATAAATAATATGATCTTCCACTTTATAAGAAATATCTTTCCCTTGAAGAATAACATTCAAGGCATCTTCTATGGATGCATTTCTTATTTTGACATTTCCTACCGGCAATCCAGCTAACTTGTCATCATAAAAAAACTGATATCTGGATTGAGATTTGATTTGTTCAATGACTTTTCCTAATGTAGCATGAGGTACATTTAAATTCAACTGGGCAAACCCCCATTGAACAGAAATTATCATGAGCAACAAAACGAATAAAGTTCGCATAGAAGCCGAACTAAAAACATAACTGTCCTTCATAAATAAAATTTAAAGGTTACACATTGGTTAATTCTAATAAATAGGGAATTTACTCCCCGCTTTATGTAAATAGAACAACTACTCTTCAAAATACACTTAATGCAAAAAGAGATTTTTCATATAGAATGAAAAAAGGAAATAGCCTTCCTCTATTTCCTTTTCCCCTTATTTTCTCGGTCTTATTTCCTTAGCTCATTAAAAAAGGATAAGGACAATTTTCTGTTCTTACGCCTCGCTGCATATTAAGTCTGTTACCAATATCAAATCCCCTCCCCTCTAAGAGCTGTATTCCCTGTCCACTTAATTGATAGGAAGTACTTGAAAAAGACACAGAACAATATAGTCAAGAATAAGACATACGATAGTTATCAAAATTAGATCCTTCCACCTCTATCGTTCCTAAGATCTATTTCCTCTATTTTTTTAATGAAATAAACACACTGCTACCTACCATCTTATATTTAATAGGAATTGTATTTTCAATGGAATTTAATACACTTTCCACATTATCTTTCTTTATCAATGTTCCGGAATAGGTTTTCTTCACATCAATATCGGGAGATAAAATAACTTTCACGCCATAAGACTTCTCTAACGTCCTGGCAATTGTATAGATATCGGCCTTTTCAAAAACAAACTCATTACTGTACCAGTTCTCAATGCCAGTATCAACTTGCTTTACGACTAAGCGTTGAGTCATACCGTTCAATTCAGCCTTCTGCCCTGGAGACAAGACAACCTGTCCCTCATCATGGTTTCCCTTCACTTCTATTTCCCCTTTAATCAAAGTCGCTACTGCCGATCTATTTGTTTTCTCACTTTTCAAATTAAAGATTGTTCCCAACACCCTTACCTGCATAACTTCACTCCGAACAATAAAAGGCTTTTCTATATCTCTCTTCACTTCAAAATGAGCTTCTCCGTCCATATAGACATTCCTTGCTTTTTCAGAAAATTGACGCGGATATTTCAAAGTAGTATGCTTGTTCAACCAGACTTTGGTTCCATCAGGCAATTGTAGCTCCTTAACAATATTTTGAGCAGCAACGATTACTAATGCACTTTCTTCTTTTTGAACCTTATACATATAGTAAGAGGTACTTAACAGGAACACTATACCGGCAAAGATGGCAGCATACCGTATTCCCCGGAGAAGTTTCTTTTTTTTCTGTAGGCCAGTTTCATGATCCAATCTCTTAAACAAGACTTGTTCTGCCTTCTCTATCTTCTTCTCGTCTGCAAATTTGCCAAAATTCCCCAGATAATACAATTCCTCCATTTTAAAGAATTCACAAGCATGCTCACTCGATTCATCCAACCAAGCATTTACTTTACGAAGCTCCTCTTCCGTGCATTCTCCCATAAAGAATCTCATCATAATAGCCTCATCTAATTTATTCATATTCTCATTTATCATAACATAAGACCTGCAACAAAAACATTCACCATACTCCCTCCCCAGAAAACTAATAGAAGATTTAAATACTTTAGCCTCTCACGCAAAAACTTTAAAGCATTATACATGTGGGCTTCCACTGTTCGTGAAGAAACTCCCATAGTCTCAGCTATATCCTTATTCTTCATATCATGCAAATACTTGAGTTTAAAAACCATTTTACATTTAGTTGGTAACTCATTTATAGCCTCAAGGATTTCCATTCTGAGTTCTTTGTTTTCTATCCTTTTCACAACATCATTACCATCCTGTTGATAATACTCAATTCTTTTCTTATCTATTTCCATCATAGTAGCTTCATAAGAATTCTTCACTCTGCGATGCTTCAATACATTAAGTGAACGCGTATATACCGCCCTGTATAAAAAGGCTCGCAATTCTCCTCCAAGTATCATTGTATTCTTCCGATGCCACAAGTCCACAAATACTTCCTGCACTAAATCCTCAGCCTCTTCCTCTCCTACAATACGCGTGGCATAAAAAAGCAAATTAGAATAATATTTATGAAAAAGAGACTTATAAATTATGTCAAACTCATCGCTCATAACTCCATATTACATTTTCTTATACTTTTTTCCCTATTCTATCGCTCTTATTTCTTCATTAATTGATAGAAATACGTATGCTCCAAAGAGTACTATCAAACAGAAAAATCTTAGTAAATTCATAATATTATATAGTTAACATGTATATAGAACAACTCAAAAAAAAGAAACACTTAGAAACTCTTGAACTTTATATGCACTGATTTAATTAAAAAGAGTTATTTGTTTAGAATGATTGTAATTTAAGCTGTGTATCTGCTCCTTGGCGCACTTACTTCTTCTTCAGTTTGCTTAATGTCTTGCTTAAAGCTTCCCAATGCTCGTCCGTCATACTGTTAGGTGTAAACAAAGAGATGCCTGCAGCACCGGCTTTCATGGAACTTCTTACCGCTTTGTCTACTTCCGAAGGTAATAGTCCGGAATATTCAGGGTCCACCAGTTTCTCTTTATTCTTCCAATCCTTGCAGATGAATAAGCCGCTATATACGGGGATTTTTCCTTTTACCGATTTCACCTCTTCACGGGTCATCTTGCCTACCCATGAGGCTTTCTCCAGATAGAAATCGTTGTAGTTCATCGGGAAGAAAGCATCTATTTTCCATTTATTCCATTCTTGCCTGACCATCCACCGGGCGTAGGAACGGGGACCGGGAAAGACGTCCGCGCTGACTTTCTTGCCTTCTGCATGAACGGCGGCTGTAAGCTTGTTGACGAAATCCGTAATGATGTCGCAACGGAACTGAGCCCACTTCTTGCACTTTGACGGATCCTTCACTTTACGGATGTCTATTCCGGTTTGAGCTTTGAATGCAGCCACGCAGTCGTCGCAATAGCAATAATCGGCTTTAGGATACTCTTCGTTCATCACCAGACCGTATTTGTCCCATAGCCCGCGCGCCAATATTACATCGGGATAGCGGATATAATCCAGTTGCACGTAGTCCACTTCGGGGATGGCTGCCATCTTGCAGTATTTCTCTATGAGCCAAGCCTGAACTTCCTTGTTGTGCGGGTCGAGGCAGGTGTAGTGAGGTACGTAGGCCTGAACGTCGTGTGCCGACTCACCTAAGCGGTTCACTGCATACCATGAAGCAGGCAATCCGGGATGGAGCATGCAGGGCATCCATGCATGATATTCCAGTCCTAATGATTTGGCCACTTTGGCTGCTATGCGAGCTTTATCCACATCAAAGCCGGTATTGAAACAGACTCCCGTTACTCCGTGGGCTTTCCATTTGCTGAAGTCGTCTTTCAAACTCTGTTCCGTGGTGTTTTTATCCCATCCTTGCCATATATAAACCGGTACTTGGGCTATGGAGCCGATGGAAAACATCCATAAAAATAAGGCGGTGAGTACGCCGATTGCATTTCTTTTCATAATATCTTTTAAATATAAGTGTTAGATATTGTATATTCAACTAATCATAATAGATTATTTTAAAGTAAACTAATTGACAAATATAATACAACTAATTCGGTTTGAGATATCTGCTATTGTTTATTCTGTACTTAAAGGAAACTTTTATCAAGATAGATTGCTCTGATAGTTTACTTCCAAACTGGAGCGAAGAAATGCGAAGTAATAGCAAAGCGAATAATTGAAAGCATCACCGTCTCGCTTCTCAAACGACATGCTGATTAACGAGCCAGATCTTGGCTCTCTATTTCCAACGTGCTGGTCCTCTATATCCCGCACGTCAGCTCTCTATCACCAACACGCTGGATATATATAACGAATAAAGCAGGCCTAAAGTGAGTCTTCCGCCCCTATTCAGAGACTGCTTGCGCAGACTTATTGCCGAACAAATGTGCTTTGAGAAAGATACAACGATGCAGCAACGATACGGAAGATGAGGGCTTATTGCCAGATAAGCTTGCCGTGAAAAAGGCATTTCCGGGATGTTGTTATTCGCTCCCGGGATGCTGCTTCTGCCGGAAGTTCTTGGGAGTGTCCTGATAGACTTCCCGGAAACACTTAATGAAATAGTGGGACTGGTTGAAGCCGGTCAAATAGGCTATCTCGGCAATGGTGAGATCGGTGGTATTCAGCAGGTACACGGCTTTCCGGAGGCGTATGGTCCTGATGAACTGGTTCGGGGTCTGTCCCACCAGCGTTTTAAACTTCCGGTGGAGAACCGTCTTACTGGTGTTCATCTCCTCTGCAAATTCATCGATCTTGAAATCGGAGTCCATCAAATGCTCTTCAATCACCTTCATGGATTGTTGCAGGAATTGTTCTTTCGGATCAAACTCAATCTCGTTGCTGTCTGGTGAGATGAGTTTGCCTATAAGTTGCGCTTTCCGTTTCTGCCGCGTCTGGCAGATGTTGAGCATCTGGTTGATTAGTGCCGCCGAGTCGAACGGCTTCTTCAAATAAATATCCGCACCGGCTTTGTAACCTTGCAGCTCATCGTCCGTAGATGATTTTGCAGTAAGCAGGATGACGAAGATGTCGGCGTACAGGCTGTTTTCCTTGATTTGGTGACACAGGGTTAAGCCGTCTCCTTCGGGCATCATGATGTCCGACACGACGATTTCGGGCAGATACTCTTCCACCAGTTTTATCGCTTCCGTCCCATTCCGGGCTAATATGACACTGAAGTACGATTCCAACGTATTCCGTAGATATTCCCTCAGGTCGTCGTTGTCTTCCACAATCAAGATAATGCTCTTTTCGGTGGTGGACAGCATGGCGGTCTCTTGTTGGGTATCGGTTTCTTGCAGACAAATCTCCGCCGGCAGATTCAGTGTGATCGCAGTCCCTTTTCCCGGTTCCGACTTGATATGCAGGTCGCCATTGAGGATGGATACAAAGCGCTTGACCACATAAAGTCCGATGCCGAATCCTTGCGAGTCGCCGTTTTGTAGATGCTGGGGCTCACGGTAGAATTTATCGAAGATCTTTTGCTGGTTGATCTTTTCAATGCCCGCCCCGTTGTCCGCTATCTGGTAAGTAAGCAGGCTATGGACGTCGTCGTAATTTAGGGTAACCCGTATTCTTCCTCCCGCCGCAGTGTATTTCAGGGAATTACTGATCAGATTATAGAGAATCCGCTCTATCTTTATGGAATCAATGGACAGGTATAGTTCTGCGGTACAGGCCTCAAAAAGCAGTTCTATGTTTTTGGATTTCGATAGGTAAGAGAAAGATTCGATGACCAGTCGGGTGAACGAAATGATCTCCGTCTTCCGTTTCTTTATTTTAGAATCGGAAAGTTCCGCACGTTTAAAGTCGAGAATGGTGCTGAATATCTCCGAGAGGAAGGACGCGTTCTTGGCGATGATTTCGAGCTTTTCCCGGTGCGGATCGTTTGGGGTGAGGTTGCGCAGCAAATCATTGGCCGGAGCCACGATAAGCGAGAACGGAGTGAGCAGATCGTGCGATAGCCCCGCAAAGAAACTCTCTTTCTCACGTAGCAGCTCCTCTTGCTTTTGCCGTTCTATCTTGCGTAACCGTTTGGTTTGCTTCTTCTTGTATCTTAAAAGGATGAGGTACACGATGAGCGCAATGGAGAGCACAATTACGATGAGCAGCAACATGTAAAACCAGCCCGTCTTCCACCACGGGGGAGTGACCGTGATATTCATCGACCAGCAAACGGGATTGTTGCGGAAACCATCGTACTTCCTGATTTCCAGTGTATAATTGCCATGCACCAGTTGCGAGAAGGAGATGGGGTAGGCTAAGTCCAGATACTGCCAGTTGTCACTGAACCCCAGTATGCGATACTGATATTTGTTGTTGTAAAAGTCCGTGCCGGTCTCCGTGAAAGTAAACGAAAGCCACTTGGACTGATAAGACAGCTCGATGGAGGAGATGTATTCCGTTTCCTTGGTCAGGATCACTTTATGGTGTATCTCTTCTCCCACCTTAACCCTCCGATGGTCCACCTGCAATTCCGTTAACAGAATCTTGTTTTGTGCCGGTTGGTTTAAAGCCAGTTGCGGGTCAATGACAATCAGATAGTTCGTACTTCCGAAGGCAATATGTTCGTGGTTATTGATCATCACCCGCGAAGCCGTCAGTATGGTATGCTGTCCGATGAGACCCGCATTGATCTCTTTAATCGTCTTTTGGCGGGTCAGGTAGCAGAATATCCGTCCTCCGATGGAAAACCATAAGTTATTCCCCGAATCGAGGGTCAGGTCTTTGATGGCACCCTTGGGGAGCAGATCCGGGGGGAAAACATTTCTGGCCTGAAGCGTTCCGCCGTCTATCCGCAGGATGTCCGTTGACGTGCCTATCCATAAAGCATTGGAATGCTTGTCTTTAACGATGCTGTACACAATCTCGTCCGTGATGATATGTCCGTTATCCTCTATTTTGTTGGTCAGAGTATTGAACAGGTACAGTCCGCTGTGCGATGAGATCCATAAATGTTGTGGGTCGTACTGTACAAACCCGGTGATCTCATCCCGCCCGAAAGAGTCGTAATGTTTGTAATTGTCGAAGCCTTTGGTGGTATCGTTAAAACGTACGGACATCAATCCGTTCTGTTTGGACCCCACCCACATCCGTCCGTCGTTTCCATAGAAAAAGGAAGTCACCTTCTCCAGTTGCTTGCCGTGGTCGAAGGATTTTAGTTTCAGGTGCTCTCCTGCCGCGTCTTTCTTATTATAATACAAGAATCCGTATCCGTCGTGCCCCACCATAATAAAGTGCTCATCGGAGTACATGGCCAGAATGTAATTGTCCAGCGTTCCATTTTGGACGTTATCCGATTTGGGGATGATCCGGTCTTTGTCTAATTGGCACAGGTACACCCCGTTGCCCTGCGTTCCCGTCAGCAGGAGATCGTTGCTTACGGCGGCAACGGACATGGCCGAGGTGGGTAACTCGCTTGAAACGGGGAAACGCCTGATGCCGTTTTCTTCCGGATTGAAGCGGTAAACACCCTTCCCGAAAGTACCGATCCAAATATCGTTGTACTTACTTCGGTACATGCAGTTGATGAGCGTGGCGTCGAAATCTTTGTTGTTTAACGGTTGGTATTCGCTATTGTCCGCATTAGCCAGCTTTACGCCATTGCCCCACGTTCCCAGATAGATATGGTTATCACGCCCTTGCAACATCCTGAAGATAGACGGGACTTTCACCCCCGTATACCGGGGAGGGGCAAGGGTCGTTTTTAAAGGAGCATCTCCTTTCCACTCCATCTTGATTAAGCCCGAATTCCAGGTCGAACACCAAATGGCATCTTTTTCCCCGTTATCGAGAAATTGGGTGATCGATAAATCTCCCGGTCTCTCAATCCATTGTTTGTTTGAAAGATTGTGGATAAAATAGCCGAAGTAGCTGCCGAACCAGATATACCCCTTGGGTTTTTCCACGATGGAAGAGATGATATATCCGTTGTAGTAGTTGGAGATGCGGTAGTGCTGTTTGCTGTCGGGAGTCAGTTTATAAATACCCTCTTCCCATGAGCCCAGCCAGATACTTTTCTCGGAATCTTCGAAGATAGAGATTACTCTGTGGGGACATTTTCCCTCAATGATGTCTTTCAGGTGGGTGAAGGTGTCTTTTTGTGGATCGTAAATATCGACCCCTCCCGTCTTCAGACCGATCCATAGCATACCCTTTGAATCGAACATCAGGGTTTCAATGTTGTTGGCTGCGAGACTATTATTGTTTCCGTTTTCACGCTTGTAGACTTTGAAACTCTTTCCGTCGAAGCGGTTTAGTCCGTCGGTGGTCGCTATCCAGAGAAAGTTCCTGTTCTCACAGACGGAAGTAACCTCAATGCTCGAAAGTCCGTCTTTGGTATCATAATGACGGAACTCCTGCGACACAGCGTAGCGCACCGGAAGAGAAAGAAATAGCAGGATGAACATCAAATGTTTCATAGCATATGGATTGTTATACAAATTTATAATATATTTTTGTCTTATCCTATATCCCGTTCCTCTAAAAGGATGTGCATGAGTGGTTTGGGAGGATTTTATTATAGATAGCCCGTATTGTGTTATTCAAAAAAATAGGCGTAGGAGTATTGTGTTATGATCCCGGTCAAAATTGCTATTGAAATAAAGAGGGAACAGATACATTTGCACAGGTTAACTTTAAAAGATTTAATTATGAAAAAACTTATTCAAATGCTTCACAAAGGTCTCTTCTTAATCGGATTGTCTCTGATGTGCCTGCCTGCGGTAGCAGGGACCTCTGCCGGAAGTAAATCGGGACTAAACATTGCCCAGCAACTAAAGGAAATCACCCTTAAAGGACATGTGACCGATCAGGCGGGAAATCCGGTGATCGGGGCAACCGTACGTGTTGAAGGTTCTTCAATAGGAGGTATCACGGATATATCCGGGAACTATGACATTAGAGTACCTCAGGGTTCTAAAGTCGTATTCTCCTATATCGGCTATAAAACAGTGAGTCGCGTAGTGACTGCTTCGGGTACGGTGAATATCACCTTGCAGGAAGATACGGAGCTTATTGACGAAGTAGTGGTAGTGGGTTACGGGGTGCAGAAAAAGGCAACCCTGTCCGGTTCGGTGAGCGCTGTCTCGGGAGCGGAGATTCAGAAATCACCAGCAATGAATGTAACCAACTCAATGGGCGGTACATTACCCGGACTGGTGGTGGTTTCGCAAAGTGGCGAGCCCGGTGCGGATTACTCCACTCTTTATATTAGAGGTAAAAGCTCTTTGAATGATAATTCCCCTCTTATCGTTGTCGACGGGGTACCCAATCGTTCTTTAGAGCGTATAGACCCTTCCACCATCGAGTCTATATCGGTGTTGAAGGATGCTTCCGCCGCTATTTACGGTTCACAGGCTGCCAACGGGGTTATATTGGTTACTACCAAGCGGGGTAAAGCGGAGAAACTGAACATTACAGCTTCTTACAGTGCAGGATGGTCACAACCGACCAAGTTGCCGAAGCTGACTAATTCCGCCGAGTACGCAACGTTGGTCAATGAAATAAATCCCGGTACTTATACACCGGAAGCAATCCAGAAATATAAGGATGGAAGTGATTCCTGGCGTTATCCCAATACAGACTGGTTCGACACGGTGTTGAAGACCTGGTCCATGCAGCATAATGCCAATGTTACCATGTCTGGCGGCAACGAAAAGCTACAAGCCTTTGTCTCTTTATCCAGTCGTTTTCAGGACGGGTTCTTTAAGAACAGCGGAAGTAAATATGCCCAGCACGACTTCAGGGCGAATATTGATGGTAAGGTCAATGATTATATCAGTGTATCGGTGGATGCAAGCGCCCGTTTGGAGAAGAGCGATTTTCTTTCGGTAGGTTCCGCACGTTTATTCCGCGATTTAATGAACGCACTTCCTACATTGCCTGCCGTTTGGCCTAACGGACAACCCGGTCCTCCGCTTGATTTGCAAAACCAGAATAACCCGGTGGTACAATCTACCTCAAAAGCCGGTTATAATAAAGGAGAAAACTACGTATTCAATATCAATGCAAAGGTAAACGTGAAGATTCCGTGGGTGGAGGGGTTGTCCCTGACCGGAGTAGCGGCCTTTGACCGCGGATTGAAATATACCAAGTCATTTAGTAAGAAATACGAGCTTTATACCTGGGATGGAACAAGTATGGATTCCAACAATTTGCCGCTTCTGGTGAAAGGTCAGTACGGGGCTTCCAGTAGTTTGAGTCAACGACTCGACATCAGTAAAGAGTATTTGGTGAATTTGCTGGCTAACTATCAGCGTACTTTCATGAAGGTACACGATGTTTCTCTCTTGGCCGGTATGGAATGTATAGAGAATAATTCCAATTGGTTCAATGCCGAAAGACGTAATTATACGGTGGACCACCCCGATGAGCTGAACTTCGGAGATTCAAACGAGCAATATGCCACGGGATCTTCTCCGGGGAAGAACCGCTGGATGAATTACTTCGGACGGGCCAATTACACATATAAAGGGAAATACATTGCGGAGTTTGTCTGGAGGTATCAGGGTTCCAGCAAGTTTGCGTCGGAAACCCGGTGGGGATTCTTCCCGGGTGTATCATTGGCTTACCGCATTTCCGAGGAGAGCTTCTGGAAAAACAGTAAGATAAGTAGTGTTATCAATGGTTTAAAGTTGAGAGCTTCTTATGGAAAAACAGGTAATGATCTCATTGACCCGTATCAGTTCTACTCACTTTATGCCAAATATTGGCAGGACTTTGCAAACGGAAGTCAGGAGAACAAAGCCGCCTATTATGAAAGTCTGGCCGCCAATGTCAAAGTACACTGGGAAGAAGCAAGGCAGACCGACATCGGTTTTGATATGAATCTGCTGGATAACCGTTTGTCCATAACCGCCGATTACTTTAATAACTTGCGCTCAAAGATTCTGATTCCTCAAACCGGTTCTGTACCCGATTTAACAGGGATGAGTGGCATCTTACCCGACATTAACCTGGGCAAAGTACGTAACCGCGGTTTTGATTTTGAATTGAACTGGAACGATAAGGTTCGTGACTTTGAATATCACATCGGGCTGAATGGAGGTTATGCAAAGAATAAGATCATCTTCTTTGATGAGGCTGCCGGTGCACCGGTTTGGCAACAACAAACCGGACATCCCATGAACTCGAACCTCTATTATGAGGCGATCGGTATATTCCATAACCAGTCCGAAATAGATAACTATCCCCACATGGACGGCGCTGTTCCCGGAGATATCATCTTTAAAGATGTGAATGGAGATAAACAAATAACCGGTGAGGATAAAGCTCGCATTTATAAAAGTAATGTTCCCAAGTGGACGGGAGGCTTAAACCTGTCTGCCAAGTATAAAGGCTTTGACCTCTCTCTCTTGTTCCAGGGACAAGCAGGTGCCGTTCGTTATGTACAGGCATTGGGCAGTAAAGACGGAATCAATTACTTTAAATCATTTTACGATAAGCGTTGGACGCCGGAGAACCCGAACGCTGATTACCCGCGTACCTTCAACCGGAACGAAGAATATTGGGTAAGCTCGGAGAATCCGAATACCTTCTGGCTTCACCGTACAGACTTCATCCGCCTGAAAACAATGGAATTGGGATACACGCTTCCTGCCGGTATGATTCATAAATGGGGGCTGAACAATATACGCCTGAGTGTAAGTGGCATGAACCTGTTTACTTATGCACCGGATATGAAAGACTTCGATCCTGAATTGGAATATAAGGAAGACGGATTCGCCGGTGAAGGATACCCTCTCCAACGAATTATTACTGCTGGAATTTCTATAAACTTTTAAATCGATAGACTATGAAACGTTTGTTTTTCGCTATAACACTATTATTGGCATTTATATGTTCATCGTGCAGTGACTATCTGGATACTGTACCCGGAGACAAGTACGATGATAACACCATTTGGTCCAATCCAAGTCTGGTCCAGAGCTTTGTCTATAAAATCTATTTGGGAATCCCCTATCCTTATCAATGGTATATGAGTGCTTCGCTGGTCGATGAAGCCGTGCCTATTCAAAATGACGGGGTGACTACCCGCGTACTCACCAGTACCATGACGCCGGATGATCAGGGAGCGTTTGTGAATAACTGGGCTACTTGTATGGAAAACTGGTGGTGGAAAGAAGTGTATGCCAATATCAGGGCTTGTAACCTGTTCTTCTCCAAGATAGAACAGGTGGACTTTACGGACAATGCACTAAAGCAGCAACTCATAGGCGAGGTACATTTTTTGAGAGGTTACTTCTATTATCTCCTCATGGCCCAATACGGCGGAGTACCTCTTATTGACCATGTTGTCAATATCGGAGATGATTATAACTTCACCCGGAATACCTTTGAAGAAACCGTCAACTTTATCGTTAATGATCTGGAAGCGGCGGTTGCCGATGGGAAACTGGACAATCAAACTGATAAGACCCGTGCTACGAAAGGAGCGGCTTATGCCCTCGAATCAAGGGTGCTGCTTTATGCGGCAAGTGATCTTTATCATTCCAACGCTTCATGGGCGAATGGTTACGAACATCCAGAGCTGATCGGCTACGTGGGTGGAGACAGGGAAGCTCTTTACAAAGCGGCTAAGGCTGCTGCAGAGAAAGTCATGGTGTTGGGTTATGATTTATATAAGGGCGACAGTAATCCGGTTAAGAATTTCCAGGACCTGTTCTTACAGATGAGTTCGAGTGAGCAAATCTTTATTACCCAGTATGATAAGCAAACCATGCCTTATTGGGCTACGGATTGGATTGCATGGGTTTGTGGAGCACCTTCTTATGGCGGATATGCATTGAATCAGGTAACGGCTAATCTGGCGGATGCTTTTGAGAATGCGGATGGAACCAGTTTTGACTTTGCAACGCAGAAAGCGACTCCTTATGTAGGAAGAGACCCGCGTTTCTATGCTTCGATTTTATATAACGGTGCTTCATGGTATACAAATTCATGGGGGAGTGTGTCTCCTTCGACGATTAATATCACCAGCACGGACAGTAATAATGGTAATACCACCGGCTATTATATCCGCAAATTCATTTCACCGTCGGAAAACGACTATTATTATGGTTCAAGACAACCGGAGCCTTATATCCAGATCCGTTATGCAGAAGTGCTGTTAAACTATGCGGAAGCTTGCCTGGGACTTGGAGAAGAACCTTTGGCACGTGGTGTTATGGACCAGATACGTGAACGGGCCGGGATGCCGGATGTACCGGATACGGAAACCGGGGCAGCTTTGTTAGCTCGCTATCGCAATGAACGCCGTGTGGAATTGGCATGGGAAGGACATCGCTTCTTCGATGTGCGCCGGTGGATGATTGCTCCCGAAGCCTATGTAGCGGCAAGGGGAGTGAAAGTGGAGAACGGAGCCTATAAGGAGTTTGATTTTGAAGACCGGGCATGGAACAATAGCCATTATCTGATTCCTATTGCACGTACCGAGATTCAAAAAGATCCGGCTTTGATTCAGAATCCAATCTATAAATAAAGCGTATCTGTAAGGGAAGTAAGCAATGCACGGAATAGACTTTAAATACGGGATAATTTGTTTCATGCTCTCATTATGTCTGGGAGGATGCCAGGGCCTGAAGAAGTCACCTGACAGGAAACAATGCCTGGATGAGGGATGGTATTTCTGTCTGGAGGGAGATACCATATCCTCTCCCTCTTCTACCGATTGGTCGTGGAGAAGAGTGGACCTGCCTCATGACTGGAGCATTGAAACGCTTTCCGGACAGGCAAAGGGGGTGACATGCGGACCGTTTACCCGCCGGAGTGCGGGAGGAAAGTCCACCGGATATACAACCGGTGGCACGGGATGGTATGCGCGGACATTTGTCATACCCGAAGAAGAAGCGGATCAACTGCACTTCCTTTACTTTGAAGGAGCGTATATGGAAACAGAGGTGTGGGTCAACGGAAAGAAGCTTGGTTATCATCCCAATGGGTATACTTCCTTTATTTATGACATTTCTTCCTGTTGTTTGCCTGCGGGACAAGTGAATACGGTGGTGGTCCGGGTGATGAACAAAGGGAAAAACTCCCGCTGGTATTCCGGTTCCGGTTTGTATCGGCATGTGTGGATGGTGGTGGCAGATCCGTTGCATTTGAAGCATTGGGGTAATTCCGTTTATACTTCGGCTGTTCGGCATGATTCAGCCCGGATACAGGTATCCTCAACTCTATGTAACCGTTATCATCAAGATAGAAATGTGGTATGGTCTGTTTCCATCCTGTCTCCCGGTGGCGATGAAGTTGCTTCGTTCACCCGCGGGACGAAGGTGCTTTCAGGGAAGGAACAAGAAATATCGGAAACGCTTTTTGTAGAGCATCCGCAGTTGTGGTCGGTTTCCACTCCCGTTCTATATAAGGCCGTGTTCAACATGGTAAGTGACAGGGGAAAGCTACTGGATCGTAAAGAAGTTCCTTTTGGAGTCCGTACCTTGGCGTACGATGCTACCCGGGGTTTCTTGCTTAATGGAAAGCCGCTTTTGCTGAAAGGGGGATGTATTCATCACGATAACGGATTTCTGGGCGCGGCAGCCATAGACCGGGCGGAAGTAAGAAAGGTCGAGCTTCTTAAAAGCAACGGTTTCAATGCGGTGCGCTGTGCCCATAACCCGCCGAGTGAAGCTTTCCTCAATGCTTGCGATACACTCGGGCTATTGGTGATAGACGAAGCTTTTGATCAATGGAGAAAACCGAAGAATACAGAAGACTATCATCGTTTCTTTGATCGTTATGCAGCACAGGATGTGGCTTCCATGGTCTTGCGAGATAGAAATCATCCGTCCATTTGTATGTGGAGCATAGGTAATGAAATACAGGAGCGTTCGGATTCTTCGGGTATTTGTATTGCACGGCATTTGAAAGAGGTGGTCCGGCGTTACGATAAGACTCGTCCCATAACCGCTGCCGTGAATGACTATTGGGATAATCCCCGGCTCTCCTGGTCGCAGGATTCGGAAAGGGCGTTTTCCACACTAGATGTGTGCGGTTATAATTACATGGGATATGAATATGAAAGTGACCACAACCGTTTCCCGAAGCGTGTGATGTTTGGCAGTGAATCGGTGGCAGGTGAATCCGCTACTTATTGGGACATGGTGGAAAAGTATCCCTATGTTATCGGTGACTTTGTATGGACGGCTCTTGATTATTTGGGAGAAGCGGGAATAGGGCATGCATTGGAACTGAAAGACAAGGAAGAGAATCCCCAGTTTATGGCGTGGCCGTGGTTCAATGCCTGGTGTGGTGATATTGATTTATGCGGAGATAAGAAACCGCAGTCTTATTACCGCGATGTGGTATGGAACAGAAGTCCGATAGCCGTTTGTGTACGTCCTCCAGTGGAAAAGGGTAAAGTGGAGAAGGTCAGTTATTGGGGTTGGACGGATGAATATCCATCCTGGTGCTGGAATAGCTTCCCGAATCAAAAGATGACCGTCCATGTGTACAGTCGGGCTGATTCCGTCCGTCTCTATCTGAACAACCGTTTGATAGGAGAAAAACAAGTCGGAGAGCAAAAGGAATTTACTTCTACTTTTGAGGTGGAATATATACCCGGAATACTTAAAGCTGTCAACGTAGTGAAAGGCAGGGAAACGGAGAGTTGCGTGTTGACTACTCCCGGTGAGGCTTATTCTTTATGTCTGGTAGCGGATAGAACCCGCTTGTCCGCCGATCGCAATGACTTGGCGTACGTACATATACTTTTGGTCGACCGGAAGGGAAATGTGATCAGTGATAGTCAGGCGAAGATTAAATTAAGTGTTAGCGGGGCTGGAACGCTTGCCGGTTCAGGCAATGCTTCTCCTACGGATATGGAGAGTTTCCGTTCCGATACTCCCCGTTTATATAGGGGAAGGGCTTTGGCTATTCTCCGTTCGTCAGGGAAACCGGGTGAAATTCGTTTAGTTGTCACTTCACCGGGTATCAGGCAGGCGGCGTTAAAAATAGAGGTAAATAAGAAATGAATAGGGAATATTTAATAAAGAAATCAATGAGAATAAAGTCAAATATATTCTTGGGTATTGTTGTTATATTGATGATGGCATCGTGCCAGCATACTTCCAACCGGGAGCATTATATTACTTCCGGTCAGGCATGGTTGGATACGGATAGCAGTTTAATCAATGCTCATGGAGGAGGTGTTCTCTATTATAAAGGTCTCTATTATTGGTATGGGGAATATAAAGGAGATTCCACTTACCGGTTGGAACAGGTGGATACGTGGGAATGTTGGCGGGCCGATGCCCGGGGCGTTTCCTGCTACTCATCACCTGACCTTTCCAACTGGAAGTTTGAAGGAATTGTATTGAAACCAGTTAAGGAAGATCACTCATCGGACCTGCATCCCTCACAGGTGATGGAGCGTCCGAAAGTGATCTATAATGAAAAGACGGGAAAGTTCGTCTTGTGGATGCATGTGGATAGTCCCGATTACGGAAAGGGGATGGCGGGTGTTGCCGTAGCGGACCGCCCTACGGGACCTTTCCGTTATCTGGGTTCACTCAAACCGAACGGCTTTGACTGTCGTGACCAAACCTTGTTTAAGGATACCGATGGAAAAGCCTATCATATTTGTTCCACTGATTGGAATAAGAGTTTGATGGTGAGTCTGCTGAGTGATGATTATACCAAACCTTCAGGGCGGTACAAACGCATACTCGTGGGGCAAAAACGTGAGGCCCCTGCTGTGTTTAAGCGGAACGGTACTTATTATCTGCTCACTTCAGGCTGTACCGGATGGGATCCTAATGAAGCGTCGTATGCCACGGCGGATTCTCTTATGGGAGAATGGCGGATACAGGGAAATCCCTGCAAAGGTCCGAAAGCTGATAAAACATTCGATGCACAGAGCACTTTTGTTTTAAAGATTGAGGGCCAGGATCGCTATATTGCCATGTTTGACCGGTGGAATAAGCAAGATCTTATACATTCTTCGTATATTTGGTTGCCAATAGACTTCGATGGTGGTGAAATGACCATTGAATGGAAAGATAGGTGGAACTTGAATTTGGGAAACACTAAATAACAAGAATATGAAATCTAATCTGGAAAGCAGGCTTGTCTGTCTTATCGCTGTTTTAATGCTTCTTATTGTTCCAGGGCATGTCAACGCACAGCAGGTACACCGCTTTGATGTAACGAAATCGTTTGAGAAGCCTTTGAGCGGGCACTTTAAAATGGGTGATCCGGATGGTCGAAATGCGGATATCGTATTAAACAGCCGGTATCTGACTATTAAGGGAACTCCCGTTTTACCGGTTATGGGCGAATGCCACTTCTCACGGATTAAGCCCGCTCATTGGAAGGATGTCATTTTGAAGATGAAGGCTTGCGGCATTAATATTATATCGACTTATGTCTTTTGGAACCGTCATGAAGAGATTGAGGGACAGTTCGACTGGGAAGGAGAGAAGAGCCTGAGGGCATTTGTCGAGCTTTGCCGTGACAACGGGCTGTTTGTCTTTTTGAGAATTGGTCCCTGGGCACATGGGGAAGCACGCAACGGAGGTACTCCGGATTGGATATTACGAAAGGAATTTATTAAGGATCGTTCGGACGATGCGGTGTATCAGCATTATGTGGAACGGTACTTCTCACAAATAGCATCACAGGTTAAGGGACTGTTTTATAAGGATGGTGGTAATATCATCGGCATCCAGCTTGAAAATGAGTATTGGCATGCCAAAGCGGGAGAGGCACATATTCTGTGGCTCAAAGATACAGCGTTGAAGCTGGGCATGGACGTGCCCATCTACACGGTTACCGGTTGGGGAGACGGTTCTGTTCCTCCTTATCAGGTAATACCTTTATGGGGTGCATATCCCGATGCACCATGGGCGGAACATGTGAACAGGGAATTCCAGTTTGGCAATTTCCAGTTCGACTCCTTTAGAGATAATGAGCACATCGGGAATGACCAGATTAAACGTAAGGATGTGTATATGAGCTATAACGACTATCCATTCTTTACTTGTGAAATGGGGGTCGGCATTCAGAACACTTACCACCGGCGTCTGGTGATTAGTCCCATAGACGGGTTGGGAATGATAACGGCAAAACTGGGATCAGGAAGCAACTTGTTGGGATATTATGTCTTTAGCGGAGGTACACAGTTCAGGGGAATACTTCATCCTACGGCGGAAGATCAGGATGAAACCGGCTATTGGACCCGTGTACCCGCAAAATCGTATGACTTTCAGGCCGCGATACGGGAATCGGGGGAATTGTCGGAGGCTTATAAGCAAGTGAAGAAGCTCCACTATTTTGTAGATGATTTCGGCCCGGTACTGGCTCCGATGTCTCCGGTTATCGGAAAGGCTAAGGAAGGGGAACTGCAAACAGCAGTGCGTTCAGACGGTAAGTCAGGTTTCTTATTCGGCATTCATTATGCGCGCTATCAGGTTCGTTCCGTAAGCCGGAATAATCGTTTTCTGGTTCGATTGAAAGCGGAAACGATTGAGTTTCCGGAGAAAAGTGTGGATATTGCCGACAGTACTATCTTTATCTGGCCGTTTAATCTGGAGATGAAAGGTGCTGTGTTGAAATATGCCACGGCACAGCTTATCAATACTTCCGGATCGGATTACTTCTTTTTCCAGAACAGGCGGATTCCGGTGGAAATGGCTTTCGGTGCTTCCGGTATAGAGCGGATAGACGTTCCCGGACAGTCTTGGGCGAAAGTGGAGAAGAAGCAGGATCGCTTTGTGGTATCCGATATGAAACCGGGAGCTCGGTGCAAGGTGGTGCTTCGGTTAAAAGACGGAAGCGTCAGGACTATTTTTGTATTGACAGAGGAAGAGGCTGATAACTATTGGTCATTTAGGGTCAATGGGCATCAGGAATGCTATATTACTCCGGCTGGCATGTATGCCGCTAAAGAGGGTGTCTTTGCTTATTCCGATAAGCCTGAAATAAAGATAAGTCGTTTGAGTCCGTCCGGTGCATTTGAGGATACCTTGATTCAAGTGCCTGTCGTAACTCCGAAGGTGGTATTAACTCCCCGTTCTTTACTTTCGGGTGCTTCCTGGTTGGAGAGCGGGAACTTCAAGCAAATTCCGGCAAGGCAACAATTGTTTCATCGTTTCTTCTTTAAGGAATTTAGCCTTGAGAATCCTTCGGCTTTCCGAAAAGTGACGTTTTATCTTTACCCGGAAACAGCGGGACGGGTGAGCCTGAACGGACATTGGGTGGAGCAGGACTTGCATCCGGGAAGACTGAATGCTCTTGATTTGACAGGATATGTGACGAAAGGGGAGAATAAATTGCTTCTGGCTTTTCCTTATGAAGAAGGAATGCACCGGTTTGCCGGACGTATTTGTGTGGAATACATGAACTATGACCGGATCAATATACTCACAGACTCCAGCTGGCTGAAAACAGATATGTATAGTTATCCTTCTCCGTTGAAATCATTCCCCCGTCCTGTGCCGGCAAAACTGGTGGAAACGCCGGACTTTGCCGATAGCCTTGCTTCGGATAAATTTAGAGAATGGGATGTCAGCATACCACTTGGCGTGTTTAAAGGGGTGGATGAGACTTTGTTGCATCTTCGCTATACGGGTGACCGGGCGGAACTGTATAATGACTATATGCTGTCTGATGATGATTTTAATTCCAATGTACCCTGGCATATCGGACTGGGGCGCCAAGAGTATGGGGTTGCAGGTAAAACCATGAGACTTGTGGTCTATCCTTTGAAACCTTCGGAAAAGATTTTTTTTGATGTGTCGCCTGCTTCAGGTTCATCTAATCAATGTACCGTTAAGCAGTTTCAAGTGATTCCTGAATATAGAGTTAAAGTAAAATAGATATGAAAAGAATTGTTCTTATTAATTTAGTGTTACTGGTTTGTTCTTTCTTGTCTGCACAGGATTTTAAAGTTGCCGATATATTCAGCGATGATATGGTTTTGCAGCAACAGTCGGATGTACCGGTATGGGGTTGGGCGAAACCGGAAACGGAAGTCTCAATCCGTACTTCATGGAATGACCGGACCTACGAAGGAAAGGCTGACAGCGAGGGTCGTTGGAAAATCAATATTAAGACTCCGGTAGCCGGTGGACCTTATTCCGTGCAGGTGAAAGGTGAAAAGGAATATTCTTTTAAAGAAGTGTGGATTGGCGAAGTTTGGCTGGCCAGCGGGCAATCCAATATGAGTATGCCTTTGAAGGGGTATTATTGCCAACCGGTGGAAGGTTCGACGGAAGCTATTCTCAATTCGGGAGGGAAACAGATTCACTTTATCAATATTCCGGTGATGGGAGCATACAGTCCGCAAAAGGGATTTAAAGCAAAATGGATGGAGGCGTCTCCTCAAACAGTAGCGGATTGTTCGGCAGTGGGCTGGTTCTTTGCTTACTTTCTGCATAAACATACCGGAGTACCAATTGGAATAATAAACTCCAGTTATGGAGGTTCAATTGTTGAGGCGTGGATGTCTCCTGCTTCTTGCAAGGAGTTCAAAGATATTGAGGTTCCGGCCCGCAGTGATCGTACGGACCCCGGAGTGAACAATGTTCCCACCGTGCTTTTTAACGGAATGATTGCTCCCGTTGCAGGTTATGCCATTCGTGGGGTCATCTGGTATCAGGGAGAAAGCAATATCTTCAATGTTCCGCGTTACGCGCGTTCCGTTGCATCAATGGTGAAGGGATGGAGAACATTATGGGGATGCGGCGAGTTCCCCTTCTATTTTACCCAGATAGCTCCCTATGATTATAAACAGTGGAACTTCTTCACTCCTCAGTGGCCTGAGATTTCAGCCTATTTACGTGAGGCGCAGTTGAAGAGTCTGGACTTGATTCCTAATAGCGGGATGGCTGTTTTGATGGACATCGGGGAATCCCGCATGATTCACCCCAGACATAAAAAGGAAGTGGGCGACCGCTTGGGTATGCTTGCTTTGAACAAAACTTACGGGGTGAAGGGCTTTGAGGCTGAAAGTCCCCGTTATGATCACATGGAAGTGAAGGGAGATAAGGCGATTATCCACTTCTCCAATCAGTTTGCCGGGCTTACTTCTTATGGAAAGCCTTTGGAACTGTTTGAGATTGCCGGTGAAAATCGTGTCTTCCAGCAGGCAGATGCTTATATTGATGAGTCGAATGGCACAGTGGTGGTCTCTTCCAAACTGGTGAGCGTGCCTAAGGCAGTGAGATATGCTTTCAAGAATGATGTAAAGGGAGAATTATTCGGAACGGGAGGACTTCCGGTTTCTTCTTTCAGAACAGATGATTGGGAATAAATACGAAATGGTTATGAAACAGACAAATGGCAGACTTCAATCGATTGATGCGTTACGCGGATTTGACATGTGTTGGATTATGGGTCTTCCCGGTATCATATATGCCTTATATGGCATCTTTGGCGGGGAAACTCTTAAAAGCTGTTGGGAACAGATGGAGCATGTGCCGTGGAATGGATTTCACCTAATGGATATGGTTTTCCCCCTTTTCTTATTTATAGCAGGGGTTTCCTTCCCTTTTTCTTTAGCCAAACGACGGGAAAAAGGAGTAAAGGATTCGTCAATGTATCTTCATCTTGTAAAGAGGACATGCATACTTATTTTGCTAGGCTTTGTGTATAACGGATGGTTGAATCTGGATGTTTCTTCTTTTCGCTTTGCCAGTGTACTGGCCCATATCGGTCTGGCATGGTGCATCGGTTCCATGCTTTACATGAACATCAATAGAAAATGGGTGATAGGGATCGTTATTGCCGCGACTTTGCTCGGTTACGGACTTTTAAACGGGCTGGTACTTGCTCCCGATGCGGTGAGTACGGACCCTCTGCTTCCTGAGAATAATATTGTAGCCTGGTTTGACCGGCAATTCCTGCCGGGGGTGCTGTATAACGGCATCTTTGATCCTGAGGGATGGCTGACTTTGATTCCTGCCACGACTACGGCTCTGATAGGGATGCTTACGGGGAATTATCTGAGAGAGGGCGGAGCGAAGCCTTCATCAAAGGTATTTGTTTTGTTGCTAGGGGGTTCGATCTTGTTTGTTCTGGCCTTGCTTGCAGATTTGGTAATTCCTATCAATAAAGCGTTGTGGTCAAGTTCATTTGTCTTGTTAACCGGTGGCATTAGCATCATCTTGATGGCTTCTTTTTATTGGCTCATTGATGTGCGTCAATTCAGGGGATGGGCATTCTTTTTCAGGATAATCGGATTGAATTCCATCTTTATCTATATGGCCCAGCAAATCATAAGCTTTTCCGGTATAAGTTCATTCTTCTTCTCCGGTTTGGCTCATGCCCTGCCTCAATTGCAGTCTTTAATTATGAGTTGCGGTTACGTAGCGGTTTGCTGGCTATTGTTGTACTATTTATATCGAAAGAATATCTTTATCAAAGTCTGATCTTATGGGAAAGTGTTTCGTTTTTATGCTCTGTTTGTTTCCTGCTTTGATGCTGGGAGCGGCGGGACAGAGGGGAGATTATACGGGTAAATGTAGTTGCATAGTTCTAAATCAGTGTCCTTCAAGTCTGAAAGAAGAAGGGAGCATGGACTGTACGTCTTCACAAGCTCGATGCTATTATGTGGATGCAGAAACAGGCACTGTGGACGGGGATGGAAGTGTGACTCATCCTTTTTTCGCGCTGGAAGCGTTAACCCGTCTTTCCTTCAATCCCGGGGATAGCATTCTTCTGGCCGGTGGACAGACTTTTTCCGGCACACTGCACATCCGCAAGTTCGCAGGGACGGCGGAGCACCCTTTGTATATCAGTTCTTTTGGTAAAGGAAAAGCGGTGATTGATGCCGGGAAAGGTTCGGCATTGCTTGTGGACTCTTCGCGTTATGTGCTTATCCGGAATATTGAGGTAAGAGGGGATGGAAGACTCAAAGGAAATGACGGAAGCGGAATTGATATTAAATACTCCACGGATATTCAAGTGGACAGTGTGGAGGCATCCGGCTTTCTTTGGAACGGTGTCGGGACTTTCGGAGGAGCCGATATCAGACTTACTCGTATTTATGCACATGATAACGGGTTTAACGGAATAGAAGTTAGCGGACCGTGGTCTCATAAAGAAGTGCATCGTGTGTATGTGGGGTATTGTGTTGCCGAGAATAACCCGGGGAATCCCAAGATAAAAGATAATCATAGCGGAAGCGGCATTTTGATAGCTCATTCTACAGGGGTGCAGGTTGAATACTGCGAAGCGATGAATAACGGATGGGACATGCCGCGGATTGGTAATGGTCCCGTAGGTATTTGGGCTTTTGAGTGTGACAGTCTGACGATACAGTATTGTTTTTCCCATGATAATAAAACGGCACCCGGTGCCCGTGACGGGGGCGGCTTTGATTTCGATGGCGGAGTGACAAATTCCGTGATGAGGTATAACTTATCGATGAACAATGAAGGAGCAGGATACGGACTTTTTCAGTTCGGCGGTGCTTCCGACTGGACCAATAATTTTATTCATCATAACGTGAGCATCAACGACGGACGGAAGAACTCTCAGGCGGGTTTCTTTATTTGGTGTGATCCTTATAATAAATCAGTTCCTTTGCGTAATAGCTATATCTGTTCCAACATAGTGTTGAGTTGCTATGGTCATGCCGTTTCATTTGAAACAGGTTATGCAAGGAATTTGCTCTTTGAAAAGAATGTCTTTGTGTTGACCGGTAGTGCAGGGCGGCATACCGGGGGAAACAAGGTTAATTCATATCTCGGTGGAGACCGGACAAAGAGGAATAAAGAAGTCACCTTCAATCGTAATGTTTATTGGAGTTCTGTGGCGGAGAAGGAAGGCATTCCCCAACGGGCTATTAAAAGAGACCAAACCGCCAGTATAGAGAAAAGAGTGTTTGATATTCCGGTGCAGGTTGAGGTTATTCAGATAAAAGAGCTGATGGATTCTTTTTTTCATCCTTAATAAGATTCATATATATGAAAATAGTTGCTTATACTTTCTCAAGAAGTACAAATTGTGAAATATAAATAATCCCCTTATTTATCGGTCATCTTTTGAATGAGACACGATGAAATAAGGGGATTACTCTATTTAAAGTTTCTGCTCTTCTACTTTCACTTCAACAATTTAATCTTATGCATCACTTCAGCAATTTAATTTCATTGATCACTTTAACAACTTAATCACATTCATCACTTTAGCAGCTTGATTTCGTTCATCAACTGCTCACCAAGCCCAATTGTATAACCCTGTGACTTAAATACGATTTCGTTGTTCGTATTGGCAATAACAAAAATGGGAAGCAGCGTTCCGTTCTGTAGCTTCAATGCCTTTACCAGTTCCTTCTGAATGCTTCCGCCTTCATCAATACCATAACTAATGGTGGAAGGCAACCCGGGAAAGTCGGACACACGATACTTCTTGCTCTGCTCCTTATCCTGAAAGAGTAGAATAATCCGTTGTCCCCACTGCTCAAAGTCGGCGCTCAAAGCAGAAATATCGCGTAAAGCATGGTTCGTAGGCTCCTGTCCCGTACCCAATATAGCCAGCACATAATATCCACCCCGGCTGCATCCGCAATGATTCATAATCGTTTCAGACTTGCTGGTGTTTAAAGATGAGAACGATAATCCTGAGTTTAACTGCCCAATCACTTCTACCTGACTTTTGAGCTTCTCTCTGATGACAAGATTCACATCAGTCGTCTTTCCCCCTTCAATAGTGAAGAAAGAGACTTGCGAGAGCACACTACCGTCACTCTGGCGTAAACCGGACACTAACATATAATAGCCCGTATCAAGTTTCACACCCTTCTTAAACAGGTGCTCCCAGCTGGTACCACCTCCCATATCCACATCTCCTTCCTCATAATTGAGCAAGTGGAATGTACCATCACGAAACTTAGACAGGGTGAAGTGTGTGTAATACTTCGGATCGGGAACGCCGGATGACTGGGTATACTTCAAGTTCAAAGTCCCTGTGGTTGAAACCGTGGCTTTTGAACGGTCAAAGTCCACATCCATAATCCGCTTATCCACCTGCCGGCCTGTCACTTTACGGTACTGTATCTTTCCGGTGACTTCATCAATCCATGCCGGAATGCCAAGACTTCTGGCCACAGCTACGAAAAAGATATTACGTGATTTACTATCCGATACCCGGGCTTTCCACACGCCAACCGGAGAGATCACAATGTTCTGGTAATTAAGCGAGTTATTAATGGTAATATTCTTCTTGCACCAGTCAACCAGCTTTTGAGGATCTTGCTTAAACGCCTTTTGATCGGTAGCCGGTATGGCCTTCTTGAAGAACTTCTTGTAAGGCAGAATCATTTCATTGCCAACCCTGGGATTCATGATACAGGTATTGAATAACAATACATCATCAATCTCCTGAGGCGTGTTGTAGAGATGGTCGTTCAAAACGTCCAACGATACATCCCTCAAATCCTTAGCGGATATAACGGACAACAGATTCAGTGCTTTCGTAACCTCCTTTTTCTTCTTTGCAGTCAACAGATATTCGGTCAGTGTCTTCCAGTTCCCACGAGAAGCAACCAGGAAAGTCACGGCAGATTCAGGCAGACCATTTTGCTCAACAAAGCCATCAGCCTTGACCTTATCCATGAAGGTGGCAACATAAGCATTGCGTATGGAGTCTTCATGAGCCATCTTTCTGTTGTTCTCAGCCCGTTGTTCGGGAGTCACCTCCGGAATATTGGGACTTTCGGGAGGAGGCACAATATCCAGCGGAAGAGAGTAAACTTCACCTTCCTTCTTGTCCAGACTAATCTTCACTTGTCCATCTTTCCCAAAGGACACCTTCGAATACCCGAATACCCCGTCTTTAGAAGCCCATACCAACATATCACCCCTACCTGCATTCAGCCAGGTAGTCCCGGCTTTATCCGTATAACGCGTAGCCGCGGTATAGAACTCTGCATAGTTATAAATCTTAAACTCCACTTTGGCATTCTCCACAGGCATTCCGTTCTTGTCGGCAACCTGAATATAAGCCTTGCCCGTAGGAGCATAGTTCTGAATCAGATTGATTTCCGTATAAGTGGGAGCCTGCAATATGATGTCTTCTTTCCCTTCATAACGTCCCGTCACTTTGGAGTGCATCAACATGCCCCTGCTTGCCGCCGTGTTGAACCAGCCCAGATTAAGAACAGGCTCGGGTTCGCAAGCACCAAGGAAATACCACTTTCCATCTACCCAGGCCTCAACCCAGGCATGATTGTCATCGGTATGCGCCCAACGGGGAGTATAGACCTGACGTGCCGGAATACCGACAGAACGGAGAGCCGCCACCGTAAAAGTGGATTCCTCACCACAACGTCCGTAAGCCGTCCTGACAGATGCAAGCGGTGAACTGGTGCGGGCATCGCTTGGAGTATAAACCACCTTTTCATGGCACCAATGATTCACTTCCAACACGGCATCATGCAGACTCATATTCTTAACACGCTCCTTCAACTCGGCGAAGAAGACTTTGCGTGAATCATCCAGATTTTCATTATTAACCCGTAGCGGCAAAACGAAATGACGGAACACATCTTCGGGAATGCTCTTTCCCCAAGACATTTCCGTCCGAGTACGCTTTGACAAACGGACATTCTCTAAATAGTACCCTCCTGAATAATCCGTTATATCCCCCATAGGCATATAGGCATACAGAAACATTAAAGCTTCCCGCTCATAAGGCGAGAGCTTCTGATTGAATATCTTAAATAAGTTGCCATCCGGCAATTGCTTTTCTTTCAGTTCAAAGTCCTGCTTTACCTGCTTCCTGTAAGCCTCATCATGAATAAAATGTTCATCTCCATAAGAGAACTGACTCACTAAAAGAAACAGCAAACAAGACCAATAAAATAAGTTCTTCATCATCTCATCAATACATTTCGGGTTACGTTTATCTATCCTTTGTTACGGAGTTATGTCCCTAACGCTTTATCTCCAGTTGAAATGCCAAAGATTCGGCACTTCCAAGTATATTTTTAGGCAAATAAGACTTCTTAATAGCTATCCCAATAAATACGGCGGGACAATATAAGGATTGCAAATATAAAACTAATAAGAATATATAGAGAGTGAACAGAAAACATATCTGTTTTTTTCGCTCTTTTTCAAACGTACAGGAAATAAAGCGCCAAGGTACGGTTAATAAACCTGCTTACCATTTGAAAAGCAGGATGGTAACACTTCCTTATTACCAGCTTCGCTAATCCTTCGCATTTCTTCGCTCCAGCTGAGACGAATTGAAGCGGAGATAGAGCGAAGATGGTACGAAGATGGTACGGAGATGGTCCTATCTCGCTAATGCTTCTTTAGAATCGCAGACTTCCTTGCTGTTTCACGGAAGTTATATTTACATTCAAAAGGAGTTAAGCATAATCATTATTTGCCGCTACCGGCAAGAAAAGGGAACTTTTAACATCGCCTCAAAGCCGATGTAATCAGTGGAGAGCATACACCGGACTTATGATTTATCATTCTTTTCAGAGATGAGCAACAGCTTATCTCCACTGCAAAGTTTCAATGTGCCGTTAGGAATGATGTACTCCGTACCGCGCTTGATAATCATGACCAACGTGCCTTTGGGGAGGTCTATCTCCTTTAAGGTATCCCCTTTCTCTAACATCTCGTCGGTAATTGTCATATCCCTCAAATCAGTATCAATCTCTTCCGGCAGTTCAACTCCAAATTCATTCCCCGTCTTTATTTGCGGTACTGATAAATGCAGAAGGCGGGCCACTTTTGAAATGGTCGTGCCTTGCACTACGAGTGATATGATAGTGATGAAAAATACAATATTGAACAGTACAGACGAACCGGGAATATCCGCCACAACAGGGTAAGTGGCAAAAATAATAGGTACTGCACCCCGTAAACCGACCCATGATACAAAAGCCCGGGAACGATTTGTTATGCTTTTCCCAAAGGGTAGCAGACAAATAAAGACACTTAACGGGCGACTTACGATAATCATAAATAACCCAATAAGAGTAGCCATTGCAGCAACATTCAACAATTCGTGCGGATTAACCAACAAACCCAGACAAAGGAACATAATAATCTGAAAGAGCCAGGCCAAGCCATCCATAAAGGTATAGATCTCCTTACGATTGGCTATCTTGTTATTGCTCACTATGATGCCCGCAATATAGACCGCTAAATAGCCGTTCCCTTTTAATAAGTCCGTGATGGAAAAAATAAAAAAGATAAAAGCCAGCAGAAGAATAGGATACAATGATTGATTATCAATATTCAGCCTGTTCAATGTAAATACAGCTAATTTCCCCAACAGATAACCCGCTACCCCGCCTACTAAAAACTGAATAATGAAAGAACTGATAATATGACCGGCTCCCATTCCGCTAGACCCTATGATTTGTATCAGTACGATGGTCAACATATAAGCCATCGGGTCATTACTTCCACTCTCCAGCTCAAGCATAGGACGTAGATTATGCTTCAGGTTAATATTCTGAGAACGCAATATGGCAAACACGGACGCAGAATCAGTAGAAGACATTGTAGCAGCTAACAGCAAGGAAGAGAGGAGCGGAAAGTAAATGTTAGTCCAGCTCATACCCGATAACCACCAGATGAAGAGTCCCGTAAAAAGAGTTGTTAACAAAACGCCCAGAGTGGATAACATGATACCGGGAATTAGCACAGGCCGGATATCTTTTATCCGGGTATCCATACCACCGGAAAAAAGTATTACGCTAAGCGCCACCATACCTATAAATTGTGCTTCTTTGGCATTATTGAATTGTAATCCAAAACCATCACTTCCAAAAATCATTCCTACAATCAAGAACAGGAGTAGAGCCGGCACACCAAAACGGTAACCGGTCTTTCCGGCAATGATACTAACGAAAAGAAGTATTGAACCCGTTAAAAGGACATTGTCTGGCGTAAAAATCATATTTCAGAAACTTTTAGTTAAACCTCAACATAAGCATAATCTCTCTTCTTGGCGAAGAAAAAGAAAACTGCCGGTAAGCTACGCATCTTATCGTGATAAAGCATACACTTTGACAAGGAAAACATTCTCAGCTTTTTAAGTTTATTATATAACGCTGTATTATAGCCGATGTTCATCTTCCAGCATATGGCAGATAAACTCAAATGAGTTCATCCTTAACACAGATAAAAGAATAATGTATATATTTGTAGTTCGTAGTAATCTCAAAACAATCTATCATAGCCTTAAAAATATGATGAATTATCAAAGATATCTATCCTTTTTCTTCCTGTTTCTGCTCATCACGGTAGGAAACATACAGGCTAATCAGAAACCATGCGTGGTCAACTTCGCGCGCGACAACTACCATGCCGCCAATAAGAACTGGTCGATAGGACAGGACGAGAAGGGTATCATGTACTTTGGAAACGACATCGGACTGTTGGAATCAGACGGCATGGAATGGAAGTTATACCAGACTCCCAACTCCACCATTGTACGCGCCATTGCAGTAGAGTCGCACCAAGTCATCTATTCCGGCGGGACGGAAGATTTTGGCCGCTGGGACAGGGATTTATCGGGAAGTTTAAAATATACCTCTTTAAAGGGACTACTCTCCAAAGACAACCATTTAAGTAACGAAAGTTTCTGGAAAATCTGGATTGATGGCAATAAAGTCTACTTCCAGTCATTCAGCCACATCTACGTATACGACCATCACACCATTGAACAAAAGAGCGTTCCAAACGGCTTCTTCCTGCTGTTAAAGGTAAGGGATGAATTCTGGGTACAGGAAATGTACGGTCCGCTATACCGATTGAAGAACGGGGAAATGAATAAAATCCCGGAAAGCGACTTCCTGCGGGGCAAACTGGTCCGGGTCATCCTTCCCTACGAAAAGGATCGCTATCTGATAGGTCTCTCCTCCGGTGAAATATACCTGTATGATAAGAAGGACTTCACGCTTTGGAATCCATCCCTCTCCCATCGCCTCATAGGACAAGAGCTGAACAATGGCATCTATTCCGCGAAACGGAACACTTATTACCTCGGAACCCAACTAAGCGGCATTTACGAAGTGGATGCCACGGGAAACATACTCAACCATTTCTCTTCTCCCAATTCCCTGCAAAACAACACGATTCTCTCTATGTTTGAAGACGATCGTAAAAACATCTGGGCGGCCATGGACCGTGGGCTGGCTTATATCCGCTACACCGACGGCCTGAGCTACTACAGGACAACGGATAGCGGACTGGGAGCCGTATATACGGCAACCCTCTGGAAAGGAAACCTGCTCATCGGTACCAATCAGGGAGTATACTATACGCCACAAGAGAAGACAAACGATCTGGAAATGTTCTCTTCCTTCAAACTGATTGAAGGAACACAAGGACAAGTCTGGTCGCTCCAACAAATAGACGGTCACCTGTATTGCGGACATACCAACGGGCTTCTCGAAATAGACCCGAGCCTTACCATTCGCAAGCCTTACAATATAGGTACGGGAGTCTACCGCATCTTTGAGGCCACCGTGCAAGGACAAAAAGTCCAGATCATTGTCACCTATCAGAATCTTTGCATCTTAAATGAGCAGACACACAAGATTACTGTCATGAGCCAGATCACAGACCCCATCTATAATGCAGAAGTCGATCACCTGGGAAACATTTGGCTGGAAACCGTCAGTCGGGGAGTGTACAAATGCCGGCTGAACGAAGAGCTGAACGCATTCCGCTACTACACCTACTACGGTAACGGTACAGACAAGAATCTCCCCTCGCACCTTCTCTTACAGAAATCCGGCGGGCGAATACTCTTTTGGGGAAACAACCGCTTTTACCTGTATAATGAAGCAAGCGACTGTCTGGAACCCGATCCACACCTTAACGAATGCTTCAAAGAAATCAAGAACATCAAACGCATCATCCCCGTGAATAACGAAGAGAGTTGGGCCATTACCGGTTCATCCATTTACCGTTTCTTCTACGACGGATACATTGCCCGCGTAAAAGAAGCTTATAAAGTGGAGACATCCAATCTGGCGCTGATCACAGCTTACGAGAACATTTCCGTACTCAACGATTCCCTGTCCCTCATCTGTCTTGATGCCGGCTTCATTCTTCACAATTCGCACCAAAGCAAACAGCAAAATGTGCAGCTGTCCGCCCCCAACCTTGAATATATACACATGGGCAACGGACAGAAAGGGAAATATGCTGATTTAAATCAAGACATCCACATCCCCTACAAAGATAATTCCGTCAACATCGGTTTCTCCGTAAATGCCGCCTTTGCCGGAAACTTATCCATAGAATATCTATTGGAAGGGGTGGACAATGACTGGAGTCATCCCGAACAGCGAAACAGCATTTTTTATGCCCGTCTGCCGCAAGGGCACTATACTCTGCGTTTGCGCACAACGGACGGACTGGGAAACTATTCAACCGATACCACACTGGAATTTAATATTTTACCTCCATGGTATCATACCATCTGGTGGTATCTCGCCTGTGCCTTGATGGCCGTGGCATTCCTCTTCATCACTTTCTGTATGATGAAAAGGCGCCTGCAAGTTAAACATATCCGACGCATGAAAGCGCAGGAAGCCGCCCACCTGCGCATGCTCAACGAACAGTTGCAGACGGAGATAGAAGAAAAAGAAGCGGAACTATTTACACAAACCTCTTTTATCATCCATAAGAACGAACTGATATTGAAACTTAAAGATATTGTAGATGAAATCGCTTCCAAGACTTCACAAAGGAATCTGTTGCCTTACTATAAGAAGATCAATACACTTCTCTCGGATAACCTGGACACGGAAGAAGACTGGAAGATGTTTCTTATCAAGTTCGAGCAGAAACACCGCAACTTCTTTAAGAAGTTGAAAGAAGTATATCCGCAACTCACCAACAATGACCTGCGCCTTTGCGCCTGCCTTAAGCTCAACATGGAAACTAAAGACATTGCATCCTTAATGAACCTCTCCGTACGTGGTGTTGAGAACAATCGTTACCGGCTGCGTAAAAAGATAAACCTGAAATCCTCCCAAAATCTTAATGAATACTTCATGTCTATAGACTAGATAACATGCTATTATACAGATAAATGTATCTTTTTGAGTAGTAAATGAGTAGCTACTTAATCTGTTAAATAACGGATTGGTGTATTTATGATGAGCGTTATTTTTATGTCTCATTTGTTTCAATCTATACATTTGTTTTCGATTTACTTTCATAGCAACGAGAAACAAATGAAGGATTAAATCAAAAGAGTTATCCACTGAAAATTTAATGCAATGAAAAAAGAGTTATGTTTTCTTTTTAAAAAAGCCCTCCGGGCTAAAAACCTATTTCTGACGGCATGCCTGCTCCTGGCAACAATGCCGGCGTTCTCACAAACAGGGACATTAACAGGTAGTGTGACTGACACCTCAGGCAGTCCTCTTATCGGTGTTTCTATTGTAGTACAAGGAACCTCCAATGGCGTTATTACTGACATTGATGGTAAATATTCGCTAACGAATGTACCTCAGAATGCAACAATCTCCTATAGTTATATAGGAATGTTATCACAAAACGTAAAGGTAAACGGACGATCGGTTATCAACATTACGCTGAAAGAAGATTCGAAGCAACTCGAGGAAGTGGTAGTCATAGGATATGGTTCTGCTAAGTCAAAGGACTTAACCGCCCCGATCGACGTAGTGAAAGAGAAGGAACTGATCAACATTCCCACCTCTTCACCAATGGCAGCATTGCAAGGAAAAGTACCCGGGGTAAACATCCTCAATTCCGGTACTCCGGGTGAAGGGCCTAAAGTAACCATTCGTGGTATGGGATCTTTCGGAGACACTTCTCCACTCTATGTGGTAGACGGTATGTTCTACGATAACATCAACTTCCTGAATAACTCGGATATTCAGGATATGACGATCCTCAAAGATGCATCTGCATCAGCTATCTACGGTGTACGTGCAGCAAATGGTGTTGTCATCATCACCACAAAGAGAGGACAACGCAATCAGGAAGCCAAGATCACTTATAACGGATATGTCGGATTCCAGAAGGCTACAAACCTACTGAAAATGGCTAATTCACATGAATATGCAACCATGATGATGGAAGCTGATCCTGCTACCTACAAATACATGTTCGAAGGATCAGTCAATGCATTCGGAGGTGATTTGAATGCTTTGCAGTTTAATGCAGACACCGATTGGTATGACGAACTGTTGCGTACTGCGATGATGACCAACCACAGTTTGAATATTTCCGGTGGTACAGATAAAGCAACATATTCCGTAGGGTTAAGTTATCTGGCACAAGACGGTATCATGGACGTAAAGAACTACTACCATCGCCTTAATTTCCGCACAGCAGTGGATTATGATGCAAGAAGTTGGCTAAAAGTCGGGTTCAACGGGGTATATAGTAATTCACAACAACAATTGCCAAACAATAACGCATGGCAGAACGCCTTCAATACCCCCTCTATTATTCCGGTTTATGACGATTCCCGTAGTGATGCTATATTCCCAACGAAATATGCATCCCCTGAACAGGTAGGTTTGTCGAATAACTTCTACAACCCGGTAGCTGCTGCCAATTACTATGACAAGCGTAATGACACCTATCAGGTCATGAGTAATTTCTATGCACAACTGAATATTCTACCAAATAAGTTGAATATACGTTCAAGTTACAGCTATGATTACTCCACTATTCGTGGAACAGACTTTACACCGACATACTACGTAAGCGCCAACCAGCAGAAGAACGTTACAAGCCTGACCAAATCGAATACAAATTATTATAAATACATTTGGGATAATGTGGCAACCTACACGGACAAATGGGGTGCACACTCATTCACCGGTATGGCAGGTGTATCCATGCGGCAAGAGCAGTACAAGTTGTTGGAAGGAACAGCAAGTAATGTTCCTGAAGGAGCTGATGTTTGGAAATACATCTCTTTAGGAAACAAAGAAGGGGCTACGGTAAAGGACGACGGTTGGAAATATCGTGGTTTGTCCTACTTCACCCGTTTAAACTACAACTATGCTGATAAATACATGTTGATGTTTACCTTCCGTGCAGACGGTTCATCCAAGTACAATGACAAATGGGGTTATTTCCCTTCGATAGGTGCAGCTTGGGTTGTTACACAGGAACCTTTCATGAAAAACCAGAAGATTTTCGATTACCTGAAGTTGCGTGCAAGCTGGGGTAAGTTAGGTAACGATAAAATTGAAGCAAGTGCAGGTTTTGCCAATATTACGAATACACAAAGTGTATTTGGAACCAATACGGCACTCGACGGCTATATCAATACCACTAACTTTAGCTGGCTAGGCTGGGAAGTGGTTAACGAAACAAATATCGGCGTTAACTTCGCTACCCTGAAAAACAGGTTGAATGCGGACATTGACTATTATTACCGTTTGACTAAAAATGCGGTTATCTCTCCAAAGCTTCCCATGCAGAACGTAACTATTGCAGGTAACAATGGTGAAATACTCAATAGCGGTATTGATGCCTCACTGAATTGGACAGACAAGATTAACCAAAACTTTACTTATAATATAGGAGTCAATCTGGCTTACCTACACAATGAAGTAAAAAGTCTGAAAGGTAATATGGACATTATCAAAGGAGGCAAGACCGTAAATAAAGTCGGTGAAAAGATGAACTCATTCTATGGTTTCAAAGTCGTAGGTATTTACCAAACAGCCGAAGAAGTAGCCGCTGATCCGATTGCAGTGGCCAATGGACTTGAACCTGGTGATTTCAAATACAAAGATGTAGATGGAAATCATGTCATAGATGGCGCCGACAAACAGATTTTAGGTTCTTACATACCGGACATCACCTATGGTTTCAATCTGGGATTTACCTACAAGAACTTAGATTTCAATGTAACCACCTATGGACAAGCCGGCGGTGAATTGTGGAACAGAAAGCGTGCTTTACGTTACGCTCAATCAAACTTCAACTTCGATGAGGCTCAATACAAAGATCGCTGGACAGGTCCGGGTTCTACAAATAAATACCCATCTTCAAAAGCTCTCATCAAGACTTGGAATGTATCAGACAGTAACAATGCCTCTTACTTCGTTGAAAGTTCCGATTACTTCCGCATCCAAAATATCACACTTGGGTATTCCTTCAAGAATATTAAGTTCGGCAGTTACACAATGCCCGGAATACGCCTCTCGATGACAGCCGATCGTCCGTTCACTACATTTAAAGCCCACAGCTTTACTCCTGAATTGACGGATTCGGAAGGATGGGATACCGAAGTATACCCTTTAACGGCAACTTATACTTTCGGAGTTCAAATTGATTTCTAAGCTTCAATAACGTTTAATACTTATGACAATGAGAATTATAAAAAAGACATTAGTATATATTCTTCCGGCAATCATGTTACTGGGAGGTACCACGGCATGTTCCAGCTTCATAGACATTGAACCGGAAAATAAAGTGCCGGAAGAAAGTGTGGACTTCTCTAAAACAGAGAATATGTATCAACCCGTTATCGGAGTCTATTCCAAATTACGTACTTCCGGCATGCATTGGGCAAACGCGCTCTTAATGTTTACCCGTGATGGTGACGTATGGTCAGGACGAACCGATGACCAAGGAGCTGCCGTGGACTTCGGGCGTAAGTTCAATTACAACAACTCATTCTGGGCTCTAAACAACGTATGGGTTACTTTCTATGAAATCATCCGTACCGCCAATTCGGCTTTGGAATCTCTTAATGGCTATGCCGCTTACCTCACTCCGGGAAGTGACAATTACAATACCTATGAATCTTATTGCGGTGAAGTACGTACCATCCGTGCATGGGCCTACTACCAATTAGTGACAAACTTTGGTCCGGTGGTAATCTACCGCGATAACAAACAGACGGAATTCCGCCGCTCAACTGTAAATGCCGTATATGACTACATGTTGACTGAAGATCTGGCATACGCCATGGATAAATTACCCCGCATGCGTCCCAACCAAATGGTGCATCCAGGAGCAGTTACTGCTTATACTGCAGAAATGCTAGCCGCTAAGGTTTATTTATTGAAAGGAGATTATGGTCAAGTTGAGACACTGACTAATGACATTGTTGATCATGGAAATTTTGCTCTTTATTCCGACTATTATAACTTGTTTAAAATACCAGGGAAACTTTGCGATGAATCCTTATTTGAATGTCAGGTTACTGACTACGGAAACGGTTCAGGAGATCAGGTAGGTGTTGACCAATGGTTCAATTTCCAAGGTCCGTTCTCCATTAAAGACCCGGTATCAAGCACTCAATTTGGTGGATGGGGATTCATTGGGTATGAATCCGACTTTGTAGCTTGGGCGGATGCACGCGGAGAAACGGTACGTGCAACAACGTCATTCCTCCGTGCCGGAAAAGCAACGCCCGAAGGATGGATAGTCAGTGACGCAAGAGGTACCTCAACCGACTGTTGGAATGGTAAAGCGTATTTACCCTACGAACAATTGACCACAGGACGTACCGGTTATGGTACAAACAACAATGTACGTATCCTTCGGTATGCAGAGGTTTTACTAATGAACTCCGAAGCTAAGATCCGTTTGGGAAAAGACGGTGACTATGGTTACAATGAAGTTCGTCAACGTGCTAAAATGCCAACTAAAACGGGTGCAAGTCTCGAAGATGTGCTGGATGAACGCCGTATGGAACTTTGCGGTGAATGGTGTGATCGCTATGTTGATCTGATTCGTACAGGTAAGGCTGCTGCCGTGCTTGGAACCAAAGGGTGGACTGAGGCAAAAACCTATTGGCCAGTACCATTTAACCAGTTGGATGATACCCCTGATTTAGCTCTAGATCCGATAGATTAACTCTGATGTATCAACATTAATTAATCCATGAGGATAAAGAATATAATAATAAGTCTTGGAATAGCGTTTGTCACTCTGGTGGCAAACGCTACTCCTCACGACTCTATAAAAGTAGTAAAAGGACAAATCAGTGACTATTATATCACCGTCCCCAATCAACGCGTTGTAAGAGGACGTGTATTGGACCAAAATCTCCATCCCCTTGAAGGAGCTACAGTGATGTTCTTTGCTACCCCCATGCATTGCACTACTGCAAAAGATGGCAGTTTTAGCATTAAGGGAGCAGACAATGATACACACTTATATGTTTATTATCCCAACAAAAAGATATTCAATAAAATACTAAAACTAGATGAAACTCAGGTTGACATCATTATGGAAACCCAAAAGCATGAAGCACCAAGACGTTACCCAGCCCAAGCTACGCGTTGGTTCGACCCGCAAGCACCTGTGTCACGTACTTTCTGCAATCCAATGAATATCAGCTACAATTTTGAGCCTTTCAATAACAATGTTTCTTCCAATGGCTCATTCCGCTCGGCGGCCGATCCCATGGCTGTGGTATATAAAGGGGAATACTTTTTATTCTCCACCAATCAGGGCGGATTTCATTATTCCAAGAACTTAGTGGACTGGAATTTCGTACCTGCCAGTTTTCAACGTAAACCTACGGATGACGATCTATGCGCACCAGCAGCTTACGTAAGTGGCGATACCTTATTTTATACAGGCTCCACCTATGAAGGTTTGTCCGTATGGTACAGCACCCACCCCAAAACCGGACGTTTTAAACGTGCCATTGAAAGGAATGTGCTTCCTTCGTGGGACCCCTGCCTATTTCTTGATGACGACGGCAAACTATATCTTTATTATGGCTCCAGCAATGAGTATCCGCTGAAAGCAGTAGAACTAAACAGAAACGATTTTTATCCCATCAGCAAAATTCACGACGTTATCGTGCTTCATCCCGAGAAGCATGGCTGGGAACGCTTCGGAATGAACAATGATGATGAAACAACGCTCCGCCCCTTCACGGAAGGAGCTTATATGACCAAGCACGAGGGTAGGTACTATCTCCAATATGGAGCTCCCGGCACTGAATTTAAAGTATATGCCGACGGGGTATATGTCTCTGACTCTCCCTTAGGCCCATTTGTTTACCAAAAACAGAACCCGATGTGTTACAAACCGGGAGGATATGTACAGGGAGCGGGCCATGGTGGTACATTCTGTGATATCAAAGGTAATTATTGGCATGTAGCTACTTGCATGCTCTCTTTAAAATATAAATTCGAACGCCGCATCGGACTATACCCGGTAGGGTTTGATAAAGACGGTACGATGTATTCATCCACTGCTTTCGGTGATTATCCCAACTGGGCGGAGCCGATGGACATCAAGAATCCGGCGGAACGCTTCACCGGATGGATGTTGCTATCCTACCGGAAAAAGGTAGAAGTATCCTCTACCGACAGCATATATGTACCTGCTAACCTAACGGACGAAAGCATGCGTACTTATTGGGCTGCACAGTCGGGTAATCCCGGAGAATGGGCTAAGGTAGACTTGGGCGCTATAAAAGCCGTCCGTGCCATACAACTGAATTTCTACGAACATAAGGCCGTACAATATAACCGGGCTATGGATATCTATTATCAATATCGCATATATGCTTCCGAGAATGGAAAGGATTGGACTTTGATTATAGATAAAAGTGACAATAATAAAGATTGTCCCCACGATTACATCGAACTAAATGAACCTTTACACACCCGCTATTTAAAGTATGAGAATGTGCATGTAGCTACGGGAAGTGTAGCCTTATCAAGCTTTCGGATATTCGGGAATGGAGATGGCAATGCTCCATCCATGGTAAAGAGTTTCAGTGTCAACCGGGATCCAAAAGACCGCCGTAATGCTTTCATTTCATGGAGTCCCGTCTCCGATGCTTATGGATATAACATTTATTACGGCACTGCTCCTGACAAAATGTACAACGCCATTACCGTACTGGGACAGACTGAATATAACTTTCGCGGTTTGGATGTAGATACCGACTATTTTTTCACCATTGAGGCATTAAATGAAAACGGTCGTTCTCCCCTTTACAAAGTACTAAAATATTAATATACCACAGAGCCAATAGAACATAACACCTTATAAAATGAAAAGTATATCCAAAATCGGTCTGCTACTGGCAACCACCCTAATAAGTACAACAACTTTACAGGCACAAAAGGCGCCACAGGAGATGGATCGCTACATTGATGCATTGATGAAGAAGATGACCCTTGAAGAGAAGATTGGTCAGCTCAATCTCTCCGTTGCCGGAGAGATTACCACTGGTCAAGCCAAGAACAGTGATGTTGCCCAAAAGATAGAAAAAGGGCTGGTCGGAGGAGTCTTTAACCTGAAAGGCGTAGAGAAAATACGTGATGTCCAAAAATTAGCGGTTGAACATTCTCGATTGGGCATCCCCTTGCTATTCGGAATGGATGTGGTGCACGGCTACGAAACAGTCTTCCCCATCCCATTGGGATTATCATGTACCTGGGATATGGAAGCCATTGAGCAATCGGCACGTATCGCAGCAACAGAAGCTAGTGCCGACGGAATCTCATGGACATTCAGTCCGATGGTGGACATCAGTCGCGATCCTCGCTGGGGACGTGTCTCGGAGGGTAACGGCGAAGACCCCTTTCTGGGAGGAGCTATTGCTCAAGCAATGGTAACCGGTTATCAAGGCAACCAACAGGATGGACAGCTAAAGCGTAACGACCAAATTATGGCTTGCGTGAAGCATTATGCTCTATACGGAGCCGTAGAGGCCGGACGCGACTATAACACTGTGGACATGAGTCGTAACCGTATGTTTAACGAATACATGTATCCCTACCAGGCTGCTGTGGATGCCGGCGTGGGAAGCGTTATGGCTTCTTTCAACGAAGTAGACGGGATTCCCGCCACAGCCAACAAATGGTTAATGACGGATGTCCTACGCAATCAGTGGGGATTTAAAGGCTTTGTAGTAACCGACTTTACCGGCATTGCCGAAATGATTCAACATGGAATAGGTGATTTGCAAGCGGTTTCGGCCCGTGCCATCAATGCAGGAGTCGATATGGATATGGTGAGCGACGGTTTCATTGGTACTTTAAAAGAATCGCTCAAAGAAGGAAAGGTCAGCATGGAAACCATTAATCAGGCCTGCCGCCGTATTCTTGAAGCCAAGTATAAACTCGGACTATTTGAGAATCCGTATAAATACTGCGATCTTAAACGTCCGGCACATGACGTATTCACCAAAGAACACCGTGCCGTAGCCCGCAAGATCGCTTCGGAAAGTTTTGTTCTCTTAAAGAATGAGCCGGCTAAAGCCGGAGAAGCACCCGTACTTCCACTGGCCAAGAAAGGGACGGTAGCAGTTATCGGGCCATTGGCGAATACACGTACCAACATGGCCGGAACATGGAGTGTGGCCGCCTTGCTGGATCAATACCCTTCGTTAGTTGAAGGATTGAAAGAAACTTTAGCCGGAAAGGTGAACATTACCTATGCCAAAGGAAGCAACCTGATGGCCGACTCAGCTTATGAATCACGTGCCACAATGTTCGGACGTTCACTAAACCGGGATAACAGAACAACCAAAGAATTGCTGGATGAAGCATTGAAAGTAGCCGATAAAGCTGATGTGATTGTTGCGGCTTTAGGTGAATCTTCGGAAATGAGCGGAGAAAGCAGTTGCCGTACGGATCTCGGTTTACCAGATGTACAGGAGGCCCTGCTGAAAGCTTTGCTAAAGACAGGAAAACCGGTGGTACTGACCCTCTTCACCGGACGTCCGCTGACCCTCACATGGGAACAGCAACAGGTCCCTGCCATTTTGAATGTATGGTTTGGTGGAAGTGAAGCAGCTTATGCCATTAGTGACGTGCTCTTCGGAGATGTCAACCCAAGTGGTAAGCTGACCATGACTTTCCCGCAAAACGTCGGCCAGATTCCGTTGTACTATGCACACAAGAATACAGGTCGTCCGCTTCCCGAAGGACATTGGTTTGAAAAGTTCAGAAGTAACTATCTGGATGTAAGCAATGACCCGCTTTATCCTTTCGGTTACGGACTCTCTTACACCACGTTCAGTTATGGCGACGTCACATTGAGTTCCCCTGTTCTTAATTCGAAGGGTACGGTACAAGCCACTGTCACCGTGACCAACACAGGAAAACGCGCAGGAGCGGAAGTCGTACAACTCTATATTCACGACCTTATAGGAAGCATTACCCGTCCCGTAAAACAACTGAAAGGGTTTGATAAGATCTTCCTGAAGCCGGGGGAAAGCAAAACCGTTTCCTTCACGCTGACGCAAGACCTGTTGAAGTTCTATGATTACAATATGAACTACGTGGCTGAACCGGGTGATTTTGATATTATGATCGGAGGAAACAGCCGGGATGTAAAAGCGGCCCGTCTGACTTTGAAATAAGAAACAACTACGGATGAGGCAAGGCAAGCCCTGATAGCTTCGCACTTGAAACAAGAAAAATTACGCGAATGAAACGAGGAAAAGGCCCTGATAACTCCGCACAGCTTCACCGCTGAGATAAGGAACAGTTGCGGATGAAGCTGCGTTAAGAGTACGAGCTGTTTTCATTCTTAAAAGCAAACGCTTTCGGGCAGAATGATAATGATAAAGAGTACTTTTGATGCCATCTCACCGACATTAATTATAAACATTTGTAAACGAGAAATTATGAGATTAGTCAATAAATATGCCATTGTATGCTTGGCTCTGCTGCTGGGATCATGTCAGAATAGCCAAAAAGAGAAAGGGGAGAAAGATGGAAACACCGAACCGGAAATAACCGACGAGGCTCTTTTGGATAGCGTGCAACACCAGACATTTGAGTACTTTTGGAAAGGAGCGGAGCCTAATAGCGGTCTTGCTCCCGAACGGATCCACATGGATGGCATCTATCCCGAAAACGACCAGAACATTGTAACCACTGGCGGTAGTGGCTTCGGCATTATGGCTATCTTAGCAGGAATTGACCGTGGCTATGTTACCCGTGCCGAAGGACTGGAACGTATGGAACGCATCGTGTCTTTCTTAGAAAAAGCAGATCGCTTTCATGGTGCTTTTCCCCATTGGTTCCACGGAGATACGGGAAAGGTTAAGCCTTTTGGTACAAAAGATGATGGAGGTGATTTAGTGGAAACGGCATTCCTCATCCAAGGACTTCTCGCTGTGCACCAATACTATATCAACGGTTCACCGGCGGAACAGGCCGTAGCCGCGCGCATAGACAAGCTTTGGAAGGAAGTGGACTGGAACTGGTATCGCCAGGGAGATCAGAATGTACTTTACTGGCACTGGAGTCCCGACTACGGATGGGACATGAACTTCCCCGTACATGGTTACAACGAATGCCTCATCATGTACATCCTTGCGGCATCTTCTCCCACCCATGGGGTACCGGCGGAGGTTTACCAGCAAGGGTGGGCCGAGAACGGCGCTATTGTTGCACCGCACCAAGTAGAAAACACGGAACTTCAACTGCGCTATCAGGGAACACAGGCCGGTCCGCTATTCTGGGCTCACTATTCGTTCTTGGGATTGAATCCGAAGGGATTGTCGGATAAATATTGCTCCGACTACTACAAGGAAATGCGTAATCTGACTTTGGTGAACAGAGCTTATTGCATCCGCAACCCCAAAGGATATAAAGGTTACGGAGCCGACTGCTGGGGACTGACGGCCAGCTACTCCGTAAACGGATATGCCGCCCATGCGCCCAATGAAAAGGATGACCTCGGTGTCATCTCGCCCACGGCAGCTCTCTCTTCCATCGTCTATACTCCGGAATATTCATTGCAGGTAATGCGTCATCTTTACAACATGAAGGATGAATTATTCGGCCCTTATGGATTCTACGATGCATTCAGCCAAACAAGTAACTGGTACCCCAAGCGTTATTTGGCCATTGACCAAGGGCCGATAACCGTAATGATTGAGAATTATCGCAGCGGGTTATTATGGAAACTCTTCATGAGCCATCCAGATGTAAAGGTGGGACTCAATAAACTCGGATTTAAAGAATAAGCGGAAGAGAAAAGATACCTGACCCATCTTAAACAGACTCTCCGCATAAAAAGAAGAAGCTTGCTATTTGCCATATTGGCATTGAAACAAGCTTCTCTTATTATATAATCACTATCTCTATACTGGAGAGTGGTTCTTCTTCTAATTGAAATCACCCACGATTAGATTGACTGCATACTAAAACGTTATCATTGCTCTTCCTAAGCATTGTCTATAACGAACCAGAATTCAGTGGTAGTTTACGCAAAAGAAGGAAACAGCATGCGATAAAATCAATACCTTGTTCCCTTATGTCTTATGATGTTCTAAGACCCACTCGTTGAATCCAGCAAGAGTTATCTTCAACAGCTGCCGACCTTCAGATGCATTATTTCAGCCAGCCTGCCTTCTCCAATATCCGGTCAACCTTTTCCACGGTCTGCTCCCGATGCCAGTCGGGGCGATTGGCAAAGATGAGGTAAAAGAGGTTCTTAGTCGGATAGCGTCCCTCGAAGATCAGAAAGCCGCCATTATCACCTGTATGGTAAATCTTTAACGGGCGGTCCGGGCGATGCTCTATAAACCATCCGTAACCATAATCGGTATAGGGAATGTCCGTGGCTATCTTCCCCGCATGAGCCTCTTTGCGCATAGCGGCAGAAACCAGTTTATCGCCATAAAGTGCCTTATCCCACTTCACAAACTCCAACGGGGTGGTGTACAAACCGCCATCCGCTTTCGTGCCGAAGAAATTAGCTTCGCCGTAATCACATTCTTCCCATTTCCCGTTGGCCGAACGGAAGTAACCTTTGGAAGGGCCTTCAGCCGGAATGTATGCATGGGCCATATCTGGAATAAACTTATCTGGTTCAAAATAAGTAGCCTCTTTCATGCCCGCTGGAAGGAAGATATGTTCGCGCATCCAGTCATCAAACTTTTCTCCGGTTACTTTCTCCACAATCATCAGCATCAACTGGAATGTCGGATTCTGGTATTCATACTTTGTACCGGGTTCAAAAGCCAGGGAGTCCAGCGTCTCCAAGTACCGGCAGGACTCGTCTTCTTCACAGAAACGTTTGAAGTCTTCCACATTCTTAAACTTAGTCTTGGTGTGAGCTACATACTGCTTCCATTCCGCATCGGTACGGGGACGGATGTCCGGCAAACCGGAAGTATGCGACAGCAAATGGCGCAAAGTAATCCGGTTGAAAAAGTCAGCCTTGAACTTGGGGAAATACTTCTTCACCGGATCGTCCAGTGAAAGCTTGCCCTGTTCGGCGAGAATAAACAACGCCATTGCCGAGAATTGTTTGGATACCGAACAGATGTTGAACATGGTATGACTGGTAATCGGAGCAACCGTGTCCAGACGGGCCAGTCCGAACCCATGATCATAGACAATGGAATCACCGCGTTCCACCAATACGGCGGCTCCCGGTTCATCCGGTTTAAAAAGAGAAGAGAAAAGTGAATCCAATTCAGTGGTGACTTGCATTGTGGAGTCATCCGTCAGAGTTGTAGTTTTCTTTGGGCTACATCCGGTAAATTGTATCATAAGTAGCAAAAGAATAAAGTAATGTGTGCGTTGTAGCATTGTATTTGTTATTGGTTTTCAGCACAAATGTATCGTTTTTCACGCAAAACCGTTTATCCTTGGGCAAACTATAATCAATTATCATCATGAAATGCATCTCATTCCGAAAGCCAATAGAATCCTTTGAGCATTGAATGAAGCAAAAAAGCAACAACCGCCTCATCGCAATGACAATGGATGGGACTGTTGTTTGCCTGACCTATTAATAGCAACGTAGCTTATTCACCCGTACCACCGCCATTACCACTATCATTCCCGCCACCCTTCACATCATCATTGGTGATGGTGCGGGCTGCTTTCTTAACCTGGGCTTTCAGCTCTCCAATACGATAGCTGATGCTCACTCCAAAGCGTTGACGACTATACCTGTTCCAACTATCCTGGGTAAATCCGGTACCGGAGATAGAGGAAGAAGTACGCATATATTTCTTTAAGAAATTACTGGCAAAAGCGGACAGAGACAAACGGCTCTTAAGGAAGGACTTATTAAGGCTTAATCCGTAATCAAGGAAGCTACTACCCTTCCCTTGTAACATAATCCACGGCGTCTGCCCATATACATTAAGACTGATACGCCAGTCATGAGGTAAGGATTGCTGTATGCCTCCGTAAGAAAACAGGTTCCAACCATCATTCTTCAATCCGTTGGCTCCTTTCATATAAGCATAACTACCGTATAAATTCATATAAACGCGCGTCTTTGACGTTGCATTCCAGTTGACGTATCCGCTTAAACTGGCACTCCGGTTTTTACCGATATTCTCGTAAGTGGAATAAAGGACCTCCTTGCCTGTCGGATCGCTTAATCCCGGAATATCCGTATCTTTCTTCATGGAAGTGATTTGCTCTATACTATTGTTCGTAAACGAATAGCGCAAGGATAGATTCACATTGAACTTCTGGGAGAAGCTACTATAACTCAAGTCAAATACATGGCTCTTTTCACTATCCAAATTAGAGTTTCCCTGATTGATACTGGACGGATTACTATCATCCAGATAAGGATTCAAATACCAAATACCGGGACGGGAAATGCGCAGGTTATATCCCAAGCGGATATTGGACATCATTGTTAATTTGTATCCAATTGATGCGGAGGGAACTATATCATCCAGATTCTTATTAAAATTAGTACCATGTCCAAGCAAGTATTTTACTTCTTGAAAAGTGTGTTCATAGCGTACCCCCGCTTTACCTGACCAGTTCTTCAAATTCAGGGAGTAGCTTGCGTAACCCGCTAATATATTATTCAGATGTTTGTAATGGGAACTATGATCCCCGTCGAACGTATAATCTGCCGCTCCGTCTTCCATGGTGTAACGGTCATTTTCCGATTTATTATTACGGAGGATGTATTTAGCACCTGTTTCAATCGTATGGATCTTGTTGATGGGAGTAGAATAATCCGCTTGAAAGGTTTGTTCCGTTGTGTTTTGTGAACCGTCATTATGCTGGTCTTGCAATCTTTTCAGATAGCCCTGCCAATCAACTGTACCGTCTTTGTCCGAGTAATCAGAATAAGCATCGGACGTTTGCGGACGGGTATTGATTTTATAAGAAAGAGTAAACATACGTCCTTTCACTCTCTTAAAAGAGCGCTGATAATCGATGCTTCCGTCAATGGAATACCATGAACTCTTGTTATTGTTGCCTAAAGAATAGCGATACAGTTCATCACCCTGCATAGGTATGGTAGCTAAATAATCAGTACCGCCTCTACTCTTATTTCCGCCACCCCACAATCCAAAAGACATACTTACCAAGCGCAAGGTATCAATTTCATAACTTGCTTCCATACTGCCCGATTGGAAGTCGCCATGCCCCTTGCTGCTTCCATTATAATCCAGATCGGAGGAAGAAGAAGTAATTGCATCGCTCGAAGTACGACGGTTCCCACCGGAATAACTCCGGGGAGCATTATAATAGTTATAGTTATACCGACCGCTAACAGTCAGCTTTCCGGTCTTCACCGTACTAAAGATACCGCCACCGGAATTTATAGTACTTACATTTCCGCTAAACGTAGCCGTATATCCTTCCAGTCCGCTACCTACCGTAACGATATTCAAAATGCCGCCTATCCCTTCTGCATCATACTTGGCACCGGGATTCGTAATGACTTCTATATGCTTAATGGAATTGGCAGGCATACTCTTCAGCACTTCAGTAGGATTATTACTCATCATGTTATTGGGCTTGCCGTTAACAAAGACCTTGAAGCTACTGCTTCCGTTCACTTTAATGTTATCTTCGCCATCCACCGTCACCAACGGAACCTTCCGCAGCATTTCCAAAACTGAATTTGATTTGGAATCCGGGTCATCCTGCACATTATACTCTATCTTATCAATATCCGCTTTTACCAAAGGCTTCTGGGCTACAATCTCCACCTGTCCAAGCTCCTTTGCATCATCCTTAATATATAATGTACCAAAATCAATCAGTTTTTCTCCGGATTTCACAGAAAAGTTTTTCACAATGGCTTTCCTTCCCACAGAAGTAATCATCATTATAAAATTACCATGCCCTGCAATCTTCTCCTGAAACTGGCCCTTCATATTTGTTACCAACATCTTTAAAGCCTTTGCAGGTGTTTCCTTCTTCACAATTTTAATAGTAGCGTAAGGCTCTCCCTCTTGAGTTAATGAATCCAGTACAACTCCTTTAATCTGAAAGGTTGGGGGCGTCGTATTCTGTGCAGACATCAGGCATGATGCCATCAGCATGCCCAATAGTACAATCCATTTAATTTTCATTTTGATTATTGTTTTGATAAATATTCATAGTTTTCGTATTAGACGCATAATAACACCCTTTTGTCACAGGGCAGTGGCAAAAGTAAATTGCATTCTTAATGCTACGACACATTCGTAGTTAAAAAACTAAAAAGGAAACCTTTATTAAACGAAGGAGTGAATTAATTACATTTATTTATGAAAAATAGAAAAAGAGCAGTAAACCCACATTAACAAGAATAACACAACCAAACCCTCTCAACAACCAGCGCCTCAACGGACTGCGCATACCTGCAAAAAACATCGCATAGCACATATTTACAATCACATTGCTCACAATAGCTTGCATACAGCATATGGTCACCACCACTACGGTGATACTTGAACCTTGCAGCAAGTTCAGGATAAACGGAGTAATATCACTAAGACCGGAGATAAAGGACAGCACGCTCAGTCCACTGGTACCGGAATATTCCAACGTATAGTGGGTGATGATGGTAAACACCACAAACAGAACGGCAAAGATAAGGGCTACTTTAAACTCCAACGGGTTGCTGCTGTCCTCTTCCTCTTCTTCCTGCTTAACTAGTTCCGCACGATTCCACTTTACATGCAAGAACCAGGCTATACCCGCCGATACAGCAGACATAATCAACAAATAAGGATAAATCATCAGGAATATTCCTTTGCTGAAAATACCTATCAGTATCAAGAAGCGAAGGAACATCATACTCACCGCCATGAGCATTGCAGCAACATATTCGGGAGCTTCTTCCACCGGAGCTCTACGGCTTTTACGGGCCAACACGGAAATAGTAGCCGTACTACTGTATAATCCTCCTACAATGCCGGAAACAAGGATGCCCGATTCTTGAAAGACATAACGCTTCAACAGGTAGGACAGATAAGAGATGCCTGAAACCACCACCGTAGCGAGCCAGATGGAATAAGGGGTAAGATGAATGCCGGGAATGATATCTGTATTTGGTAATATCGGCAAAATGATGCCACTGATTGCAAGGAACTTGGCCAGCGTGATCATTTCATCATTCTTCATACGCTGGGCAAGCTCGGTAAAAGTATGTTTCAGTTCGGTAAAGAGCAATACGGTTACAACAACCATCACATAGAACCATGAAGGCTGTGTAGCTACAATCGGGGCAATGCAATACGTAATCAGGGCAATAATAATAGTGGTTATGCCAAACAAATGGAATTGCGTCTCCTTGACGTAGTAATTCAGCCCCAGCAACAGCCCCAGTACTGCACCGCCGCCCATAAACAAACGATACTCCACGGGGTCGAGCATATAGAGCAAATACCCCAGAATACCGATAAAGGTAAAGGTACGGTCAGTCCCAAACAAGGTGGTTTCCCCCTCGCGTTTCAAGCTGATTTTCCGCTGTGAAAGTCCGATGAGTAAAGAGAATAAAGTAACTAAGATAAAAGTAACTAGTTCTTTAGGTAAATAATCGTAAAGTCTTTCCAATCTATTCTAATATATTAATAGGTATAAAGACAAACGGGAAGTCAATTAAGTTCAAAATAATCACACGTCCTCACTCTTTGTGATCCCATGAAGAAAAAGGGTTCTTCATCAACTGGGAGTTATAATAGCGAATATCCCCACTTACTTCCCGGCCAATAAAGTCAGGTTTCTCAAAGACTTCATCCTCTGACCCTAACTCTACTTCTGCGATAACCAGACCTTCATTATCACCGTAAAATTCATCCACTTCAAAAGTATGCTTCCCGCTATGCACCAGATAGCGGGTCTTATCAATAACGCCCGGTTCACAAAGCTTCATCAAGTCTTCGGCTTCATTTAACGGGAGTTCTTTCTCCCACTCGTAACGGCTGACACCTACCGCATCGGAAGAGCCTTTTATAGTGAGATAACCTTTTCCATCGCGAATGCGCACTCTCACAGTCCTCCCCCGTGCACTGCAAATATAGCCCTGCACAATCCGGCTTTGAGAATACGCCTGTGACTTATAATCTCCTTTCACGAGAAATTTACGCTCAATCTCTTGCGGCATATAGTCCTATTACTGTCCTAAAAATGAATAACCGATTAACATCATAAGTAACAAGATCAAAGCAGATACAGCAATGATCACTAACACCTTCTGTGCTTGTTTTTCTTCTTTTTTGGTATGCCTGGTACCTTTTATATTCTTTCCCATAGTGCCTGATAATTAGTATTAAAGTTCAACCAGAACAAAGTAATAAGAAAAATAGGAAGATTCCAAGGGAAAAAGATAAAAAGACGTGAAGAAAAGTGAGGACTTTATTCACCCTCCCCTGCAAATTCCATTAAATAGGCCTTGATAAACCCGTCTATCTTTCCATCCATCACACCGTTTACGTCGGAGGTCTGGTAATTGGTCCGGTGATCCTTTACACGACGGTCATCGAACACATAACTTCGTATTTGCGATCCCCACTCAATCTTCTTTTTACCGGCTTCTACCTTCGCCTGCTCCGCCATACGATGCTTGAGTTCCTTATCATACAAGATGGAACGTAACTGCCGCATGGCATTTTCGCGGTTCTTGGGTTGGTCGCGGGTTTCGGTGTTTTCAACAAGAATTTCTTCCTCTTCTCCGGTATAGGGGTCTTTAAACTGATAACGCAAACGTACACCGGACTCTACCTTATTGACGTTCTGCCCACCGGCACCACTGGACCGGAAAGTATCCCAGGAAATGTTGGCCTGACTAATATTGACTTCAATGGTGTCGTCCACCAAAGGAGTGACAAAGACCGATGCGAAAGAGGTCATACGCTTGCCCTGGGCATTATAGGGAGAGACGCGGACCAGACGATGAACGCCGTTTTCTCCTTTCAGATAGCCATAAGCATAGTCACCTTCTATCTCGATGGTGCAGGTTTTAATACCCGCTTCATCACCTTCCTGCACATTGGCTACGGCCACCTTGTAACCGTGGGTCTCGGCATAACGCAGATACATACGCATCAACATGTTTGCCCAGTCCTGACTTTCAGTGCCACCTGCACCGGAGTTTATCTTTAACACACAGTCCATCTGGTCGGCCTCATCACGAAGCATGTTCTTCAGTTCGAGTGTCTCCACTGCCGAAGCGGCTTTCGAATAAGCATCGTCAACTTCTTCCTCCGTCACCAGCTCATCTTTATAAAAGTCAAAAGCCAGTTGCAACTCATCCGATAACGTCTTCACCTCGTTATATCCGGCAATCCATTGCTGCAAACCTTTCACTTTCTTCATCTGCGCTTCAGCCCTCTTCTGATCGTCCCAGAATCCGGGAGCCTGTGTGCGCAACTGTTCTTCTTCCACCTGAACCTTTTTACTCTCAATATCCAGATAGCGGTAGAGCGCTTCAGTGCGTTCCGTAATATTCTTCAGTTGTTCTATTGTAATCATATCTAACGTCAATTATAGCTACTTTATTGGAAGCCTATCTCCAATGTGTTGGGTCTATATGCCCCACACGTTGGAGATATATGTCCCGTACGTTGGAGATAGAGTGCCAAGGCAAAGAAAATCCTATATCTATCTATCACATTTTTTACTCCAAAGGCACAAAGATATGAAAAAAAAACGTACTTTTGTAGCTATCAACTAATAAGTCAACTAATTAAGTAGCTTTATGAAAAAACTATTCAAACTGTCAGGTTTGTTGCTTTTCCTCTTAATTACAACAAACCTAAGTGGTGCCAGCCTCAAAGACTACCATTACACCACAGTGCCCAACGATCCACTCAAAGCACGGATCTACACGTTAGACAACGGATTAAAAGTTTACATGACCGTAAACAAAGAACAACCACGCATACAGACATATATCGCCGTACGCGTAGGAGGAAAGAACGACCCGTCAGAAACAACAGGGCTTGCCCACTATTTTGAGCACCTCATGTTTAAGGGAACAGAGAAATTCGGTACGCAAAACTATGAAGCTGAGAAACCCCTGCTCGATCAAATCGAACAGGAATTTGAAATCTATCGCAAAACGACCGACAGCCTCAGCCGCAAAGCAATCTATCATACCATTGACAGCCTTTCCTATGAGGCTTCCAAATACGCCATTCCCAACGAATATGATAAACTGATGGCAGCCATCGGCGCAAAAGGGACAAATGCCTACACCAGCTTCGACGTGACTTGCTTCACGGAAGACATCCCCAGCAATGAGGTTGACAATTGGGCGAAGATACAATCCGACCGTTTCCAGAACAACGTCATCCGTGGATTCCACACCGAACTGGAGACCGTCTACGAAGAAAAGAACATGTCTCTTACCCGCGACCCGCGCAAAGTATACGAGGCCGTCCTTTCTTCCCTCTATCCCCACCATCCTTATGGTACGCAAACCGTTCTCGGAACGCAGGAGAATTTAAAGAATCCCTCCATCACCAACATCAAGAACTACCACAAAATGTGGTATGTACCCAATAACATGGCGATATGCCTCTCAGGCGATTTCGATCCAGATACCATGATTGCAACCATCGATAAATACTTTGGTGAGATGAAACCCAATCCGAATCTGCCTAAACTACACTACACGGAAGAATCCGAAATCACCGCACCTATTAAGAAGACAGTACTCGGTCCTGATGCCGAAAGTGTAGCATTGGCGTGGCGTTTCCCCGGGGCAGCCAGCAGAGAGGTGGAAGTTCTGCAAGTTATTTCACAAATACTCTACAACGGACAAGCCGGATTGATTGATCTTGATTTGGCTCAACAACAAAAGACGTTGAGTGCCTACTGTTATCCGATGACTATGGCCGACTACAGCGCATTGCTGATGCAAGGTCGCCCTAAACAAGGACAGACTCTGGACGAAGTAAAAGACCTCCTGTTAGGGGAAGTCAAGAAGCTGCGCGATGGTGATTTCGACGATAAGATACTACAAGCCAACATCAACAACTTCAAGCTCTATCAGCTTCAACAATTAGAAAGCAACAAGGGACGTGCCGACTGGTTTGTCAATTCCTTCGTAAGCGGAAGTAAATGGGCCGATGAAGTCACGGCACTGAACCGTATGTCCAAACTTACCAAAGCCGACATCGTGGCCTTCGCCAACAAGTACCTGAAAGATACAAACTATGCTGTTATCTATAAAGAGAAAGGCAAAGACCCCAACGAGAAGAAGATGGCAAAACCTCAAATCACTCCGATTGTGATGAACAGGGACAAAGTAAGTCCTTTCTTAAAAGAAATACAAGACAGCAAAGTGCAGCCCATCGAACCCGTATTCCTTGACTATTCAAAAGACTTATCGCAATTGAAAGCCAAGTCTGCTATACCCGTGCTTTACAAACAGAACACTTCAAGCGATCTCTTCCAACTGATTTACCTGTTCGACATGGGTAACAATAACGATAAGGCACTCGGCACAGCCGCTCAATATCTGGAATACCTTGGCACTCCGGATATGACGCCGGAACAAGTGAAAAGTGAGTTCTACCGTCTTGCCTGTTCATTCTCCGTATCACCGGGCAGTAAGCGCACCTACGTTGTTCTTTCCGGTCTGAACGAAAACATGCCGGTCGCCATGAGCCTCTTCGAGAAACTAATGGCTAATGCCCAAGTAAACAAAGAAGCTTACGCCAACATGGTAAAAGACTTGCTAAAGGCAAGGAAAGATGCCAAGCTAAACCAGTCACAGAATTTCTCGAGGCTTGTGAGCTATGCCATTTACGGTCCAAAATCCCCGGCTACGAACCTGCTTACCGCCGATGAATTGAGCAATATGGACCCGCAGAAACTGGTAGACCGCATTCATCAACTGAATAGCTTTAAACACCGGATACTCTATTACGGTCCGAGCAGCAGCAAGGAGCTGGTGGACATCATTGATAAGGAACATCAGGCACCGGGCAAGCTGAAAGCCATTCCCGATGGAGAGAAATTCCCAACGCTGCTTACTCCAAAGACTCAAATATACCTGGCTCCATACGAAGCTAAACAGATCTATATGTCTCAAGTCTCCAACAGAGGTGAGAAGTTTGATGTTTCCGCCGAACCGAGCCGCCAACTCTATAACGAATATTTCGGAGGAGGCATGAATTCCATCGTATTCCAGGAAATGCGTGAAAGCCGCGGTCTAGCCTATTCCGCATGGGCCGGTGTATTAAGTCCTTCTTATCTTGAAGACCCGTACACCATACGTACCCAGATTGCCACTCAAAATGATAAGATGATTGATGCCATAAATACCTTCAATGATATCATCAACAACATGCCGGAATCCGAAGCAGCTTTCAAACTGGCAAAAGAAGGTATGATTACACGTATGCGTACGGAACGTACCACCAAGATGGACGTAATCTGGTCATACATCAGTGCACAATATCTGAAACAGAACGTGGACGGACGCATCAAAGTATATCATGATATCCAGAACATGACATTGAACGATGTCGTTAACTTCCAAAAGAAATGGGTGAAAGGACGTAGCTATACTTACTGCATCCTCGGCGACAAGAAAGAACTGAATATGGAAGCTTTGAAGAAGATAGCTCCGGTAACAGAGCTGACTACAAAAGATATTTTCGGATATTAAAAATAAAGATACAGATTAAACTTAGAGCTGTGCCGACAAAGTTAATGTTATCCACTTTGTTGGCACAGCTCTTTTTATTCCCAAAAACTTAATCATATCCCCCTAAGTAAGATACAACTATCTCAAAAAATAGAATTACCTATATTTCTGAATAAAAGCGGCAAGGGGAATTCCCATAACCGGATAATTGGGATAAGGATGTGGATTTCCCCATTGGACAGGTAACTTATTTACTTTTGGATAGTCTGCATAAGGAGTAATGTATTTATCATCAGTTGTATAAGTGTATCCATCTTGATTATCAATACCAATGGCAGCATCTACAACATAAATATGCTCGGACTCACGTCTATCAAATTTATCAATAATATTTTTACGCAACTGCCACATGCAAGCGTTTTGCTTCACAGTGAAATCTCCTGCGGTATTATCTAAGATTCCACATGTAGACTCTGGAATCATTAAGACAAACTTCCCATTAGGTACGGCCTTTAAATATGATTTTACCATTAATTCTATTTGCTTATTCCAAACGTCAAAATCAATAGTTTCGGGATTAGGAAAATCTCTAAAATCATTTAAGCCCAGGAATTCAGCTAATATAGACGGGGCTTTTAATTTCCACATAGAGAGATATTTCTTATAATCAAATCCCCATGTAAAATCTTCATATTCCACCTTCTTCCATTTTCGTCCATCAAACTTCACGTAATGTTCCGCAATGTTATCATACATCACATCATTTTCTACAGGGTGCAATTTGTATCCAGTCTTTTCATCAAATAGCCCGGCTTCCCTTATAAATCTTGACGCATTGTAAACTTCTTTAGGAAGCCATTGCTTATTGGGATAAAGATTCATTTCATTCACTAATTGCCAAAAAGCAGTACCTCCCCAATAGTGATATTCCCCAGTTGGTTGCCAAAATCCATTATAAGCTTTCTCTCTTTCTTTCGTCACACCAAAATAGCTTTGTAACGTCCACCCAGGACGGCCTTCATCAAACTGATTCGGACAGCCAGAAACTTCCTGCAACCCTACCATGCAAATTTTAGGAACATATCCTTTCTTTAAAAGAGCATCTTTAAAAAAAGCTCCGTACGTAAAGCTATCACCAATGATTGATACAGTGACCGAATCAACTCCAGTCCCTTTTTGCCCAACGACTATGACTGAGGTTACCGATTTTATTGTATCAAAATGATCCAAATTGATCAAGTCAGCTTGAATAGTCATTCCGTCAATTGGAGAACATACACTCGCCACCCGTTGCAATCTTCTTTGAAAATTTGCTGTACCGGAAAAACGCACAACATCATTAAATGGTCGCCAACGTTTAATTAAAGGTTCTACAAACACATTATTTTGTACTGTACTCAGCATATAGAGTTTTGCTGGTAAACAAATATCATTGTAGAAAACTCCTACTTCACCATTTTGCTTTTGATTAGTTTGCAGGGGTAAATTAGACATTACGGGCTGAACAGTATTTGTTCTCACAAATATTGAAGGCTTATTTTGTCCAATGCTCACATTGAAAGAGGACAACAAAAGAAGTGACGATAAAAACAATTTTACTCGCATACTCATTATTTTAAAATATTAAAAGTCACATATTCCACTAATTAAATGATACAATAGTTGCCAAACCATTATATTCAAAATAAAGTTTCCCCCAATATTAGCTTCCGATAACGAAGCAGCGCCTCTATATAATAATAATCGGCATAAGGTAAAGGCACATCAATTTCTAAGTTATCAGGCATAGATCCTACATTATGCTTAATAAGAAAATTACCGTTAGTACCTATTCTTGCAAAATAGGAAGAAGAAGAAAGCGTCAACAACTGAGTTTTCGCTACGTTTAGGTATTTTCTTCCTTCAGCTCGAGGGACATATTGACTTAATTCTATTAAAGCAGAACATATAACAGCTCCCGCAGAAGCATCACGATAAGTATTGGGAATATTCGGATCATCAAAATCCCAATAAGGTATTTTATCTTTCGGCAGACGAGGATGGGTTAGAATAAAGGCGGCAACTTTCTGTGCTTGCCGTAGATAAGCTAATTTCTTTGTTTCACGATAACACATAGTATATCCATATAAAGCCCAAGCTTGTCCACGGGCCCATGATGATTCATCAGCATATCCTTGCCGCGTTTTCCGGGCAACGACAGTACCATTATCCGAATTATAAAAAACAACATGATAGCAACTTCCATCCTTACGAAAATGATTCTTCATAGTAACATTTGCATGGCTAATGGCTATTTCCCGGAATTTAGGATTACCAGTCAACTTTGAGGCTTCAAATAAGAGTTCAAGATTCATCATGTTGTCTATGATTACAGGATACACCCCTTTACCCCTATCCCACGATTTAATACAACCAATGATAGGATTAAACCGGGTACAAAGAGATTGGGCCGCCTTTTCAATCTTAGCTCTATAATCAGCATCCTTCGTTAAACGATAGCCCTCACCCAATCCACAATATACAATAAAACCTATATCGTGCGTATTGGTTGCATTTTGCATTCCTTCAAGGCGATTAGAAAACAATTGAGCGTATTGCTTGACTTGCTTATTATTTGAATATCCATACAAATACCACAATGTACCCGGAAAAAAGCCACAGGTCCATGAAGTTGTATCACAGAAAAGCAAGTTGTTGTTTTTATCAATTGTAAGGGGAAACTTACCTTGTTGCATCATTACCTCCCTTGACATATGAATCTCTTGCTTTACACCGAGGTCAAGCCTATTGTTAATCATATCAAGTATTGTATCTGATGCAGTTCTTGATTGGGAACTTAACGTAGTGGCACATATAAGCAACAGAAAGAATGTTATATTTATCTTTAGTTTCATACTATTTTTTTAATGAATGATTATTAATACAATTCTAGAGCATGATCTCCAAGCATGTCTTTTCCTGACCATATCTTAGCCGCTGTCCAAGGTTCACCATTACAATTCCAAAATGAATCATCTGCAGGCAGCCCCAATGGCAAGAAAATATTGGTACAAATATATAAGCTTCCCCTATTGTTGTAACCATCAGCCAAACCAGGCTGATTTCCACATACCCCAATATTCAACCAACCATCAGGAGAAAAGGTATCTGGAGCATCCAAGGTTTTCTTAATCACAGCCATCAAAGCACATCTTACCTGCCCCTCAGATAAAGAAGAAGGTAACTTTTTACGTAAAGCCATATCTGCCAAATGTTGAAAAGCTGCTCCACGATATACAATAGACCGCCCCGTAGCCGGGTAAGAGCCATCAGCATTAATCCACCGCTCTTGTAACTGGGCGTAACGTTTACTGACTGTGTCCAATTTCATTTCATAAGATTTATATCTCCCTGTTTTTTGATCAATAATTTCAATAATGGCATTGAGATATGGCTGAATAACATAACTATTATAGTAATTAATATTAAAAGGCCTCCCATCCGAGAACATTCCATCTCCTACATACCAATGCTCCATAAACTCTTTCACTCCATACTCAATACGTACAGCATCATAAGGCAAATCATACTTGCAAAAGAAAGCCTCAACCATCGCCGAAAAAAGAATCCAATTGTTATATACCGGAATAATTGAACGCGTTTTCTGCAATGCCTTAACCAGTTGACTACGTACTCTATCACTTAAATGATTCCAAAGCCATGGGGCTCGAATAAGAGCTAAAGCAACGTAAGATGCATCCACTAGTGGCTGACTGATGGGAGCTATCCACTCCACATAGTCTTTAGCTTCCGGATTCGTTGCATTATCAATGGCTTGTAATGCCCATTCTCTATATTGATTTCTCAGAGCTACTTCCTCTTTTGATCCTCCTTCTGAGTTAAGCCAGGGAGCAATCCCACTTAAAGTCCGCCCGAACGCCTCCAGATAAGCTACTTTTTTTCTATTTACAGGATCATCACTACACATTGGCACAATCACAGGCATTCTTTCTTTTAATTGGTTGCATGCCAGATTTGACATAACAGGACGTGCAACCTTATCAAGATAGCTGAGCCAAATCTCCCTACGTCCCTCTGAAACAGGATCTTTCGCATATAAATGAGTGGATAAGGAGAAAAGGATTGTTAGGATAAGCATGAATTTATATTGTTTCATCATAGCAATAGTTTTATTAATATATTAATCCTGTTTCAATAAGCCAATTTTCTGCTAACACAGGCCAAAACGAAGTAATCCCCGGATTCTTTCGAACTCGTATACTATGGTCTCCTTTCGGGAATATATGTAAAGAACAACCTTTTACTCCTTGGCGAAGCAAACTTGTGTAATACAAAACACTATTCATAGGCGACACCGTATGGTCATCGCCTGCATGTATAATAAAAGTAGGAGGAGTTTGATCATAAACATGCAATTGACAAGATAACAGCTTTGCTATTTCAGGAGAGACTTTCCCCCTAAATAGGTTATTACGACTAGGCACATGTGCCGCATCTGTCATTGAAATAACAGGAGATATTAAAATTGCAAAATCGGGTACAAAACTCTTATTATCTATTGAGTCTATGGCATCGTACCATGAGCCTTGGATTGTTGAAAGACACGCTGCAATATGTCCACCTGCAGAAGCCCCCATTACCCCAACTTTAGAATCATCATATCCCCATTCTTTAGCTCTTGACCTAATTATTTTAATAGACCTCTGAGCATCTTGTAATGGCCCTTTATACGATTCTATTAAATCGGGAGAATAGGGTAATCTATATTTTAAAACAAAAGCAGTAATTCCAATAGTGTTAAACCACTTTGCCATTTGGAACCCGGTAGCATATGATAGTACAGAATATCCTCCTGATGGAATAATCAATACAGCTGCTCTCTTATTTTCTGCATTGGAAGGTTTAAAAATATATAAGCCGGGAATGGATACACGATAAATAAGGTCTGAATCCAGACTATCTTTCAAAATTACCCCTCTGCTATTAGGCATGCATTTCACAGGCCAAATTGGTATAAAGTCCTGAGCTCTGATAGACTCTGAAACAAGTATACTGAATAAAAAAATAATAATTAAAGATCTTCTCATAATTGTATTTTTAATGCTTACTAATATTTTAATAAAATCCCTTCATCTATTTTTCACTGTACCTGAACTTCTCAATCATTCTCATGAGATTAATAATGATCAGGTAATAATGTAGATTCCTGGTATGTTCCTATTCGTAAAGGCATTAGAGTTGGGAATGTCCATGCATAATGATGAAAAGAATATATTATAGGTCTTTTATGCTTTAAAAATTTTGTATACTTATTATCTTTATATACTCCACTCATAGCTTCTAATAAATTCTCAGGCCAAAGTTCCCCTTTCCCACTTCTCGGGTTAAGAGCCCACTTCCACTTATCGGGATGTTTGGCATAATAAAGTAAATAGTCCAAAGCTTTCTTTATCAAAACTCCTTCTTTCTTTGACAAAAACAGGTTTTCGCCTGTCCGGTTATAGATAACCCAGCAAGAAGCTGTTATAGGGGCAAGTGAAAAGTAAGTATACCAAATCCCGTTCTTTCCACGTTTTATTTCTTCAACCATCCGCCCGTCAGGAGCTATCCGTTGATCAAGATCAGATTTAATCAATTGCACATTAAAATTAAAATTCTGGCTATTATTCAGAAAAGAAGCACAAAGCAATGATCCAAAACGTCCCCAATCACCCCAATTGTTTTTGCGAATACGAATAGAATCGGTCGCTTGCTGATAAACCAAAGTTACCCATTGAGAAAACTGCATTTTAGCATCTTCTGTCCAGACAGGAGAATCAAACATTAATTCAGCTGCAATTAGCAAAGCTGTACCATCATAAGTTAAAACCAGAGCTCCGTCAGAATCAGAATATTCCTTATTTATGGTCCCCCACGCATTTAGGAAATAGCAAGCCTTCTCTCCATATTTTTGTTTTCCAGATAAGCGATAAGACAAAGCACATGTATACGCAGCAAAAGCGTCCTCCGATAAAAGTGAAGATCTGCTTCTGTGCCCTTCGGGATTGATATAATATCCAGGTACAGACAAATTCTTAAGAGCGTGCTGAGGCATATCCAATAAAGAATCCGCGACATGTATCAGCTGTAGATAAGCACTATAATAAGGTTCCGCCTTTTTTTCAATTTGTAATTTTACATATTGAATTTGGGTATTGGGATGCATGCCACTCTGATGAGCCATACAAATAAGCGGATAACAGAAAAACAACAATAAAAAGAATCTTATTTTCATTATTTTAAATATTTAAGTCGCATGAAATAGCCTCCACCTGTTTGTATATCAACCTTTATAGACTTCCCTTTTTTCACGATGCTTTCTTCTCGAACAAATGCGTTATGGATAAGATCACTATCCGAAAGAACCGTTGCAAAAGCATCTTTCGTGAGGAAATTTAAATTCAAGGTAAGATGAACAGGTTCCTTACCATTTGCAATACCTATCCACCACTCATTTCCTTTTCTTCTGGCAAAAGCAGCAACCTGACCAATTTTAGAACAAGGAAGGACTTGGGTTTCATCCCAAACAACAGGGATATCCCTCAAAATGTCTTCTGCAGGATTGCCTAGATAGTTCAGATAATTATCAGCAAAATGTGTGAGAGGTGAACAATAGATCACAGCTTGAGCCAATTCATGGGCCCAAGTATACCCACGCAACTCCTTTTCATTAAAGATAACAGGAGTAAAATCTGCTGGTCCGGCAAGTAAACGTGTAAACGGAACGATTTCATCTTGATCTAGAGGCATTAATCGATCATAGCGAAGCATTTGATACTCATTACCCCGTACCCCTTCTCTTGTCATCTCATGTGGCCAAGTTCTACGCAATCCTGTCGGTTTCACACAACCATGAAAATCGCACAACAATCGAAGTTTATATGTTTCCTCAAGAGCTATTTCATACCACTGCATAATCTCAGGAGTAGCAGGTGGAATAAAGTCTATCTTTATGCCTTTGGCTCCTGCATTTTTTATTTTCTCCAAGTAAGAGCGAAGAGCACCCCGAGTACGCATCTCTTTAGAGTCAGCCCAGACTAGACTTTTAACTCCTTTAGATTTACCGTAATCTATTACTTCTTTCAAACATTGCCACTGATCCTTTCCAGGTTGCCTCCAATTTTTCCAGCCATCATCAATCAAATAGTATTCCCAAGTAAGGCGGGCTGCAGCATCATACCACTGCTTTTGATCTTTGAACGTTGGAGAACCTACACTCCACCATTGCCATAGAACTCGGCCAGGCTTTACCCAACTAAAATCAAAATCAGATCTGGGAGCACTGCATAAATTCATAATTAAATCGCTATTCACCAATTGATTAAGATCATCTGCAAGAATAGTCAATCTCCATGGAGTAATTATCGTGCCAGCCTGCATCATCCATCCTTTTGGATTAGTTGTGAAATTTGCTTTTATCCCATCAGCCTGCTTTTTCCAGCTCATATCAGGAAAGGCTTTACAATCCGCTTCACTAAATGCAAGATAATATGCACCAACTCTAACGGTAAGAGGAGCAACAAGAGGCTGATTATCTGGTATCTCTTTGAACATAGAAATATGATGTAATTCCTCATTACTATCAGAATATTTTGCCCAAAAACACTCTGCAGAATCAGGAAGAGCGAAAAATGTATGTTCACTATTAATCATTCTCTTTTTATCACAAGGTATAACATATCGAATTGCAAATCCATCATCGTATGCCCTTACAAGCAATTTATAATTAATTCCCATGGATTTTAGCGGCAACGATATTTCTTGGCAATAATTTAGGACCTGACTATGATTGCCATACATACTATACTTTTCATGGATTATTCTTCTTGCTATTTTGCCATCCAATAAAGCATGTTCCCCTATATTAATGCTATCTATAATCAATCCCAAAGAACAATCATGCAAAACAACATTTCCATTCTTAGAAACAGACAACTTTATCTTATGACCAGATAAATCTATATTAACCGCTACTTTTTTTAATGGGCTCTCTACAAATACGTTTCCGTCATCCTGACATGAAAGGCAAAAGAATAAAGCTAAATAGAGGCAGATATGTGTTGACTTCATATAATTTAATAGGTATGAGTACAAAATAATGATTTCAGTATATTTCTTCTTTCGCTAAGGTTATTATGCAAAGAATGATTCAACAGGCTAGTTTATTCCCCCTCCAGCAATCTTAAATACCCAAGCATAACGACAATGATCATCAGATGGAGAAATTATAGGTGGGATAATAGTCAATCTATTATTGACCAATGAATATTTTACATTTCCTTCAAATCCTAATAGAGAAATAGCAGTAGTTTTTGCTACTCCATCAACTGTTATTGGTTGCCTTTGCCATTCAGTAATAATAAGATATAAATCTTTGCCTTTTACCGTAAAAAAACAGTTAGCCTTTTCATTCAAATCAGGAAATTTATTCCATGCATGAGTGCCATAAATTGCTTCTCCATTTACAGCAAGCCAATCGCCTATATCTTTCAACCGTTCCTGCATTATAACAGGAATACGTCCATCAGCAGTAGGGCCAACATTAAGCAATAGATTTCCACCCCGAGAGACTTTCTCAACAAGAAGATCAATCAACGCTTTTGATGTTGCATAATCTTCTAAGTTCTCATTTCGATTATAACCAAACGACCCCCCAATGCCTCGGCATTCCTCCCATGGATGTCCGGTTTTTCCTTTAGCAGCAGATTGATCTCCAGATATATCATATTCTGTTGTATAAAATCCACCATGCTTTCCCCGAGTATCTTTCCCCCATCTATCGTTAACCACAATTGTTCCTTTTACAGGAGACTCATTGTAAAGCCATGACAAAAAGCTGGTACTCTTCCATTCTTCACTAGAATGTTCCCATTCTCCATCTGTCCACAGAATATCCGGGCGATAGCGATTAACCAAATCTTTCATTTGTGGAATCATATGATTATCAACGTATTGTGATATATCCTTCTTATATAAGGGGTTATACCACTCATAAAGTGAGTAATAGAATCCCATATGCAATCCTCTTAATTTTATAGACTTTGCTAAATCGCCTGCCAAATCACGATGTGGACCAACATCAACAGAGTTCCAGTTCCAAGCTTGTTCAGAAGGCCATAGAGCAAAGCCATCATGATGCTTCGCAGTTAAAACAACATATGTCGCACCAGACTGCTTAAAAATATCGGCCCATCTTTCAGGATCAAACAATTCAGTCCTAAAAGAATTTACAAAATCCGGATACTTTATTTTTTCCCCATATATACTATTATGGAAATGAGTAAACTGCTCAGAAGGATTGTCACTAGGATTTTGACGAGCCCAATACCACTCCGCATACTTCTCATAAACTTTACCTTTAGTTGGAGCCCACGCTGGTACAGAATAGACACCCCAATGGATGAAAATTCCGAATTTAGCATCTGCATACCATTGAGGAATGGGACGTTTATCAAGCGATTCCCAATTTGATTTATATACAATTTGTGAATAAGGGCTACTCAAACTCATAAATAGAACAAAGAGAGTAACTAGTATTTTTTTTATCCCCATACTTAATAAGAATTAATAAATTATTACGATATAATATAAAAGAAGAATAAAAGCCAAAAGAGGCTGCAATGAATCAATATAATTTAAACTTACTTTGAATATCCAGATTCACCGGCGATATGCCTCTCATTTTTATTCTCCCAGTTAGAACCTTTATCAATGCAGTTTGCATAACTCTCGCATTAGAATATGCATTAATGCAGGTATTTACCCTCTCAAAATATTCGTTAATCAAATAAGGGCTTCCTACTGAAATTACAACTATTTTCTCCTTGGGCATAGCATTTATACCCCAAACCGTCTGAGCTTCATCATCCCAGAACTCTAATGGCCCGTACGGTGCATGCATATGCCGGTCTATAATAACTAAAATTCTATCATAACGTTTTGTTAGCGATTCTGTCCATCCTTGTGTTTCATATAAAATATCATGTTGAAAATCAACCGCGAATCCTTCTTCACGAAGCGCATCACTAAATGCCTTTATATTCATTAATGAAACGTCTCCTCCCTTACGACTAACAGGAGTAACTCCTACCACCAAAATCTTTCGATCTTTTTTAGAATTTAAAGGAAGCGAATGGTTTCTATCTCGAATCAAAGTAATGGCCCTTTCACATATTTGATCTGAAATAGATTTCGCATGTTGTTTTTCACTGAAAGGTACACTATCAATCAACTGGCGGTTTTTATCCAATAATCCAAGACGCTTTTTGAAGTTCCAAACCCGGCTAACAGCATCATTAAGCCTCTCAATTGGAATTTCTTTTCTTAAAATACGTGCTTCTAACGTATCCATAAATTGATAGGAAGGCCATAATAGAACATCCACACCTGCAAGAAAACTATGAATTTCTCCTTCTAGCTGATCGTCATACCATCCACGAAAGCCACCCATAACCATAGCATCTGACACTACAACACCCTTAAATCCAAGTTCGTTCTTTAATAGATTTGTGAGTAGTTCCTTTGACAAAGTTGCAGGCAAACAATGCCCGTTCACTCTTTCTTTTTGATAAGAAGGTAATGATATGTGTCCCGGCATTATAGCCATTACACCACTATCAATCAATGCTTTGAAAACTTTTCCATGATATTTCTTCCATACATCAAATGGTAGCGAATTACAGCTTGTCAATAGATGTTGATCCCGAAAGTCCACCCCATCACCAGGGAAATGCTTCACAGTTGCTGCCACACCATTATCCTGCAATCCTTTTATTTGCTGACTTAACAGACGAATTGCCTTGTCCGGATCATCCGAAATGCTCCTAGTGTTAGTAACCGGATTGAAAGGATTCATATTCAGATCAGCCACAGGATGGAGCACCCATCTCACCCCCACCGACTTACTCTCCATAGCAACAAATTTTCCATATTGATAAGCTAATTCAGGGGAATTTGCAGCCCCTAAAGCCATTTCATTAGGAAACGAAGTCATGCCAGGCAATGATACACCACTCTCATAATCTTCCTGAAAAATCAGAGGGAGCTCGCTTGCTTGTTGATATTCGAAGCAAGCCTTTTTTATGTGATCCAAATATTCATCCGGTTTTATGCCATCCCAAAGTTTCCACCCCATAAAGAAACCTGAAACTGGATATCTTTTAAAGAAAGTAACTAATGAACCATCACCAAGTTTCAATTCTTTTTGATGATCAGGAAGCACTAGCATTAATTGCCCTATTTTCTGCCGAAGGGTAAGTGCTTTCCATGTAGTATCCGACAGCGATATTGGTGAAGCCATGCCTATATTCTCCTTATTTGTAGGCGCTCCTTCAGTACTATTGCCACCACAACTAATAATTAAGGCAACTGTTAATAATAAAACTATAAAATAAAAGACTCGTTTCATATAAAATTAATTTTAATTTAAAACAGAAGGCTTCAATAAGAGGCAATAAATGAAAACTCAATATAGGCGTCCAATCTTCTTAAAAGGAACCGCTTTAAATCCAGACATTTTATGAAAGACAATAGAATTTTTCTTTAAAGAAAAATCAAGTTTTATAGAATCTTTAAATCCTAGACTTTGATCTATTACTAGATTTTCACCACCAATAGAGTCACACACCTTTTTTTCATTACAAACCTGCTTTACTTTGAAAAATATATTATTTTTAATAACATTATATTGAGGTAACGATGGATTGTTCTCAAAATAAGAAACCATTTCAGGATATTGCACGGAAAAAGGTGGATTTTGATAATTCACAGCCTTTAACCGTAATTCAAAAGTTCCTCCAGGCTGTAGAAAATTCTTGGCCCAGTTTTGAAGTCTGTTATCTAAATGCAAGGCTAACTCCGACTCTATAAAAAGATTATTTTCAATCTTATTATAACACCCTCCTCCAATTAGAATATTTATAGAGCCAGCTTTATAAAAAACATTTCCATATATTTGACTTCCACAAGCACCGTCATCAAGATATACCCCCACTGTTATGCCAAATGTACCTATGTCTTTAAAAAAATTATAGCGCACTATATTTCCAAGTTCAGAGGGGTCCCGACCAATATATACTGCCCCTTGATCGTCCATAAACTTACAAGCCCCATCAATTACATTATATTCAATAATATGATTATTCCCATGGACATAAATAGCCGTAGCTGGACATGAATTAAATTTGCAATGCCTAATTTCATTGCCTACCCCATCAATATTGACCGGTGCTTTATAGGAATAATCCAAACGTCCACAGTTTGTAAACTCACAATTATAGAGATAGTTATCCCCCCTTTCCAGTGTAAGCCTATTTCCTCCTCCTATACTTACTCCGCCACATCCTGTATTTTTTATAATGCAATTAATAACTCCATTGCCTTTTCCTCCTTCACGATTAAATATAGGATTCTCATAAAGCTCTTCATAAAGACTGCCAATCCCTCCAGATAATTTTTCTTTGGGATAGAACGGATGCATTTCATTGGGATGACCATATCTCAAAGAAGGCTTACTACCTTTCCCTATACAAATACCAACAATACCCATGTTAGAAATAGTGCAATTCTCAACCTTATTTGAGATTGTATTCTCCATATAAATTCCAATACCACGCCCTACTTCAAAAGACAGATTCTTAAACCGAATGTAACTGGCTCTTTTCAAGGAAACTAAGGCTTCATCCAGTGTGGATACCATAATAGTGTCAGAAGGCTTCAGTTCTTCTAAAGGATAGAAATAAAGAAGCCCTTTTTGGTGATCAATATAATATTCACCAGGTGCATCAATCTCTTCTAAAAGATTAAAATAGAAATACTGGTTCCACTTTTTCCCTCCAGAAATACCAAACATATGAGCATCTGCAAACTTTACTTTACCCGAGATGGAATCCATTTCTTGGACCCTAAGTTGATCAGTTGCCCAAGCATATTTAAAATTTCCACAGACAAAGACATCATGTGCTTCTTTCCAAAGCGCAAGTTTCTTTTTATCAAAGCAAATGCAACCCGGATAAAAGTGATCACTAATAAGACCTGAATCAAGAATATCTTCAGCTGCTATTTTTATCTGCTTCTCATTCGGAAATCGAGCCAAATGATAAGGATTCCCATTTATAAATAGCTCCATGGAAGCATTAACATAAGGCCTTCGAAATCCTGTTATTCGATACTTTCCATAATCAAAAAGATTACAAGTCTTCAAGTCTATAACCTTAATCTTATTAACTACCGATTGACCTATAATCCGGCTTCTCTCCCGAGAATTTGTAATAGGATAAACATTATTAAAGGGTAACACTTTTCCTCCCGTAATGACAACCTTTTCTCCAGGATAGGCTTGATAGGTTGTACTACTCTCTTTAGAACCAGAATCTTTTTCAGTTAGATTGAAACCCTCAGATAGTTCATATATTCCACCCCTCAGCCATACAATAATATTCCGGGGATGGAGCTTATAGTCCTCCGTTGTCCTATAAAAGCGAATAGCTTGTTGGGCTTCTTTTAAGGAACCAAAAGGATGACTTTTGGTTCCTTCATTCCCAATCACAGCACTATGAGATACATAAAACGTTTTAGGATGATTTGCTAATGCAATACTCCCATAAAAAAACAACAAACCAGTTAACAATAAAATATATCTCATACTTTTATCTCATAAAGTTCAATCAACAACTACTATGCCTTATTTTCCCTTAATAATACTACTTAATTTATCCAACCTTCATTTTGCGTCAAATTCGGATTTATCTGGATTTCAGAAGCAGGGACAGGCCAAGTATAAAGATAATCTCCCTTATATGAATACTCACTAACTACTCCTCCCCATACTTGCTTTCTGCCATTGCCTGAATAAAATTCTCTATCTTGCCAGATTCCCCAGCGCAACTGGTCAAAATAATTAACTCCTTCACCGGCAAACTCTATACTACGCTCATTTTGAATGCGAACTCTTAAGTCATCTTGTCCGGTAACTGTCGTCGCATCATTGGAATTTAAAAGTGCAACTCCAGCTCTCTCCCGTACTTCATTTACTTTTTTAATAGCCTCAGGAACAAGGCCTTGTTCATTCAACGCTTCTGCCCACAAAAGCAATACATCAGCATAACGAATGATTGGCATATCTATAGGACTATAATTTCTACTAACAATATCCGTCACACCCTCAATAACAAACTTCCGATATAAATAGTAAAAATAGTTCTGTGTATCAGTCTGAATATCTCCATCAACCAGAGCTTGTGATCTATAAGGCCAGCGCATAGTAGCGATAGCAACATTTTTAGTATTATTATAAGCACCTGTAAACGTTGAATACGGAGTGATAACAGTTGCAGCTAAACGCGGGTCCCGATTTTGATAGGCCTTCAATATTCTCGCTTCATTTCCTATCGGTAAATACAAACTCATCTTAGCTCCCCTAAGAGTTGCCGCTTCTATTTCTGCTGTGGTTAAATTATCTCTTAAGAAATAAACTTCCCTTTCAGCTGGTGTAAGGCTGGAATACCCTGGGAGTATATCATCCCAGTTAAACTTTGACCCATCAATGTTCTCATATAGATCAACCAAATCGGGAGTAGGCATAAAATAATTCCAGTCAGAAGTAAAGGAAGACCGGCTACCATAATACAGCTGAACAGATCCTCCATAATTTTGCTGGCCAATATTTTGAATAGAGAAAATCATTTCCGGACATTGTTCATTAGCAACAGTAAAAAGTGTTTTGTAGTCAGAGAAAAGAGAATATCCACAATTTTCAACTTCACTAAAGTCTTGAGCAGCTTTACTCCATTCTTTTAAATACATATAAACTTTCCCACGCAATGCATATGCAGCCCCTTTTGTGACATGTCCGTAATTCGAATCACCAGCTACATACCGATCTGGAAGATTTTCTTCATTTATGCAATCAGTAAGGTCGGCAACCACCTGATTCCAAACATCTTGTTCAGTAGATCTGGCTTTAGTTGCTTCATCTGCCGTAAATGGTTCCAGATAAATAGGAACACCTTTATATAATTGATTTAATCTATAATAAAAGTAGGCTCTAAGAAATTTACATTCGGCTACATACCTGGCTTTCTTCGTTTCTGTAGAAGGGGACTTCAACGAAATATTTTTAATTGCATCATCAGCCCGTTGTATTCCCTCATAAAAATTTTGCCACATAGTCGAAAATAATCCATCACTGGCTGTAATGGTTCCTTGCAACAAAGATTCATCAAAACGGCATTGTCCAGTAAATCCAAAACGATCTGTTTCATATAGTTCGTAAGGTGAAGTGGTACTACTGCTACCTGTTCCAAGTCTTAATGCAGCATACACACCCGCAACTCCCATATCAGTCAGATTATCTGTTGTCCACATTGTTTCTGATGATACTGATGAATAAGGAGATGTATCAAGCAAATCATTACGACAGCCCAAAACTAGAACTATTACACTTAAATATATTATTATTCGTTTCATACTCTTTTATTTTTAAAAAGTGATATTCATCCCCAATGTATATTGTTTCATTGTCGGGTAAGTCAAAGTTGGTCCTATTTCAGGATCAATTCCCGGATAGTTTGTTATTGTTAGCAGATTTTCTCCACCAAGGAAAATCCTAGCATTACTTATAGCTACTTTTTTGGTTATTCGGGCAGGAATTGTGTAACCTATCTGCAAATTTTTCAACTTCAAATATGCTGCATTATACAAATAAAAGTCACTTGCCCGTGTGTTCTGAGGATCTGTAGTTTTCAGACGGGGATAATGCCCATTTATATTATTTGCCGGATCAGATGGATTAGCTTCATTATAATAATAATGATCATCTGCGACTAGTTTTGGAACAGCTTTACCTAAAGCCACAACAGACTGATTTAAATAAGTTGCATTCCAATAATATGACATACCGGCACTTCCAGCCCAGATCATTGATAGATCAAAACCTTTATATGCCAAATTAAAGTTACATCCGTAATTCCATGAAGGCGTTGAATTTTTTCCCGTAAATTTCTGATCATAGGTATTTCCATAAATGCCATCATTATTTGAATCAGCATAAATCAAATCACCATACCATATTTTCGATTTACTAATGCCTCCGGATGGCTGAAAAATATAACCGGCATCCACCATCATCTGTAACCAGTTCATATCTTGTTCTGTCCTTATCATACCATCTTTAGGACCACCATTTTTATTAACGGAACCATCTTTATTCGTATATGTACCATTTCCTCTATATACAGGATATAGATAATATTCATTTATACCATGACCCTCAAGAATACGTTGAGTTGATCCTGTGGATATAGATCCTAAATTAGAAGTATATACTTTATTTCCTTTTTCATCGGTTGTATATCCTTCTTGCAACAACCCTTTATACTTTTTAACACGGTTAAAGTTATACGAGACGTTACCAGAAACACTATACTTCAAACTATTTACCGAACCATTGTATCCAAGAGTAAACTCGAATCCCTTTTTAGTAACTTGTGCTATATTCCTCGTTGCGGCAGTAGCAGTTCCTACTGTAATAGGAACTGTGGGAACAAATAGAATGCCTTCTGTGAACCCGTGATAATAGTCCATTTCAAAGTTTAAAGCTCCATTTAAAGCCGTTCCGCTTAATCCTATGTCAGCAGTTGTAGTTGTTTCCCACTTCAAATCAGAATTAGCACTCTTTTTTTGCGCAAGTCCACTAGTTGCATTACCATCAAAAGAATAAGGAGTAGTATTATAGCTTGCCTGATAATCATAGTTTCCAGAAGCATTGTTTCCTGTTTTACCCCACGACAGACGCAATTTCAAATTATCCACATACTTATTTATCCCCTGCATAAAAGGTTCCTCAGAGAGTCGCCAGCCAGCCGAAAAAGCAGGAAAGAAACCCCATCTGCTATCTTTTGAAAATCGCGAAGATCCATCATAGCGAAATACAGCCTCAAATAAGTAGCGTTTCATGAATGAATAATTTAAACGACCAAAAAATGACCGCAAAGCATAATCATAAGCATCTCCAGAGATGCTATTAAGTATAGTTGCTGAATTTAATGTAGTCAGTGAAGCATCCAACAATCCAGTTTTAGATGCAGCGAAGTTATATAATTTAAAGTATTGCTGATTATATCCAATTAATCCTCCAATATCATGATTCTTTGCAATTGTAGTATTATACCTTAATACATCGTCAAAAATAACGTTATAGTTTTTATATAACGAGTATTGCGTTGTCAATTGTCCTGGACTTGCAGCGGCATTCCCTATTGTGTTGGTTGCAAAATTCCACCTTTCCAAAGGAACCGGATGGTTATTATTTTCTGTATAAGAATAATCATAGTGAACCTTTGACTCCAAAACCAACCCTTTTATAATATCAACATTTGCAAAAAGAGTCGTATTTATTCTGGTAACCGTATTATCTCCACCGATTGAGTATAACGAAGCGAGAGGATTATTTGCCGTTGCAGATTCTTCAGACGCAGAAGGATATCCATATTTTCCATTATATTTAGGATATACACCAGGAACGGTTGCAGTCAGATAAGAGAATACTGTATTTAAATCAACAACACTTGAGCTTTGGACAGAACCAAACGTTTGTGTCCCAACCGTAAGGAACTTTGCTACTTTTGATTGGAGGTTAATTCGAACCTGATATTTATCAGATGCCGTATTAGGCATTGTTCCAGGATTATTCAAATAGCCAGCTGATAATAGATATTGCGTCGTTTGATTCCCCCCCCTCAATGAAACATTGTGATTTTGAAGCAATTTATTCTGAAAAATAACTTTTGACCAATCTGTATTAGGATAAGCAACATAATTAGGAACTCCAAGTGAATTCAATTCATTCGGATGAGCTTTCGCATTTTCCCAAAGTGCTATAGTAGCATCAGTATATACAGGACTTTGACCAATATTAGAATAGCCTTCATTTACCAATTGCATATGCCCCACATAGTCAGACACAAATACCGGCAAATTATTTGGTTCCGTTATGGAAAGATTACCTGAATAACTCACTGTTACCTTTTCTTTGCTTCCCTTTTTAGTGGTAATGAGAATGACTCCATTAGAAGCCAGCGAACCATAAATTGCTGCTGTTGCTGCATCCTTCAACACGGAAATACTCTCTACATCATTTGGATTCACAGCATCCATCGACCCAACAATTCCATCAACAATAACTAAAGGGGAAGTACTATTCAATGTACCTGTTCCCCGAATAAGTATACTAGCCCCATCAGCACCCGGCTTACCAGTCGTATTATGAACATACACTCCCGAAGCCAATCCAGACAAGGCGGATGACAATGTCGTTACAGGTCTGTTTTCAAGAGTTTTAGAACCAATTGTGGCAACAGAACCTATCACATTTACTTTTTTCTGTGTAGCATATCCAATTGCCACAACTTCATTAAGTCCAATGGAAGCATCATGCAATGTAATGTTGATGTTGGTTTGCCCATCCACTACTACTTCTTGTTTCGTCATTCCCAAAAAAGAAAATTCCAAAATAGCGTTATCTCCTACTTCTTGCAGTGTATACGCCCCATCCACATCTGTTATCACTCCTTGCTTATTACCTTTCACTATTACAGTTGCACCCGGTAAAGGCGCCCCACTATCATCTCTCACAGACCCTGAAACTTTATGAATCTTTTGCTTTTGGGGATTAACGCCTCCTTCTTTTCCCGACTTTTGATAAAGAACTATCAATTTACTATTCTCCTTCCTATAGCTAATAGGTGATTCAGACAAGAGCTGGGACATCAGTTTATCAATAGAGACATTATCGGTCTTTAAGGTACATAATCGGTCTAGTCCTTTTAAACTCTCATTATAAAAGAAGCGGTATTCACTCTTAGATTCAATCAGCTTAATAACATCCTTCAGCGGCTGTTGTCTTACATTGATGCTGATTTGCGCATTCACTAATGAAGGAAAGAACAGTAACAATATAACAAAATATCGCATGACTGAACTCCTCCATCTAATTTTCATTGTGTCACAAATTTGTATTTTCATACGTATTAAAGTAATTAAAGTTAAATAAGAAAGATTTCAAATTCAATATATATACAGGCAAGCTAGCAGGTTCCACTACTCGACAGCGCATTTTAACATATAGAATAATAAAAAGGCAATCCTTTCAATGTCAGGATTGCCTTTTATAGTATACCAAAAGAGAATAGAAAACTTACTTTTTTTGTAGAATCACTTCTCCCTTTTCTATCCTAAAGGTCAACGAAGATGTCAACGCAAATACATTCAACAAGCTCTCGAGGCTACTATTACTCACAGTTCCTGTAAAACGCATATTCTCGATATCTTTTGACCCAAATACTAACTTAATGTTATAAGCACGCTCAATATCTTTGGCAATTTCTTTGAATGATTGATCTTCAAATCGAAATTCATTGTGCCTCCAATCCGCAAAATCGGATGCATTAGTAATGTGCTCAACCCTCTTTTCATGAGTATTTTTATCGTATTCAACCCTCTCGTTTGGCATAAGCATTACCTCTCCCCCCAGAGTAGCTACCCGAATTCGACCATTAACCAAAACAGAAGATATCACTCCATCTTCTTTATAATTTCTTACCACAAAAGCAGTCCCTAATGCTTCCACAGACAAATCACCACATTTCACACGAAACGGCTTAGACTTATCGTGAGCTACTTCAAAATAAGCCTCACCCTGCAATTCAACTTCTCTCCGCTCCACATTAAAATCCATAGCACATGTTAACTCAGACTGTGAGTTAAGCCAGACTTTTGTTCCATCCGGCAATACCGCACTTGCTTTTTGTCCTTTTTCCACGGCTATTATATAAGGAGACTTGTCACAAATACTTTTATTCGGCATATAAAAGATCAGACCCAGTGCAACAAATATGGGCAACATCACAACAGCCGCCATTTTCCACCATTTTCTCTTTATATAAGATTCTGAATGTAATCCAGTTTTTTTCCTGATATTACAGAACATTTTATATTGAGACAAAGCATCTATATTTGAAGATGAATTTTCTATTTGCTGCTCCATCCAACAAGAAAATTCCGGATTATCCTTAAGCCAGTCCTTCAATTCAACAATATCTTCATCAGAAGCCTTGCCAAATACATAACGTTCAAAAAGTTTCATACATTCCTCTGGACTCATAATATGCTATAACATTGTTTTTAATATTCTATATACAGGTATCAAATACATTTTCACTACTTCAATTAAAAAAAACAATCACAAAAATACATTGTAGCTATCGTAATCCATAATATTTTAGCTTTTCTTTCATATAAGATAAAGCCTTGCTTAATTGTGTTTCTATAGTACTTTCAGAAATGTGTAACTGCTGAGCTATACATTTATTAGTGAACCCATATCTTCGACTCATGATAAAGATTTCTTTTCGCTTAGGCGGTAATTCTTCTATAAAGCGATTAATAAGATCTTCCAGTACTTTTCTATCTACTTCCTTTTCGGTAACATTATCATATTGTAGAAAAGTATTATTTTTCACATATTCCATATAAACGAATTGAACTGTTTCATGTTCATATTCATTCAGCAAGAGGTTCTTTGCTATCGTACACAAGAAAGAAAGAAAAGATTTATCCGGATCTATATTGGTCCTCTGCTCCCATATTTTAATAAAAGTACGTTGCACTAATTCTTCAGTTACATAAGTGTTCCCTCTGGTAAGTTTCAATATAAAGCCATATAACTTCCCACTATAAAGGTAATACATATGTTCAAACGCCGAAGTACTTCCGCGAGAAAGTAAAAGCAATTCTTTTTTTTCAATCATAGTCATAGAATCTAAGTGTAATTATCGGTTTCTAATTACAATAGATAGATTAGTTAAGGTCACATATATTTATTCAACTTTCACAATATACATTCTTATATCAAGTAATTATTATATAAGCGACATACTCACATCATAAATCTAAGGAATACAGCCTCTAATAACTATCTGAAATAAGGAGCAGGGGATATCATCTACAGATTTTTCCAACTGTAAAATCAAGTTGTGCAATTTCACTGGTTCAACAAAAGAAATTTTTCTTATCGTCTGATAATTATCCTTTGTTTCATAAAGGATTTCCCTATTCTCATTCAAAAGCTTAAAGTTTTTAATGCAAAACGGCATTCTATTCTCCGGATGTCCCATCTGCACGGACTCCATAGGATGGTCAAAATCAGTATCAAAATATAAAATAACTTGATTTACAGTCTGTGGTTCATCCCACATAAACGTCAATTCAGGCTTCCAATCATTTAGTGCTGCAACCCACGCATTTGGCTTCACGGTCGGACGGGTAAAGCCGTTTATCACATTCACACCATTGAAATCGGTTATCGCAGGAGTAATATTCATTGCAATATTATGTCCGGCAGGTCTCCTCTCAGGGCACCAGAACTCAAAAGAGTCTATTCCCGAATTCTTAGGAGGATTCTGTTTCCCATAATTATTTACAGCATGATTGAACTTGTTATAAACAGTCAATAAACCCGTATAGCGCCGTGTACTTGTTCTTATATAAATAAATTCATTCTTAAGAAAAGTAAAAAAGGCATATTCCTCATTAGGGACAGAAGCGCTAAAAGGAATCTTTAGCCGTTGCTTCCCGCATTGCAAAGTAAAAGTCAACTTTTCAGCTATGCAATCAGGCGTATAATTTTTCGGCTTCTCAGAATATCTCAAGTCCACCTCCAATACAGTTGATTTCAGAACATCCAATTCTATTTCAAGCTCATAATTGGCCAGTGGAACCACCGGCAACATTTGGGCTACTGAGAAATCGAGCCTATACCATGCTCCATTAAATGGAATCTGTTCTAAACAAAGTACACTTGAAGCCTCAATATGGGCATAAGTTGCAATATTATCGCACTGAGGGATAGTTACAAAAGGGATACTTTGCCCTTCCAAATTCAACATTTGGCGAAGTTCCTCTATTTCCTTTGTACCTAAAATATCTTTAGGCAATATTTTTTTTCTTATGCATTGGGCCGCTGCCATGCCTACAGCTTGTGCTCCAAACGCAGAAGTAGCCATAACCCGGGTAGAACCATGAGCAACATGAGAAACACTGATATCACGTCCTGCAAAAAACAAATTCTTGATATCTTTACTAACATAACATCCATAAGGAATTTCGTAGATTCCTTTAGAATGATACTGCGTACAACCATTTTCTTCACTATAAACACCATCAGCCGGGTGTAAATCAATAGCCCAGCCCCCGTAAGCAACAGAGTCAGGATGGTGCCGTTGTTCAACAATATCTTGCTGCACTAAAGTATACAATCCTTCAAACCTCCGGCTTTCTCTTTTACCGGGAATCATTCCCACCCATTCCAGTGTTAAATTTTCCACGTCTTGAAATTTACCGGAGTTTTTTATATAATCCCAAACCCCATACACAACACTCCAAAGTTCCCACTTTATATCTTCCGTATCATGAATTGTATCTTTCCTTCCGCCATACTCCAACCACCAGAATTTGCAACCATGCTCTCCGGCATTTATATTTCCAAATCGTGGAATCTTTGCAATATCCTTCAATGCATATGAAGGGGCTATATACTTTACAGGTTTACCTGTATCTTTACTATAAAAGTAAATAGAATGTCCCAGCAACTCTCCATACCGTAACACATCAGGAGCAAACTTTTCTCCATATTCCGAACTACTCTCAGCACCCACCCGATAGCTAGCTCCTGATAAATACCCTAAAACACCGTCACCGGACGCATCACAAAACAGAGGAGAAGCAATCTCATACATCGTCTCATTTTGCGAACAAAAACCAAAGATCTTATCTATTCCATCCGCCAAGAATTTCTCTACATCATATACCACGGTATTCAGTAATAGTGTAATATTTTCTTCTTGCTTTATCTTATCAAGTAATATTGTATCAAAAATAACCGGATTTCCTGCCTTATTCTTATAAAGGTTCTCCACTAGAATCTCATCAATCACTCCTCCTTCTCTTGACCAACGATTATTATTCCCCATATGCGAAGTTGCGCCTAAAACCCAAAGCCGTACTTCGCTTGAAGCGTTGCCTCCCAAGACAGGACGATCTTGTATAAGTATTACTTTTATACCCGCACGTGCTGCTGTAATAGCGGCACAGATTCCAGCCATACCTCCGCCTACAATAGCAAAATCACTCTTTAACACCGTTCTGTTCAACTCCCGTTTTTCTTTATCAAATTTCTTACTTAGCATTATATATCAGTCTTTTGATTTACTTTTTATGAAAAACCCCAATAGCATTAGTAATATTCCAACGATTAAGACAATCGTTTTCGCATATTCAGCTATAATTCCCAATGCCATAATCATAAATCCGGTAATAATAATCCCAATACCGAGCACTTTTATAGCAAATTTATTATTAGCCCCACTTTCCGATGCATGAAGTTCACTATCAGAAAGCACTTCACACTTTGTATAATTCAAATACTCTTTCGACATTTTCCCGGTTACCTTATAGTATAATTCAAAAGCAGCAAGACAAAGAGCAGGGAACGTAACCCCCAAAATCATTTCATCAGCCCTGTTCAAAGAAAGCCCAAACAAAAATGGAGTAATAAATTTAAAGAAAGAGTTCACACATAAACTCAAGAGAGTAGTAATTACAACAGACTTTCCGGTTTGCCTTTTCGAAAACAAAGTCCAAATCATTGGCAAATAAAGAGGAACTCCGGTTAAAGCAGCCACACTTATGACTACATTCACAATTCCGCCCATCAACGGAATTAAAAGAGCAACTATAATGGCCAGAATTCCAAAAATAATTGTAGATAAGCGCGCCACTCTTATCAAAACACGATTAGAGCATGTGGGACAAAGCCTTTTAAAGATGTCGTTTGTGAAAACTCCTGAAGATATATTCAGAGTGGAATTTAAGGAACTGGCTGTAGCAAAAATCATTCCTCCAAGCATCATTCCTAATAAACCATGAGGGAGGACTTCCTTGCACATAAGCAAATATGCCCCTTCATTGTTAAGCCCTGACAAACCTGAATTAACCACCCGATAGATCATCGGAGGCAACATCCAAAGTACCGGGCTAAAAATATATAATGTACCAAACAGAAAGCCGACTTTTTTGGCATCGATACTACTGCCTACACTTGTATAACGTTGAACATACGCCCAATTTCCTCCCAAAAAAATCATATTATAAATACTAAAAGCAATAACAAACCCAATGGTATATTCCCCGTTCAACAGATTAAAGAAGGTATCGGGAGCGGAAGAGATAAATGTAGAGATGCTCCCAACGCGATCAAAAGCCAGAGGAAGAACAATCAAAACCGCGGCAGTCAGTACTATGAATTGCAAAACATCCGTAACAACAACAGCCCATAATCCTCCTATTGAGACATATAGAACACAAATGCAACCCAACAATAAAATACAGGCATTCAAAGGCAGTCCCGTCGAAACTTCAACAATTCGCGCAACCGGATACAAAAATGATCCTGTGGTAAATAATGAAATCAACAAAAAGAGAAAAGTGAATATATTTTTAGTACGGACACCTAGTCGGGTAGAGATATATTCAGCAACAGTAAGTGTTCCAACCTTATGCCACTTAGGAGCAATAAGTGCCCCAACAGCAAAGCCGGCAAGAGCCATTGACCACTGAATCGTGACTGAAACCCAGCCTAAAGAATAGGCTATAGACCCCCAAACGACAAAAGTCCCTGCAGAAAAGAATCCCATAAAGAGTGATAATCCATTTATCTGCCACGGAACAGCGCCTCCCGCCGCAAAAAAGGATTTCATATCTTTTCCACCAACCTTAGCAAACACAACCCCTGTTATAAAAATCAGGAGTATAAATATAACTATAAAAATGAAATCAAGATAATGCATTTGGATATGAATATGGTTAACGGGACAAAGATAGAACCCACATGCCTTTTATAATCTTCTAAAATAGTATTTCTACGGAAACGTTTACATTAGAAGATTTCATATCCAACGGATCTTTAGAATTTAATGTTTCTTCTTCAGGGGAAGGGACGAACTGCGAATGTTTAGCTTCGCATCAAGTGTTATGGTTTCAACTGGAATTGCATAATTCCTCATTTGGTTCAGGAGTGTCCTTGCTGCAATACGTCCCATCTCAAAGGTTGGCTGAGAAACGCTGGTCAACCCCAGGATTTTTCCGATAGGTGATTCGGAAAAACCAACGACTGCAATGTCCTCGGGAATACTGAATCCTCTTCTTTTTAACTCTAGCACACAGCCTGTTGCAATAGGATCATTTACAGCAAAAATAGCATCCGGCTTTTCTTTCAAACTTAACAAATAGTCCACGCCAATTTTGGCTCTGTCCTGTTGTACTCCAACATACATAATCAAACTCTCCTGTACCGGAACATGATATGTTTGCAAAGCGTCCAGATAGCCATGTAACCGTTCTTTGGTAATTGAAAGATGCTCATTGCCAGCCAGATGAGCAATTCTTTTATATCCACATTTTATCAAATGCTCCACCGCTTTAAAGGCCCACTTCCTATCATCAATAATAACCTGATTTGCATGTAGCTGAGGAAAGACCCTATTCACAAACACAATCGGCATTTGTTCTTCTATGAGGCGTTCATATAAGTCTATATTCTTCGATTCTTTAGTAACCGAAACAATCAAGCCCTCAACCATACTCGCCTCCAGCATTTCTATATTTTTACGTTCTAAATCAGACGATTCATTAGATTGACAAATAAGCACCTGGTAGCCTTCTTCGTTAACGACTTCCTGAATGCCAATTATAATTTCCGGAAAGAAGAAAGTGATAAACTCAGGCACAACAACACCAATCATATTATTCCTTCTTTTCAAAAGATTACGCGCTTGAACATTCGGTTTATAGTGCAACGCTTTAGCCACAGACAGGACTCTCTCCCGTGTATCCGGATGAATTTCAGGACTGCCATTTAAAGCTCTTGAAACAGTTGCAATGGAAATTCCTAAAGACTTTGCAATATCCTTGATAGTTACTTTTGAAGAAGACATTTCAGATTTAGCTATGTTACACAATCTATTAACGCATAACACAAAGATACATCAATTCTAAAATCTATCGGATATAATACAAGAAAACATTTATTCGCCTGAATATGAAAAAAGATATAAAAATCATTTGCTTTCCAATATCTTTCTATACTTTTGCCCCAAAATATAGCGATACTATTTATTTCTTCAAGTTTGTTTCTTTCTCTAAGAAGGACAAACCTTACCAATGCCGCTTCAAGAAAAGTTATTTATTCTACTTACGTTAACTCGCATACTATTATGTTTAAAAAGAATCTACTACTAACCGTTTTTTTATTTATCGTAATTTCAATTCATGCATCTGACAATGATACGATACGTGTCTTAACCATCGGAAACAGTTTTTCCGAAGATGCTGTAGAAAACAACCTTTATGACCTTGGAAAAACAGATAATATAGTTTTCATCATTGGGAATATGTTCATTGGAGGTTGCTCACTTGAAAAACATTGGAATAATGCAACGAATAACAATGCCGTGTACTCCTATCGAAAAATAAATGCAAAAGGTATCAAGACGGTAACCGCCAATGAAAAGTTATCCGAAGCCATTGCTGACGAAAAATGGGATTACATTAGTTTACAGCAAAACAGTGGAAATTCCGGAATCATAGAAAGCTACTTTCCCTATTTATCAAACCTACTATCTTACGTAAAAGCACACGCTACAAATCCTAAGGTTAAATATGTATTCCACGAAACATGGGCATACCAATCAAATTCTACGCATAAAGATTTCGGGAAATATGATAAAAGCCAAACCGTAATGTATAAGGCAATCATAAAATCAGTAAAACAAGCCACCAAAAAAGTAGGGATACACATTATCATACCGTCCGGAACAGCAATTCAAAACGGCAGAAACAGCTCCATTGGTGACCATTTCTGCCGGGATACTTATCATTTAAGTCTCGGACTGGGGCGTTATACAGCCGCCTGTACATGGTTTGAGCGTTTATCGGAAAAATCGGTTATAGGAAACCAATTTATTCCTTCGAATGTTAGTGCCGAACAGGCAAAGATAGCCCAAAAGGCTGCACATTATGCCATTAAACGTCCCTATAAAATAACTCCGATATTTTAAAGCTTTATTCTTTATACATCTTATCTATAAGTTCCTTATAGTTCTGCGCCACTACTGCACGCTTCAGCTTCAGCGTATTGGTGAGTTCACCCCGCTCCATGCTGAAAGGTTCGGGCAATAAAGTAAAGCGCTTTACCTGCTCGTAGTGTGCAAACTGTTGCTGCAGGGTATCAATGCGCGCCAGAAACAAGCCTTGTACCTTAGGATGCTGCAAGAGTTCCGTCATATCCTTATACTCAATGCCTTTTTCCTTGGCATAGTCCTCAACATAGTTATAGACCGGTACTATAAGTGCAGAAACGAACTTACGCTGGTCGGCTATAATCGCTATCTGGTCGATATAACGGTCTATGCCCAACTTCGTTTCCAAAGCTTGCGGACAGATATACTTCCCATTGGAAGTTTTAAATAAATCCTTGATGCGTTCGGTGAGATAAAGATGTTCGCCCTTTAAATAGCCGGCATCACCCGTATGGAACCATCCTTCTTTATCAATAGCTTGGGCCGTGGCCTCCGCCTTCTTATAATAACCTCTGGTGATGGTCTTACCACGCAAAAGGATCTCATTATCATTTCCGATCTTTACTTCCAAACCTGGCATTATCGCACCAACCGAACCTATCTGGAAGTTCTGATTCGGGAAACACGAAACGGTAGCGGTGGATTCGGTCAAACCATACCCAACAATCATGTTGATACCCACGGAATGGACAAACTCACAGATTTCATCGGACACAGCTGCACCGGCGGTAGGAAAGAAGTTCCCGTTCTCTATACCAATCGTCTTCTTCAACAGGGCATATACCGTCTTCTCATAGAACTTATACCTGACCTGATTCATCAAAGGAGGTTTTAGTCCCTTACGGACATAGTCCAGATTATGTATCTTACCCACCTTAATAGCATCGAGCATCAATGCTTTCTTTAGTCCGCTTTCCTGGGCAATGCGCTCTTGCACCCCCGCATATACCTTTTCCCAGAAACGGGGGACACTGCACATCAGCGTAGGGCGGATTTCTTTAATGGTCATCTGAATATCCGCCGGACGGAGATTGATGCAAATCTGCACTCCCCTATGAAGACAAAGGAAACACCATGCTTTTTCAAAGACATGGGTCAGCGGAAGGAAATTAATAGACACATCGCGGTCTGTCATAAAAGGCAAACGGATATCATGAATACGGAAAGCTTCCAGGTAATTGGAATGATGCAACATCACTCCTTTGGGCTCGCCGGTAGTACCGGAAGTATAAAGGATATTCGCCAAATCGTCCGCCGAAGCACGGGCGGTACGTTCTTCAACCACCTCATTGTAAGGCAGCCCTTCTGCGGGCTTCATAAATTCATCAAAATAGACAGATGTAGTATCTCTGGAATCTTTCACCACACTCCGGTCGAATATAATGAGCTTTTGCAGTGAGGGGCAAAGGCCGAACACACTGAAAGCGGCATCATACTGGAATTGCTCACCCACAAAGAGAAAGCGTATCTGCGCATCATTAATAATATACTGCGCCTGAGCCGGCGAACTGGTGGCATAGAGTGGTATGGCGACAGCCCTATTGGCAAACGCACCGAAATCAGTATAAAAGCATTCGGGTTTATTCTGTGAAAATATTCCTATATTCTCTTTTTCCCCCACTCCTAATGCAACGAGTGCATTTGCAACTTTCCGTACAGTCTGTGAAAATTGATTCCAAGTAATGGGGATCCATTGGGCCTTTTCATAGTCCCTGTATTTCAAGGCTATTTTCTCGCCATACTTCTCTGCCTGGCGATGTACCATAACAGATAAATGATGATTAATCATATCTTTTATTGATTAGTAATATGGTACAAAGGTATTAGTTTTATCTGAAACTATCGCCTTTTTCAATAATTATCACTAAGTTTGCAAGGTTATAATCTATTTGAAGAAAGAGATGAAATACGATATAAAGGCTATGGCTTTTGAGGCTACGGAAGTTCTCAAAGTACTAATATCCATACCCTCTCAAAGCAAAGAAGAAGAAAAGGCGGCGGATTATCTGCAAAATTATATTGAAATGCAAGGAGTGGAGACTGGAAGGAAAGGCAACAACGTTTGGTGCCTTAGTCCGATGTTCGACCTGCACAAACCCACTCTATTACTCAACTCCCATATTGATACGGTGAAACCGGTAAATGGATGGAGAAAGAATCCCTTTAGTCCGCAAGAGGAAAATGGAAAGCTATATGGGTTGGGGAGTAATGACGCCGGAGCAAGTGTTGTCAGTCTGCTACAGGTTTTCTTCCAACTCTGCCGCACCACCCAAGCCTACAACATAATCTATCTGGCTTCCTGCGAAGAAGAAATTTCAGGGAAAGGAGGCATTGAAAGCGTTTTGCCGGAACTCCCCCCCATAAACTTCGCCCTTGTTGGCGAGCCGACCGAAATGCAACCTGCCATTGCAGAGAAAGGGTTGATGGTGCTGGATGTAACCGCTTACGGGAAATCGGGTCACGCCGCACGCAATGAAGGAGACAACGCCATCTACAAGGTGCTGGATGACATTGCATGGTTTAAGAATCATCGTTTTGAAAAAGAGTCCTCTTTACTGGGACCGGTAAAGATGAGTGTAACGCAAATCAACGCAGGCACGCAGCACAACGTCATACCGGACCGTTGTACTTTTGTGGTTGACATTCGCAGTAACGAATGTTATAGCAACCAGGAGCTTTACGCCGAGATACAAAAGCAAATTACCTGTGAGGCCAAAGCCCGCTCTTTCCGTCTTAGTTCCTCACACGTAGATCCGAACCACCCTATCGTAAAAAGAGCAACGGCTATGGGACGCGTGCCTTTTGGCTCTCCCACCTTATCCGATCAGTCACTGATGTCCTTTCCTTCGTTAAAGATGGGACCGGGAAAGAGTAGCCGCTCACATACGGCAGATGAATTCATAGCTCTTCAAGAGATAGAGGAAGCTATCGGGATTTACCTCGATTTGTTAGATAGTACACAAATCTAAAACATCCTCTTCTCCAACTAATGCACTGTGCAGACGCGTACGGTTAAGAGTCTGTAAGTTCTTTTCTGTTTTAGTAGAGCATTAAGATGCACTGCGAATATATTTACAACTACATCATTGTGAGCCATAATAATCTATTTCTTCATTAGCGTTTTAGCTAATACAGACACATACGGTTAGACTGTTACAAGTTGTTTCCTGTCCGGGTAAAGCATGAAGATGCACCCTACAGACTCGTACGATTGCACTTTTATTTAAGAACAGATTTCTGCTAAATACAACTTAAATACAACTCTCTACCTACCTATTTATCGGTTCAGCCAGGTTTCAGGATCCAGCTTCTCCTTCTCCCTGCGAAGTTGGAAATGTAATACAGTACGCCCTCCATCGGTTCCGTCGGAGAAGACCTGACCCAACGTTTGCTTGGTGGACACCGCGTCACCCGTATTAACGGAAGCGGAAGATAAATTGCAATATACAGAGATATAACTGCCATGACGAACAAGGATGTTAAAGAGTCCGTTGAGCTTAAAGACAGCGGCAACCTTTCCGTTAAAGACGGCACGGGCATGGGCTCCGGGCTTGCCCTGAATATCAATTCCTTTATTATCCAGTTTCACATTGCGAAGCCCTTCCACCGAATACTCCCCGTAATGGCTGGTAATGATGTAAGGACCGGTTATAGGCATTGGCAAACGACCACGGTTACCAGCGAAGTTTCCAGAAAGTTCCCTATCCGCCCTACTCATGGTATAAGTTTCCAGTGGAGTTGATTTCCGGCTCTTACCGGACGAGGTACGCGCTTTACCCGAATCACCTTCGCTTTTCTTACGGGCATCAGCTTCGCGCCGGGCTTCCTCTTCCGCCCGTTTGCGGGCTTTTTCTATTTCGTCTGCAATCAGTCGGTCAATGCGGGCATTCAGCTGGTTAGCCTCGCGCCGCTTCTGTGCTATCTCCTTCTGTAGTCCCCGTTGTTTCTTCCGCAGATCAGCCACTAGCGTCTGTTTCTCTTTTTCCTGGGTCTCCAGTTTCGCCTTCTCCGATTCGCGTTCCTTTAGCAAAGACTCCTTCGCAGCTTTCACTTCCCGAAGTTCCGCCTTTTTACGATTTACCTGCTTCTGCTTTTTTATGATTTCCTCCCCTTGTAAACGTTGAAACGTGGCATATTCACGTACATAACGCAAGCGGCGGTAAGTCTGTTCCAGACTATTCGCAGAAAGAATAAACATTAGCTTTTCTTCGATGGAGCGGTTCTTATAAAGGTATTGAACGGATGCTTCATATTCCTTCTTTTTATCCTTCAGGTCATTTTGCAGGCGTATCAATTGCCGTTCTAAATTCAGCAACTCCCGCTCAATAGCATCCATATCATCATTGATGGCAAGGATATAGCGTTTCCGCTCTTCTATCTGTCCGTTAAGGGTGGCAAGTCCCTGCAGCTGATTGCCAACATGTTGCTTTGTCGTATTTAAAAGTGTTTCCGTAGCAGAAATCTGCTCTTGCAAAGCCCCCCGCTTGCCTTCCAGCTCTTTAATCAGTTTATTGGTTTGGGCAAGGAGTGGTGATGCCAGACAGAAACAGCTTATAAAGAAAACAAAGAGATGCCTCATAACTTCATTAATAATTCTGCAATTTCAGTCCACTGGACTTCGGTATATTTGGAAGAGACTTTCGTCGGCTCCAATGAAAAGGTTTTGTCCGAGAAGTCAAACAATTCTATTTTCCCTTTCTCCAAAGAAGAAGTCAGGCCTAACTCCTTTCCGGTCAGGGTGGCCTTACCGGACTTTGAAGCTTTAAACAGCATCTTTTCCAGATGATTAAAGTCCGCCTTCTTAGGCAAGACACCTTTCAGTTCTTCGCGCGAAGTATGCACATAGCGTTTACCCATGCGATCCACCACCAGAACATCATCCGGGGTGACATCCAAACGGGCTACTTCCGTACGGAACACGGGCATCAGAAAAGATAGTTGCACCCGCTCGTTCCTGATTAACTTCATCGTACCACTGATGGTAACCATTGCATCATCATGGGGAACGGTCAGCCGCACTTTAGAAGATAAATAGTCCCCTTCCCCGGAAGAGAGCATCTTCCGTGAAGTGCTACACCCCGAAAGTCCGGCAATGAACAAAAGGGCCAAGGCAAAGGGTAAAATACGGAGCACCTTTGCCACCCCGCTTTTATTTGATGGAATATTCATTCTGATATATATTTCTTTTGCTCTATTTTCTGTTTCAGCGTCTTGGACTTACTTCCCTGCTGCAAAGCCTGTTTCCAATACTTCAACGCCCCGTCCACATCACCTGTCATATAGTAAATGTCACCGCAATGTTCAATAATCACATCACTCTTTTCCGCATCACTCTTCACAGCATCATCAATATAAAGGCGGGCTTCTGCATAATTTCCCTTCACAAACAAGATCCAGGCATACGTATCCAGATAAGTGGCATTATTCGGTTCCGCTTTCACGGTTTTATAGCTCATTTCCTCCGCTTTATCCAAATCGCGGCGCTCCACAGACAAGTAATAAGCATAATTGTTTAACGCACCGATATTGGAGGGGTTGTATACCAAAGCAGAGTCGTAGGCAGCATATGATTCCTTATCCAGATTCCGGGTATGATAAATGTCTCCCAAAATCGAATAGAAATCAGAAACCACTTCTTTCTTGCTGTCTTTAGTAATGTGCTTCAATGCCTTCTGACAAACCGACAATGCATCATCCGGGCGTTCCGCCTGATTGTATGCAATGGCAAGATAAAAGTAGAACTCCAGCATGTCCGGATTGGACTCAATCCCCGGCTCACACAAATCAATCACTTTCTTGTAATCTTCCTTACGAACAGCATCGCCGAGCAAGGTCATACGGGCCGCCGTATTGGTAGGGTCAATATCCAACACTTCTTTCAACACTGGCAACGATTCCTTATTCATTCCCTTTGAAATGAGGTATTGGGCGTACAGCATGGGAATCTGGGTATCGTCCAGATTTTGCGGCATAATACGGTCGAACAGTGATATGACCTGAATGCTGTCCTTGCCTCCCCCCTGTTCGCTTTCCAGAATAAACTGCCGCATAACGGTAGCTTTGGTCTCGGAAGGCACTTCTTTATTTAATAGCAAGGTATCGAGCTGCTGTTGATAAAGTTCCTTTTGTCCGGTCTGGTCATAATAGGAAGCCAGTGAATACATCGCCATCGCATTGTCCGGCTCCGCAGCAAGTACCTTTTTATACAGATCGTACGCCACATCCTTCTTTCCGTTCTGCATATAGGCATCCCCCAGGATCACCTGATAGCGCATATCATTAGGATATTCTTTCACCAGGCTCTCTATTTCGTGGAAGGCTTTTTTATTTTCTTTCATTTGCAGGTAAATACGGAACTTTTCCATAGTGAGCTGCTCATTCTTCCCTATTTTTGCCTCCAGACGGTTCAGCGTGGAGATCACCTTATCGTACTTTTCCTGACTGTTGTAAATATCGAGAAGGGTGGAGAATGTCTCCAGCTGGGAAGGGAAACGGGTAGTCATAGTTTCCAGCAAAGCAACCGCTTTCTCCATATTATTCTGCTGACGGTACAAACCGACCAGACCTTTACTATACCAATAGTTATCCGGTGCATACTGCACAGCTTTCTCCAAAGCATCCTGCGCCTTATCCGCCTGTTTCAGGAGAATGTAGTACTGGGCTATCTGATACAGGGCCGAAGAGGCTTCGGGGTTGATAGCCAGACAGTGCTGCAACAGGTCGAAAGTACCGGCATAGTCGCTTTGCCCTTTCAACCGCATTGCTTCCAGGAAGAAATAATCGTATTTGCGTTGCTTCTCTGCGGAAAGAGATGATTGCGCCGCCGGACTCTTCAGGCTTTCCGAATCTCCGTGGCGGGTTGTTAACGCTTTTCCTCCCACTGAACGGGAAGTTCCGCACGACGCCAATGCAATGCCAAGCACCAACAACAACGCCGTCTTTATTCTATCTTTGAAATTCTTCATTCTATTATTTACTCTCTAAAAACGTATATTTAACGGAAAGCAGAACCGCTGTACGATTTGCCTTTCCGACACTTTCTTCCTTACACGCCGGTATGTCCGAATCCTCCGGCACCACGTACCGTTTCGTCGAGCACTTCCACTTCCTGCCAGACAGCCTGCTCGTGACGTGCCACCACCATCTGTGCTATGCGCTCCCCGTCTTCTATCACAAAGGTTTCAGAGGAGAGGTTCACCAGAATAATACAAATTTCACCCCGATAGTCCGCATCAATCGTGCCCGGAGAGTTCAACACCGTAACGCCTTTCTTGAGTGCCAGACCGCTACGTGGACGGACTTGCGCTTCATATCCCTTGGGCAAAGCAATATACAGCCCCGTAGGAACCAGGCAACGTTGCAGAGGTTCTAACGAAATGGGAGTGGAAAGATTTGCACGGAGGTCCATCCCTGCAGAAGCTTCGGTGGCATACGCCGGAAGCTGGTGTTTCGACTTATTAACGATTTGTATATTCATGCTATAGGCAGTTTACTATTTAACGGGCGAAAATACGGAATTTGAGATAAAATGTCCTATTTTTGCAGTTAAATAATGTGCAATCACAACAACTTCATTGCACCTTTCTATAAAAACAAATCATTATGATGGATTGGAATACGCTTATCTCAGCCAAGCGTTTCGGCTTGGAGGAGTTTCACCGGGAGCGCCACGAGAACCGCTCCGAATTTCAACGCGACTATGACCGTTTAGTTTTTTCGGCCCCGTTCCGCCGTCTCCAGAATAAGACCCAGGTGTTCCCCTTACCGGGAAGCATATTTGTACACAACCGGTTGACCCACAGTCTGGAAGTCTCTTGTGTTGGCCGTTCTCTGGGGAATGACGTTTCCAAAGCCATTCTTTCACAGCGTCCCGAACTCGGCCAGTCTTTTCTTTCCGAAATAGGTTCCATTGTATCGGCCGCCTGTCTGGCACACGATTTAGGCAACCCTCCCTTCGGACATTCGGGGGAACGCGCCATCTCCACCTTCTTTTCGGAAGGAAAGGGAATGGGATTAAAGGAACTGCAACCAAACGGGGAGCAACTGACGCCGGCCCAATGGGATGACCTTACGCACTTTGAGGGGAATGCCAATGCTTTCCGCTTGCTTACCCATCAGTTCGAAGGACGCCGGAAAGGAGGATTTGTTTTGACTTACTCCACGCTGGCGAGCATCGTCAAATATCCTTTCTCATCGAGCCTTGCAGGCAATAAATCCAAGTTCGGATTCTTCACCACCGAGGAAGAGAGCTTCCGCCGCATTGCAGAAGAACTGGGTATGAAACGCCTCAATGAAGCTCCGCTGAAGTATGCCCGCCATCCGCTGGTCTTTCTGGTGGAAGCTGCGGACGACATTTGCTACCAGATGATGGATATAGAGGATGCCCATAAACTTAAAATACTTACCACAGAGGACACAAAGGGACTGCTACTCAACTACTTTGAGGAAGAACGTAGGGAGCATATCATCAAAACATTCGATATTGTAAGTGATGTCAACGAACAGATCGCTTATTTAAGGTCAAGTGTCATCGGGCTACTGATTCAGGAATGTACCCGGGCTTTTTTAGACAACGAGGAGAGTATTCTGGAAGGGACATTCAGCGGAAGTCTAATTAACCACATTTCCGAACGTCCGGCAAAGGCTTACGGACACTGTGCGGATGTCTCCATGAAGAAGATTTACCGTGCACGTGATGTACTGGACATTGAGCTGGCTGGTTTCCGCATCATCACCACCCTACTTGAGCTAATGATTGAAGCGGTACGTTTCCCCGAAAAGGCTTATTCGCAACTACTTATTAACCGGGTATCGGGACAATACAACATAAAGGCAGCCTCCCTCTATGAAAGGATACAGGCGGTATTGGATTATGTTTCGGGCATGACCGATGTCTTTGCACTTGATCTGTACCGGAAAATAAACGGTAATAGTTTGCCCCAGATCAGTTAAGGGGCAATTCTATTTCCTTGTTGAGAAGAGCACTTTATTCATTGCCTCTCATAAGTCAGGACATAACTCTAGGGCAATTCTATTTACTTGGAAAAAACACCTTATTGGCCCCCGATGTCAGCTTGCAGGCTTCTGGTTCACTTTCCATAAAAGATTGGATGTGCCGGATGCGCTTCTCTGCCAGAATCTCGTTTACCGCAATCAGGATACCGGTTTCCTCCACATCTCCGAAGCCATAATTAATAGCGGTGCCAAACATACGCATTGTGGGACTTAAACTCATATAGGCATTTACCAGAGGAGGTATATTGTACCCGAGTTTACGTATCTCACAGTTCAGTATCTTATAATCATCTTTGAAGGTCTTTTTACAGAACAGTTTTTCCAAAGCTTTCTCGTCAGACTCCAATTCAAGCGGTTTCATAGGGGAAATCAGGTTGTCTTTATCTGCAAAATGCTTTTTCAGGAAATAAAGTATCATGTCACGTCCCTGCTTGTGATAGCTGGGATACATGGTCACTTTACCAAAGAAATATTTCACATTGGGCATGATTACTGTCAACGCACCCAAGCCATCCCACAGGTTGTCCAGCGCAAACAGGCCTTTACTGCCCGCGCGCGTGGACTGGTATTCAAGGGTAACGAAGGAGCGTCCCAACTCTATGGTCGTAGGAAGGTATTCTTTCAGAAATTTATCGGAGAAATTAAACATGTGCGCGGTGGCTAACAACGGCGCACCGGCTTGGTCGAACCGGACCTCAGTACCCAGAATATAGCGATAGCCTCCTAGAATATCTTCCGCCTCCGGATTCCACACAATCAGTTGCTTATAGGGGTTCTCCATCGTATCGTACTCATCAATATCTATTGATTTTCCGGTTCCCCCTCCCGCAGCACGGAATGCTATTTCACGCAGGCGGCCTATTTCCCTCATGATATTTGGAGAATCCTGAGCAGTAATAATGTATATCTGATTATGACTTTTATTCGTCATGCGTAAGCGTTTCTCTTCAGTAAGCTCCGCTTTAAGCAGTTCTTTATCTACCGGTTCAATAATCTCTTCCATATTTCTTTGTTAGTAGTTTTTCTCTATAGTTTATAAACAATGTCCCGGACGTATGCAGCCCATTGGGCAGGTGTTTTCGACTTATCAAAAGTTTCCCACGGTATGGGTTTTCCAATGGTAACGGTAAACGTTTTATGCCGGTTCTTAAACATCTCGTCGGCCAGATAGAGCATGGCAGTATTAAACTTGATGCCCAGTGCCTTGCAAAAGTTGGCCAGATTGTAAAAGAAGTCGGAATTTCTTCCGCCGAAATGAATGGGAACAACATCCCGTTGGGTCTCCACGCTCTTCACAATAAAGGTTTTCTTCCATTCAATATCGCGGATCACCCCATTACGGCGCCGGGAACAAATTCCGGCGGGAAACATAATCAACTGATTATCCGATGCAAACCCGGCTTTCACCAACTGCGGAAAGTCCCTCGCCTGTTTCCCCGTCTTATTAATAGGTATACATAAAGGCGCCAGCCCGCGCAGATACATCAGCAAATCGTTAACCAGGTATTTGACTTTCCCATCGTAGAACTTACCCAGAATATAGCCTAAAGCCACACCGTCCTGACCACCCAGAGGATGATTGGATACAAAGGTATAAAGCTTTCCGTCTTTTGGCAGATTTTCTTCTCCTTTTATTTCCAACTTCATATCGAGAAACTCAAGGGAAGCTTTCAGGAAGTCGACTCCCATCTCGTCTTTGGAATCGCGCAAGAATACATTCAGCTCTTCCTGATGAACAATCTTTTTCAGATAAGTTACAATAAATTTGGGTATAAACTTACGGTACTTCGGTGCTTTTTCCCGAAGTATCCTATCAATATCAATCTGAAATAAAGTATCGTCGGTCATTCCTCTTAAAACAAAAATGATTGTGCAAAATTAACGCATCTTTTTAATTATGTGCAATAAATAACATGAAAACTACACCCAAAATCTACTAAATAGCGCCTAAAATCTATTAATTGATAGTTTCCCCCCTAAAGATTACCGGAAATCCCCCCTTTGGATTAAATTGTAATGATTACAATTGCAACATCAAAAATAAAACAAAACAAAAGCGAATAATTAAAAGAAGGGAGATATGATTATGAATAGCATTACATTTCAGAAAGATTTGCTTAAGATTCAAGACGACTTGCTACGTTTTGCATACAAATTAACTTCAAACCGTGAAGAAGCAAACGACTTACTTCAGGAGACTTCTTTAAAAGCCCTGGACAATGAAGAAAAATATGCCCCGGATACTAATTTCAAAGGATGGATGTACACCATTATGCGCAATATATTCATTAACAACTATCGTAAACTGGTGCGTGACCAGACTTTCGTGGACCAGACGGACAATCTTTACCACCTCAGCCTGCCGCAGGATTCGGGTTTCGAGAGCACCGAAAGCGCTTACGACTTAAAAGAGATGCACCGCATAGTAAACGCACTTCCCAAAGAATATAAAGTTCCTTTCTCCATGCACGTTTCCGGTTTCAAGTACCGTGAGATCGCCGAGAAACTGGGACTACCATTGGGCACTGTAAAAAGCCGCATTTTCTTCACCCGTCAGAAGTTACAACAAGATTTAAAGGATTTTGTTTAGCAATAAAGCCGGATTCTTTGCAATAAGCTGCTAAATCCGGGTTTTATCTGAAAATAAGAAGCCGCCACCCTCTTCTGTCTACCGGAATGCCGGAACAGAAGAAGGTGGCTTTATTTTTTTCAACTTCACGTAATCAGGTTCTTCCTGATGGAGAACTTCACAAGAGCCATGGCGTTAATTCTGTCGAGGGACAGGTCCATGGGTTCGTGATGAATGTTGTAGCTCACCAGCTTAATGCAGTTTTCCTTTTCGGAACGGTTGATATACTTCACCGCCAGAATATTATCCCCCTCCATCTCGAAGGATACCAGATAGATTTCACCATAAATCACATTACTGAAACTACTGATAGACCTGAAACCCACAATATCACCGGATTTCAGAATGGGATACATGCTGTCGCCGCTGATAACCACCGCACCGTCGCATTTCGGAATGCCGGGTATTTCAATCTTTCCCACCGCATATTGCGGACGGTCTTCCAACATTGACTTCAGATTAGCGGCAGCGGTAATATCATAAAGCATCACGCTACGGTCATCCAGCGGATCGGGTGTTTTCGGGTTGTGTATCAGCTCCACTTCACCCGAAGCCAATTCGCTGTCGCAGAATTTCGCCTGATGAACGGGACTTCCCTTACCCACCAGCAACCAGTTATAGTCCAGGTCTTTTAATTTTCCCAACAGCAAGGGGAAATCCACACTGTTGCGCGCTATCCAGTTACTCAGCGTAGGACGCGATATTTCCAGAAAAGCAGCCAGTTCGGAATCAGTTTTAAAACCCATCGCCAACTTGGCACGCTTCACAATATCCGAAACATTGAATAATAAATCTTTATCTTTTCCCATCCCTGTTCCTTTTATGTAAATATTTAAGAAGTGGTTACTGCCTCATTGATACGGCTTTACATCTTTTTTAAAAATTAAACCGCCAGACAATTTGTTTTATTTATGAAAACCTTTTTATATTTGTTGGTACAAAAGTAATCATCTTGTTTTAATATTGCAAATAACAAGAAAAGAATTATGGAAAATATACACTTCACTTCCTCCTCCGGGAGGGTGGTCGATACGAAAGATCGACCGGTATTCAACAAGGGTCGGCCTTTACCGGTATAGACACCACGCATACGGGATATATAGCTCCAACGCGTGGGACATATATATGCAATGCATCAGCCATATAGCTGGAACACGCTGGACATAGAGATGGAATAAACCGGATTTTAAGCTATTCTGTCAACCTTCTCACAAAGGCCACACGAGCCTTCTATGAAAACAATAAACTGAAAAGACAATGATACATTATCTTAACACAACTATTATCACAAAAATTGAAAATATTTATCATAATGAATGCCATTACATTAGAAAATTCAGAAAAAGGCACCCGCATTTGCGGCTGCTGTCACAAAGAGCTTTCCATTGACTCTTTTTACGTAAACAAACACACGAATCTTCCCGACAACTACTGCAAAGAATGCCGCAGGTCGTTCAGCAACCTTCGTTACCGCTACCACCAAGTCACTAAGAAAAAGCCTCAATATCCCGTCATTACTGAAATATCCGATAAAGATCTACGCATAAAATTCCTCCTGAATGCCCTGGATGTGGTTCACAGGAGTATAGAGCGGAAGAAGAAACGACTACGGGAAGAAGAGTACCGTAATGAATCACCGGATGAGGATTTTTAAACAGGGAGCAATGAGCGGAATCCGCCGGACACAAACGCTCCTATACTAATAAATTTTTATTAACTTTACTATTATGGCAAGAATAAAAAAACGGGGACTCGATTATTTTCCCCTTAACACCGATTTCATGCACAACCGCCTGGTGCGGCGTATCATGAAGCGCGAAGGTGATGGTGCATTCGCCATTCTGCTAGGCGCCATCTCCTGCATCTACGCCGACGAAGGCTACTATATACACATCGACGACCTCTTCTATGAAGATCTGGCCGCCTGTCTCTACGAAAAGAATGCCGGGGATGCAAAACGCATCCTCTCCCTTGCGGTGGAATACGGCATCTTTGACGCTACCCTTTTCCGCGAGTACGGCATTCTCACCTCCGCCGAAATACAGAAGCAATACCTTTTCAGTACCAAACGCCGCAGGTATTCCACCATGGTCATCAACGCCCGTTACAATCTTATAGACAACACACTGACCGACGGGGAAACCGACGATCAGGAGAATGAAGCAGACAGGAAAGCTCCCGAAGCAGAGAATAACAGAATCTCCGGGAGGTGCAATAACAACATCCCCGGAGACCGCCAGAACAAAGAGCTCCGGGATGAAAGCGGCAATCCCCAGGCAGCTAACAGTACTCCCGGAACGGACGGCAGTAATATTCCTGAAAACATGCAAAGTGAAACTCCCGAAGCAGGGAACAGTGCCGTGGCTAGAGGCAAAGAGAGGAAAGTCCCTGATTACTATATGGATAGACCTTTAGAAGGGCATAGCGGAGTAACGGAACAGAATTCTAAAGACGGTGAAAGTGTAACATTTAAGCCCCAAAATGTAACATCCGGTACACATAGCATAGCACAGCACAGAATAGCACAGAATAGCGAAGCATATCCCCTCCTCAATGGGTCCCCCGGGAAGGGGACCGAAGTTGCGGATGAAACATCCGCCGAGGAGAAATATCTTCAGAAAATAGCAGGTATGCAACCGCCATCAGACGGCATCAGCCGTAACTACGACGGCCTGCTCTTCAACCTCCGGCAGCTCCACATCGCTCCGCACGAACAGTATGCCATCATCCTGAAAAGCAACTTCGGCGCCATCGGGCACCCTCTTTGGAAGGGCTTCTACGCCCTACGCGACAGTCATGGCAAGATTCGTCTGCCGGGACGATATTTGCTTAGCTTATGCCGCAAAGAGAAGTTTTAGAAACGTGAAGAAAATCATGAAGAAAAACGCTATTCTTAATTTGCCGGCGTGTTAAAAGGGGCTTATATTTGCATTGTGATTAAGCTTAATACACAAAAAGAAAACATTTAATTAACTATTTTAAAACAAAACTACTATGTCAGTTATTTACAAAGCAACACAATCCATACTCGCTAACAAAGCGGGTAAAAAGCTCTTCTATCCCCGCGTGGTATTGGCAGGGAACGTCGATACGGAACAGATCGCGCAAGAAATTGCAGAACTCTCCTCCCTTTCGGCAGGCGACTCCAAGAACGTCATCGACAATCTGGTGACTGTGATGAAACGCCATCTGCAATCCTCAGAAAGCGTGACGCTGGACGGCCTTGGGACCTTCCATCTTACAATGAAATCGTCCGGTAAAGGAGTGGAAAGCAAGGATGACGTGTCAGCCACGCAGGCCACACTGATGGTTCGTTTCCTTCCCGCTTCCACCCGCAATACCGACCGTACGGTAGCCACCCGTTCGCTGGTGAACGGTGCAAAGTGCATACGCTTCGACCGTCAGCCCACTTCGGCTTCCGGCGGTGACTCCGGTGATTCCGGACAAGGCGGTTCCGATAGCGGTGGCAGTGGTGACGGAGGCGTTATAGACGACAATCCACTGGGCTAGAGAGAAATGAATAGTTAGCAGCAGGTGACGGATGCCATACAGGCATCAAACAAATAACCGGCCGGTCGTCACTCTGCCCGCTGACTGTTTTATTCCCCGACGACTCTACTAAACTTTAAACACGACACAAAACCTTACAGGTTATGTACCGTAATGACATTGGGAATAGTTCCTTAAGTGCATAGCGCAACTATGTCTTTTACCGGACAACAGAACTAAATCAATCACTAATCATGCGAAAAATCAACTACATCGTGGTGCATTGCAGCGCCACGCGGGAAGGCTCTGTGCTTACTCCCGAAGCTCTGGAAGCAGAGCACCGCCGCCGTGGGTTCCACGGAACAGGTTATCACTACTACATCCGTCGCGACGGCATTGTCCTCGGCACCCGTTCGCTGGAGATACCCGGCGCTCATGTAAAAGGACACAACGCCCACTCCATCGGCATCTGCTACGAAGGTGGACTGGACCGTGAAGGTCGCCCCAAAGACACCCGCACACCGGAACAGCGTTCGGCACTCCGTCTGCTTGTGAGCCAACTACTGAAGCGATTCCACGACGCACGCATCTGTGGTCACCGCGACCTCAGTCCCGACCTCAACGGCGACGGGCAGATAGAGCCTGCGGAATGGGTAAAGCAATGCCCGTGCTTCGATGTAAAAACAGAACTTTAAAAAAAAGATCCTTGAAAGGAGGTGTAAAACAATGGCAATTAAGAAATCTACCTGGGACTTGATCCTAAAGGTCATCATCGCAGTAGCCTCAGCTATTGCAGGTGCAGTGGGCGCTAGCGCTATGCCGCTATAAGCCACTGCTACAAGGCTGCCCGAAAGCATGATAATTCAACAAGTTAACGGGCAGCCTTTCTACAAATTCATCCAATTATAACACTGATCACAAATGAAAAAAATATTCACTTTTTTACTTTTACTATGCTCCTCAATGATACTTTGGGGACAGAATTATGATACAAGCATCCCGGTAATGTCTCCGGAAATCGCTTCTTTGGGAAAATTTGGTGCTTATCCGGTATCTTATTACACAGGAACTCCGGACATCAATATACCTCTCTATCAACTAAAGGTACACAATATTGAAATCCCAATCACATTGCAATATGACGCTTCAGGTTTTATGCCCAACAAAGATTCAGGTAAGGTAGGACACGACTGGACACTTTGCGCAGGTGGAGTCATTACCCGTAGCGTAAATCTTATTCCCGATGAGTGGCAAGCCGATTTGTTAGATCCTGAAGATTATACCGCTCAAGGACACTGGTATGCTATCCACGGATTGAATAGAAAACTGAATGAAGACTCCGTCCGCACCTTAAAATACATAACTACATCAGCAGCAAATGGCATTAACTTTGAGACCACCCCTGATATGTTCACCTTTAACTTTGGCAAGTATCATGGCCAATTCATCATTGCACATGATGGGACACCCAAAGTGATAAGCGACGGTAATTACCGGATAGATCTACAGAATTTTGCTATTCAGCGATTAAATAGCTTTACAGCCAACAGTAGTATCGTCATTACAACCGACGACGGTACAAAATATACTTTTGGGGGAACTCCTGATGCACTAGAGATATCCCTACGCATGCGCAAAGAATACGGCAATATTCAAGACTATACTTACAACGGCGTAATTAATGGATTCTATCTGAGCAAGATAGAGACAACAGACGGTGAAACCATAGAGTTTAGCTATCGGCAGTATGCCAACACAAATAACAAGTATATAGATGATGATAATATCGTAAAGAACCGCTATTATGCAGACGCCATTTGTAGTCCCTATGGTTATGCCAATACAACATGGCTAAGCAATGGAACCAGTCCGGATCCCCAGTACACCTTTACTAAAATAGCATATCTTTCAACTATTCATTCTTCAGCCGGTACTGTAACTTTCAACTATGTCACAAAAGAACAATCCTTTTGTCATGGAGTAGCCTATTGGCATAAGAATACACTCCGATTGGACAATATTTTGATAACAGACAATCATGGCAACGATATCAAAGGCATCAAATTCTATCAAACATTTTTTGCTTCAAAAGATACCAATTCCTACCGTATGTTCCTAACAGATATTCTATGCGGAAAAGAGAAATATTCATTCACTTATACAGACCAAAACAACTTACCGGCAGCTGATACACGAGGTGTTGACTTGCACGGCTATTATAATGGAAACGACACTAATTCAACTTTATTGCCACTGCACTATGGCAACGATCCTGATGAAGTCGATTTCTCGCACCGCCAACCAAACTTTACTTATGCATCAAAAGGAATGTTGAAAAGAATCACCTATCCAACAGGAGGATATACCGAGTTTACCTTTGAGAATCACCAGTATGGAACTATTATACACAAATTCTTTGACTACCGTTATCCACTAAATTTAGAGCAAAATGGCCTTGTAGGAGGTCTCCGCATCAAACAAATAAAAAATGTCCCAGGAGAAACACGAACTTTCGAGTATGAAACAGAAGGAGAAAACAATACAATTCCCAGCGGAGTATTCAATGACCTTAAGAGATATGCCTTTCTATCGTACTTCGGAAACTATTTCGGCTGGAACATTACAACATGGGCTATAGCCGAAGGTAATAACATTGTTCATGCTCATTCCTTTTCTGAATCGGATATCGTATATTCACGTGTGACAGAGACTTACGGAACAAACAATGGCAAAAAGGTATATAATTACTCCACCTACTTGGATTATCCAGATCTGCCGACATTAGGAGATGATACATACTCTTATTATAAAGAGAGTAACGTGACAGACGAGGCCGCAAAATTGCTAAAATGTATGGTTGCTTATACCAGCCAACAAATAAAACGCGGTAAGCTGTTAAGCCTAAGCGAATACATTAATGATGATGCCATGCCTGAACGTGAAACAATTTATTCTTATAGAACAAACGGAACAGAGGAAGAACAGGCAGTTTATGCAGCAGAAGTACGCTTACTAATACATCGCATATATGGAATTTGCAATTCTCAAGCTTTTTACTACTACCCTTACCAATTGGTCAATAAAGAAGTCAGAGAATATTCAGGTGCACAATACGTATCCAATTTGACGAATTACAGCTACAATACTCAAAACAAATTGCCTCAAGAAATATCTACCACCAATAGTGACGGCACTATACACCGTACGGAGTATACATATCCCGTTAATTTCTCTGCCATATCCCCTTATAATACAATGGTGCAAATGTTTATGGTTTCTCCTGTCATCAGCGAGAAACATTACAGAGGGAATACGTTAATCAAGACATTGCGTAACAATTATCAATTATATCAAAACAAGTTCTATGCTCGCTCTTCCATAGAGCAGGCTTTCGGTAACAACCCATTCCAAACACTTGTCACCTTCCATGATTATGATAAGCGACAAAACATCCTGTCACTTACAGAAATAGGGAAACCTACCGTCTCGTATATATGGGGATATAATTACCAGTATCCGCTTGCCAAGCTAGTTAATTTTCCGCTTTCCTCAGTAAGAAATGTCCTAAGTACCAGTACACAAGAGCGAATAGCAGAAGCAAATGAACTTTCAGATACAGATAGCCTTCAATTAGATAATCTCTTCGGACAATTTCCCTCAGCCCATATTACGACTTACAATTATAAGCCTTTGGTAGGAATGACATTCATGAAAGGCCCCAATAAGCTACGGCATCATTATACTTATGATGCATGGGGAAGGCTTCAGAATGTCTTCACAGAAGGTCAAAAAGTAAAAGAAGTGACATACAATCACATCTACACTGCATCGGCTCCTTTATCAACCTCTTTCAGTGACCTCTCTTCTTCTTATAGTCAAGGAACGCAAACTTTCTCAATGAATACATCAGGTGGTAGCGGAGCCTATGTATATGAGTGGAGCCTAAAAAACAGTGCAGGGACACTATTATCCTCTTCTACCTCCGCTACGCTGTCATATAATCTCACAGCATCAGGTTCCTATACGCTAAGTTGCACAGTTACAGACAAGATAACACAAGAGCGTATTTCAAAAAGTAGAACTTTCACTGTCGCAGCATACCAGATACAATTCAGCAATATCTCGCGAACCAGTGAATTTTATCAAGGTAATGCTACAACAACGGCAATAATCACCTGTAAACGACCGACTACAATAGAATTTTATATAGAGCATCAAGTAGGGCAAGACATCGATACTAGTCATTTTGAATGTAGAATAGGGAACTATTTCTATAGCGGAATAGGCAAAGGAGAAAAAACCTTTACTGTAACACTACAGAAAGGACAAAACGTCGTTTCCTTAAAATTATTAAATATTTTATATACTGATGGAACAGCTAGTCTTTACATCAGAAATGTAACTACACCCGGTAGCCAAGTTGGTCCTACAAATGCATTAGATGTATACTTCTTTTAACTCAAAAACAAATAATGATCATGAAAAGACTTTTATTAGGCCTATTAATGGCTTATGGATGTTCAGCTTTACATGCGCAAGAACCCACACAAAACTATATAAACACCCGCACTCTGCTGAACGAAGCGGGAAACTCATACTTAAACAGTACTACCTATTACGACGGAATAGGACGCCCGTTTCAAACAGTCGAAAAGGAAGTAAAAAATGATGTACAAACAGGCAGTATTCTTGCTACATTACAGGAATATGATACCGCCGGACGAGAAACTAACTCATGGCTTCCAATCGTTATTTCTTCAGATTACATTGATCCTACAACCTTTAAGAGTAGCGCTCCGGGAAACTATAGTAGCGATTCCCGCCCCTACAACCAACCAGTTTATGAAGCATCTCCATTAAACCGTCTAATCAAGCAATACGGACCGGGAGCTGTCTGGTATAGTGATCATTCCATCAATACGGAGTATCTGGCTAATACTACAACTACGCCACTTAACTGTATTGATTACGAAGTAAGCGGCACAGGTACACTAATTGACAACGGAGCTTATGCCGCCAACCAGCTGCAAGTTGTTAAAACCATTGGTGAAGATGGAAACATCAGCTATATCTTTACAGACAAATTAGGGCACAAAGTACTTGAAAGACAAATGAAAGGCAGTGAAACACAAGATACTTACTTCGTTTACGATGACAGAAGCAATCTCTGTTTCGTCCTTCAACCCATGTACCAAAGCGTTGCAAACCTGGATCAGTATACTTTCCAATACAAGTACGACGGATTCAACCGCTGCATTTGGAAGAAACTACCCGGAGCACAATACACCGGATATGTATATGACAATGCAGATCGCCTGACTTTCTCACAGAATGGCAAACAACGTACTTCCGGTAAGTGGACATTCTACCTCTACGATAGCCTGAACCGCCTCACCAAACAGGGAGAATGTACGGGACAGAATCCTTCAGCCTCCGACGCAATAGTCTATTTACAGAACTTTTATGACGATTACTCTTTCCGTTCACAAACCGGATTCAACAACGCCAACTTCACAGACGGAGGAACAACCGGGAAAAGTTTTCCCACCGGTAGTATAACCGCAGTCTTGGGAAGCAGCGATAAGATTTATTCCGCCAATTACTACGACATCAAAGGAAGGGTCATCAAAACCGTACACAACAATCTATTGGGAGGGTACGAAACAACAAGCACCGCCTATACTTTTACAGATCAGCCTGCAACAGTTACGCACACCCATACGGCAAGCGGGAAGACTACACGTACCGAAGTCTACACCTATACCTACGATCATGCAGACCGTGTCATCAAAGTGGAACATACCCTGAACGGAACAAAAGTGACTTTAGCAACTAACACTTATGATAACCTCGGACGGTTATCCACAAAAACACTGCACGGATCTGCCACCAATCAACTGACTTATGCTTACAACATCCGTAACTGGCTAACCGGTATCAATAGTACCCGGTTTACCCAAAACCTCTATTACAATACAGGAAATGGAACAGCCTGCTACAACGGAAACATCAGCAGCATGACGTGGAAAGCGGGGAGTGAAAGCACCTTACGCGGATACAAGTTCAACTACGACGGCCTGAGCCGATTAACAAACACTGTATATGGCGAAGGCACAACAATCAGTTCCAACGCCAACCGTTTTAGTGAGAATATAACAAGCTATGATAAGAATGGTAATATCCTGGGATTGCAACGCTACGGACAAACCGGAGCCAGCACTTATGCACCGATTGATAACCTGACCTTCACCTTGAACGGAAATCAGTTAAACCGCGTGGATGATGCCACAAGCGCATCCGCCTACAACGGAGGATTGGAGTTTAAAAACGGAGCCAGCACTGCGGCAGAATATACTTATGATGAGAATGGTAACTTGATAAAAGATTTAAATAAAAGTATTAGTAATATTCAGTATAATTATTTAAATTTGCCAAGTAAAATTACGTTTACGGATGG
>Ga0183096_1000135_pt1 | contig 155479 bp, 135 predicted proteins | sample Biomet5_FD_127791 | JGI IMG/M metagenome (GOLD analysis project Ga0183096, IMG submission 127791) | Microbial communities from bioreactor (seeded with sewage sludge) at LBNL, California, USA - Biofuel metagenome 5 (version 2) (version 3) | ecosystem: Engineered > Bioreactor > Anaerobic >...
CGTAACGATTATGCCAATCTTTTACCGGCCACAATTGGAATCAAATAAAAATTAGTATTAAAAAATCAGTCCTACTTGGGGTAAATAAAGGCAAAAAGCTACCTAAAAGCAGCTTGATGCACATATACGCCTTTTTTGGACGCTTACGAGAACTGCCTGAATATAGGCAGTGAGAGATCGGCAGTGGACACGGCTTTTATGTACTCCCTTGTTGAAAGCTCCCGTGCAAATAACATCTCTCCCGTACGATATATCCGATTCCTCGTGGACAAATTATCGGATAAAACCGTGGATAGGATTACACTTTTGCCCTGTTATTGCGGGCTCTAAAGTTAAACTTCTTTTTTAACAGTAGATAATTTGAATCATAAACCATTGATTTCTAATAGACTTTTAATTCCGGACGGAAATGTGGATGGTTACATTATTTAACAGTCACAGAGATGCGGATACGTCCGCCATCTATCATACGTTTATCGAAACCTACAAAATGAATGGTATCTTTTCATTGGAATACTTTAAAAAGTTATTCTGTGAGATTTCAACAAGTCGTAACGATTATGTCAATCTTTTATCAGGCACAATCAGAATAAAACAAAAAAAATAATTACTAAAATCTATTTTAATTAGGGCAAATAAAAGCAAAAAACAGCCGAAAAGTAACTTAAAACACATTATGTCTTTTTGTGATGCTTACGCGAAACTCTTTAGTAATATGTAAAACTATTGCTTATCAAATATTTAATGGAGAAATTAAAAGAAAAAACTATAAGCGGAGTTATATGGTCTGGATTTGAAAAATTTTGTACACTAGCAGTTCAAGCTACATGTGGGTTAATAATAGCAAGATACGTCTCTCCTCATGATTATGGCACAGTGGGCATTATTATGATTTTTATCACAATATGTAATACTTTAGTTGACTCTGGATTTTCACAAGTATTAATCCGCAAGCAAAGAGCCACTAGTATTGATTATTCTACCATATTTTTTTTAAATCTAATATCAGGCATAGTTCTATATTGGATTATCTTTTTTATTTCCCCTTATATAGAAACATTTTATCAAGTTAAGGGGCTATCTTATATTTCTAGGATAGCATTTCTCACCATACCATTAAATTCTACGGCATTAGTACAGTATACGATACTTCAAAAAAAACTTAATTTCAAACTCATTTCGAAAATTAGTATCTTTTCTGTAATAATATCAGCACTTGTGGGCGTGATTCTAGCCTATTTGATGAAAAATGCTTGGGCTCTAGTTATTCAGAATTTAACATATTCTTCTATTAGAATATTACTTTTATGGATATTAAGTAGATGGAGACCAATAGCAACCTTTTCTTTTCAATCATTAAAAGAGATGCTCCCATTGTCAATGAGTCTTCTAGCCTACTCTCTTTTAAGCACAATTACAAATAATATATATGGATTAATTATAGGTAAGAGCTTTAGTACAAAAGAATTAGGTTTATATTCTCAAGCAGAAAAATTAGAAAAAATACCAAGTGAAAGTTTTACAGATGTCATCAATAAAGTAACCTATCCTATTCTAAGCAAACTACAAGATAGCGATAAAAAAATAAAGGATGGATACCGTAAAATAATAAAAATTACCTTTTTCTTTCTAGCTCCTTTACTAATATTTTTAAGCGCAGAAGCAAATATTATTTTCTCAATAATTCTACCTCCAGAATGGGCTAAAGCAAGTATCTATTTTAGCCTTTTATGTTGGGTCGGTGTAATGTTTCCACTTCATAAAATCAATCTAAATATCCTTATTGTAAAAGGTCAAGGAAAGATTAATTTAACACTAGAGATTATAAGAAAATCTTTTATGATATTAATATTATTTTGCACCATTAATTTCGGAATTATATACATTTTATTAGGATATATATTTTATTCTTTTATTGCACTTTTCTTAAATATGTATTATTGCGGAAAATTAATTAACTTATCTATAAGGGAACAGTTCAGTGACATCCTACCTACACTAGTATTATCACTCTTTTTCTTCCCCATTAAATATGCGATCAGTACATTAACTTCAAATCCTATAATACATCTATTTCTAGCAAGTGCAACTAGCTTAATTCTTTACATATTAATATCATATATCTTACATCTCAGTGCATTACAAGAAATATTAAAATTACTAAATATAAAAAAATAAAAAAATGATACACCAGCTAAAGTGGTTCAAAACATACTATAAAAGAATTGATTATATTAGAACGCTTTATATTAACTTTAAGATGCTTCCACTTAAACAAGCGATTCATTTTCCTATCATTTTGGGTCATGGCGTTCGCTTCAAAAAGATGTCAGGCAATATTATTTTAAATGTAAAACATTTATCTCCAGGCATAATAACTTTTGCTATTTACAACACAGTAGTTGACCATAATTCCTATATCGGTTTTTTTGATATTGCTGGCACTATTATATTTAAGGGAAAGGTAAAATTCCATACTGGAGCAAAAGTTGTAACCAAAAAAAATGCTATTTTAACTTTTGAAGGAGAAAATACTTTAGGGCATTTATCTGTGATCTGTTGTGCAAAGAAAATATCATTTGGTTATTTTGTTACTATTTCTTGGAATTGCCAAATATACGATACAAATTTTCATTTCTTTGAAGATACAGAATCTAAAACTATAAAACCAAGAAGCAGCTATGTTATCTTAGGTGATTATGTTTTTTGTGGAAACGGGTCAAATATATGCAAAAATTCAATAATTCCTAAAGGATGTGTTATATCAAATTTTTCTATTATAAATAAGGATTTTACAAGTGAAGGTGAATTTTTACTTATAGCAGGAAATCCTGCAACTGTAATAAAAAAGGGCTACAGATGTATATATGGAAAATCTTTGCTGGACAATAGTATTGAAAACTTTTATGCAAAATCATTAGAATAAATTTAGGAACATGACTTCTATTATTAATAAATGCTGCAATTGGATCTTATGTAATTACTTTCTGTTATTAATAATTGCACAAATTGGCAGGATTACAGGTATTGATACTAAATTAGAAATATTCATATTAATAGCTTCAATTATTATTCTCCTATATCACATAAAAGAAATAAAATTTTCATCAATAAACACTTATTTTATATTTCTTATATTCTACATAACTTGTACTGCATTAATTAATAGCTATAGATGGGAACTGAAATACTATTCATTTAGATATTTTATATGGGGCATGCTCTTCTTTTTCATAGGTCAACTAAAGATATATGCACACAATGAATTTTTTAAAAGTCAAAAGTATACCTTATTTATACTCTATATCACATCTATTTACTTATATTTCTTCCCACCTATTTGGTATCAAAACTGGAAAAATACAGCATTCTCACTAGCTGATCAATTTACAATAGATATAACCAATTATAATAATGACTTTTCTCGATTATCTGGTTTCTGGACATACCCTTATTTTGTAAGTTATTCAGCTTTCATCTATCTAGTATACCTCCTTTTAAAGTGTAAAAGAGGTGAAGGAGACAGAAAAACTATCGTTTTTATAACAACAGCATTTATTGCAGCATTCTTTTCAATGATGCGTGTTGTAATAGTGTGTTTAGTCTTATATTATTTATATCTGTTACTTTTTTACAAACATAAAACAAATTCCAAGTGGAAAATTCTCAATATTAGCATAATAACGATAGGAATATTAGGTTCTTTTTATTCAATATATTTATTTAATAATTATATAAGCGAACGAGTTTACAACAATAATAATTTAATAGTTGATCGTTTTGCTATGTTTTCCAATTTATTCAAATATATCAATATTTTTGGATTAGGAATCGGACGCTTCTCCAATGAAGCTAAATTATATGGCTATCCTTCGATCATGGATGCAGAGTGGTTAAAATTATTATGTGAAATTGGAATTCTAGGAGTTTTATTTCTTTGTGCATTTTTCTTAATTATCCTAAAAAAAGCTTTTAAACACACAAGAAATAATATTATTGAAATTTCTATTATTCTATTCTTTATCATAACAATGGCAGGAGCTAATTCGTTAGAGCTCCCCATAGTTAAACACTCTGTATTCCTATGGTTTTGTGCAGGACAAATCACTAATAAGTACAGAGAAAAATAAACTACTATATAAATGAAAGTCTTTATAGTGACTAAGGAACCATTTCCGAATGGCATGGCTGCGAGCAACAGAATAAAGTGTTATGCTAGAGGTATAATGAGAAATGGCATAAATTGTCAGATTATAATTAGCAAAAGGACCGAAAAATACGGAATCCTTCCTAAAAATTTAGAATATTCAGGAATAATAGATAATATTCCGTTTCTATATATAGGAAAATCGACTCTTAGAAATAAATCGTTAATTATTAGAAATATATATGATTTCGTTGATTCCATAAAAACACTTCATTTTTTATATATAAGAGCCAATAAAAACGATATTATTTTCAACTATTTACGTGAAGACAATTTAAATATTTTAATTGGATTAATTTCCAAAATAAAGGGTTTTAAAACTTATAGAGAGCTATGTGAATATCCATATGGGGCAAGTAATAACAATTATCTAGTAAAAATAAAAAGAAAGATTCAATTACACTTAATATTTAAGATATTTGATGGTTTTATCGCTATTTCAGAAAATTTAAAGAATCTAGCCGAACAATATAAAACTGCAAAAGCTAAAGTATTAAAAGTGCCCATAATGATTAATTATAACGATGTAGCCTATGATAAATCTATGGTTCCGCCTACCAATCTTCCTTTTATTTTCCACTCGGGAACTCTTTATGAACAAAAAGACGGTATTATTGGGGCCATAGAAGCTTTTGGCATATACAAACAAAAAAACAATGATTCACTAATATATATATTAACAGGGAATTTAGAACAATCACCTGAAAAGAGAGAAATAGAGCTTTTAATAACAAAATATAATATAAAAAAATACATATATTTTACGGGGTATATTACCCAGAAAGTTTTAAACTGGTATACAAATAATGCAACTCTCATGATAATAAATAAATTAGATAATTTACAAAATAGATATTGCTTTGCTACAAAATTAGGGGAATACTTACTCTCAGGTAATCCTGTTATCACAACAAATATTGGAGAAGCAAATATGTATTTGAAAGATAAAGTGACAGCCTTAATCGTCTCACCAGGATTTCCAGAATTAATAGAGGAATGCATTGAATATATTATTACTCACCCCAAAGAGAGCAAAATGATCGGAGAAAATGGGAAAAAGATGGCGTTGCTTGAGTTTTCGGAACTCAAACAAGGTAAGAATATAAAAAAATTCTTAGAAAATCAACATAACCACTCATTTATATAGCCCGTAACACATCCACATCTCCGCCTTGAGTAATGAAAGTGATATTTTATTTTTGTTTCCAGAACATAAAAACCGAGAATATGGGAACAATAAACAAAGTAGATTATGCAGCCGCTTATCGTCAGTTTGCCACTTATGGCAATGGTCGTTCACTAAAGCAATTCTGTACGGATGAAGATTTTGATTACAGCCGTCTTCGGCGTTATGCCACCAAAAGCTTTTGGAATCAACAAATGAATCAACCCAACTCTCGATTGCAATCAGAAGCATTGATTCCTTTGGAAGTGGATTCCCGGGAAAGCATATCGGAAGAAAAAGTCGCATCCCCGTCCGCGAAGAAATCTATACTGATAAGTGATATAAACGTTCATTTATCCAACGGTCTGGAGTTACGTCTTCACGAAGGAAATATGGATACCCTGATGGAGGTCTTACATAAAATATTAGCCTGATTATGATATCCTATACCACCGAACAACATTATTACCTTTACAGGTTTCCGGCTGATATGCGTAAAGATATTGATGGGTTTTGCGGCTTGATCCGCAATGCTATGAAGAAAGGTCCGATGATTCAGAATCGGGTCTATGTGTTTTTATCGAGATACTTGAGTGCCAATATAGATTATGACAAGGATAAGTCATATACATCCAATCCGCTCTATCATAAGCTGGGGGAGTACTTCACCATGCCTTTGGGTGGCAAGTATGTGATGCGTGGAGGAGCAATCATTACCATGCTGAAAAACCGTGCATTGGAGATTAACGATTCAACACTGGGAAATATCGTCCATAAGATAACCGCTACTTCTGGGGAATCAAGGCAAAGGCCATGAAACTGGTCTGGTTTCTTTATGAAAACGGAAGTCGTGGATTAAAAACCATCAAACCGTATTTAGATCAATTCATCGTTTTTTTTACCACGGACGGATATGTGGTTTACAAGGTTTATGAAAAAGAATATCATCCCTTTCAGACACGGAGTGCCTGTCTTACCCATATCCGAAGATATAGAGCCCTTAGCTATGCCCGTTCAGAATAGCAGGCGATGAAAAGTATCCTGAAAAGCGGCGTTGTCGAGTTAAGTAATAATTTGGCCGAACAGATGATGCGCCACATCAAGATGAATTTAAAGAATTGCCTGAATATAGGCAGCGAAAGATCGGCAGTGGACACGGGTTTTATGTACTCCCTTGTTGAAAGCTGCCGTGCAAACAACATCTCTCCCGTACGATATATCCGGTTCCTCGTGGATAAATTATCGGATAAAACCCTGGATAGAACTACACTTTTGCCCTGTTATTGCGGGCTCTAAAGTTAAACTTATTTTTTAACAGTAGATCGTTTGAAGCATAAACCATTGATTTCTAATAGACTTTTAATTCCGGACGGAAATGTGGATGGTTACATAACATCGGATACACTTCAACCCGAAACCCCGAAAATAGCAACAGATCAGATGAACAGCTCATGCTCTACTACAATAACCTTTAATCGTAAAGGTTGGAGATACAGAAAAATGAATGCGGATGAGAAAGTACTGCACTTTCTGAATGCCTATTGGAAACAACTTATTGCATACCGTTATGACGGCAGATACACTATAGATAATTCACTGGCGGAACGCTGTATACGTCCTCTGGCGGTAGAGCGTAAGAACTCATTGTTCTTTGGCAGTCACACAGGTGCGGAAACATTCGCCATCTATCATACCTTTATCGAAACCTGCAAGATGAATGGTATCTCTTCATTGGAATACTTTAAAAAGTTGTTCCGTGAGATTTTAACAGGCCGTAACGATTATGCCAATCTTTACCGGCCACAATTGGAATCAAATAAAAATTAGTATTAAAAAATCAGTCCTACTTGGGGTAAATAAAGGCAAAAAGCTACCTAAAAGCAGCTTGATGCACATATACGCCTTTTTTGGACGCTTACGATTTATTTTTGAACTCTAGATATGAAAAATGGCTGAGAAGTAAAGAATTTTACAATAGTAGAAATACATACAATAAAAATGAAAGATAAAAAGAAAATATTATTTTTTTTGCCATCAAGCTGTGGTGGAGCCGAAAGAGTTACTATCAATATAGCTAAATTATTAGATACAAAATATTACGAAGTAAAATTTATCGTAATAGATAAAAGTAAAGGAGAAATAGAGCAATTTATACCAAATAAATATGGCGTTTATTATTTACATATTCACAATATTTGGTGTTTTGCAACTTTTAAAATATTTAAAATTTTATTAAAAGAAAAGCCTGAATGCGTATTTTCGTCCTTGATGTATCTAAATATTAGAGTAATAATTGCCAGCAAAATGTATGGAAAATCTAAAATTATCATTAGAAACGATAACATGTTAGCAGGTATAAGAAAAGACATTTTTATTCTTATGAAATTGACATATAAATTTGCAAACGTAGTAATAGCCCAACAAAATGAAATGAAAAACGAAATAATAAATCTGATCCATCTGCCTGAAAGCAAAGTGGTCGTTCTATTTAATCCATTAGATACGAATACAATTATTTCAAAATCTAATGCTCCATCCCCTTTTCCAAAAAATGACATGAATATAAAATATGTTTACGTAGGTAGAATTAATAAAACAAAAGGACAAGACATTTTAGTACAAGCATTTTCTGAAGTACATGCCAAATTGCCACATTCAAGTCTATATTTAATAGGGAAATATGACGAACATGACACGTTCTACAAAAAAATAAAAGAATATATATGTGCGAAAGGAATTGAGAAATCAGTATTCTTTATTGGATTTGATACAAATCCATATAAATGGATTAAATATGCTGATTGCTTTGTACTTCCTTCTAGAAGAGAAGGCCTTCCAAATGTTTTAATAGAAGCGATGTTCTTAGGTATTCCAGTGGTTTCAACTGTTAGTGTACCTATTATAAATAAAATAATAGAAGAAGGATTTAATGGATACAAAGTTGAAAATGAGAATACGACACAACTATCAATTGCAATGCAAAAAGCTATAAAACTGAGGAAATTCAATACTACGTACATTCCTTCTACGACAGAACAGTTCCAAAACCTATTCATAAAATAAACAGTCACCATTTAACCCTTGATATCTTTTGTACTCTCCTCATGCACTTTTATATCATGACTATATAAATGTCATATTTTAATACGACTTTTATTATGAAACTTTTTATCCTATTAATCATTTGGTAAGCGTCCAAAATAGCGTATTGTACTACAACTCTAATGAATTTATCTTTGCTGACACAACTAATATCATTCGATTTATGTTCAGCAACAAAGATTTTGAAAAACTTTGGTTCTTATAACGGACCGAAGGTGAGCCTAAAAAAATATCCATTGAAACGTTTTGCTCCAAGAACGGCATCCCTTATGCAAAATTTGACACATGGTACAGGAATACGCACAAGCATATCGCTCCGGTTTCTATCATAGGTTCTCCGGAAACTCCCTCGGATCAACCTGCGGCGGGAACATCATTTTCCCTTCGTCTTCCGAATGGGATGGAAATCAGTCAGGAGCATCTGAATTATACAGGTTTGAAAGAACTGGTGGAAAAATTGGAGGTACTATGTTAACCATAACCGGTCTGAAGAATTGCCGATATGAGTAGCGATGAAAAGTCTTCTTTCATAAAATTCCTGGTGGAACAAGTAGAATCCAAGGATGAACAGATTAAGTTGGTTCAGGAGAGACTTAAGCAGATCATTAAGCAATTACATAAGTCGGGAAAGAATCAGAACGGGTTGCAGGCTACTATTAATACACTCAGTAAACAGTTGCAGGAGACAGGATTACAATTAAAAGAAACCTTATCCGAAAACCAGAGACTTCATTTAAAGCTTAAGAAGAGTATCGCTGAGGGTTCAGTAGCTAATAAAGAATCTTTTCGGCTCAAAAAGTCAGAAGGGTATAAGCCCCAAAAGACAAGCCTATAACGGACGGGAGAAAAACAAAGATGAATTTGACGGAACGGGTGGTTCTCTGAACTCAGATATAACATCGGATACACTTCAATCCGAAACGTAAGCGTCCAATACTCACATGTTTGATTAATGCAAAAATTAGTAGAGCTTTGCATAGTCTTAAAAAAAACAGATTATGTATAGCAATCAGGATTTAGAAAAGTTATGGTTTTTGTATAAGTTAGAAGGTCAACCAAGAAATCTATCTATAGAACAGTTTTGTCTTCAACAGGGTATTCCCTATTCCGTATTTAGCAAATGGTTTGTCAGTCACAAGAAATCAATCGTTCCGGTGGAGATAGTCGGTATTCAAAAATCTCCGGAGATAAGTTCATCAGGAGCTTCCTCCACCATGTCAAAGGCTCATTGCAGTTCATCAGCCATTCAGACAGTGATGATATCCTTAGGCAGTGGGGTTCAAATTTCCAAACAGGGATTAAGCTATCTGGAACTCCGGGAACTGGTGGAAAAACTGGAGGTGCTATGTTAACAATCTCCGGCTTGAAAAATTTCTACTTTCTTCCCCATTTTCATGATATGCGTTGTGGATATGCCTGCATCATGGAAATAATTCGAATAAGTTATCATCGAAATCCGTATAAAGGTGACGTGTTTTTCTTTATGTCCAAGAATGAACGTACGGTTCGGATGTTAATGTACGAAAGACATGCCTAAAGATATGAGCGATTCAGAAAAGGCTTCCTTCATCGATTTTATGGCCGGTATGGTCAAGGAAAAGAGTCTCAGGAATGCCGAATTACAAAAAACGATAGATCGACAAGGTGAGCGCTTAGATGGCTTACAGGCGTCTTTGGATACAATAGAACGAATGTTGAAGAATTCCCGTCATGAAAACAATCAGCTTAACGCCCAACTGACGGAACAGGGAAAGATTCTGACGTCATTGCGTGTCGAACTGTCCTCCAATACGAAAGCTTTGGAAAAAGCCCGTAGAGAGGTGGAGAAATATAAAAGTCTTTATGAAGTCTTGAAAACAGAGAAGTTTGGTAGTCCCAGTCAGAAGCATAAACGTCCGGACCCGGGTTGCGGTCGTGATGATGCAAAGGATGATTGGGACGGTACTCCTGATGATCCGGCTACCGGAGAAACCTCATCAGAAGAGTTGGATACGGAAGTTGATCTCTTGAGCGAGTCGTCTAAGGATAGACAGGAACGTGCCTACCGGCAGGGATTAAAATATGAAAGAATGAATGCCCGTGTTACGGTGATGCATAAGTGCGACCGTTCCCGCATTCCTGCGGGTGCTCAAATCATAAAAACGAAAATAAGGAGTACCTTTCATACAGTGAATCGTATGGAAGAACACTGGGTTGAATACATCACTTTTGCATTCAATAAATATATGATGGAGACTCCGGTTTATCGTGAAATGATCCGTCTGATGGAACTGAAATTCAAAGTCTCCCGCCAAACAATCTTAAACTGGTTATCTAAAAGAGCAAAAGCCTTGAAAAAACTCATACCGGTAATGAAAATGGAGCATATCGGCTACATGGTCCATGTGAGAGCCAAGTTTCAGAAAGCTCTGAAACAGGGAAAGGATGAGCGAGCCGAAGCTTTTGTGAAATGGATAGGTGATTTGTACAAGCTTGAAGAAAGCTATAAAGTGGACCATCTTTCGCCCAATGAAATTAAGAGACGCAGGAACAGTATACAGACCAGGGAGATCATCAGTAATATCTGGCAGGAACTGACTTGTCAGCTTGACAACCCGATACCCAAAGGAGATTTGCTAACCAAAGCACTTAATTATCTGGAGCATGCGTGGACTCCCGTAATGGCTTACCGCAATGACGGGAGATATGACATTGATAATTCCATAGCCGAACGCTCGATCCGTCCTATACAACCCTATCATACTTTTATTGCAACTTGTAAAATCGGAACGTTGTCTTTCCGTAGCTTTTTGAAAAAATACTTCACAGCCTATATGGATGGTCGCACGGATTATGAGCATTTAACTCCGGCATACTTGGCTGAATCAATAAAATAATTTAAATATTTATGATTCCTTTTGAGCTCTGTACATGAAAATGACTGAGAATAAGGAGTTTTATAATAATATACGCCCGAATTGGACGCTTACAAACATCCACCATCTATCATACCTTTATCGAAACCTGCAAGATGAATGGTGTCTCTTCATTGGAATACTTTAAAAAGTTGTTCCGTGAGATTTTAATAGCTCGTAACGATTAGGTCAATCTTTTACCGACCACAATCGGAATCAAATAAAAATAATTATAAAAAAACAGTCCTACTTGAGGTAAATAAAGGGAAAAAGCTACCCAAAAGTGGCTTGATCCACATATACGCCCTTAGGGAACGCTCACAAAGAAAATGATTAAGGTTCTAATAGTTGCAACATCTCATAAAACTCGTGGTGGCATAACTGCCGTAATCAAAGCCAATAAACAAGGTGAACAATGGACACAATTTCATTGTCGCTGGATAGAAACTCATATTGACAAAGGGGTAATATGGAAACTTGCCTACCTATTACAAGGATGCGCTCAATATCTCCTTTTACTTCCTCTTTATGATATAGTACATATACATACAAGTGAACCTCCATCGGCTATACGAAAATGTTTATTTGTATTTCTAGCTAAACTATTTCGTAAGAAAATAATAATTCATTTTCATGCATTTTCACCTAAAACGACAATTCAAAGCAAATATAAAAGAATATATAGGTATTTATTTTGCAAAGCAGATTATGTGATTGTTTTATCAGAATATTGGAAAAAAATAGTAGAAAATGAATTTCATTTAAATGGTAAAATTCAAATTGTCTATAACCCTTGTACTACAGAAATTTCTAATAAAATATATATTAAGAAAAAACAAATACTTTATGCAGGCATAATAAATTCTCGTAAAGGATATAAAGATATGATAAGAGCTTTCTCTTATATAGCAAATAAATTTCCTCAATGGCAAATTGTTTTTGCTGGAAATGGAGAAATAGAACAAGGTATAGCGTTGTCTAAAGAATTAGGAATAGACCACCAAGTGTTTTTTTTAGGCTGGGTTAATGGAGATGACAAAGATAAAGCATTTAAAGAAGCTACAATATTTTGTCTTCCTAGCTATGCGGAAGGCTTTCCCATGTCTGTATTAGATGCATGGGCTTATGGATTACCAGTCATAACAACGCCAGTTGGAGGCATACCGGATATAGTCGTAGATGGATGTAACGCATTACTTTTTAATTCAGGAGATGTACAAACATTATCTAGAAAAATGGAGCTATTAATAACCAACGACCAATTAAGAGATAAAATATCTGAAGAATCACTACTCTTAGCCAATACAAAATTCAACATAAATACCATTAATTACGAACTAGAAGAAATATATAAAAAGCTAAGTTTTTAAAAACATCATATGATTCGATTACGCACTCTACCAATATTAAAGCAACAAAGTGATTTGGCTACATTAGATAACGACAAATTACTCATAAATACTATTAATGCTCATTCATATAACACAGCCTTGAAAGATCATGATTTTCAAGAAGCATTATTGCAAGGTGATGTTTTAATACCGGATGGAGCCAGTATAGTGATGGCTTTTAAATGGCTTTGCCATGAACAAATAGAAAGAATAGCGGGTTGGGACTTGTTTGTCTTTGAAATGGAACAGTTAAACAAAAAAGGAGGAAAATGTTTTTTTTTAGGAAGTACCCCTAAGACATTAGAGTTAATAAAAGTACGGGCAACAAAAATATATCCAAAGATACAAGTTGCGACTTATTCCCCACCTTATAAATTTGAATTTACAGAAGAAGAAAATAAAAAGATGATTGCTGCAGTAAACCAAGAGCACCCAGATTTATTATGGATCGGGATGACAGCGCCCAAACAAGAAAAGTGGGCTTATACACACAAAAATGAGTTAGAGGTAAATGGACACATTGGTACCATTGGAGCTGTATTTGATTTTTTTGCCGGAACAGTGGAACGTGCACCGATATGGTGGCAAAAACATGGATTGGAATGGTTGTTTCGCCTTATAAAAGAGCCCAGACGAATGTGGCGTAGGTACATTATAGGAAATAGCTTATTTCTTTGGAATATTATGAAAGAAAAAATAGCCAAAACATGAAAAGAAAAACAATCTTTGTCACACTGCTTACGATAATGACATGCAGTATCACTAGTCTCCATGCACAGCTGACAATGGGCAACACTGGATTACTACACATGCCCACTGCGGACATGCAAGAGGATGGCACAGCCATGATAGGAGGTAATTATTTAAATCAGCATACAATGCCTGAGTATTGGACATATAATACTTATAATTATTTTCTAAATATTACCTTTTTACCTTGGATTGAAATTGCTTATACTTGCCATCTGTTAAGCTTTGGAGAATGGGGAAAGAATCATACACATTATAATAATCAGGATCGTGCTTTCTCCGGACGTATCCGATTAATAAAAGAAGGGAAATTTTGGAAATATATGCCTGCAATCTTAATTGGTGCATACGACCCTGCTAGTGGGCATGATGGAGGCGGAGATCCGATATTTAATCAAAGCGGAGAATCTCATAACTACTTCGCTAAATATTATATTGCTTCATCCAAGCATTTTGAGTATAAAAATGTTGGAACATTTGGCGGACATTTAGCTTATATCTATAGTAGAGGTACCGGAAACCGCTTTAGAGGGATAGCTGCCGGAGTAAATTTTCAACCGGAATTTCATAAGAGCCTTAATCTAATAGCGGAATATGATGCACAAACATTTAATTGCGGATTCCAATATGATTTACTAAAATACTTTGTATGTACATTTGAGCTACAAAAGCTAAAATATATATCGGCAGGAATAACATTACGTATGCATTTGAAAAAAAACAAAAAAACTAATGATTAAAGATGGAATGAAAAAGGTTGCACTAATTTCTGGAATCACAGGGCAAGACGGCTCTTTCTTAGCCGAGTTATTAATAGAAAAAGAATATGAGGTACATGGTATCCTTCGCCGTTCATCCTCTTTTAACACTGCACGTATAGAGCATCTGTATTTGGATGAATGGGTACGGGACATGAAGAAAGATCGTCTGATCAACTTACATTACGGGGATATGACGGACAGTAGTTCGCTTATCCGCATTATCCAACAAGTACAGCCGGATGAGATATACAATCTGGCAGCACAAAGTCATGTAAAGGTTTCGTTTGACGTACCGGAATATACGGCGGAAGCAGATGCGGTAGGGACCTTACGTATGCTGGAGGCTGTACGCATCTTGGGATTGGAGAAGAAAACAAAGATTTATCAGGCTTCGACTTCGGAATTATTCGGATTAGTACAGGAGGTTCCTCAGAAAGAGACGACTCCTTTCTACCCGCGCAGTCCGTATGGGGTAGCCAAGCAATATGGATTCTGGATCACAAAGAACTATCGGGAAAGCTATGGTATGTTTGCTGTAAACGGCATTTTATTCAACCATGAGAGTGAACGACGGGGGGAGACTTTTGTAACGCGTAAGATTACGCTGGCTGCTGCACGCATTGCACAGGGATTTCAGGATAAGCTGTATCTGGGAAATTTAAATTCACTTCGTGATTGGGGGTATGCAAAGGATTATGTGGAATGCATGTGGTTGATTCTTCAGCATGAGACACCGGAGGACTTCGTGATTGCCACTGGGGAATATCATACGGTACGTGAATTCACAACACTGGCATTCAGAGAGATTGGCATTGAACTGAGATGGGAAGATGAAGGAGTTGAAGAAAAAGGGATTGACACCGCTACCGGTAAAGTTTTAGTGGAAGTGGACCCGAAATATTTCCGTCCATCCGAAGTGGAACAGTTACTGGGTGATCCGACAAAAGCCAGAACTTTACTCGGATGGAATCCACGCAAAACATCGTTTGAAGAGTTGGTTAAGATTATGATTACTCACGATATGAAGTTCGTGAAGAAGTTACACTTGAGGGGACAAGCGGAAAAGGACAGCTAAAACACAATAAACTTAACGAGCGCATGGACACACACATCGTTATCATGGCAGGCGGCATAGGAAGTCGGTTCTGGCCTATGAGCACACCGGAATATCCCAAACAGTTTATTGATGTGATGGGGTGTGGCAAATCGTTGATTCAGCTGACGGTGGAACGCTTTGCACCGCTCTGCCCTATCACAAACTTCTGGGTGGTGACTAGTGCAAAGTACACGAACATCGTAAAGGAACAGTTACCGGGACTACCGGAAGCCAACATTCTGGCTGAACCGATGGCACGCAATACGGCACCGTGCATAGCGTACGCCTGCTGGAAAATAAAGAAACAGCATCGGGATGCAAACATCATCGTGACGCCTTCGGATGCATTGGTGATAGATACTGCAGAATTCAGAAGAGTGGCCGGGGAAGCTCTGGATTTCACCGCTAAAAAGGATTCCATTGTAACCATAGGAATTAAACCAAGCCGACCGGAAACAGGATATGGCTATATCTGTGCTTCAGAAGGTACTGAACGCTCAACAATCTGCAAAGTGGAAGCTTTTAAAGAAAAACCTGATCTGAAAACAGCGGAAAGGTACTTGGTGGAAGGAAATTATTACTGGAACTCAGGAATATTTATCTGGAATATAAATACCATCACGGAAGCGATAAGAAGGTTTACTCCGGCGTTGGCGGAAACAATGGATGAAATGGCGGAGGATTTCTATACTCCGCAGGAGCAATGCACCGTGGAAAGGCTTTTCCCTACGTGTGAGAAGGTGTCGATTGACTATGCGGTGATGGAGAAAGCGGAATGCATTTATACGCTACCGGCGGAGTTCGGATGGAGCGATTTGGGGAGCTGGGGATCACTACGCAGCTTATTGCCACAGGATAAAGACGGCAACGCCTGTGTGGGAAAGGGAATCAGCTTATATAATTGCCGCAATTGCGTAGTGCACACGGCAGAAGAGAAAAAGGTGGTGGTGGAAGGTTTGGAAGGCTATATGATAGCCGAAAAGAATGGAGCTTTATTGATCTGTAGCCTGAAAGAAGAGCAACGAATCAAGGAGTTTGCACAATAATTAGGATATTGGTAAAATAATAAAATGAAAATACTTCTCTTTACTCCTTATATTGAGGAGAGCACGGAATATAATTTTTCACTGGCCAAAGAGCTTGGAACATTGGTAGAGCTTCATGTGGCCTTCTTCAAAACGGAATATCCTGCTTATCTCAAAAACTGCACCGTACACTACATTTCATCGTCCATATTGCCCGGAAAGATGAAGAGGGAGTGGCTGGAGTTGCTGAAGGAGATTGAGCCGGACGTTGTGCATATAGAGGACCGGGGGATGTATCAATCCACCCTTATTCAGAAATGTACACAACAGTTGGGCTATAAGGTGGTGATGTCTCCACAGCATATGCTAAACCATGGGGCGGGGCTACGATTGCTTTATCAAAAAAGGATGCTAGCCAGGGCTGATGCTATTGTTATAAACTCGAAAGCTGAATGGGCCATGCTATCCAAATGGGAATATAAAGAGAAAATGACGGTAATAGCTCATGGCGTGGAAATGGACCGGGTGAAGCTGAAAACCGATTGGGAAAGAAGAAAAAAGATCCTGGTGATTAACCGTATGGGCACGGAAGATGAAATGGAAATGTTGATTGATACCGTGTCGTTATTGAAACAGGAATTAAGGGAATATCGCATTGCCATTATAGATGAAGGATCGCCTCTATATAGTGCTCTGTTTAAAGAAACCGTAAAAGAAGCGGGAGTGGAACACTTATTTGATTTTTATGAGGGGGTAGACAAGGAGAATAAATGGAGATTGTATCGGGAATCGGCGTTATATGTTCTATTGGCTGGTCCGGGGGAAGCAGATCAGACGGTACGCGAGGCATTGGCCAGCGGAACACCGGTAGTGGCAACGCACGAAACAAGTTGGGAGGAACTGGAGGCCAATCACTGCGGATGGTGGGTGGAGGCAAATACTGAAGCAATGGCGGGAGCGATAAAAGAGTATCTCCGGCTATCGGAAAAGGGATTGGACATTATGGGCAGGAACGGAAGAAGACTGGTTGAAGAGAAGTACAGTTGCTCCAAAGTGGCCGGACAGTATCTGACACTATACTCCCAAATGCAAGGAAACATCCAACCGAAAAAACAACAAACCAAATTTTCGTATATTTTTAATTAACTGATGCAGAACAATTATGATTATAGCCATAGATTTTGATGGAACCATTGTGGAACACCGTTACCCTAAAATCGGTGAGGAAATTCCCTTTGCAACCCAAACATTGAGGATGTTGATTGCAGAGAAGCATCAATTGATTCTATGGACGGTGCGTGAGGGTGATTTATTGAAGGAGGCTCTGGACTGGTGCAAAGAACGGGGAGTGGAATTTTATGCCGTCAACCGGGATTATCCGGAGGAACTGGAGACTCATAAAGGCTTTTCCCGGAAAGTGAAAGCGGACATCTTTATTGATGACCGGAATCTGGGTGGATTGCCGGACTGGGGAACCATCTACCGGATGATTAATGAACGGCTCTCGTTCGAAGCGGTTTATGCTTCGGACGGAAACACTCCCAAACAAAACCGGGGGGGATTCTGGAAAAACTTACTCAAAGGGTGACATGACAGTCACCTTTTTTTGTATTCAGGAATAAATTGATTATTACTCTTCAACGAGTTCGCCTGAAGAGGACTGGATGAGTTTGCTATCGCGCATGATAGCTGGTTTTGTCCATGCCTCGGGAATAAACTTCCATTGATTCAAAGCGTGGGGAGTGATCACTTTTTTCCTCTCCATATATTGCATCAGGTAATAGCGCAGGTCTCTATCGGTGGAGAAGATGATGCGCTTCTTCAATTCTTCCTTGGGGATACCGGCTCCTTTGGTCAGGAGTTCCCCTCCTCCATTGCCACGATAGGAATTGAGCGCTACCTTATAAATCTTATCCAAATAGAAGGGACTGCCATCGGCCATACTAATGATATGGACTTTCTCTCCCTCGGGTTTGGTGACATCCACGGTATAGATGATGCCGGCGGCGGAATCGAAATTGAAACTGCTATTCACAAACAGGGCTCGTTCCTTACTTCCCTGAGGGGTGTTATTCAATAGCAGTAAATGATCTTTGGGGGAATGCATCTGATTGGTCCAAAGGGCATAGGACATCTCAAGCGCCCCTTTTACTTCCCTACCCGACAGCTTCATCGTATAAAGCATATTTTCGTATCGATAGAGGGCAAACATATCTCTCACCCGCACACACCCTTTTTGAATTTCGGCATCGTAAGCGATGGGAGCAGTGAAGGAAATATCGGCTTTACCAATCTCCAATTGCAAGGAATGAATGAGATCGATAAAAGCGGAAGGACCGAAAAAAGCGGGACGAAGGGATACCGCCTTGGTGAACTTGCCTATCGTCTTGTTTGTGAATTGTTCGATAGCTTTGTACTGGGGCAAAAAATGCGCAGTAAAAGCCGGACCTGCTTCATAATCTTTCATTTCGGACAGTACTCCCCTGATCTTCTTGTCTACGACCTTACCCTTAGCATTCAATCTCACGGTAACATCTACATCGGAAACCACAAAGCCATTATTGGCCGGATCCATAATCAAGACGGAGTCTCCCGCCACGTTCACAATTTTATCGCAATAGCGGGTATGATCGTGCCCGATTAATACAACATCGAATCCGGGGACATTGCGTGCCACCCGACGTGAAGCATTTTCACGGTACTTCTCTCCCATGATCTGCTGTCCCTTACCTGAATGAAAGAGGCCGATGATCAAATCGGGCTTCTCTTTCCGACGAATAATACTGATCCACTTCCGGGCAGTCTCTTCCATATCGTCAAAGCGCAAACCACTCCACAGATTCTCAGCCAGCCACATGGGAATGGCCGGAGTAATCATGCCAAGAACCACAATCTTGACTCCTTCGCGCTTAAAGGTGATATAAGGCTGAAAATAAGGTTTATTGGTAAGGGTATCTATAATATTAGCCCCTAAGATGGGAAAATGACATTGCCTGGCCCAACGATCGAATACAAGATGTCCGGTCTCTACATCATGGTTTCCCATATTTCCGGCATCATAACCCATGAAATTCATCATCTCGGCTGCCAGATGGGGTGAAACGGTATCAATGTAGTTATAATAATAGCTAGTGGGTTGCCCTTGTAAAATATCGCCATTATCCAATAAGATGAGATTATCCTTATAAGTACTGCGTTTTTGCTGAACAAAGCTATAAATATTGGCCAGACCTCCATCGTCTTTATGGCGAAAAATAAAATCGTATGGATAATAATTACCATGTATATCACTGGTTTCCACAATCTTCAACTTAACTTCCTTTTGAGCAAACAGTGAAACATTCACTACTAGCAACAGCACAATTGCAATCCGGTTTTTCATTTTGACAACTACCTTATTCTATATCTAATGGAATAGTAAATAAAAATCTTGTTCCTCCGGTATATTCCGGGTCAATCCATATCTTTCCTCCCCAATTCTCTACGGATAGCTTGCAAATGGAGAGTCCCAAACCCGTACCTTGTATATATTCGTTTAGCTTTTCAAAGCGTTCAAAGACAAACTCCCGCTTATCAAGTGGAATGCCACACCCGGTATCTGTGATTGAAAAGACGGCAGCTTTTCTGTCCTCGTCCACTTCCATAGCTAAAATAATAGATCCGTTCTCCGTAAATTTGTCGGCATTGGATAGCAAATTAGTAAGGACTTGTTGTAAACGCTGGGCATCGGCAAATAGTTCAAAACGATAGAAGCGGCAATTGAATGTATACTCATTATTCTTTTTACAAGTTTGCTTCGCAGAAAGAATGGCATAGCGGCATATGCCGACCACATCGCACTTTTCATACTTAAATGTCACCTTACCGGATTCCAAACGGGAAAGATCCAATACATCGTCAATGAGGTGAAGTAGTAAATGGGAATTGAACTTGATAATATTGACATAACTATCTTTCTCTTCTCCGGAATAATCATTGGAAACGAGTACATCGGAAAAGCCAACGATGGCGTTCAACGGTGTACGGATCTCATGGCTTATATTAGCAAGGAAAGCACTCTTCAAACGATTGGATTCTTCTGCACGATCTTTGGCTTCACGCAAAAACTGCTCGGATTCTTCCAATTCATCTTTTAGCTTCTTTGTACGATAATAGAAATAGAGTGAAACCAACAGGCCTATGATCAGGAAACACAGAATCATTGAGATTCCCAATATAAAATATCTATAATGTGTATAAAAGGACTGGGATTCATTGACCATTTCAATAGGTCCCGAAATGGAAGATATATCCAGATTCTTTGCCTTTACAACTTCACTGTCCATCACCACTTCATTTGGAATGATTTCCATGTCTTTATCTTTCTTGTCCGGATGACTTAGCATATAGGCAACCTTTTGCGCAATTTCCTTACCTAAAGGCCGGTATGCGGGAACTACTCCGCCAATGGCCCAATACCCCAGACAAAGAGAAGTAATGGTGAACGCCGGTAAATTGCCTGCTGCTTCCATCATGGTGTAGGTGGCATTACGCATAAAATATCCATCGTTCATGTCTACACGCCACGTGCCTATTAGCAAAACCGTATTTGGAGGTAGCGAATGAAGTTTATCACTGATGGTATAAATGGTGTTGGCACGCCCGTCCAACAGAATAAGATCAAGATCAGGATATTTTTTCATATCTTCGACAACATGGGCTTGTAGAGCCACACCTCCGTATGTGTTATCAGAAATAAATGCAATATGACGGGTCCGGGGATAGATTTTCCTTATTAAATCAATATTGCCTTCCACATCATACTCGTATACAAATCCGGCTTCTACATGTGAATGGGGAAAGTCTTTAAAGAAATCGACTGATTTCGGCATCCATGTTTTCAAATTGACAGAATCATCCGGAAGGATAATGGCATTACGGCTTGCCAATGCTCCAAATACAGGAACGGAACCTTTAACAGAATCTTCCTGAGAGAGGTAAGACGCCCACGCTTCCTGCCCAATGAGAAGAATCACCGAAGGAGATTGACCACCTGTATATTTGGAAAGCAATTGTTCCATCCTTGACTTCCACAACGGAGCCTCAGAGAAACTCTTGCAATTCATGTTTTCCATTGCGATAGGGACCGTCTGACCTAACCGACGGAACTCATCCATAAAATCGGAAATGCTTTTGGAGGTTTGATGAGAATCGGGATTGTAGGAACTAATAATCAGCACAGGATGCTCTCCACTTTCAGCATATAATATGGAAAGAGGAACAGAAGCCAATAGAAGGCAAAAACAGAGCATTCTCTTAAAAAGATACATCCCAACAGTTTATTTTTTCATGATGACAAATATACAATAAAGTTTGAAACTAAAAACTAAATAATAATATTTAAATAAAAAAATATATTTACCAACCATACTTTGACAGTCCGAGAGCTGTGTACCACGCACAAGATTGATAGGCTTTACCGGCTCTTGAATTCGGGAATAGAGAGAGATACTGTGATACACCACCAGATAATAAGACATTTTGCATTGAAAAAAGTTTTGCATCACTTGAATAATTCTCTTTTGTTGTTTTCCAATAAATGCAAGCTTCCTCAAAAGCTGATCTCCAAACTGCATAATCTGCATCAGTAGCTACTGATTTAATAAAACTATCCATATCATAATAGCTAACATTGATAGAACGTTTATCATAATTAAAAACAGAACCTGAATTTACAAGAGCACTAACGTCTATAGTAGAAGGCAATACATCTCTGGTAACAGTAGCCAATTTTTCCAAAGCCGAAGTTTTAAGAACCCCGATAGAAACACCTCCCGTCCAATTATAGATGGACGGATCTTTAGACTCGTCATATATCTCGTTATAATAATCAAAATAAGCTTTTGCGATTTCTGTGGATACGACCTCACTATCATCAGAAACAAACATTTTAGGAACAGCTTTATCGTATGGAGCGCCAGGACCCGGAATTTCCGTAGGAGATCCTATGACATAATCGGTGTAAGAACGTAAATCATAGGCTACTTCCACTGACTGCATAAAACAAGCGTCAAACAGGAGGAAATCAAGATGGGGACAGTTCTGCAATACCGATGCTAAATCTAAAATATTCATCCGAGAGATAGTGCGCGAGCCACTTTCACCATGTTCGTCCTGGCCGACCCAACGCGTGGTAACCGGCAAAGGATAAGGTAACCATCCCTCCCCATGGGACCAGTAAACCAAACCATAACTATCGGCGGGATATGCATTAAAGGCCCGGTTTACAACTTCTTTCATTACCGTAACATCAGTGGAAACCTGTTCATCGTATCGCTTCACCACTTCTTTCACTACATTACCGGATTTATCTTTCACCAAACGATAGAGTACAGGGGCAGTATTATAGTCATCAACATACACCAAAAGATTGTACAATGAGGTATTTACCTGCTTCATGCCCTCCATCATCTCATCTACATCAGCATTAGCATAATCCTCATCTTTATATTGACTCAAGTTGTTGTCTGCTACGACATATACCAAAACTGTGCGTGTTCCACCATCGGGTACAGGAATAGGATCATTATCTCCTTCGCAAGAAACAAAGGAAAGAGTAAATACTGCTAATATTAAAAGCCAAAAACAAGACTCTTTTCTCATACTACTCTCTTCTTAATTATTCTCTTTGGGCTTCGTAAATTTAAAAGCTGTCGAATCAATCGGAACCAATACAAAGGACTTGGTGCTCTTATACTTATCCTTTACTTTAATTTCTTCTTTTTCCAATTTACTTTTATTTTTGGAAAAATAAATCATACAAGTATAATTCGGACTGCTCAAATTATATGCTAAATAATCTTTCAATTGACTTGTATATGCTTCCCGTCGAGGTAAAAAACCGTTTTTCCCAAGTTTCACACTATCCAATTTTTGAATTGAAGTGTAATATACCACGGTATCATTAAAAGAAGCGGCCATACCAAATGCATATACTTCCTTATCTTTTCCCGGTTTATGTTTAAAGGAAAAAGCCGAACAAAAAGAAAAGATCACAGCTACAGTGAGAAAGATTCGGATATATTTCATCATAATGTATTGTTTTTAATTTGATAGATGGCAGCAAAGATAACAAAAAAAACCGGCAGCAAAAATATGCCTACCGGTTTTTCATTTTTTCTATTTGTCTGTCGGAAACTGATATTTCTTATTTATCCTAAATAAGATTTGAGCAATTTACTACGATTACTTTGTCTTAATCTTCTAATTGCTTTTTCTTTAATCTGACGCACACGTTCACGGGTTAATCCGAATTTGTCGCCGATTTCTTCCAGTGTCATTTCCTGTTGTCCGATACCAAAAAACATCTGTATGATTTCTTTTTCCCTATCGGTTAACGTAGAAAGTGCCCTATCAATTTCCCTCGCAAGAGACTCGTTCACAAGAGAGCGATCCGCCATAGGAGAGTCGTCATTGACCAACACATCCAGCAAGCTGTTGTCTTCTCCTTCTACAAACGGGGCATCCACCGATATATGACGGCCGGATACCTTTAAGGTATCGGAGATCTTATCAACAGGGATCTCCAGCTCATCTGCCAGTTCTTCGGGCGACGGACGACGCTCATTTTCCTGCTCGAATTTGGAAAAAGCCTTGCTAATTTTATTCAAGGACCCTACCTGATTCAAGGGAAGACGAACAATACGCGACTGTTCGGCCAAAGCCTGTAGAATAGACTGGCGTATCCACCATACTGCATAACTGATGAACTTGAATCCACGTGTTTCATCGAACTTTTCGGCAGCCTTAATCAGTCCTAAATTGCCTTCATTAATCAAATCAGGCAGACTCAAACCTTGGTTCTGGTACTGTTTGGCTACAGATACAACGAAACGCAGATTGGCACGTGTCAATTTCTCCAATGCAACACGGTCACCCTTACGGATGCGTTGAGCGAGCTCTACTTCTTCCTCTACAGTAATTAGATCTTCACGACCTATTTCCTGCAAATACTTGTCAAGAGAAGCGCTCTCTCTGTTTGTGATACTTTTTGTAATCTTTAGTTGTCTCATTCTTTTAAAACAAATTTGGGATGCAAATTTACGACATATTATTGAGTTATACCTCATACAGCCTAAACTTTTTTATCTTATTTAGACTGATACACTATAAACAAAAAAAGATGCCGAGAAGTTAGCCACCGGCATCTTTTTTTTTCATATTACTTGTTAAATTACAATCTTTTTACCTTAATAGACTAAACCTATATATACCGTTAACCTTAATTTTCTGAAAGATCTACCGCATAATTGGCTCGTTTGCCCGAAGGATAGATTCCGGTAATGAAGAGAACTTGCTCCGGAGTATTGACAGCTTTTCTCATGATAGTCCGAAGTTCATCGGCTGTATTCACATGTATGCCGTTAGCTTTCAATATAATAAATCCTTTACGAATACCCGCATCTTTCATCTTACCGTCAGAAACACCTGTTACTTCTAATCCGTAACCTAAATTCAGTTGCTTCTTCAGTTCATTAGGAACAGGACGGAAAGCAGCACCTAGAATATCCATTCCGGCATTCTTAACCACCTTAGTCGTTCCCTGAGCATTTTTCAAAACAACTTCTACTGTTTTATCCTTCTTATCACGAATCAATTTGATCTTTACTTTATCACCCGGGCGTTTCTTTGCCAAAACCCCTTGCAAATCGGCCATCTTATGGACCGGAATATCATCAATGCCTATAATAACATCATTTTCCTTGATATCTGCACTAGCAGCAGAACCTCCATCAATAATCTTGGAGACTAGTACACCATCGGCAGATTTAATACCCAGTTTATCAAGCATATCTTTCAATGTTGTTCCCTTTTCATCCATTTGATCATCTATCATACGTTCCCCAAGAGACATTCCTTGAATACCTAACATAGCCCGTTGAACCGTACCATATTGTCTCAAATCGGAAATAACTTTCTTTACTTCATTGGAAGGAATAGCAAAGCCATATCCCGCATATGCACCTGTAGGCGAACTTAACACCGCATTGATACCAATAAGTTCTCCACGAGTATTGACCAATGCGCCTCCACTATTTCCAGCATTAATAGCAGCATCGGTCTGGATGAAAGATTCAATTCCTCCATCCCCATAAATGCCCAAACTACGCGCTTTGGCACTAACGATGCCAGCTGTGACAGTAGAAGTAAGATTAAACGGATTACCTACCGCTAACACCCATTCTCCAACTTTCATAGCATCGGAATCACCAAATGGTATAGTGGGAAAATCATCTCCCTCTATTTTAACTAAAGCCAAATCGGAACTGGCATCAGCTCCTATGACACGACCTTTAAATTCACGATTGTCATTCAGCTTAACAGTAATTTCATCGGCACCGTCAATAACATGGTTATTAGTTACGATATATCCATCTTTAGAAATAATAACTCCGGAACCAAAGCCTACCCGTTCGGGAGTCTGGACCTGACGTCTCTGTGCTCCTCCTCTCTGACCAAAGATCTGACCAAAGAAATCGGAAAAAGGATCTTGTACTTCAACTTCACGCACCTTAGATGCCTGAGTCGACTTGATATGTACCACAGCTTCAACCGAACTCTTTGCAGCTGGGGTCAAGTCCACCGGCTGTGCAGTAATACCATTGTAAGAAGCCAACCTTGCATTACTATCAGGATTCTGCTCAAACAATTCACTAAAGGCAGCCGGTCTCTCTTTCTGTAACACCTTATAGGTAGTAAAACCTGCCACTCCCGAACTAAGGAGTACTATAAACACGACTCCAAGGATGTTTTTCGTTCTCTGTTTCATACTATTTCTCTTTATTTAAAGTGTTAATATTTACGTTTCATTTAACATTACGACGTTAAAATAACGACAAAAAACGTTCTGTTATTCCGCTTGTCATACTTTTTTGTTCTCTTTTAACAGTGAATATTCAGGGCTTAACAGCGATTAACGGCAAAGACTGACATTTTTACATTTATGCACGATTGGGCAACAAAAAAGCTGTTAAACAAGTCATTAAGGAGATGCGCAAGTAACAACCCAGGAGAACAAATGTCACAGCCCAGGGCTACAAGAGTAACAGCCCTGGGACATCACGCAAATTGCCCTGGGCTACAACAGCAATAGCCCCGGGGTTATTGAAACAAACCTCGGGGCTATAAATATAGGTAATGATACAAATGCGATCTAAATCAATAGTTCAAATATTCTATATCCATGTGGTAATCCCACTTCGGGAAATAAAGGTTACCTCCCTCCCATTCCACTTCGCCACGTTGGAAATCAACCGTCTCGCTACGTGGATATTTTTTTTGCGGAACCAAAGACCTGCCAAAATCATTATTTACCACCATACGCCAGGAATCTATACCTCCAAGAAAGAAGTACTCCTCATCGGCATTACGGGCAAAGGTAGGGATGCCAAACGACTGGTCAGCCGGTACCCACCCGATACCCTGGAAATAAACTTCCGCCCAATCGTGGAGATTCCATGCATTAGGATGCATCATAAATCCACTTTGGAAATGGGCGGGAATGCCACTAATACGGCAAAGTGTGATAAACAGAAGGCTAACCTGCCCACAATCTCCATGATGATTATCCAACACATATTCCGGTATATTTTCAATAGTGGAATATTCACGCGCGGAAGCCCAGGGGAAATGATCATTAACCCAACGGAAAATACGTTTGGCCTTCAAATAAGGATTAGTCTCACCGGCTGTCAATCTGGCAGCAAGCTGACGCAACCTGGGAGAAAAAACAATATGTTTTTCGCGCTCGGCCGTATATTCCTTATAAAGAGCGGCAGTCGTATCATAAGTCTGAATATCTTCCGCTTTTAAATTATGCCATTCCGCATTGGAAGTATACTCAAAGGTTTCAGAAAACACTGTCGGTTCATTATGGACCGCCCGCTTCTCCATATAAAGAGTACTGTGACAACAACTCTTAGGTGCAAGCGTATACTTCGGCTCGCTTGCGGAAATAAATTTCACATCTTGCTGACGCGCTACATCGGTACGTGGATAAGGAAGCCAGCAACGAATTATTTTTCCGGCCGGTACCTCGTTTGTATCTACCGTAAGTGTATAGGTTATCCGCATCCGTTTAGGAACTACAATGCTTTTTCCTTCTTTTTTAACAGCCGCAATAACTTCCGGTAAGTTTTCCATATTCACCTTCTCACTGCCACTTAAAGCAATGCCTTCTTTTGCCACCTTTATATTATAGCAGGCAGAATCCACCCGGAATAAGTTAGGACCAGCATTGCGGAAATAGCGTTTTTCCCCATCAATCACCATGCACTCCAACGCCTTTGATTTTTCCCACTCACGCATTTGGTCGTCAGTCACATCCGGTATGTACTTTCGAATATAATCTTTAACCTGAGATTCCGTCATGCAAAAGTCGGTTAATAACCGCTGATGCAAATCACTTTCCCAGCTATATGGTTCTACTTTAGGCTTCGTACCACAAGACGATATGATGAAAAGAGAGATAAACAGGTACAGTAATTTCTTCATAACTCACTAAAGAATAAATGATAACCCTTTATAAATTTATATAATCTGTTAGAGCTTAACAACGCCGATTCCGGGAAGATCGGGTAAGGTAATTTTTCCCTTAACAACTTCCATCCCCTTGAAACGATCGTTTGAAATCAGCAGGTTACCGTCTAAATCGGCAAAATCCACCAGCGGAGAGAATTGAGCGGCGGCAGAAACAGCACATGAAGTTTCCGTCATACAACCTACCATTACACGCATACCTAAAGCCCGTGCTAATGTCACCATTTTCCAGGCTTCGCGCAGACCAGTACATTTCATCAACTTAATATTTATTCCGGTGAAAGCATCTTTCAACTTCGCTACATCTTTAAGACGTTGTACGGATTCATCGGCAAAGATAGGCAACGGACTGCGTTGAGTCACCCACGCAATGTCATCAAGTTGTTCTTTGGGCATGGGCTGCTCTACCATGACAATCCCCTTTTCTTTCAGCCAATGAATCATATCGAGCGCATGATGTTTGTCTTTCCATCCCTGATTGATATCAACTGCAATAGGCAGATCTGTAACCGAACGGATAGTCTCAATCATTTCCTTATCATTATCACGTCCCAGCTTGACTTTAAGGATATTGAATTTATCGGCACATTCTTTTGTCTTCTGACGGACAACATCCGGAGTATCAATGCCAATCGTAAAAGTAGTGGAAGGAGTCTTATCTCTGTCCAATCCCCAGATTTTATACCAAGGAGCACCTAACATCTTACCGACCAAATCATGGAGAGCAATGTCTACCGCAGCCTTTGCAGCTGTATCTCCCGGAGAAAGACTATCTACATACGTCAAAATATCTTCTAACTGGAAAGGATCATTAAACTGTTCCAAATTGACTTTCTTCAGGAAAGTCATTACAGTATCCACCGTCTGCCCCAGATAAGGAGGCATGGATGCTTCTCCATAACCCACGATACCGTCATATTCTATTTCCACCTGCACATCAGGTGTTGTGGTACGCGAATAAGTTGCCACGGTAAAAACATGTTGCAACTTCAATTCGTAAGGGAAAAAACGCATTCTCATTTTGGGGGCATTGCCATGTTTATTAATTGAAAACGACTCGGGAATCCTGTTAACTCCGGCAAATACGTCATTGATCGCCATACCTGAACCCAGCGCTGCAAAAGCGGCTGTTTTGAGAAAATCTCTTCTATTCTGCATGATCTGCTTTATTTTTTATTTGATTTTAATAATTAAGCGATATAAAACACTCTTACCTACAATTACCATTTATAATAAGGGTTGGTCAAAGTTGTATTTAATGGAGCTTCTTCATTAATATAAGGTAAAACGCGTGCAGCAAACAATAACCGCCCGAGATTGTATTCATCAAAAAGTTCGTCGGCGGGATCGAAGCTACTAATATGAACCCTACCCTGAGAATGAATAAAACGTTTATTACCAATGTACATCCCCACATGCACCACCCGCTCTTTACGATCAGCAGTAGCTTTGCGACCAAAGAAAATCAAATCACCCGGCTCCAGGTTACTAAAATCGGGAGCTATATCAATATGTTTACCCGTATAGGCCTGTTGGGAAGCGTCACGGGGAATGATGATATCATGCATAAAAAGAATGGTCCGCATAAAGCCACTACAATCCAATCCTTTAGATGAAGTGCCAGCCCAAAGATAAGGAACCCCTATCAGTGTACGAGCGGTAGCAATAATGCTAGCGGCATCTTGTTTTAAACCGGCTCTCCACTTGTCTTCGGGCATGGAAACAGATTTGAGTATATACCCTGTACGACCGTCGGGATAACCCACTTTATAAAAAGTACCTTTCGTACCCTCCCATTTTAAACGATCTCCGGCCACAACATCAGATATGCTCTGGGAATGAGTATCCGGTTTGGAATATACAAAACTATAATGAGAGGTTACTATTATTTTTTCCGCGGTATTCCATGCATGTAATTCATCTTTTGTCACCATATGAATACCATCCCTGTGTACCCATGCAATATAATTATCGGGAGTTTGAATACGATACCAGCCATCGTGTTGCAACACCCGCACCGGCATACCCATCAGTCCCTGCGTCGTCATTTCGGCTGAGAAATCAGGATCAACACGCAAGTTACATACAGACAGATTCACAATACCATAAGTCAAATTCTTCAATTCAGCCTCATCGGGTAAGACTTTCAGGCAGTCCATAACTTCATAATTGGCTTTTGCAAGCCCTTTGAGCAATTCCGCTTTAGCCTCAGGAGAAGTAGTGACCCCTCTCAGCATCACTTTTTTCCCGGAAAAGGAATATGCAACGTCAAACAAAGCCACCCTCTTATCGGGAGCATAATGCTGTTTTAAACTAGCGGAAAGTTGTGCCACATCAGCGGGAATATCCTTATCCCCGATGACTTCAGAAGCCATTAAAGAAATTGAGGCAAAAAGGAACAAGGATAAAAGAGGAATAAACTTTTTCATCTTTTGAACGAGTTTGGGGGTTATTAATGTTAGCAAAGTTAGAGAAATATTCTAATTGAGATACATTCTTTCAGTAATTTTAAGCAAATAGTTATCATACTTCTACATTATACCCCTTGCTTACTATACCGACCAGAAGTACGAGAACAATGATAAGCAAGAAGAATTATAGACAAAATATTGGAACTATACCATAAAAAGCCTACCTTTGTCTCCAGATAGCAGCTGGTCGGTCTGTCGCTTGTGCCTATGGCATATGAGGAAAGTCCGGGCAACACAGAGTATCCTACTTCCTAACAGAAAGCTGTCCGTGAGGGTAGAGTAACGCAGAAGAAAATAACCGCCATCCTTCTGGATGGTAAGGGTGAGAAGGCAGGGTAAGAGCCTGCCAGTCTTATGGCAACATAAGGGCTGTGCGTCTTAGGAGTTGTAAGGTCATGTAAACCGACGATGAGGGTTACTCGCCCGATGTCGGAGGGTGGACCGCTAAAGCTGATATGGTGACATACAGCTCAGATAAATGACAGACACCTTAATATTTTAGCTAAGGAACAGAACCCGGCTTATAGACCAACTGCTTTTTATTTATAGTTAAACTGCAAATTATGCCCCGACGCATTACCACTCTCTGGAAATTTCTAACGTATGATATCTGGCGTATCACGGAAGATGAAGTTACCCGGACAACTTTTTCTATTTATACTATTATTAAAACCATCTATCTTTGTATTAATCGTTTTACCAAGGATCGATTGATAAACAAAGCTTCTGCACTAACTTACAGTACGCTACTCGCTATTGTTCCGATCTTGGCTATTCTATTTGCCATAGCACGTGGATTTGGTTTTAACAATCTGATGGAAAGCCAAATAAGAATGGGGTTAGGCATGCATAATGACACAACAGAAGTGATTCTACAGTTTGTCGACTCTTACCTATCGCAAACAAAAAGTGGGGTTTTCATTGGGATTGGTTTGATTATGTTATTATGGACGGTACTCAATTTGATCGGTAACATTGAGACCACATTCAATAGGATATGGCAAGTGAAAAAAGCACGCAGTATGTATCGTAAGATAACCGACTATTTTTCGATGTTTTTATTAATGCCAATCTTGATTGTTGTATCAAGTGGACTTTCCATCTTTATGAGCACAGCTTTAAAGAATATGGAAGACTTTGTATTGTTAGCCCCCATACTGAAATTCCTGATCCGACTTATTCCATTCGCATTGACTTGGCTGATGTTCACCGGCTTATATATCTTTATGCCAAATACCAAAGTTAAATTCAAACAGGCCTTCATATCCGGTGTTCTTGTGGGTACTGCCTACCAAGCCTTTCAAATGCTCTATATCAGCGGTCAGGTGTGGGTGTCACGTTATAATGCCATATATGGTAGTTTCGCAGCATTACCTTTATTCCTATTATGGTTGCAAACATCATGGACAATATGCCTATTCGGAGCTGAGCTGACCTATGCCGGACAGAACATACGTAACTTCAGCTTTGATAAGGATACACAAAATATCAGCCGGCGTTACAGAGATTTTGTAGCTATACTTATCATGTCGCTCATTGCTAAGCAATTCGACAAGAATGATAAAGCTTATACAGCAGAAGAGATATCAGAGATCTGTCAAAGTCCCATACGGCTAACTCAACAAACACTTTACGAACTTCAGGAAATCAATTTAATCCATGAAGTGGTTTCAGACGAAAAGAGTGAAGACATTGGCTATCAGCCATCCATGGACACAAGCAAACTAAGTGTAGCCACAGTGCTGGAAAGATTGGATACCCATGGTTCGGAAGATTTTAAAATTGATAAAGAAGATGCCTTCAATGAACAGTGGAAGGCCTTGCTGCTTACTCGTGAAGAGTCTTTCAAGAAAGCCGGAACAGTGCTATTGAAGGATCTCGTGATATAAAGACCACTCTATCTTATAAATCAGAAAAGTCGTTGTATTTACTGAAATTGTATCATCCGGCTAATATATTTGCCAATGATATCAAATTCAAGATTTACAATACTCCCAATTTTAATATTGTGAAAATTAGTATATTCATAAGTATACGGAATGATAGCTACCTGAAATGTGTCATTCGTAGGGTTGCAGACCGTCAAACTCACCCCATTTACTGTAACAGATCCCTTGTCCACCGTGATGTATCCACGTTTTGCCATCTCGCGGTCAAGAGCATACTGAAAAGTATAATAATAACTACCATCAGCATCTTTCACATCCACACAAGTAGCTGTTTCGTCAACATGCCCCTGCACAATATGGCCATCAAGCCGACCATTCATTAGCATGCTACGCTCTACGTTTACTTCGTCACCTACTTTTAACAAGCCCAGATTAGAGCGAAGCAGAGTTTCTTTCATGGCAGTCACCGTATAAGTATCATCTTTCAACTTAACTACCGTAAGGCATACCCCATTATGAGAAATGCTTTGATCTATTTTTAACTCTGCCACAAAAGAACATTTAAAGGTAAAATGAACATTCTCTTGTTCCTTTATCATAGCCACCAGCGTGGCACATTCTTCTACTATTCCGGAAAACATATCAATAGGATTAAAATTACAAACTTTTGCTGCAAAGATACGAAATCAATAGAACTTGGCACAAAAAAAGCGGGGCTTTTCACAAAGCCCCGCTTTTCAGTTTTCAATAGGTATTAGTTTTTCTTAAGGTAAAAAGATTGTTTTCAGGATAACGGCACAAATATAAGAGCTTTCCTCGATACTCACCAAATAAAAAAACATGTCTTATAACACATTTTTGAAGTTTCTTTGGTTTTATTATCATTTCAAAGGAATTCTACCTATTTGTAGCCATTTCCGGAGACAAATATAGGACTATATTTAAATAAAATCTAAAATATCCCTAAAAAAGAGATTCACTCCTATCATTTTGGAACTATTCTTCCGTATGGCCGCTATGCTTTAAAACCTTAGCATCAATAAAGAAAACGATCTCTTCTGCGATATTGTTAATATGGTCACCAGAGCGTTCCAATTTACGAAATACACTCACTAAATTCAAACTTGAAAGTACTGCATCTGAATGATTAGTGATATAATCCGCCAAGATAGTAGTTGCTTCAGCATTAATTTCATCAAGCAAATTATCTTTGGCAAATACAGAAGTAGCTATTTCCAAACTTTCTTCCTGAAGTGCCTTCTTGGCTAATTCCAACATGGACAACACTTGTTCCATCATTTCCTCCAAACGTAAATGTCGCAAAAGATCTGCATCCAGAGCCGGCTCATTACAATTTAAAACAAAACGGGCTATGCCTTCAGCAAAGTCGCCCAAACGCTCCAAATTAGAATTAATCTTCAGCATGGCGAGAACGAAACGCAAATCAATGGCTACAGGATTGTACAAAGCAATGATATCTTCCACGTCACTGTCTATTTTCAGTTCAAATGCGTTCACACGACGCTCGCGCACCAGCACTTGCTGAGCAAGCTCTTTATCAAAAGTGAGCACAGCCTCCCCTGCCCGATCTAATTGGCTATACACCAAATTCCACATTTCGTCTATCTCCTTTTTCAGCAAGACAAGTTCCGATTCGATAAATTTAACCATACACTTCTATTATTAAAATTATTATTCAATATACAATACACTATTCCATACCTCCATATACTTCAATAGTGAATAGACTTAGCGAGCATATTTGCCTCACCTACTATTATATAGGAGAATTTCATTTTTCAAAGATAATGAACCTATTCTATTTAGACCAAACACCTCGTAATATAATTTCCCTTCTCTTGATTAGTGAGTCTGCAAGCCGCATTTTCAATGCCATACCAATATACTTAAACAACTTACTCAACAACCACTTTTCCATAAAGGCCCATCGAAATAAATTATACAAAGAAACATTACGGATATTAAGAGAATATGACTAATATTTGAAAGATGTATTTCAAATATGTTACAAACATGTTACAACAAAAAGATGCACCTATCTGCATCCACTATACAACCATAAATACAACTGTATTCATGGTACAACTATTCACAACTAAACGCAAATAGACGCAAAAGATAGAGACATGGAAAAATCAAAACAGGTAACACATCCGACCAAACTTACCTATTCAGTCACAAACCAAGATATTATAAAAAAGAACAGATATATTCCAAGCCAAATAGGGATAAACGAAAAAATAGTCTTATTTTTGTAACCGAAAATATAAGATAAGATTAAGCATTATGGCAGAAATGAAAGGTGAAGAAACAGGTGAAAAAAAAAGCCTGAATTTCATAGAGCAGATTGTAGAGAACGATTTGAAGGAAGGTAGAAATGAAGGAAAAGTTCAGACCCGCTTTCCACCGGAGCCAAACGGTTATCTCCATATCGGACACGCCAAAGCCATTTGTCTGGATTTTGGTATTGCTGCTGCACACGGTGGCATCTGCAATTTACGCTTTGACGACACCAACCCCACGAAAGAAGATGTAGAATACGTAGAAGCCATTAAAGAAGATATCCAATGGTTAGGTTATCAATGGGGACATGAATACTACGCATCCGACTATTTCCAGCAGTTATGGGATTTCGCCATACGCCTCATAAAAGAAGGGAATGCTTATATTGATGAACAAACATCAGAACAAATAGCACAACAAAAAGGTACCCCTACCCAGCCGGGTATTGAGAGTCCATACCGTAATCGCCCGAAGGAAGAAAGCCTTGATCTTTTTCAAAAGATGAATAAGGGTGAAATCGTTGAAGGAGCCATGGTACTTCGTGCTAAAATAGATATGGCCAGTCCGAATATGCATTTTCGCGATCCAATTATCTATCGGGTGGTAAATCACCCGCACCATCGTACAGGAACAAAATGGAAAGCATACCCGATGTATGACTTTGCGCACGGACAAAGCGACTATTTCGAAGGAGTAACCCATTCTCTTTGTACCTTGGAGTTTGTCCCCCATCGTCCTCTCTATGATTTATTTGTAGATTGGGTAAAAGAAGGAAAGGATCTGAATGATAACCGTCCTCACCAGATAGAGTTCAATAAGCTCAATCTAAGCTATACGCTCATGAGTAAGCGTAATCTGCTGATCTTGGTAAAAGAGGGCTTAGTCAATGGTTGGGATGATCCGCGTATGCCGACCATATGCGGTTTCCGGCGCCGGGGTTATTCTCCGGAATCTATCCACAAATTTATAGATAAAATAGGTTATACCACATACGATGCTCTCAATGAGTTTGCATTATTGGAAAGCGCAGTACGTGAAGACTTGAATGTACGGGCAACCCGCATATCCGCCGTTATCAATCCGGTAAAACTAATTATTACCAATTATCCCGAAGATGAAGTGGAGAATTTAGAAGCTATTAATAATCCGGAAAATCCGACAGAAGGCACCCATATCATAGAGTTTGGCCGTGAACTCTGGATGGAACGGGAAGATTTCATGGAAGATGCTCCAAAGAAATATTTCCGTATGACTCCGGGACAAGAAGTACGTCTGAAAAATGCATATATCGTAAAATGCACCGGGTGCAAGAAAAACGAAGATGGTGAAATCACCGAAGTTTATTGCGAATATGATCCAAGGACTAAGAGTGGAATGCCAGAAGCAAACCGCAAAGTAAAAGGTACGCTTCACTGGGTAAGTTGCGCACACTGCTTTAAAGCTGAAGTAAGGCTTTATGATCGTTTATGGAAAGTAGAGAATCCTCGGGATGAATTAGCTGCTATTCGTGAAGTCAAGAACTGCGATGCTCTGGAGGCCATGAAAGATATCATTAACCCTGATTCTTTACATATACTATCCCACTGCTATATTGAGAGGTATGCAGCAAATATGAAACCACTTTCCTATTTGCAATTTCAGCGTATCGGATACTTCAACGTAGATCTGGATTCTACTCCAGAGAAGATGGTGTTTAATAGAACTGTGGGACTAAAAGATACATGGGGAAAAATAAACAAATAAAGATTTTAATAGGAGTAAAATAACTAATGACTAATAAAAACTTGTTATCCGAAAGAGATAGGGAATTACAAGAATTTGCCGAACAATACGAAAAAGCAAAGGCAGAAAACAAGCCTTATTATCTGGATGCAGATGATATGGCAGAACTGGCCAATTGGTACGGTTTAAAAAAAGAATTTGATAAAGCTCTTGATATAGCAGAATATGGAGTAAGATTGCATCCGGAAAGTACTGCACTACATGTTGAGCTAGCTTACTTACTTTTAGATAATGAACAGAAAGAAAGAGCATTCCAGATCACAGAAAAAATCGAAGAAAAAGACTTACCGGAGGTAAAAGTGCTGCGCGCCCGTTTACTTCTAAGTATAGATAAAAAGGCCGACGCAGAGAAGTTACTCGATACCATTGAAGAAAAAGACAGTCTGGCAAATATGGTTGAAGTGGCATATATGTATCTTGATGCAGGATATCCAGATAGAGCATTAGAATGGTTGAGACCGGGTATAAAAAAATATGCTAACGACGAAGCTTATATGGCAGTCAGAGGAGATAGCTATTATGCCAAAGGTATGATAAAACCCGCGGCCGCCCTATACAATAAATTAATAGACCAAGATCCTTACTCCGCCCCTTACTGGTTTGGATTGGCAAAGTGTTATTTTGAACAAAAAAAATACGATAAGGCTATTGAAGCTTGTGACTATGCTTTAATCGGTGACGATGAATATGCAGATGTCTATGTCTTGAAAGGACATTGTTTCTATCAGTTAGGCAACGAAGAGGAAGCATTGAAGTGTTACCAACAGGCAAAAAAGTACAATGGGATAGGCCCTGATTTCATTTATACCTACATAGGGTTAGGTCATGTTACGAAAGGTGAATGGAAAGAGGGTTATGAGAATCTAGAAAAAGCAATCGAAACGAATACTGAAGGTGAAAGTAATCCCAACCTATCCAGTCTTTATGCCAATGCCGGACTTTGTCTTTCTAAAATGGGGAAAAAGAGGAAAGCTCACCAGTATTGTAAAAAAGCTCATCTATTATCACCAGAAGACCCAGGGTCTTACCTGATTGAGGGACGTATATATATAGAAGAAGGCGATTTTGAAAAAGGCTTGGAACAATGGACAAAAGCCATTAATTATTCCCCAAATGCAGATACATGGCACGAAATGGGAATGCATAGCATGGAAATAGGACAATTGGACTATGCAAAAATGGCTTTTGAACAAGTGCGTAAACTAAATCCGAAGTTTGAGAGTATCAATGAAAAACTTACTATTGTTTATTTAGCACTACATGATAAAAAGAACTTTTTGAAATATAATAAAAAGTGTATTCATCCCATAAACATGGAAGAGTTGGAAATGATGCAACAAGTTCTAACCGATGAAAATCATGAAGAACTAGCCAGCTACATTCAAAAGATGCTCAAAACATTAAAATAATAATAACCATATTCTAAAATAAATGGAATCAGTAGCCTTTATCCAATGGTGTCTTGACAATCTTAACTATTGGACCATTACATTATTAATGGCCATAGAAAGTTCTTTTATTCCCTTTCCTTCGGAGATAGTAGTCCCCCCAGCTGCCTATAAAGCAGTTGTAAGCAACGAGATGAATGTATATCTCGTCATTCTATTTTCAACACTCGGAGCCAATATAGGAGCTTTAATCAATTACTATTTAGCCAAATGGCTAGGTCGCCCTATTGTGTATAAGTTTGCCAATAGCCGTATTGGGCATATGTGCCTCATTAACAAGGCTAAAGTTCAAAATGCAGAAAGCTATTTCGATAAGCATGGTGCCGTATCCACATTCATAGGACGTCTCATCCCTGCAATACGTCAACTGATATCTATCCCCGCAGGATTATCACGCATGAAGATAGGAACATTTCTGCTTTTTACCACATTAGGGGCACTTTTATGGAATTCAATCCTTGTTTTTATTGGATACCATTTGGCTTATGTACCAGGTATAGAAACAGAAGAACAGCTTTTGAAAAGAGTGACGGAATACAGCCATGAGATAGGATATATCTTCTTGGGTATCGGTCTCTTTGTTGTAATCTTCCTGGTGTACAAAGGCATGAAAAGAGAAAAAGGAGCAAAACAAAACTAAGAGAATCGGAACAGAACAAAAAATAACGGTGAATAAAAACTCTTTAGGGCTTTTATTCACCGTTCTCCATTAAATTAATCCAAATTAATAGCTATTATCACTTCACAGCGGCTAAAGTTTTATCGTAATCTGGTTCATGAGTAATTTCTGAAACCATTTCTGTATATTTCACTTTTCCATCCTTGCCCACAACGACAACCGCACGTGCCAATAAGCCTTTTAACGGACCGTCTGCCATTAGCAAACCGTAGTTATCAGCGAAATCGGAAACACGAAAATCTGATAGAGGAACCACATTTTCTATTCCCTCGGTAGAACAAAAGCGTCCATGAGCAAAAGGCAAATCTTTCGAGATAGCCAGTACAACAGTATCGGACAGACCTGCTGCCAACTGATTAAACTTGCGCACCGAAGTAGCACAAACACTGGTATCCAAACTTGGGAAAATATTCAAAATAACATTTTTGCCTTTTAATTCCTTTAAAGAAAAGGAAGATAAATCAGTTTTTACTAATTCAAAATCCGGAGCAACAGCCCCTACTTGTACAAATTCGCCGATTACTTTCACCGGTTGTCCTTTAAAATTTGTTGTTGCCATAATATCTAAATTATTTTTATATGACATAAAACAAATCCAAATAAAAAAGGTTCAACCTAATTGCATCTATTATAACTCAGCCTAAAGCAAAGAGGAAAAACTCCTTTTTCCAACTATCATATTCCTAATTTTAGCTTATCTTTGTAGCTAGTTATACTAAAATATAAATCTTATTTAAAACAAAAGAGATGGCAATGCATACATGGTTTGAGTGTAAAATCCGTTACGAGAAAGTGATGGAGAACGGAATGAACAAGAAAGTAACAGAACCCTATTTGGTTGATGCACTCAGCTTTACAGAAGCGGAAGCACGAATTATTAAAGAAATGACTCCGTTTATTTCAGGAGAATTTACCGTATCGGATATAAAACGGGCAAACTATAGTGAGCTGTTTCCAAGCGAAGAAGAAGCGGCAGATCGCTGGTTTAAATGCAAACTGGTATTTATCACATTGGATGAAAAAAGCGGAGCTGAAAAGAAGACTTCCACACAAGTACTCGTACAGGCTTCCGACCTTCGCAATGCCGTAAGTAATCTGGATGAGGGAATGAAAGGGACTATGGCTGATTACCAAATTGCATCAGTTGCCGAAACAGCTATTATGGATGTGTACCCCTATGAAGCCGAACCAGACGAGAAGCCGGAAGTTTAAATCAATAATGAAAAAGAGAATTGAAGAATAGACTATACTTCTAAAGAGCTATATCAATTGTCTATTTTAAGATTGAATTTAAGACTATATTTATCATATCATTATGATTGCAGAAAACATAAAACAAGTACTAAGCGAACTGCCAGCTGGGGTGCGACTGGTAGCTGTTTCAAAATATCACCCTAATGAAGCGATACTCGAAGCTTATCAGGCTGGCCAACGAGTATTCGGAGAAAGTAAGGTGCAGGAAATGACAGCTAAATACGAAAGCCTGCCCAAAGACATAGAATGGCATTTCATAGGACATCTGCAGACCAATAAAATAAAATACATTGTACCTTATGTTGCCTTGATCCACAGCATTGATTCCTATAAACTATTGGTGGAAGTCAACAAACAAGCAGAAAAAACAGGCAAAGTGATAAACTGCCTGTTGCAATTGCATATTGCTGAAGAAGAGACTAAATTCGGTTTTAGTTTCAAGGAATGTGAAGACATGCTGGCAGAACAAAAATGGCAGGAATTGAGGAATATACGGCTTTGTGGACTCATGGGAATGGCTACAAATACAGAGAATATCGAACAAATCAAAAAGGAGTTTTGTTCTTTAAGTAATTTCTTCAAAAAAGTTAAACGCACATGGTTTAGTGATACCGGAACTTTTCAAGAAGTGTCTATGGGCATGTCTCATGACTATAAATTAGCTATTACAGCAGGGAGTACATTAGTACGTGTAGGAAGCAAAATTTTTGGAGAAAGGATATACAAATAATCTATGGAAAGTGTCTATAAATTCATGAAGTGAGCTACTATTTGTTTATTAAATATTGATCATTAACTCAATAAATTTATTATCATGGCAACATTAAAAACTACTTTTGCGGGGCTGGAATTGAAAAATCCCATCATCATCAGCAGTTCAGGGCTGACTGACAGTGCAGAAAAGAACAAAAAGTTTTACGAGGCGGGTGCAGGTGCTATTGTACTGAAATCTCTTTTTGAAGAACAAATCATGCAAGAAGCTGATTGGCTGGGAGATCCAAATATGTATCCGGAAGGTAGTGACTACCTGGTAGAATACATTCGCCATTATAAATTGTCAGAATATCTGGCACTCATTAAAGAAAGCAAAAAAGTATGCCCTGATATTCCAGTCATAGCTAGCATCAATTGTTATCAAGACGCCCAGTGGGTGGATTTTGCGCAAGAGATAGAAGCAGCTGGAGCTGATGCCATAGAAATCAATATCCTAGCATTGCAAACAAGCGCCAAGTATGTTTATGGTTCTTTTGAACAGCGGCATATCGATATCCTCAGACACATTAAAAGCAATACGCACATCCCCGTTATTATGAAATTAGGGGAAAATCTCACCAATCCGGTAGCTTTAATCGATCAACTATATGCCAATGGTGCAGGTGCAGTGGTACTATTCAACCGCTTTTACCAACCAGACATCAACATTGAACGACTAAAACATAGTGCAGGAGAAGTTTTCAGCACTGAAGCGGATTTAGCAAATACACTTCGTTGGATAGGTATCGCATCGGCTGCAGTAGACAAACTGAATTATGCTGCCTCAGGAGGTGTCCACACGTATGCCGATATTATAAAAGCCATACTTGCAGGAGCATCTGCCGTAGAAATATGCAGTGCCTTTTATCAGGGTACTTACGACTTAGTTCAGGAATATACCACATCATTGACGAAATGGATGGACGAAAAGGGCATGGAAAATATCGCCCAATTTAAAGGTATGTTGAATGTGAAAGACTTAAAAGGCGTAAATACGTTTGAGCGTACACAATTCATGAAATACTTTTCTTTCAGAAAATAAGCGAAGGATTACTTTCAATCTGAAATTTAGCTATTTATAATCAGCAAAAGAAGCCATATCATTACTCAGAATAGAGATTGATATGGCTTTTTTATGTATAGAAGCTGCATTAAGTGCCAAGTAAAAAAAAGAAAAACAATGCAAAAATGATTATGTTGGCGAAAAGGACGAAGCTATCAGTTCCGAAATGATAATTAAAGGAGGGCATAATAAAAATGATTCTACGAAACAATATATTGTTAAACCATAAAAACAGATATACATGAAAACAATTCATACTTTAAAGTATTTAATCTTATTATCTATTTGTACGTTGGCACTTTTACCAACAACTATGTATGCTCAAAAGATATCTGATCTCCCCGAAAAAGAAAGAAATGAAAAGCTAATTAAAATAGCAAGAACTATTTTCAAAAATCAAAAATTCAAAGAGGCGTATAGAGAATATGGTACTCCTACCATCAGAACTTATAATATAGACACTACTAAGATCAATAGAAATCCTAAAAGTATTGGATACGGTAAAGATCTAGGATCATTAGTATATATAGTAACATTTCCATACGATAAAAGCAAAGAAAAAATGGAATGGTATGATTTTGCAGCAGAAGTTTATATATCAGACAAACAGAGCAAAGCATATACTATCATTTTAGGCAATGGATATGGCTATGATACATATAATTTGAATCAATAAAACTGCACTCTTGAAATGAAACTATAACATCTCAAGATTTTATAATATCCAACAATACTCAGTTTACCGACAAGCTGTGCATGGGTTTAGCATCAACACCCGGGGAATACCAAGTCAGAGATATTTAATCTCCTCAGGAAACTCATGCCCATATATACTAGGGTTTATCCTAAAAAGAGTTGAAATATAAAAAACAAAGAGTCATGTCAAATATTCATAAGACATCACTCTTTGTTTTTAGGAATTTAAGATATTTACTAAATATCCCAAGCTAGTATTTATTACATCAAATTACTAGCCAATTCACTCAACAGACTTCGTTCACCCTTCAGCAAATTGACATGGGCAAAAAGACTTTGATCCTTCATGCGATCAATCATATAAACAAGCCCGTTAGACTGACTATCCAAATAGGGCTGGTCTATTTGTTGAATATCGCCGGTAAACACCATTTTGGTACCCTCCCCTGCGCGGGTGATGACGGTCTTTATTTCATGAGGGGTCAAATTCTGTGCCTCATCAATAATACAAAAAGTCTCACTCAAACTTCGGCCCCGGATAAAAGCAAGTGCTTCAATCACCAACTGATTACTCTTCTGCATGTCATCTACGCGCTTCACTTCACTAGAATTGGAAGGAAACTGATTTTTTATCACGTTTAAATTATCGAATAACGGCTGCATGTACGGAGCAACCTTTTCTTGTGCATCACCAGGTAAGAAACCAATATCCTTATTGGATAATGCCACTATTGGACGAGCCAAAAGAATTTGTTTATAATCATTCATCTGACTAAGTGCAGCAGCCAGAGCCAATAACGTTTTACCGGTTCCCGCTTTACCTGTTAAAGCCACCAACTTGATGTCCGGGTCAGCCAAAACTTCAAAGGCGAAACTCTGCTCGGCATTACGAGGTTCTATTCCATAGTTCTTATTTTTATTCACCCGGCAGACCACATGTCTAAAGGGGTTATAACGTGCCAAAACACTATTCCGGTCACTCTTCAATACAAAACAATCATTTGGATGAAGTATATCCTTAAAATCGAATTCCCCTACATCTATGCCCTCCTTTGAAGAATAAATACGATCTATGAGAGAAGGATTAATATTCTCAAAGATCTCATTCGATTTCTCAAATATATCTGCATTTACCACTTTATCCGTGATATAGTCTTCACAAAGTAAACCTATGGACCGGGCCTTCATGCGTAGATTTACATCTTTCGTAACTAAAATAGTCTTCACTTTAGGTTGCTTCGTTGTCAACCAGTCGACCACGGACAAAATTAAATGATCGGGAATACGCTCAGGAAAAGAATCATGGACCCTTGGAGAATCCACACTACCGGCAATAATAAACAAACGCCCTAGTCCTTCGCCCAAAGAAGCCCCCTTGGTAAAGAGATGATCGTCGGTAAGAAGATCTAATTCGCGAACAAATTCACGCGCATTAAAGTTAATTTGCTCGTTTCCTTTTTTGAACTTATCCAATTCTTCAAGTACAACAATAGGAAGATAAATATCATTCTCTTGAAAATTTTTCAAACAATTATAATCGTGAAGAATTACATTTGTGTCAATCACGAAATTTTTCTTTGCTCCCATATTCAATAGATTTAAATTGTTAATACCTTTGCACTATCTAAGATAACAATAAAAAGACAGGGAAAGAATGATTATCCTGTTAAATATTTAAAAAGATGGATTATCAAGCAACTTTATCATACTTATATGACAGTGTACCCATGTTTCAGCAAGTAGGAAGCACTGCATATAAAGAAGGTTTGGAAAATACGATAGCACTGGACGAACACTTTGAGCATCCACACCTGCATTTCCGTAGCATTCACATTGGAGGAACAAACGGTAAAGGATCTTGCTCACATACTCTTGCCGCTATTCTGCAAGAAGCGGGGTACCGTGTGGGGCTGTATACTTCACCCCACTTAATAGATTTTCGTGAACGTATCCGCATAAATGGTCAACCGATCCCAGAGGAATATGTTATCCGTTTTATTGAAGATAATAAAAACTTCTTCGAGCCCCTTTACCCTTCCTTTTTCGAATTGACCACGGCGATGGCATTCCGCTATTTTGCCGATGAACAAATAGACATGGCCATAGTGGAAGTAGGCCTTGGAGGACGTTTGGATTGTACGAACATCATACGTCCTGATTTAAGTATCATTACCAACATCAGCCTTGATCATACTCAATTCTTAGGAGATACATTAGAAAAGATAGCCAGGGAAAAAGCTGGCATTATCAAAACAGAGATACCCGTAGTGATAGGAGAAACAACGCGAGAAACCAGACCGGTATTTCTACAAAAAGCCAAAGAAATGCGTGCTCCCATTTACTTTGCAGAAGAGAATAAGCGAAACGATTATCCGGAACTGGAATGTGAGTTAAAAGGCTTATATCAAGTACGGAATAGCCAAACTTTACTCACTGCCCTCCCACTCCTTCAACAAGCCGGCTATCGGCTTAACGAACAGGCAGTCCGTAACGGTTTTGCGCATGTCTGTGAGTTAACCGGACTTATGGGAAGGTGGCAGAAACTACAGAATGCTCCAACGTTGATCTGTGATACAGGGCATAATGTAGGAGGAATAACTTACATTGTAGAACAGCTTAAACAGCAACGGTACCGAAAATTACATATGATAATAGGAATGGTCAGTGATAAGGACGTTCGGGGGGTATTGTCCCTGCTTCCTCACAACGCCGAATATTATTTCACTAAAGCCAGCGTAAAACGGGCATTACCGGAAAAACGACTGGCAGAACTCGCTACTCAAATCGGCCTGCAAGGAGAATGTTACCCGGATGTGCCATCTGCAGTACGGGCTGCACAAGAAAAAAGCCTCCCCGAAGATTTTATTTTCGTAGGAGGCAGTAGCTTTATTGTAGCAGATCTTTTAACGAACCGCAATACACTCAATCTCCACTAAAGCATTTTTAGGCAAAGCTTTTACTGCCACGGCAGAACGGGCAGGAAAGGCTTCGCTAAAATAAGTAGCATATACCTTATTCATCTCTGCAAACAATGACATGTCTGCTAAGAAGACTGTTGTCTTGACTACGTTGCCCATAGACAATCCCGCTTCCTCGAGAATATACTTCATATTAGCCAATGACTGAGTTGCCTGAGCTTCAATGCCGTCCGGCATATTACCACTAACAGCATCAATAGGCAACTGTCCTGAAACAAACACCATATTATTTACTTCAACAGCTTGGCTATAAGGGCCAATGGCACCCGGAGCCTTCGAACTAGAAACGACTTTTTTCATTGCGATACAGAATTAATTATAATAAATCATCATGCCATGCAGTATTCTGCAAAGCCACGCATTTGTTTTAATATATACACATTGGATAATTGCACTCATACTTATTTAACAGTTTAAACCTAGGCCTAGCTACATCGTCGATGCGGGATTTCCCCGGCAAAGGCTCTACTTCCGAAAGAAGAGGGCCTTTGTTTATTCCAGCAAACCAACTAAAGCCCTATTTACAATGCTTTTTAATTAAAGCATCCACGTTAGGATCACCCAACTCCTTGGCTTTGGCAAAACTTGCACATGCTTCACTATCCTGTTTCAATTGTAGCTGAGCTATTCCCATCAAACGATAAGCTTCTCCATATTTAGGATCAATTTCCAACGCTTTCTTTAATACATTAATAGCCTCTTCATTTCGACCGACACGAATATTAATCACAGCCAGTTCCGCACGATATGTTAAATCTTTAGGATTTACGCTAATAGCTTTTGCCATATCGTCCAATGCCAATTGAAACTGCTTTGCCTGAAGAGCAGCTTGTTCACGATAATAATAAAACAAATCGTTTACATTACCGTTTACAGCATTGAAATAGTCATTATAATCAGCTACCGCCTCACGTGCCAGTCCGGCATTCATACGAGCTTGGGCACGCTCTAATAAATAAGGTGCAGCCGACTCGGTATAAGGCTGAATACAATGCGCTACACAACTATCCATCAAAGCCAAAATCTCAGCGGAAGATGCTTTCATTAGCTCTTTAGTTTTTGCAGCACTAAAGAATGTAGCAGGCGAAACCAGATTTGTTTTATTCACTTTCTCATAATCAGCAAGAGCAGCTGCATAATCTTGTTTGGCAAATTGAATATCTCCTTCCAATTGAATGTACATAGGAAGAGCTTGTATTTCTATAGCTTTCTGGATTTCTCCCAAGGCCCTATCATACGTCCAGTCTTTATAGATGGAGCTTGGCTTGCTCAACTGATAACCATAAATCATTTTAGCGCGATTGTAATAAACGTCATCTTTCTTTTTTGTAACCTCAAGCGCTTTATCGATATCAGCTTCCACTTTATCCATTGACACTGATTCATTTGAAACGGCAAGTTGGTTAAACGCCCTGCGGAGATAACCGTCCGCACTATCAGGAAATTTAAGAATAAAACGATCAAGCAATTTAGCATATTCCGCCGGGGACAATTGGGAAGAAGCCATATAAAGAAGAACCAATGCCTGCTCTTCGGTATCAGGTAAAGCTTTTGGAATGCCAATTCCTTTTAGCGCCCAATCATTATATGAAAGGGCATTGATATTTTGAGCCATAGCGAAATCCGCACCTATACCATAACACACCGTGGCAGTATCTTGTCCGGATGACTTCTGAGCAAGAGCAAAGACCTCCCCTTCGGCAGAAGTCAGCGGGCAGCTAACCATCTTATCATCCAAATGCATGTTAAGAGTATAGTAAGCGTATTTTTCCGCTACTTTAGTAATGTCTTTCACTTGCCCTGCTGTATACGAGCGATCTTTTTGTGTGGAATAAGGCAACAGATAAACATCACTGCCAACCGCCGGAGAAGTAGCCGCAACTTTTAACGCCACTACTTTTTTACCAGAGACAGTAACATGGAATTTTACGACATCATACATATCATTCGCGCCCATGATGTCCTCAACAGGCATTTTCTCACCTTCGTAGTTGATAACAACAGCCCGTTGAGCTCCCTTGAATAAACCATAATCGGACAATGCTATTCCATCTTCAGAAACAAAAAAGCCATTCCCCGTATTAAGAATTTTGTCGTTCTTATCGTAAGTTATAATCGAAAAGACGGCACGTTTGGCCTTTTCCACCCACTTAGGTGCTTGAGCCATACTCCACTGAGCCAATAAACAGAGGCTAAGCGTTAACAATACTTTTTTATTCATATATCAATTTATTCTTTGTTTCACTGCCTCATAAATCAAGATTCCCGCTGCAACAGAAACATTAAGCGACTCAATGCTTCCTAACATAGGAATCTTTACCCATTCGTCACAAAGGGACAAATTATCATAAGAAACTCCTTTGTCTTCAGCCCCCATAACAATGCATACCGGACCGCTGTAATCCGCTTTAGTATAATCATAATCGCCCTTCTCTGTAGCCGCCACAATCCGAAACCCGCTATCTTTAAGGAAATGCAATGCTTCTTTCAGACTTTGTTCACGACACACCGGCAACGTATGCAATGCGCCGGCAGATGTCTTTACCGCATCCGCATTCACCGAAACACTCCCACGTGCCGGAATAATAATGGCATCAACTGCAGCACACTCACATGTACGGGAGATCGCTCCAAAGTTACGAACGTCCGTAATGCCATCCAACATAACAAAGAACGGATTCTTACCTTGTTCAAAAAGAAAAGGCACCAGATCTTCTATTTTTTGGTAAGTGACAGAAGAGATAAAAGCTACCACTCCCTGGTGGTTCTTACGCGTTATCCGGTTGATGCGCTCTACCGGGACGCGTTGTATTGGAATTAAAGTTCCCTTTAAAGCAGTAAAAAGTTCTTTCGACAAATCACTTTGGATATCTTTTTTCACCAATATCTTATCAATCTCTCTCCCTGCCTGTACAGCCTCTATCACGGCTCGAACGCCAAAAATCATTTCAGTCTTATCAATCATCTATTCATTCAGTATTTAAATAAAAACAAAAAACAGCTATTCTTTGATACCAAGCAACGATTTCGCATTGTTCAAAGCCGCTTCAGTTAAAGTTGATCCACTTAGCATATGAGCAACCTCCTCCACTCTTTCTTTGTCTGTCAGTCGACAAATATAACTATTCGTTTCTGTCGCAGTATCCTGTTTATAAACTTTATAGTGAACCCTTCCACGCGAAGCTATTTGGGGTAAATGGGTAATGCTAATGACTTGGCGATTATGCTCCCCCATCTCCTCCATAATATCAGCCATGCGGTCTGCTATTTCACCCGAGACCCCTGTATCTATCTCATCAAACAGAATTGTCGGCAATTTTACCGCACCGGCTATCATAGCCTTTAAGGACAACATGACCCTGGCTATTTCACCGCCGGAAGCAACAGAAGAGATATTCTGCAGAACGCCATTTTTGTTTGCAGAGAAGAGAAAGTTTACCGTATCCACCCCATGTATTCCGGGCTCTTTACGTATGCCAATTTCTACTTGAAAACGCACGTGGGGCATCCCCAAAGGTACTAAACGCGTTGCCATTTGTTTTTCCACTTCCCGGGCAGTCTTCGTACGTGACTGAGTTAAAATAGCAGCTTGTTTTTCTACTTTCACACGCAAATCTTCGCTATGCTTCTTCAAACTATTAATCTGCTCATCATAAGATGTAATTGCAGACAGCTTATCGCTATATTCTTGTTGAAGAGACAATAATTCTATTACACTTGACACCCGGTGCTTCTGCTGCAAAGTATAAATCAGATTTAATCTATCATTAACTTCTTCCAGACGAACCGGATTAAATTCAATGTTTTCTTCTTTAGAAGAAATTTCCTGTGAAATATCTTTTAGCTCAATATATGCACTCTCCAAACGGTCTGCTAGCTCGGATGACACGGAATAGACTTTCTTTAACCCGGATATGGCATTCAGGCTCTCTTTCAATGCAGGAAGTATACCATTTTCATCAGCTATTAGAAGCTGTTCCGAACGATACAGTCCGGCTTTTATTTCTTCTGCATGACTCAACATTTCAGCTTCCTGTTCCAGTTCCTCTTGTTCTTCCGATGACAAATGAGCTTCTTCCAGTTGCTCAAATTGGAAACGAACATAATCTTCATCAGCTTTATTTTCTTCCGCACGAATCATCAGTTCCTTTAATTCCTCCTGCACCTGCTTCCACGATTTATACAAACCCTGATATGCAGAAAGCAATTCTTCATTATGAGCCAAAATATCGAGTACATTAAGCTGAAAGCCTTCTTGATTCAATAAAAGGTTTTGATGTTGGGAGTGAACATCTATTAATTGTTCTCCCAACTCTTTCATTTGCACCAGTGAAGCGGGAGTATCATTAATAAAAGCCCGGCTTTTACCGGAAGCTTGCACCTCACGTCTGAGAATACACTCATCTTCATATTCCAACTCATTCTCTTTAAAGAACGGTTGCATTCCATACGCGGAAATATCAAAATGAGCCTCAATAACACACCTGGAAGCCCCCTGGCGAATAGCCTTCACATCAGCGCGCTGTCCTAACAACAATCCAATGGCACCTAGAATTATAGATTTTCCAGCTCCAGTCTCTCCCGTAATAACTGAAAACCCTGCACTGAAATCAATATCCAATTTTTCTATTAGTGCATAATTTTGTATATGAAGTGAACGTAGCATTATTCTTAGTCGTTACAAAAAACAATCATTACTTCTTTCGCAATTCTTTCACCAACCGATCTACAATATCCACAGCAACTTCAGCTTTTGATTTCAAAGGATAATCATTGCGTCCATCTTTATCAATAATGCTGATTTTATTGGTATCACATTGGAAACCGGCACCGTTATCCTGCAATGAATTTAAAACAATAAAATCCAGATTTTTACGTTTCAATTTATCTTCTGCATGTTGTTGACCTTCATCTGTTTCAAGGGCAAAACCCACCGAAACTAGTCCCGGATACATTGTTTTTAGTCCACCCACATAAGCGGCAATATCCTTTGTAGGCTTTAAGTGCAAGGTCAAATCACCTCTTTCCTCTCGCTTAATCTTTGTACTGTTCTCTTGTTCCGGAGAAAAGTCTGCTACTGCAGCCGAAAGAATAACAGCATCCAAATTTCCTAATAACCCACTTACACTGCCATACATCTGTTCCGCTGATTCAACATCAAAACGCTGGATATTGGCATATTTAGTTCTTAATTGAACCGGACCAGTAATCAAAATAACCTTTGCTCCTCTGCTTGCACACTCATCGGCAATGGCAAACCCCATTTTACCGGAGGAATAATTTCCGATAAAACGTACCGGATCAATTTTTTCGTAAGTAGGACCGGCAGTGATCATTATCGTCCTGCCGCATAAATCACCTTCCTCATAAGCAAAAAAATCAGCTAAATATTGAATTATCGCCTCTGGCTCTTCCATACGTCCTTTCCCGACCAAGTGACTGGCAAGTTCGCCGGTAGCAGGTTCTATTATATGATTTCCAAATGACCGGAGAATATTCAGATTCTTTTGTGTAGAAGAATGTGCATACATATCCAAGTCCATAGCAGGTGCTACAAAAACAGGCGCTTTAGCCGACAGATAAGTTGTAATCAACATATTATCAGCTATTCCGTTTGCCATTTTACCAATAGTAGAAGCAGTAGCAGGGGCAATCAACATGGCATCAGCCCACAAGCCAAGATCCACATGGCTATTCCAAGTGCCATCACGCTGAGCAAAAAAATCACTGATAACGGGTTTCCCGGTTAGAGCGGAAAGAGTTACAGGTGTAATAAATTCTTTCCCCGACGGTGTAATAACTACCTGAACTTCTGCACCTTGCTTAATTAAACCACGAATAATATAGCATGCTTTATAAGCAGCAATACTTCCCGTAATTCCTAATATTATTTTTTTCCCGTCAAGTGTACTAGCCATAGTCTTATCGTTTTTCTGTCATTTCACGTAAACGAATCTTTGTAAGCATAGCCTTTGTATTTAAAGTAAAATCACTATTAAGTATCCAGCTATAATAACCAGGATCTTTTTTCAAGACTTCTGCAACCGACATTCCTCTATATTTTCCAAAATTAAATACTTCCACCCCATTATTATCATAGACCATACGCCCCGCAAAATCTACGTTTTTATTAAAGCTGGAATAATCCGAAAGATAAGCAATATCATTTTTCAAGTCAGCATAACGATCAAGCTGAGCCATAAGTACTTCATAGGTGGCACGAGTATCAGCTTCAGCCGTGTGAGCATCTTCCAAATTTCTACCGCAATAAAATTTATAAGCAGCCGAAAGCGTACGCTGCTCCATTTTATGGAAAATAACCTGTACATCCACAAACTTACGACGGCTCAAATCAATATCCACTCCGGCACGAAGGAACTCCTCCGCCAATACCGGAATATCAAAACGATTGGAATTAAAACCGGCTAAATCACATCCTTCTATTGCATTGGCTATACTACGGGCAACTCCTTTAAAAGTAGGACATTCCGCAATATCCGCATCATAAATGCCATGAATGGCCGAAGCCTCTTCAGGAATATGCATTTCCGGATTAATACGCATTGTTTTAGCTTCTTCGTTACCATTAGGAAAGACTTTAAGATAGCACATTTCGACAATACGATCTACATTGATATTTGTACCTGTGGTTTCCAAATCAAAAAACACTATAGGATTTTTGAGATTTAATTTCATTGATTTATATATTAAGTGAAAGGAGACAAGTTAACGCAGATACAAGGTTACTCTAAAAACTAACCTCATTAACAACCCGCTAACTTGTCCCCCTTATTAAATTGGTTTCTTTCAGTCGTTTAACATCATGGGCATTAGTAACATCAATAAATCTTCATTTTCCTCCTGTTCAACCGGAATTATAACTCCCGCGCGTGAAGGATCAGCCAATTCTATAATTATTTCATCGGCAGATATATTATTTAAAATATCAATTAAAAAAGTAGATTTAAACCCTATGCTCATAGGATTACCATCATATTGACAAGTCAATGTTTCCTCCGCGGAAGTGGAGAAGTCAATATCTTGAGCCGAAACGACCACCTGATTAGCCAGTAAGCGCAATTTTATCAAGCTGCTTGCCTGAGATGAAAAGATAGAAACACGCCTCAATGCTCCAATTAACAACATCCTGTCCATGGTGACTTTATAAGGATTGTTCTGCGGAATAACAGAATTATAATTGGGATAACGTCCTTCAATAAGACGGCAGAACATACGGAACTTGTTCAAAGTAAACACGGCATTACGTTCGTCAAACTCAATCAATACCGAATTTTGCTCTTTCAATAACAAATTTTTGATTAATAACGCAGGCTTTTTGGGTAAAATAAAAGCAGCACGTTCACTTCCTTTCGTAGTCAAAGTCTTACAGCGTACCAACTTATGACCATCAGAAGCCACCATCGTTATATCTTCAGTAGTTATATCGAAATAAATACCATTCATCACCGGACGAAGCTCATCATCTGCCGTTGCAAACACAGATCTATTAATACCAGCTAATAGTACTTGTGCATCTATATCTACACGTACCGCATTATCGCCCAAAGCTGCTGATTTAGGAAATTCATCGGCATTCTGTCCCATTAAACCATATTTTCCATTCTGATATAGCACCTTTATTTCCAATGAGTTCACATCCACCTCAAACGTTAAAGGCTGATCTGGTAATTCTTTAAGTGCATCCAAGATGGTTCTGGCGGCAACACAAAAGCGACCATTAGAATCACTTTCATTCACTTCAATAGTAGTCACCATTGTTGTTTCACTATCCGAAGCAGTCACAGACAAGGTTCCATCCTCCAATTCAAATAAAAAATAGTCTAAAATTGGTAACGTGTTTTTTGAATTAATCACACGGCTGATAGCTTGTAAATGATTGGAGAGTACAGTACTCGAAACGATAAATTTCATATATTCTGTGTATTTAAGTTTTATATTAATCCAATTTATCACTGACTGATATAGTATCGGACAAAGTTACAAAAAAAGATTTTCCAACCGCTATGTTTCTTTAGAAAAACATCCCCAATATCGTCGAATATTCCTAAAAAATTGTAACTTCGCACCGTCATTTAAACAAAGAACAATGGAATTTACAGGAAAAATCATTGCTATACTCCCGGCAAGAGGTGGAGTGTCAAAATCAGGCAACGAATGGAAAGCACAAGAATATGTTATAGAAGATCACGGACAGTATCCAAAGCGAATGTGCTTCGACATCTTTGGAACTGATAAAATAGAATCTTTCAACATTCAAATGGGGGAGGAATTAACTGTCTCTTTTGATATTGATGCCCGTCAATGGCAAGACAGATGGTTTAACAGTATACGCGCATGGAAGATTGACCGCGTAAATGCCACGGCTGCGGCACAAGCACCAGGTGCTCCGGTTCCCCCTCCAACACCATCACCAGTTCCTGAATTTCTTGCAGGAGATGCAAAAGATGATCTTCCTTTTTAATATACTTATATTTACACGATATAAACTCTATTCTTTGTTATAAAGTAACACGATATTAGGATAAACAACTCCATTATTACATGTAAATTGTATGCAAAGAATAAAATGGCGGAAAAAAGAAGACTGTCGAAAGAAGAAATTGGGGATCAGTCTTGCATAAGCTTCCGGCTGATAGGACATTTTTTTCATATCTGCCATTATCATAAAATTATATAAAGGGGACAAACTTCCTATACCCTCTTCATAGGATGGCGTCCCCTTTAAAATATTATTTTCTTCCATAGCTTCAACATACTCCATCAAGCTATCTACATCAAGGGCTATCAACAAATCACCATGATAGAAACATGCATATGAAGTAGCCTGCTGGGTGATGCCCGTTAATTGAGTAAGTAGAGCATTACCAATCAACGAGTATAAATGACAGCCTGTCTTCTTAAAAAAAGAGTCGGATTTTACCAAATGTTGTGATGCTGGCAAATGTCCATTACTAGAAGTAGAATTGAGTAAGATCCGTAAATAAATTTCCGCCTGTTTTGCATTTTTCATAGGAATACTCAAAATAGCACAAGGATCTGCTTTCAACGTATCTTTGGATTGAAATAGGCACGAAACAATCTGCTTTCCTCCATAAGACTTTAAAAAACTGATCCACTCCCTATCCTTTGTTTTAACATCATCAGAATAATTAGCCTTTACATAGGCCTGTTTTGCTGTAAACTCCAGCATAGTATCCATATCAGAAACAGCCCAGCAATCATAGAAGAATGTAGAAGCAGGTAATTTTTCGCCAAAGAAGCCTTCTACCGGTTCCTGATTCCGTACTGCCTTTGAAAAAGTCATCGCAGTATCTGCATCATAGCTTATTCCTGAACAATATATGGCATTTTCATTTAATTTCAATTCAAATTCAGTCCAACTCCCCAAATATGACTGTAAGCAAAGGCTGCCTGTTTTTTTCCCCATATTCACCGCATTCATACGAACATAAATCAGAGCTTCAGCATTAGCGACCTTCCCTTTATGTATAATATTACGGAAAGAAGACAGATCTATTAATGATCTTTTAGCATATTGAGCATCAATCACCTGCTCTACCAAACGCTTTTGAAAACTGACGACCAAAAATCGGGAAGTAAGATAGGATGCAAGAAACCGCCCGTCAGACATAGAATATATTTTAATTTCTTTCCCTTTATAATCAAAAATCTTCACAGGAAAAGTATTAGAACAATATTTTTTTATAAAATTCTCTACCAGCTCATAATCACCGGAACCTAAACTGCAGTATAATACTTGATTCAATGGATTATCCGGCTCATGAAAACTAATGATCATTTTACTCATCTGCCGGCTTAGTCCATGAGGTGTCTCGTCCAACAAAGTATGCAGATAGCTTTTTAAAGCAACAAATATATCTGAAACATATAGAAAATGATTATCCTGACTACATTTCAAATGCTTAATTCTTTGTATCAATTCCGCCATATGATCTGTTTCAACAACAGCTATGGCATTCTGCGGGACTAACGAATATAAGTTAAAGTCTTTTTGCCTTTCAACAGCATTCAATCGGAAAAATGAATATACGCCAAATCCCGTGCATAATAATGCTACGGATATTATAACAGCTATTTTTATCAGGGAACGTATCTTCATAGCCTTTCAAACATCAAGTTTTGGCAAAAATAGCAATTATCACTAATAAAACAAAACAAATGTTTAAAAATGCATATAAAAACGCAAATATCTTTTATAATTCAATAGTTAATCCATCAAAGGCTAAGTGAACATGAGGAGGAAGAGTCTTTTCTGTTTCCGCGTGTAAACCAGCCTGATGACTCATATGGACAAAATAAGTTTCACGGGCATCAATGCGCTTAGCTGCAATTAACGCCTCTGAGATATTTTGATGAGTAGCATGGGATTGAGGACGTAAGGCATTCATTATTAAAATATCCAGATTATGCAATTGTTTATAAGACTCATCCGGCATGGTCAACATATCAGTAATATAAGCTATGCGACCGCCAATACGATAGCCTAATATGGGTAACTTACCATGCATTACAAGAAAAGGTAAGATTTCAGTGTGATTAATGTAGAAAGCCTTCCCCGGCTCAACTTCCTGCAAAGAAATCTGAGGAGCGCCCGGATACCGATGTTCAGTAAAACAATAGGGCATTCTCACTCGTAAATGGGCAGCAGTATATGAATTTAGAAATATCGGAATCTCGCCAAAACGACAAAAGGGACGTAAATCATCCAAGCCTCCCACATGATCATAATGCTCATGAGTAATAAGCACTCCGTCAATCTTTTCAAATGAAGAGATTCGTAACATTTGTTCACGAAAATCCGGTCCACAGTCAATCAAAATAGTTGTATCATCAGTATGCACCAATGAAGAAGTGCGTAACCGATTGTCTCGCGGATCAACAGATGTACATACCGGACATTTACACCCAATCTCCGGAACTCCCGTCGACGTTCCGCTACCTAATATTCTTATCTTCATATCGTATATCTTTTCACCTTTACCTTCTAACTTACAAAATTAACTTCCGGATATATATCAATGCCAAATTTGACCCGGACGGAATTTTGTATTGCCTCCGAAAGAGCTACAACATCCGCTCCCGTAGCTCCCCCCTTATTTATCAATACCAATGCTTGCTTATCATATACAGCAACCGGACCAAGTGATTTCCCTTTCCATCCGCACTGCTCTATTAACCACCCTGCGGGAATTTTCACTTGTTCGGAATTTAGTTTATAATGAGGTATATCCTTATATACCTTTTGCAAAGCCCCAAATTGTGCATTGGGCACAATAGGATTTATAAAGAAACTACCTGCATTACCGAGCTCTTCAGGGTCAGGCAATTTTTTTCTACGGATATCAATGATTAATTGCCGGACTGTTTTTAAAGTTATAGAGGGATATTTTTCTATTTCCTGACGAATAGTACCGTAATCAAGACAATAATGTGCTTTCTTACTCAAGCTATAATTGACATAAGTAACAAATGTTTGTTTCATTTCCGGACGTTTGAAAAGACTGCCTCTATAAACATATTCACACTCATTAGTCCTAAAAACACATTCTTTTCCAGAAAGGTTTATTGTTTCTACAGAAGAAATCAAATCTTTCACCTCAACTCCATAAGCACCTATATTTTGCACCGCACTGGCGCCAACTTCACCAGGGATAAGTGAGAGGTTTTCTGCACCATACCATCCATGTTCCACACAATAAGCGACAAAATCATCCCATACTACTCCTGAACCGACACGTACCGAAACTACCTCGTCATCTTCACCAATCACTTCAATTCCCTTAATACAAGAATGCAGTATCGTTCCTTTATAATCAGAGGTGAATAAGAGATTACTTCCCGCTCCAATATGCAAACATGGAGTAGTTATAGTCCCATTTAATATTAAGTCTTTTAATTCCTTTACCGAGTTATATTCCACAAAAATGGCAGCCTTGGCATCCACACCAAATGTATTCCGCGCTTTTAGAGAATAATCTTTATATACTTGTATCTTCATATTTATACAGTTCCCATTCCCCTCCCCGTTTCCGGAAATAGAAAACATTGGAATACCCATTTCCTATTCCATTTACCTTCAAAATTTTATTATTTGACTGATCCTCATTTTTCTGCCCATAATTGATATTGGACAATCTATCTACAGGCAGTACAGGCCGAAAAGCATACCATTGATTCAAACTCATTGTCGTTTCCAAAATAGAAAATTCGTCATCAGGATCAATAGTTATATATTGCAAAGGATCACAGATTCGTTTACTCTGAAAAATGCTATCAGTTACAAAGCGTGTATAAAAATCCACAAAATCTTCGTTTTCACTCTTCTCTATCGGACGAAGTTTAATAGCCTCCAACATCCATGCTCCCTTTATGCGCTTGAAATAATATTTCTTCACCATTCGGGTCTTTAGAAAGAGCCATTCCACTTGCACCGAAGTTAGGGAAGTATCCCCGACCAAATCCATATCATTTTCATTATCAAAAAGTAAAGTATAAAAACTCTGCTTCGAAAATAAATAATCATGCTTCCAATACTTTTCTTCTATTTTAGAAGAAGCATCGCCATTAAAATAAGGCAAAGGGAACTTTGTCCGTTGTAATTGTAATGCGTCATCTGACGCGTAATTATAAATAAAATCATCAAAGGATTCATCAGCCTCTATCGGTTTAGGCTCTTCCTTCGCTTTAGTATGCTGTACAGTATCCACTTTATGAGTAGCAGAATCCACCATACTGGTTATCGTCACAAAAGGATCAATCTTTGTCTTCTTGTTTTCACAAGAAAGCAAAAAAGCAAGTAAACATAGCATCCATCCTATCTGTTTCATCTTTTTTGAGGCCTTACGGTCACTTATTAAATTTTGCTTTTAATTTTTCAAGCATATCTACGGTCATTGTATCCAGATCATATTTTGGACTCCATCCCCATTCTTCCCGGGCGCAGGTATCATCCAAACAATCTGGCCAACTATCTGCGATAGATTGCTTCAAAGAATCTACTTCATATACCATTCTAAAATCCGGCACATATTTCTTTATAGTTGCATAAATAACTTCTGGTGAGAAGCTCATGGCAGTTATATTAAATGAATTACGATGCTTTAAATGGGAAGGATCTACTTCCATCAAAGAGATTGCCGCATTTAGAGCATCAGGCATATACATCATATCCATTAAAGTTCCTTCCCTTAATGGACAAACGAATGTTTCTCCTTTCACTGCCGCGTAATATATATCCACAGCATAGTCCGTCGTACCACCTCCCGGAGGTGTCACATTGGAAATAATACCGGGAAAGCGTACAGAACGAGTATCAACTCCATACTTCATATGATAATAATCACTCAACAGCTCTGTCGTTACTTTCGTCACTCCATACATCGTATGAGGTCTTTGAATAGTATCCTGAGGAGTTTTAACATGTGGAGTTTCGGTACCAAACGATCCGATTGAACTCGGAGTAAAAACCGCACATTTACATTTACGAGCTACTTCCAAAACATTCCATAGTCCATCAATACCCACTTTCCACGCTAATGCAGGTTTACTTTCAGCAACCACTGATAGCAAAGCCGCTAAATTATAGATTGCATCTATGTGGTATTTGTTCACCGTTGATTCTATTGCATCACAATCCGTTACATCAACAATAGCGGAAGGCCCAGACTCTTTTAACTCACCTTTAGGTTCTGCCCCTGTCACATAACCTGCTATAACTTGGCTGTTTCCATAACGCCTGCGCAACTCCATTGTAAGTTCTGAACCGATTTGTCCGGTAGAACCAATTACCAAAATGTTTTTCATTTATCTTTCTTCTAAAATCATTCTCTAAAATATGAGACGCAAAGATAAACACTTTTTTCTCATTTTTCTATGAAGTTTCTATTGTTTATTCGAACAAAAATCGTGTACTTTGTATCATTAAGCAATAGTATAACAATCATTTAAATTACAACACTATGTACGGTAAAATAAAAGAATATTTAAGCAATACACTTGCTGAAATTAAAGAAGCCGGACTCTATAAAGAGGAACGCTTGATTGAAAGTGCACAACAAGCTGCTATAACAGTAAAAGGAAAAGAGGTTCTAAACTTTTGTGCAAATAACTATCTGGGACTATCCAACCATCCACAATTAATTGCCGCGGCAAAGAAAATGATGGATCAACGAGGATATGGCATGTCCTCCGTACGTTTTATCTGTGGAACTCAAGATATTCACAAAGAATTAGAAGCTGCAATTTCTGATTATTTCCAAACAGAAGACACTATATTGTATGCAGCTTGCTTTGATGCTAACGGAGGAGTCTTTGAACCGCTATTTTCCGAAGAAGATGCAATTATCTCGGATGCCCTAAATCATGCTTCTATCATTGACGGAGTACGCTTGTGTAAGGCAAAACGTTATCGTTATGCTAATGCTGATATGAAAGAACTGGAAAAATGCCTTCAGGAAGCACAAGCTCAGCGCTTCCGCATCATTGTTACAGACGGGGTGTTTTCAATGGACGGCAATGTAGCACCAATGGACAAGATATGTGATTTAGCTGAAAAATATGATGCCATGGTTATGGTGGACGAATCTCATTCTGCCGGCGTTGTAGGTCCGACAGGACATGGCGTTAGCGAATTATTCCATACTCATGGTCGTGTGGATATTTATACGGGAACACTGGGAAAAGCTTTTGGAGGTGCTATGGGAGGATTTACTACCGGACGTAAAGAAATCATTGACTTATTACGCCAACGTAGCCGTCCATATCTTTTTTCCAACTCCGTAGCCCCTGCCGTTGTAGGTGCCGGCATTGAAGTATTTAAAATCCTGAAAAAAGACAACTCCCTCCACGACAAACTTGTAGAAAACGTAAACTACTTCCGTGATAAAATGACAGCAGCAGGCTTTGACATCAAACCGACACAAAGTGCCATATGCGCGGTCATGCTGTATGATGCAAAATTATCACAAATTTATGCTGCACGTATGCAGGAAGAAGGTATCTACGTTACAGGTTTCTATTACCCCGTTGTACCTAAAGGGCAAGCACGAATCCGTGTCCAAATTTCAGCCGGACATCAAAAAGAACACTTGGACAAATGCATTGCTGCTTTTATAAAAATAGGTAAAGAACTAAAAGTCCTACAATAACAGAACTCCGGGGACTCGTATCATAAAAAGAAACTGTACCAAAAGCCTAAAATCAGCCTCTTCTTTAAACTACAGAAGAGAAAAGATTCAAAATAGACTTTTAGTACAGTTTCTTTTTATCTTGCAAATAACAATCTATTTGCGTTCGCCCAACTTTGCATCTATAAAGAGTATGCCTGTATTACCGGCTTTCTTCACCATATCAGCAATTCCCTTAGTCATTGCTTCTTCCTCAACTTGTTCACGTACAAATCCCCATAGGAAATTTTGAGATGCTTTATCTTTTTCCGAAGCGGCTACATCCACCAACTTATCAATCATTTCAGAAATACGAACTTCATGTTTATAAACCTGTTCAAAAAGTTCTGCCGGAGAACCAAAATCGTTGGGTACCACATCAACTTTATCTACCTTAGCTTCTCCACCACGCTTAATCACATAATCAGCCAAAGCGCAAGCATGTTCACTTTCCTCAATCCATTGCTTTTTCAACCATTTTGCCATGCCAGGATATCCTTCCTTCTCCATATGAAACGACATAGACAAATACAAATTAGCTGACCATAATTCAGCTGTAATCTGTTCATTAATCGCATTCTGTAGTTTTTCAGTAATCATAATAGTATTTATTTAATAAAGTAATTAATAATTAAACATGCACCTATATATGCATTGTTCAATATATAACCTTTTTTAATTAAATAAATAATCAAGATCTAATAGACTACACTAATTCTTCAGAAACATACCCCTGAGGTAATTCGCGACAATTATAGCTCGAAGCCATTATTTCACCATATGCACCGGCTGAACGGAGTGCTATAAGATCTCCCCGCTTTACACGGTTCAAATCAATCGCCTTACCAAAAACATCAGAAGATTCACAGATGGGGCCTACTACATCATAAGTTTCAACAGCCTCATCCGATGTAATATTCTCGATTTTATGATAGGCCTGATATAATGCCGGACGTATCAAATCGGTCATTCCCGCATCCAGAATAGCGAATTGTTTGTTGGTACCTTGTTTCACATACAAAACCTTCGATATGAGTGATCCACACTGCCCCACCATAGAACGTCCCAACTCAAAATGAAGAGTCTGATATGAGCGCAACTTCAAATGTTCTGCATATGTCACAAAGTAATTTTGAAAATTCGGTACGGCTTGACGATTAGGATGTTGATAATCTATCCCTAAACCTCCTCCTACATTTATATAATCAATACGAATCCGGCGGGCTTCTAATTTATCCTGTAACTCATTAATACGATTACATAAAGCAATATAATCACCCATGTCAAGAATTTGAGAGCCAATATGGAAATGCAGCCCGATAAATTTCACATTTTTCATTTCCAATGCAACATCTACCACCTTATCCATATCCTGCATACTTATGCCGAATTTATTTTCAGCCAGTCCTGTAGTTATATTAGCATGGGTATGAGCCCCAACATTGGGATTAATGCGAAAAGCGACATTTGCAGTTTTTCCTTTAGCAGCAGCTAGCTCATTGATCACTTCCAACTCCGGAATAGACTCTACATTAAAGCAAAAGATATCATAATCAAGAGCCAAATTAATTTCCCAATCTGCCTTACCAACACCGGCAAACACAATCTTTTTAACTGGAAAACCTGCTTTAATAGCTGCTTTAATTTCTCCACCACTCACACAATCCGCTCCAAATCCATTTTCACGAATAATAGATAGGACTTTATGATTAGCATTAGCTTTTACTGCATAATGAACAGCATAACTACTATATTTCTTTAACTCATCACGCACGCAAGTAAGTGTATTACGTAATAAATCCGTATCATAATAATAAAACGGTGTACGCAATTCCCTGAATTTATTTATAGGAAATATTCCTTTCATACAATCTAATTTACAAAAAGTTATTATCACATATATTATGAAAGAAAAAGGCTGTCACACACAGAGATAGCCTTTTCCTCAAATTCTATTTTCTTTTACCTAAAGTAGCAAGGTCTCTTCATTGATATAGAAACGACAAACACATTCCCTTTCCCGGGAATTATTTATATTTCTTTTCTATTTTCCATTAAACAGAATGTCGCTAAGCGCTTGTAATGCCTGCTTTTTATCACATTCCCTTATCAGAAAAGAGATATTGTAATTGCTTCCTCCAAATGAAATCATCCGTACGGGAATATTACGCATAGCATCCAATGCTTTGGCTTCAAAACCAACATTTTCCCATTCCAAATCGCCAACCACACAAATGATACACATATCTTTGTCTATAGTCACCGTACCATATTTCTTTAAGTCATCCAAGATTTCATTCAGATGCTTCACATTGTCAATCGAAACTGATACTCCCACTTCAGAAGTACAAATCATATCAATGGAAGTTTGGTAACTTTCGAATATTTCAAAGACTTTCCGAAGGAAACCATAAGCAAGCAACATGCGGCTGGATTTGATCTTAATAGCCGTAATATTATCTTTTGCAGCCACAGCTTTGATCTTCCCTCTTTCTGTTTCATTGGATATTAATGTACCGGGAGCCGACGGATCCATCGTATTCAACAATCGAACCGGAATATTAGCATACTTAGCAGGCTGAATACAGGTCGGATGGAGAATCTTTGCACCAAAATAAGCCAATTCAGCAGCTTCTTCAAATTGCAAATGACGAACCGGTGATGTTTTATCAACCACGCGTGGATCATTATTGTGCATGCCATCAATATCCGTCCATATTTCTATTTCGGAAGCTTTTACAGCAGCTCCTACCAAAGAAGCAGTATAATCACTCCCCCCACGTTGTAAATTATCTATCTCTCCATAAGCATTACGGCAAATATAACCCTGAGTAATGTAAATGTCAGCATCAGGATATAAATCCAATTGCATTTGGAGTTTTTCTTTGATATATACAGGGTCTGGTTCTGCATTTTTATCGGTACGCATGTATTCCAAAGCAGGCAGCAATACGGATTTCACACCACATTCCTGCAAATAATAATTCATCATGCCGGTGGAGATCAGTTCTCCCTGAGCCAGAATTACTTTTTCTTCAAACAGCGTAAAAAGATCTTTGGTATAAGAACGAATATCATCAAAATGAGCTTTTATAAGCTCAAGTCCTTTCTGTTTATATTCTGAAGTAGCATACAATTCATCCACATGACGTTTATACTTAGCTTCCAGCTTATTGATAATCTCATTAGCACCCTCCGGATTTTTCTTGTACAGATAGTCCGAAATTTCCACTAAAGTATTAGTTGTACCGGACATGGCCGAAAGAACAACAATCTTCTGTTCGCCATTGGTAATCAATTTGGCTACCTCTTTCATCCGTTGTGCCGAACCGACAGAAGTTCCTCCAAACTTTAAAACTTTCATTTTCGTTCCTGTATTAAATAATTATATTTCTTTTTTGTCTATTGTTTCCACCCCTCCAGATACGGAATCAGCAGATACAGGGAAATAATCTTTCGTCACATCCGCCATCAAATGACTTGCACAGCTATATACTTTTCCCGGAAATTCACGAATAAGCTGTAAATTATGTGTAGTCATCACAACCAGCGATCCCGAATGACTAATATCCTGCAATAGCTTGGTAATAGCACGTCCTGTCTCCACATCCAAGTTTCCGGTAGGCTCATCAGCGAGAATAATACCCGGTGAATTCAACACAGCACGAGCTATAACAATACGTTGTTGCTCACCACCCGAAAGCTCATTAGGTAATTTATACCCTTTATTACTCATCCCCACCAAATTCAACACATCTTCAATGCGATCTTTTATTTCAGCTTTATTCTTCCAACCTGTAGCACGCAATACAAATGCAAGGTTGTCATATACATTGCGGTCTATTAGCAATTGGAAATCTTGAAATACAATGCCTAATTTACGGCGCAACTGAGGAATGTTTTTGCGTTTGATATGCACCATGTCATATCCCAATACTTCCGCTTCACCTGCAGTGACATCCAATTCACCATAAAAGGTTTTGAGTAAACTTGTTTTGCCTGAACCAACTTTACCAATCAGATACACAAACTCACCTTTATGCAGTTCCAGGTTTACTTCACTTAGTACACACAAGTCCTGTTGGTGTATTTCTACTCCTTTATATCGTATTAGCGGCTCATCCATTTATTCCTAATGTTTTTTCCAGCTAGCACTATGACGTTCCTGCAATTCACGGGCGAGATCTTCAATGCGATACCCCTTGGATGTAAGCAATACGATAAGGTGATAAAGTAAGTCCGATCCTTCGTAAATCAGCCGCTCATCAGTACCATTCGTTGCTTCTATGACAGTCTCTACAGCTTCCTCTCCAACTTTTTGCGCTATTTTATTTATGCCCGACTCAAACAAACTTGTCGTGTAGGAACCTTCAGGCATTTCTTTATGGCGTTTGTCAATAAAGTCTTGGAGTTCCTTAAGGAACATCACCGGCTGTTCATTCGTATCATTCCAGCAAGTATCCGATCCTGTATGGCAAACCGGACCAACCGGATGTACTTCAATCAGCAACGTATCCTGATCACAGTCTTCTTTTATAGAAACGACATTCAAGAAGTTACCACTCTCCTCACCTTTAGTCCAAAGCCTGTTTTTGGTGCGACTGAAAAAAGTCACTTTGCCAGTCTCCACCGTCTTTTTATAAGCTTCTTCATTCATGAAACCCAACATCAACACTTTTGCTGTGCTGGCGTCCTGTATGATTGCCGGAACAAGTCCGTTCATTTTTTTAAAGTCCAAATCCATTATTTTATAATTTTATCAGTTCCTGTCAATAACTTAAAAGTACTCTCTATAAATACTTTAAAGTAAGTAATACAAGTCCCCTAACAAAGCTATTTCTTTGTCAACCGTTTACTGTTCTTATTGAAATACCTTGGGCACAAAGATACGATTTTAAATCGGGAATTTTAATTTCTCCGAAATGAAAAACGCTGGCAGCCAACGCCGCATCTGCCTTACCCTCAGTAAAAACATCACGAAAATCTTCTATAGTTCCGGCACCACCAGAGGCTATAACAGGTATAGACAGGTTATCTGCCAAACGAGCAAGTGCATCGTTGGCATATCCTTGTTTCACTCCGTCGTGATTCATACTTGTAAAAAGGATCTCACCAGCTCCCCGTTCCTGAGCTTCTTTTGTCCATGAAAACAATTCCCTGTCTGTTTCCACCCGACCGCCATTTAAATAGCACCACCAACCTTTTTCCGTCTGTTTAGCATCCACAGCAAGTACACAAACCTGAGAACCATAGTTCTTCGCTATTTCATTAATTAAATTAGGATTACGAATAGCCGAAGAATTAATAGATATCTTATCAGCCCCTGCACTTAGTAAACGATCCACGTCACTTAATTCATTGATACCTCCGCCAACAGTAAAAGGGATACTTATATTTGCCGCAATCCGCTTCACTAATTCGGTAAAAGTCTTACGACCTTCAAAACTAGCTGTAATATCTAGAAATACCAGCTCGTCAGCCCCCTGCTCACTGTATGCCCGTGCTAGTTCCACAGGATCGCCAGCTTGACGCAGGTTGACAAAATTGGTACCCTTCACCGTTTGTCCGTCTTTAATATCAAGACAAGGAATAATTCTTTTTGCTAACACCGTTCGTTCTATCTTAAATTTTATTTCTACCTATAAAACATAATACCTTAAAACCTGGAAAGAAGTTTCAAAGATCAAAGCATTTTTTCCAGTTCTTTCATGGAAATACGCCCTTCATACAAAGCCTTTCCAAAAATAACAGCCGGAGCTCCAACCTCATCTAATGCCCGAATATCATCTATAGAACTTACACCTCCGCTCGCTATAAGATAAAGATCGGGCTGCTGTACCAATATCTCTTTATAAAGATCAATAGATGGTCCCTGCAACATTCCGTCACAACCAATATCCGTACAGATCACCTTCTTCACTCCCTTTTCAATATATCCTTTAAGAAAAGGGAACAAATCACAAGTGCTTTCCTCTTTCCAGCCATTCACTGCAATCTTTCGTTCTTTAACATCCGCACCGAGAATAATCTTCTCACAACCATATACTTCCAGCCAATGACAAAACAAGTCAGGATCAGTCACTGCAATACTGCCGCCCGTCACCATCTGCGCTCCATTTTCAAAAGCAATTAATAAATCCTCATCACTCTTCACTCCTCCGCCAAAGTCAATAATCAACGAAGTGCGTGAAGCGATCTGTTCCAAAGTACGGTAATTTACTACATGATGAGAAGCTGCTCCGTCCAAATCAACGACATGCAGGCGTCTGATACCATGTGCTTCCAGCTCTTTAGCCACTTCCACCGGATTTTCATTGTATACTTTCTTACTGTCATAATCGCCTTGTGAAAGACGTACACATTTTCCGTCAATGATATCTATAGCCGGGATCAGTTCTATCATTTCAATCTATATATTATTTATTCAACTCTCTAAATCAACAAGTCAAAGCTCTAAAAAGTTACGCAAGATGCGTTCACCCACCTTACCGCTTTTTTCGGGATGAAATTGAGTGGCATAGTAATTGTCTTTATGCAATGCTGCACTGAAAGGCAAAATATAATCTGTTACAGCAGCAGTATACTCATTTTCAGGTACATAAAAACTATGTACAAAATAAACAAATTCTTCCTGTGTAAAGCCTTTGAAGAGTGCACTCTTAGTCTGTTTTATGGTATTCCACCCCATGTGGGGAACTTTGTCTTCATGCTTTTGTGAAAGAAATCGTTTAACTACCGTGTCAAAAATGCCTAAACAGTCCACATCACCCTCTTCAGAGTGACGACACATCAACTGCATGCCCAGGCAGATGCCTAACACTGGCTGACGAAGCTCCTTTATCAACTTATCCATTCCATGGGCACACAAGTAGTTCATTGTTGTTTCCGCTTCACCCACTCCCGGGAAAATCACCTTATCGGCACTTCGCAACAGTTGTTCGTCCGCTGTGATCTCTGCATCCACGCCTAAACGTTTCAGTGCATAATCCACCGATCGGATGTTACCTGCATTATATTTAACTACAGCAACTTTCATGACACATTCATCAGTTAAAAATAACCGTTTTATTCTTATATACTAATACTTTACGCTCAATATGTTTGCGTACGGCACGTGACAAAACTATTTTTTCCAAATCTCGTCCTTTCGTCACCAAATCGTCTACACTATCCTTATGCGTAATGCGCACTACATCTTGTTCGATAATAGGACCCGCATCCAACTCTGTAGTGACATAGTGACTGGTAGCTCCAATAATTTTCACTCCACGTTCAAAAGCCGCATGATAGGGCTTTGCACCGACAAACGCCGGCAAAAAAGAATGGTGGATATTGATAATTCTATTGGGATAGGCATTAATCATATTTTCCGAAATCACCTGCATGTAACGTGCCAGCACAATGAAATTCACTTTATGCTTGGCCAATAGCTCCATTTCCTTTTGTTCCTGTTCCTCCTTAGTTTCCTTCGTTATGGGAAATAAGTAGAACGGAATGCCAAATCGCTCAGCTACATGTTGCAAATCGGGATGATTACTAATAATCAAAGGAATCTCCACATTCCACTCACCTGCTGTATAACGCGCCAATAAGTCGAACAAACAATGAGACATTTTCGAAACAAAGATAGCCATTCGGGGCTTTACATCCGAGAAATAAAGGCGGAAAGTCATATCATATTTCTGCGCATACAATGTAGCAAAATAATCTTCAATTTTTTCCTGTGGAACCAAAAAATCCTTCAATTCCCATTCAATACGCATAAAAAAGATATTCTCCACATGATCAACATACTGATCCAAATAGATAATATTTCCTTTATTTACCGTTATAAAATCCGTCACTTCTGCTAAAATTCCCGGTCTATCGGGACAGTGAAGTAACAGTTTGGCAGTTTTCATCATCCTATATTATCGCTTTTTACCGTTTATCAATTACAACTTACTCTTTTTAAGTTTGCAAAAATAACGATTTAAAGCAAAACAGCGAAGTTTTCAAGCAATAAGTTTAAGTGCAAAAAAAGTACGCAGAAGCATTGCAGATATCAAAGAAATATCTACCTTTGCATCCGCAATCGGGAGAGATGCAATTAAGAGAAATAAAATGGTGCGTTAGTTCAGTTGGTTAGAATACATGCCTGTCACGCATGGGGTCACGGGTTCGAGTCCCGTACGCACCGCTTAAAGAACAAGTAAATTATAGAAAAGAGGTTGTCCCAAAATTGGAACGACCTCTTCTTTTTTTATATGTTTTTATCCACCTATTTATAGCAGATCTGTAACTGATTAAAACTTTTTGATAAGAAATGAATGGTTAAGCTATGCGCATAATCAAACTTCACACCTCCTCTAAACACTAGCTAAACAACTCTCACACAAATATTACCTCAATGTTATGTACCACCATCCATCTTAACCTTTACCTAATAGAAGATACATTCCACCTTTTCTGGTCACTTTCACTTTGGATCAACCAACTGCACCCCACTCCCCTCTACTGCTTGATGAATCAAGTATAGAATGAGCCAAATATGAGTAAAAAAAACAGCCACCCACTCCCTGCTCAGGAAGCTTCTGAAAGGGGGTAGGCAAAGGTAGGGACTGAGGTAGGCACAGTTCCTATCTTTGCCAGCCTCAGTCCCTACCTTTGCCTGGCTCTGTTTAAGGACGTCCTTTTTTATATCAAAAAGAATTGCAAATAGAAAGGCAAACATCCCTGATTTTCAAAGATTCGAGTTTGCCTTATGTAAACAGTCAATGTTACTTTTATTTATATCGAACTCACGTTAAATTAACAATTCTGCAATTTGTATCTAACATTCTGCAATTTATATCCGTAAAGAAAAAAAAATGTACTGACCTTTGTAACATTAAGCTTTATCACTAAAAAATATAACAACAATGAACAAAACAATTTTAATAACAGGAGCCTCATCAGGTTTCGGTAAAGGCACTTCTATCGGATTGGCCAAAAAAGGACACAGGGTCATTGCAGCTGTTCACGTAGAGCCACTCAAAACAATCTTATTGGAAGAAGCTCAAAAGGAGAAGGTAGAATTAGAAGTCATTATATTGGATGTAACCAAAGAATCGGACAGACAATTCGCAGCTAGCCATTATGATGTCGACATCCTGATGAGTAATGCCGGAGTGATGGAAACCGGACCGGTAGCAGAAATCCCCATTGAAAATGTTCGCAGGAATTATGAAGTAAATGTATTTGCACCACTACAGCTAGCACAAAGTTTTCTTCCCAAAATGGTAAAGAAAGGAAATGGAAAAATTATATTTACTTCGTCAATGGGCGGACTAATAACCGTACCCTTCGCTGCCATCTATACTTCTACCAAACATGCTTTAGAAGGAATTGCCGAAGGACTAAAAGAAGAACTTACCGGAACAGGAGTAGAAATTTGTACAGTAAACCCTGGTGTGTTTGGAACAGGTTTTAACGATCGTGGTGCCGAAACCATGTTGAAATGGTGGAATCCGGAACAATCATTATCCAAACCTGAAATTATTCATGCATTCACCGACACGTCTAGCTTGGAGCAACAATTAAATCCCAAACTAATGATAGATGCAATGATACGTATAGCAGAAGAAGAGAATTCGTTATTCAGGAATGTGATTCCAGAAAGTATTATTCCATGGATCAGAAAAACACAAGAGCATGCATGGAAAGCCAAAAGGAATGAAATGTTAACGATAAACCCTAATTCTCTATAAAAAATGACACACAAGAATATTCATATATCAACTGATATTATCATCAACGCACCGCGAAAAAGAATATGGAAAGTATTATCAAAATTAGAGGGATGGCCCGAATGGACTACCCAAATAACTGCTGTAAAAGGAGATTTCAAGAAAGACGGACAACTCACCTTAATGTCAGGTAGCCACAAAGGTGACAATTTTATTTTTGAACGAACCTTGTTTTTGTTCGATGAATGGAACTATTTTGGCTGGACTGGAAATGCATTTGAAGGATTAAAGGATTTTCATATCTTTGAATTACAAACATTAAAAAGCAACAAAACAAGATTTATTCAATCGGATGGGTTGCACGGCGCTAAGATACCTGGTATACAAAGCATGGAAGAACAAATGCTGAAAAATTACAAAATTTTCAATAATGAATTGAAACAACATATTGAAAGAATGCTCTAAATTCAAAAAAATAAGCTCTTTCAAAAAAGGAACGACTTTGATTTTGAATATTATTTTTTTGAATTGAGAATCCGCTTAATAAAAAATAAACCATTATATTTGTAAAATGAGTAAGAAAATTATCCATGTGAAAACGATTTCAGACGTTCACAACATGTTTGGGCTATCAAAGCCCAAACATCCTTTAATATCAATTATACAGCATGCCGACTTACAATTAACTACAGATTTTGAAGAATGCTGGTTTAGTTCAGATATGTATATGATTTCACTGAAAGGAAAGCAACAGGCAAAATTGAAATATGGGCAAAACAATTACGACTTTCAGGAAGGAACAATGGTTTTTATTGCCCCCAATCAGGCGTTTGCTGCACAAGATACGGATTTTTCTGACTCCGAAGACGAATGGAGCATTCTGGTACATAAGGACTTTATTGCACAATCCACCTTAGGGAAGCAAATGGATAATTTTCATTTCTTTAAGTACGAGTCAAATGAAGCCCTGCATTTGTCCGAAGATGAAAAAGCCTCACTAACTGAAATTGCACACAAGATTAAACGGGAATATAACCAAAATATCGACAAACATACCAACGAAATCATTTGTGTCAATATAGAATCGCTATTGAAATATTGCCAACGCTATTATGATCGGCAGTTTATTACGAGACAAAGTCAGAACAAAGAAACTTTGGTGCGATTCGAAGGTTATCTAAGAAACTATTTCAAAAAAGATTTGTCGACAAAAGGAATTCCAACAGTAAGCCAATGCGGTGAAGCGTTGAAAATGTCAGATCATTATCTAAGCGATTTATTAAGGGCTGAAACAGGTAAAAGTGCAAAGGAACATATTGACTTATTCCTTGTTGATAAAGCAAAACACTTATTATTGCAATCGAACCAAAGTATCAGCGAAGTTGCGTACGAACTGGGATTTAATTATCCAAATCATTTCAGCAAATTGTTTAAATCAAAAACAGGATTGAGCCCAAGCGAGTTCAGAAATCACAATTAAAACATATAATTCTATATATAAGACCTATTTTAATGAATCAGTAGCTATCATAAAAGGTCTTTATATAAATTTCAGGTACTTAAATAATGAAATAAATATAAGTCCGAACAGTCCTCTGCCACTAAAAGTAACACTATTTTTACACAAATAAAGCATTAGTATTAAATATATTCTTTCCTCACTGAAAAACACACACTAATAATTGCAATGCTCATCATTTTTTTTTAAGTTTGTTTCCCAAACATTAAAAAGTTGATGATCATGAAACATCTTTTATTAGTAGTTGCTAGCTGTGTCTTTATAGCATGTAATTCTGGAAATAACAGCGTAATCCTCAACGAACCGGAAACAGATGGCGAAGGAGAGGTAAACAATGGATTCACTCAAGAGCTACAGCTTTCAGTCGAGAGTTTTGTTGTAACAAATGATATTGATTATGATTTTGAAATTTTAAAAGGGAATGAGCCTTATTCTGTCAATGTTGCTAACAAAGAAGATGCAAAAACGACTATTACAGGTAATAAGGTTACAGTGAATTTACTCAATAGTACGGCTAACATCACTGTAAAAGACAGCAAGCAACAAAGTAAATCTATCCAGATTTATTCTTCAGCACCTTCGCTTAGCCACCATGGTTATACACTCGTTTCCGATCCTGATAGTACCCATTTCATAAACAATCTAGATTTCGGATCTGGTGGATACACCATTAAAAAGATTAAAGGCTCTTCAGCCACAGCTGAAATAGAAGGCACCAATAATTTAAAAATAACAAGCATCAAACCCGGAAACTCTTATTTTCAAATCATTGACAAGAGAGGTAGTATCGCTCCTCTTGAAGTAGTAGTATTATTGAATTATATACTAACAAACAAAAGTGCAGAAATTATTGCAATCCCCGATGAAGTTATTTCCATTCCATTACAGTATGGCGAAGGCGACTGGCAACTAACAGAAGATACCTCATCCTCGAATCTTATTGAGGAAGTAACCTTAATGCCAAAAGGTTCCATGAACAAGTATGATGTTTTGCAAATCAATACGACAAAAACCTCTGCTGTTGGAATGGCTGACATTCTGCTCAAAGATAAAGTCGACAACTATGCTCGAATTACCATAAAAATACAACCATAATTCACTCTCTTCCGGAGAATTTCTTCAGAGTATAATAATTCAGGCGTTCTCCGGTATCGCATAAAGCAGATATGCTCCATAACAATATGCAGGAATAAACCACCACTGCTTCACCATCCCGCAAAGGGTGATCTATTTCCACACCCCAATAAGAATCTTTTCCGAATACCATTCCTACAGCCCGTATTACTTTCCGACTTATAAAAACAGGAATTCCTCCTTTATCATATCCATCCACAATTATCACATAAGCATGATCTGATTCCAACCGACATGCTTCTTCTTTCCAATAGACCATTTTAGCTAAATTAAATTCTTTCTACTGTCTCATACGGATTATCCACCTCCTCAAACAACTTACCGCCATTGTTAAGTGCCCACATTCTGATAAGCATGGCCAGAGGGCTCTGAGTTTGAAACTTCAATGCGCCATATACAGTCACAATAGAAACATTCTTAATTGCAGCTATTTCTTGGACCTTCTCCTTGTCCAATTTGATAAACCGTTCTTTTTTTCTCATATATTTTTTTTATAGATTAGTTATTTCTACCTTTGAAGCCATCTTTATTGGTTAAGGCAATGCAAATTTATACGTATTTGCGTAAAACATAAAACATTTGCGTATTTATTTTACACATACGCGAATTTTTAACATTAAACATGGTCAGCGATAGAATCGAAATACTTATAAACAAGCTTTCTGACGGCAAAAAAAGCCAATTTGCAAAGCGTATTGGTGTGGCTCCGTCGGTCATAGGAAACATTACCGGAGAAAGAAAAGGGAATCCAAGCTTTGAAGTAGCTCAAAAGATTCTCAACGCATTTGCGTCGATTAATCCAGACTGGCTATTGTTTGGCAAGGAGCCAATGTTCAGGCAAGCAGAAGCAAACAGCATGTCGCTCCACGAGGACCAAATATCTTATTATGCAACAGCGCAAAACAGAGAGGCTGACATTTACTATAAAATGTATAAAGAGAAGGATGCTGAAAATAAAGAATTAATAAAGGAAATAGGGCGGTTGGAAGAAAGGTTGAAAAAATATGAGCATACCGACCCCATATCCCCTCAAAAGACTTAAAAAAGAGTTCTAAATAATTAAACAGAAAAATCTTATTTTTATCTTTAGCAATACCCGCCTATTTAGAGGCCGTTTCCATGCATATTCGCCTTTAGGTTACTTTCAGTTTGAGTAATTCAACTTACACGGAATATTTCCCATAATTTTGTTATTCTCTCAATGAGTGCTTCTAAAAGATAGCCAACTAACAGGGTAGAGAAATAAGCTCTTGCCATATACTCCATTTAGTAAGGGAAAAAATCAATAAGCCAAGAGCATCGTAATTTATTGCAAGAGCAAAAAGAACTTGTATTGATGGTGAACAGAACCGCTATTTGAGTTAAACAGAAGTTCTATTTCGTCTCAACAGAACTTCTATTTTGCTTGAATTAATCGTGTTTTTTGCCCGGCTTACGTAGCACAGAAGTAAGGCACAACACAAAATCAGGATAAAGCAAATAGTGTAGACAAAACTTCAAATGATGCTCAGTTCTATACTCCTCCGCATGAAAGGAGCCTTGACCCGAAACAGGAAAAGGAAAGATACGCAAATGCTGCCTGAAATCGACATCAGAAGCATTCAGACACTTAAACATAACTTCTTTTGCCGACCAATGAAGTAGCAGGGACCAAGTTTCTGTCCCCTGATATGGAAAGGACTTCTCATCATCACGCATATATCTGTGCGCCACTTTACAAACTCGTTCGCTATAATGCTCGATATCAATGCCAACTTCCATTTCCACATTTCCCAGTATAACGGACACATATCCTCGGGTATGAGAAATACTAATGGAAAAAGAATGATCTGTCAAATAAGGTTTTCCACTGGAATGATAAGCAATCTCTTTCTCTTCATCCAACAAAATATACAGTAAGACGCGCACCGAAAGCCATTCCAGTTGCCGGTTTTCAGAAGAAAAATGCAGTATATGCTGTTGATAACTCTCCCGGTGAGGACAAGGCAACAAAGCCAGCAGCCCTTCCACCTCTTCTTCTATTTTCCATATTCCCCACTGAAGATCGGATTCCTTATGGTGCGCAAACAGAGCCATAACAAATCAATCGGCTTTAACTCCATCGTCCGAAGGAGCAATAGTAAACTTTACTTTAAGAATACGCCTGTCATTCATTGCCAATACCTCAAAAATATAACGACCATACGCCACCTTTTCATGCAATGCGGGAAATTCTCCTTTCAATTCCAATAGCAGACCGGCAACAGTATCAGCATCGCCCGCGACCTTTTCAAACTCCTCCTCTCCAACTTTCGTTATCTTATAAAAGTCAGTCAACAGCGTTTTTGCCTCAAACACCCATGTATGATCGTTCAGCACTACATAATTGCGCTCATCATCGTCATATTCATCATGAATTTCACCAACAATCTCTTCAATAATATCCTCCATTGTCACAATGCCCGACGTACCTCCAAATTCATCTACCACAATAGCAATATGTATCTTATTTGCCTGAAAATCACGCAATAGATCATCAATCATCTTAGTTTCCGGGACGAAATAAGGAGGACGGATTAATGACTGCCAACGAAAGCTATCTCCTTTGCTCAAATGAGGAAGTAAATCCTTAATATAAAGTATCCCCTTGATATTGTCCCGCGTATTGGCATAAACCGGAATACGCGAATAAGCATTGTCTACAATGCACTGCAACACGTCTTTAAAGGAAGTACGGATATCCAGATCAACTACATCCAAACGGGAAGTCATAACTTCTTTAGCAGTTTCACCACCAAAACGAATAATCCCCTCCAATATATTATTTTCTTCGGAAATCTCCGTTTTATCAGTCAATTCAAGCGCATGAGAAAGTTCGTCAACCGATATATTATGACTCTTTTGAGCAAAATATTTATTTATAAACGAAGTGGAACGAACCAAAAGTGAAGAAAAGGGATAAAAAAGAGTACGACAAAAGCAAATACCCGGTGCTGCAAAACGACAAAACGACAATGTCTTCTGTGCCGAATAAATCTTAGGCATAATTTCGCCAAAGAGAAGTAAGATAAATGTAAGGATAACAGTCAGAATGACAAATTGAGCAACAGGAGAATGAAACTCAAAAACATTCATAAAGAAAAAGTTGCATAGCATGATAATTGTTACGTTTACAAAGTTATTCGTAATCAATATTGTTGCAAGTAACCTTTCACTATCGTCGAGTAAACTCTTTATTTTTACATCCGAAGAATGCTCCCCCTCGTGGATAGCATTCATATCCGCAGGCGAAAGAGAAAAGAAAGCTATTTCGGAAGCCGATGCGAAACCAGAAATAAGTAATAAAACACCTGCTAAAACAATAGCTATAAATGCTGAAATAGAAGGAGAATGTACGGATATACCGTTAAAAATACCAGTCAACTGACATAAAAAAACGTCTGAGTCCAAAGATTTTAATTTTAGTTAAACATTTAGAAAGGTAAATCATCCGCCGGATTATCCTCTTGCACAGAGCTTGCCTGCGATTGAGAAGGTTGTTGTACTGAAGGCTGAGCTGTCCCTGCTTGCGGCATAGACGAAGAAGCAATACCGACTGTTGAAGCACCCTTCGGAGTTAACATCTCCATGTTGTCCACAAAAATTTCCGTAACATAGCGTTTTGCACCCGCTTGATCATCATACGAACGAGTACGGATTTTACCTTCTATGTAAAGTTTGTCCCCTTTGTGAACATACTTTTCAACAGTTTCGGCCAAACCATATCTAAAGACAAGATTATGCCACTCCGTGCGTTCGGGAACCTGCGTTCCATTAGATAAAGTATATGCACGGTCGGTAGTAGCCAAAGGCAAGGAAGCCACAGCGGCCCCGGATTCAAAATATCTCACTTCAGGATCTCTACCTACATTTCCAATCAATATTGCTTTATTTACAGACATAATCGTTTCCTTTCTTTTTATTTTTGCCAAAATTAATGAGAATTATTTCACCATGCAAGAGAATAGAATAACTTTTATAGATATTTCTCCATAAAACCATGAATCAAACGTGAGACGGCGTATTGTTCCAAATCGCTTGACTTCACTCGTAAAAAGGAAGAAAAAGAAGATGAACTTTCCGGCAAGATCACCTCATAAAAATTAGCATAAATAGTCCTATGCGACAGCACATGTTTCACTCCCATTGCTATGGGAGAAAAGACCGGTTCTTCCCCTTCGGCAAACAAAGCACGTACTTCAGGCAAAGCAGCGAATTCATCCTCCGTCACAGGCACGTCTGTCTCCACCAAAGGAAACTCATAAAGATTCTTCCAAATATCGTTCAACGTTCTCTTATGCAAGAAGGTGTATTCCCCCATACACACATACATATAATTAAAGTAACGATTTACAACTTTGGTTTTATGTGTCTTCACCGGAAGCCGGTCAACCATCCCCTTCCTTAAAGCAAAACATATATCAGCAATAGGACAGAAAAGACAGTTCGGTGTTTTCGGAGTACATTGCATCGCACCAAAATCCATAATAGCCTGATTATAAATATCAGGCCGGGATGTATCCAACATCTCCTGCGCCAAAGCAGCAAACGTCTTCTTCCCCTCTGTCGTATCTATCGGAATATCTACCCCAAAATACCGGGAAAGTACCCTGTATACATTTCCATCAACCACTGCATAAGGCATGCCGTACGCAATAGAACAAATGGCAGCAGCCGTATAATCACCCACACCCTTCAAGGCTCTTACTCCTTCGTAAGTATTCGGAAAACAACCCTTCATACTCTTAGCCGCCTCATGCAGATTACGGGCACGCGAATAGTAGCCCAATCCCTGCCAGTGCTTCAAGACCTCGTCTTCCGATGCAGATGCCAAAGCCGTTACATCAGGAAAGCGACGGATAAACCGAAGAAAATAATCATACCCCTGCTCCACCCGGGTTTGCTGCAAGATAACTTCTGAAATCCAAATAATATAAGGGTCCCTTGTATCACGCCAAGGCAAATCACGCCTGTTCAAGGCATACCATTTAATTAAACTATTACTAAACACACTCATTCAAGAGTCTATATTAATTTAAGAAAAGAACTTTTTATTTCCATGGAACAAAAATAAGACTTTTCAGTCTAACAAAACTTAACCAATTGACTTTTTTAGAAAATAGTCTGGGATATATTTCTCAAAGAGCACAAAAAGCTATATATTTGCAGTCCAAAAAATTAGGGAATTGTAGTAATAATCTTTTTTTTAATAAAAAAATGACTAAAGCTGATATTGTAAACGAAATTACAAAGAACACCGGAATTGATAAAGTCACAGTACTTGCGACGATCGAAGCGTTTATGGACACAGTGAAAGCATCGTTGTCTGAAGATGAGAATGTATATCTCCGTGGATTTGGTAGCTTTGTAGTAAAAAAGAGAGCGCAGAAAACTGCCCGTAACATCTCTAAAAATACTACTATTATTATTCCGGAACACAACATTCCGGCTTTTAAGCCTGCCAAAACATTCACTATTTCAGTGAAAAAATAATAAAACAAGAGTATTAACCTTTTAAATGTTGGAGTTATGCCAAGCGGAAAGAAGAAAAAAAGACATAAAATGTCAACGCATAAGCGCAAAAAAAGACTAAGAAAAAATAGACATAAAAGTAAAAAATAATTTTTAGTCTAAAAAATGGCAGAAATAAAGAACAAACTTGTGTAATTTTTGTATCGCGGGTTTGTTCTTTGTTTAAGTACCCAAATTGAAATATAATTGTAAGAATTAAAGCAAATAGATTGTGACAAGCGAGCTCGTTGTAGACGTACAGCCGAAGGAAGTATCCATCGCATTACTTGAAGACAAGAGTCTGGTGGAACTCCAAAGTGAAGGGAGAAGTCTCTCTTTTTCTGTAGGCAATATGTATTTAGGACGGGTCAAAAAATTGATGCCGGGCCTGAATGCCTGTTTCGTGGACGTGGGTTACGAGAAAGATGCTTTTCTTCATTATTTGGACTTAGGTCCTCAATTTAACTCTTTAGAAAAGTATGTAAAACAAACTTTAAGCGACAAAAAGAAACTCTCACCTATTACTAAGGCAACCATACTTCCCGATCTTGAAAAGGACGGAACTGTATCTAACACACTCAAGGTAGGACAAGAAGTAGTGGTGCAAATTGTTAAAGAGCCTATATCAACCAAAGGACCACGTCTTACTTCCGAGATCTCTTTTGCCGGAAGATACTTGGTTCTGATTCCATTCAACGATAAGGTTTCTGTATCACAAAAAATTAAATCAAGTGAAGAGCGCGCACGCTTAAAGCAACTATTAATGAGCATTAAGCCAAAAAATATTGGCGTTATTGTTCGTACCGTTGCTGAAGGAAAACGCGTAGCAGAGCTTGACGGAGAGCTTAAAGTCTTGTTGAAACATTGGGAAGAAACAATCACGAAAGTACAAAAAGCAACAAAGTTTCCAACGCTAATTTACGAAGAAACAAGTCGTGCTGTAGCCCTACTAAGAGATGTATTTAATCCCTCATTCGAGAATATATACGTTAATAACGAACCCGTATTCCACGAAATAAAGGATTATGTAACTCTCATTGCTCCTGACCGGGCAGGGATTGTGAAACTGTACAAAGGACAACTTCCCATTTATGACAATTTCGGCATTACCAAACAAGTTAAGTCATCATTTGGTAAAACTGTTTCATACAAAAGTGGAGCCTACCTCATTATAGAGCACACGGAAGCACTCCACGTAGTAGATGTAAATAGTGGAAACCGTATGAAGAATGCCAACGGGCAGGAAGCAAATGCAATTGAAGTCAACCTAGGTGCAGCAGATGAGCTGGCACGCCAACTACGATTAAGAGACATGGGTGGAATCATCGTAGTAGACTTTATTGATATGAACGAAGCCGAAAATCGTCAAAAACTTTACGAACGCATGTGTACCAACATGCAAAAAGACAGGGCAAGACACAACATTCTGCCGCTCAGCAAATTCGGATTGATGCAAATCACCCGACAACGCGTTCGGCCGGCAATGGATGTCAACACAATGGAAACTTGTCCTACCTGTTTTGGCAAAGGTACCATCAAATCGTCTATTCTTTTCACAGACACATTAGAGAGTAAAATTGATTACTTGGTCAACAAACTGAAGATTAAGAAATTCTCGTTACACATCCACCCGTACATTGCTGCATATATCAATCAAGGAATTTACTCCTTGAAACGTAAATGGCAAATGAAGTACGGACTTGGTATTAAGATTATTCCAAACCAGAAATTAGCTTTCTTGGAATACGTATTCTATGATTCCAATAAAGAAGAAATTGATATGAAGGAAGAAATCGAAATCAAATAAAAAAAGAGGCTGCCTGAAAATAAGACAGCCTCTTTTTTATCTCAAAGGACCACTTTCACTATAAGATATCCAAAGACTGCAAAAATAATTATTCAAATGTGGTCTCAAACTTCATAGATAAACCTCTATTCACCACAAGCCAGATCATAAATTTCCTTAGTACTTTCTCTGGTTAACTTCACATAATTGCCAACCAATTCGCCCTTATTACGATGGAGGCTATCTACTAAACGATCAATATCCGGCTTCTCAATGCCCAGCTCTCTAAACATAACAGGTAAACCCAAAGAACTAAGAAAAGCCTTTAAACGACTAACTCCTTCCAAAGCAATAGCTTCTTTATTTCCCGTTTCAGGTACATCCCAAACACGAATGGCATATTGAGCAATCTTATCTACATTGTGTTCTACCATCCAAGTCATCCAAGCCGGAAAAATAACAGCCAATCCGGCACCATGTGTAACACCATATATAGCACTCACCTCATGTTCCAAAAAATGAGAAGCCCAGTCTTCTTCACAGCCCACCCCGCAGGTACCATTATGAGCTATCATGCCAGACCACATTAAATTAGCCCTCGCCCCATAGTTCCGAGGTTCTTTCATCACTTTAGGAGCCTCGCTAATAATAGCCTTTAATGTTCCCTCACAAAGACGATCAGCTATTTCCACTTCCTTTGTATTCGTAAAATAACGTTCCATGATATGAGCCATCATATCTGCTATGCCGCAAGCCGTTTGAAAAGCGGGAAGTGTATAAGTCAGTTCTGGGTTCATTATAGAAAAGACAGGACGTAAGATACCGGATGTACGTAAACTTAACTTTTGCAAACCATCTAGTTTAGTAATCACCGTATTGCCAGATCCTTCACTACCAGCAGCAGGTATGGTAAGCACCACAGCAACCTTCAAAGCTTTGGTCACCTGAACTTTCCCAATATAGAAATCCCAAAAATCGCCATCGTAAGGGACTCCGGCTGCAATAGCCTTAGCTGTATCAATAACAGACCCTCCACCAACGGCCAACATCATATCAGCCTGTTCTCTCCGGCATAAATCAATGCCTTCATATACCTTAGTGTCCACAGGATTGGGCTGTACCCCTCCAAGCTCACAAAATAATATTCCCGCCTCAAGCAAAGAGTGCTTTACCTTATCCAACAAACCACTCCGCTGCACAGAGCCACCACCATACACTATCATCACCTTCCGGGCACTATACTTTTTAGCTAATGCACCTACCTGCATTTCCGTAGCTTTACCAAAAATAAATTCAGTAGGGCTGTGAAAGATAAAATTATTCATACTCACTCTATTTTAGTTCAACTTAAACTTCAACAATAAATAAACTGTTTCTTAAATAAGGGGATAAGAATCGGCAAGGATTACAGCCTCGCTTCTATTCGAAATGAACGTTATATACGATAAGATGTATCGAAAGTCTCGTCTCTTTATTCACTTTTCCAACAAATAATTGTAGCAAAGGTATAATTAAAGAATAAAGATTTGCATAACGACCTCCCTTTACTTAATATAGCTGCTATATCGGGCAAAGAATTTGTTAAATACACTCCATTTCATCAGCACCTTTTCGAACACAAAGATACCTACCAAAGCGCATCCTATTCCCAGCAAAACATCAATTACATAATGATGACCAGCATATATTGCTGTCCACCAGATTCCAACCATGATAACTGCAAACAAGCCAATTAGAAACTTCTTTGAGCGATCCATAATGGCATAAGCCAACGCAATCACCATATAAGCTGCATGTAAGGAAGGAATGGCTGCAAAAACATTCGCGTTTCTCCCGTAAATAGAATGAAAGATATTACACCCCAATAATTCATCAAAACGGCCCAATCCGCCAACATTACCCGGAGTATTTAGCACAGGATCAAAGCCGTAATGCATGACATACCAAGGTGGTGCAGCCGGATGAATATAATAGCCTGCAAAACCGATCAGGTTCACAAATAAAAAGACCATTGAAAAATGAAGATACATTTCACGATGTTGCTTGATATAAAGCCACAGACCGAATAAAATAGGAACTGGTACCCAACAGAGATAAAACAATCCCGCAAAAAAATCAGCAAAGGAGCAATGATGCAGAGCAAAAAACTCATTGGGAGTCAGGACTGTACTACCCAAAGATATTCCAAATAAAGATTTCTCTGCCATATACAGGCCTTTTATATCAATAGGATTTACTTCATAATTAGGACAAATGCGCATCCAATCATACGAGATACCAAAAATAATAAAAGGCAAAAGCGCTACAGCTAACTTACGTGATGCTTTCCCTGCAAAAAACAAAATCAAAAAAGCACCGGCCATAAAGAAATGCTCCGGACGCAGTCCAATAAAAAACGCGGTCAATAAGATAAAAAGAGCGATAATAATGACAACCGATACAGACTCTCTCGCTGTAGGTAGATTTTTATTTATCATTTGTATTCAACAGTTTATAGCAATGAGCCAGACGAGCAAAAGCCGTAACATTTGCCAATACGGCAATAACAGCTAATGGAACAATCAAAATTAACATAGGATCAAAAAGTTCACAATCAGAAAAGATACCACAGAATAATGCCCCTAAACTAGTAAGCACAACCCGCTCAGGCCGTTGCATAAGCCCTACCTTGCATTCCAACCCTAATCCTTCTGCACGAGCACGCACATAACTTACCATTAACGAACCGATAAGTGCAACAAAAGCTAGTATTGACCCCCACAAATAGCCTTGTAGAATTAAATAATAAAACATTCCAAAGAGAGTAATCAACTCACTATATCGATCAAGAACAGAATCATATAAAGCTCCAAAAGTAGACTCCATCTTGCCTAACCGTGCTAAACGACCGTCCATCATATCAAATAGTCCGGCAAAAAGAATAATTGCTCCGCTCCAGCCTACATAAGCGAGATTATAAGGAACATATATGCCTGCATAGATTAAGACACAAGCGGCAACAATATTGAGAATCAATCCGGTAGTAGTAATAAAGTTGGGAGTGATTCCTATTTTAATCATTCCATGCACCACAGGATTGATAATTTTATATATCTCCTGTTGCAGCCAATCTCTATAATTCATTTTCATCTTATCTGTTTTCTAAATAATGTTTCAAAAATCTCTTGATATTGTGGTTACGATAAACAAAGAACCGCTGCAGAAAATAGTTCCAAAAGAAAGCAACCAGCAACGCAACTACAATCTTAGAAAGAATAAACACGTCGCTAACATAATATCCTAAGAGTCCGTTTACCCACTTCATCTTTTTCAACCACTCCGTTAAAGCAAACGTACCCCAAGTATTAAGTAAAATGCTACCTCCCCATACAACAGCATATTTAAAAGCGACATGTGTTTTTTTACATTCGGATGCATGAAACACCCAACCATAGTTAATAATGCAATTTATAATACCACCAAGGAAAGAACCTATCAACGTAGCATATAAATAATATAAACCAAACAACTTTGCTAAAAGAATAGTTGTTGAGAAGTCGAAAAAACTTGCCAACTGCGCAGAAAGCTGAGCCTTCAAAAAGACCCATATTGTTTTACGGAACCAATTAACAAACCCTCTTTTCTTCAGTCGATTAGCCATCTTATAACAAATAACACAATGAAACTATATATTCCTGCTACCACATCATCCATCATCACACCTATTCCACCTGGAAGCTTTTCCATCTTGCGAATGCCCAAAGGCTTAAATATATCAAAGAAACGAAATAAAAGAAACGCTCCCCAACCATACCAGATGTGACCTGCAGGAGCTGCCAAGAGTGCGATCCAAACTCCGACCATTTCATCAACAACCACCCGCGATGGATCTTTTCCCCAAAAAGGTTTCAAGCGATCTGCTGCCCAAATGCCCAGTACAGCAAATAAAGAGATTAACACAGCTGTTGCCCATAACAAAGGTGCTTCCGGAACAAAAAGAGAAAGTCCGAACCAAATAAGAGTGGCTAACAAAGCTCCTGCCGTACCCGGCGCAAAGGGAGAAAAACCTGAACCAAACCCTGTTGCAATAATAACAAAAAAAAGAGATGGTCTCTTCATAAATCAACTCAAATATAACGAGAGAAAAAAGAAACAAAAAAAATGGTAAGGCAGTAAAATGGCAAAAGAGACCTGCCATTTTATTACTTTACCACTTTCATTATAATATACTTAATCTAAATAACTTGGCGATTTTTCACCTACCATTGTACGAATAGTCTCTTTCACCATTCTCCACTGAGTGAACAAATCGTGTACAGGCTGATGTTCAAAATCATGCATCGGGCTCTTACAGAAGAACGACAACCATGTCTGAATACCACACATACCAGCACGCTTAGCCAAATCACAGAATAAAACCAAATCTAATGCGATAGGAGCAGCAAGAATAGAATCACGGCATAAGAAATTCACTTTTATTTCCATAGGGTATCCCATCCATCCGAAGATATCTATATTGTCCCATGCCTCTTTGTTATCTTTCCGTGGAGGATAATAGTTGATACGGACTTTATGGTATACATTACCATACAAATCAGGATACTTTTCCGGTTCAAAGATGTTATCAATAACAGATAACTTGCTGACTTCCTTTGTTTTAAAATTATCAGGATCGTCCAAAACTTCGCCATCACGATTACCCAATATGTTAGTAGAGAACCATCCATTGACTCCTAACATACGAGTTTTAAACATCGGGGCTAAAACAGTCTTCATTAATGTTTGTCCACTCTTGAAATCTTTTCCGGCAATAGGAACATTCACCTTTTTGGAGAATTCCCACATGGCAGGAGTGTCTACACACAGATTAGGAGCACCCATAACAAACGGAGCACCTTCCGCAAGAGCAGCATAAGCATAGCACATACTTGGAGAAACAGCTTTGGTATTGTTTTCTTTCATAGCTTTCTCCAATGCAGCAAGAGACTTATGTTCTTCAGAAAGAGGAATATATATCTCAGTACTTGCAGCCCATAACACAACAATACGTTCACATTTATTAGCAACCTTAAAGTCACGAATATCTTGACGCAATTGTTCTACCATGTCCCATCTGGATGCAACTTTCTTAATGTTTGTACCATTCAGGCGCTTTGCCCAATTATGGTCGAAAGCAGCAGCCATAGGCTTGATAGTCTGCAATTCATCTTTCACAAGATTTAAATCTTTTTCTTTCAGGACCTCTGCATACATTGCAGCGTCATATGCATTTTCAGGGAATATATCCCATCCTCCAAAAACAATGTCGCCTAAATTAGCTAAAGGAACTACATCTTTAATCAGTTTCTCATCGTTGTTTTCCATGCGTATTGTGGCTAGCTGGGTAATAGAACCTATTGGCTTTGCCAGTCCTTTACGAGCAGCTAATGTACCCGTTATCATTGTGGTAGCAACTGCACCACCCACTCCAACTACCAGTACGCCTAGACGTCCGTCAGCTGGCTTAATGTCTTCTTTCATTGCCATTGTATCTTTTAAAGTTTAAAAAATTGCTCAAATTTAGGCTATTTTGTCCAATAGCTATTCGTTTTTTTATTCGTTTTAATATTCTGTTAATAAGATTTAAGTTAAAAAGTCAGATGAAGACTTATTCTTAGTCCGGATTTATCTATATCAGGTAAATTTCTGTAAGTTAATCGCCAGACATAATCAAAGCGAAGTACTTTAAAAATATTTTCGACTCCCGCCCCTACTTCTATATAAGGAGTACTATTCATCAAGGTGGAAGTAAGCGGAAACCTGAAAAGGTCATCACTTATCTCAGGATTATTTTTGTCACTCAATTTACCATATAAACCACGGGACGAAAGCACTCCACGCCATTTCAATTTCTTCAACAATGGAACCCGATTAAGAAGAAAGCCATTCAGATAATAAGTAACATCCCAAGATGCATATTCATCATTCATAAATTCCATCGCATTCATCAAAGAATAAGACTCTGGCTGAATGGTATATGAAAGGTTCGCATTAGGAATAATCAATAAAGGGAAAGGCACTTTATTCCATACTTTTCCTGCTTTCAATATGACATCCGTATACCCAAATGCCGAGAACCAAAAGCGTTTTTGGAAACCAGCTTCTGTATAATGATAAGTATAATCCCCACCCAACAAGCCTTTTGTTGCCAACGTATGAGAGAGTGAAAATACCGGGGCATCCAATGAGACAGGAAAACGATTCCATTGTGTTTGAAAGAACTTCTCATTCGGCGCATAGCGCAATTTCACCTCAAATTCCGTAGTAGAAAAGTCCTTTACCGGAGTAGCTTGTTCATCCTGTTTCAAAAAAGGAATTAAGTATGATGACTCATCCTTACGTAAGCGTGAAGTTAACTGAAAGGAAAAGCCTGAATAATATTCCTGGGTATAAGTCACTTCAGCCTTCCGAAGATAACCTATGCGATCATCTTTTTGCCGCTTCAAAGTAAGGAAAACATTATCCTGACTGGTATACAAATAATGTTGACCATATTGATTGACATCTGACGAATACCTCGCTTTTAGAGAATGAATAGGAAACTCATTGGCATATTCTTTTTTAGGAGAGAATGAGTATTCCACTTCAGCTAATCCCTTCACGCGATGGTCTCCAAGTCCGTAAGCAAAATAACCTTTGCCAAACAGATGAGGATTGAGCCAAGCAGTGGTCATACCTCCGGCACGAAGACGCACTCCTTCCAATGTGTTGCCACTAACAGTCGTATTCATCATACCAATATAGAACAATGGTTTTTCTTTTGAAGTAGGAATATATCCAGTGAACAAGACTTTCAAAACTTGTTCCGTCCAGTAATAAACGGGATATGTACGAAGCTGGGCCATCATTTTATCTACAGAAATTTCCTTTTTACTAACATCCACCAACCGGTTAGCATCCCAATATGCTTCCGAACGATCCATAGAGACAGAGGGTTCAATCACTTTCTCAGGCCGATTAAAAGCATCCAAAGCTGCTTCCGAAGGTTTATATACATAATTGCGATAATAGACATCACGTTTGGCATAAAGACCGTCACTCTTTTCGGAGAGTTTAAACTCCGTAGTAATATGCTCATCCGTGAGTTGACGGGTTCCATCGGGCGCATGAGAGAAATTTTGTTCAAATGCCATATAGTCCACAAAGTTCAAATTGATCTTCTTTGGAAAATTCATTATTGCACGACGCACGAAATAAGTACTATCCAACGTTACATATAAGTGCCCCGTAAACCCAAACGATTCCGAATTAAAAGGAACAAAAGTCAGGTCCACACAAGGCTTGCCGGCTATAGTAAGCGTATCCATTAAATAGTATTTATAAAAGGAGGGCCCCAATGAAGAGAGGGGACTAACAAACTTATTCGTAAACAGCGTGATATTATTATCATAAATATCCACATCCGTCATAGTGACACTGATGGCCTGTTCCATACCTTGCTCGGAAAACATTTCATCCACCCCTGCCTGACGACGCGCATGGACAAGCTGTTTCTCGCTACGGGGAGACTTTAGATAATAATCAGTAGCTAATAATTCTCTGTTTGACACAGCCAATACAGGCTTACCGGTCACAGCGGATGTATCCACATAATTCTTTAGAAACTTGAATTTACGATAAAGCCACTTTTGCTGCTTAAGGGAATCAAAATTATTAATAGCAAAGGTGGTTTTCTCATAACGGTCACGTTGCCAAAAATCAAGTTTCCCAGGCGAATAATCATCCCGGTGAGCTATCATCTGCTTTATGAACTCCACAGCCGGATTATTTTTCTTTCGATATCGTTCGTGTTTGGGTTTAACTACCACTTCCGTTAGTGAATATGTCGCAGGAGAAAGAGCAATAGAAAAACGAATGCCACGCGCCGGATGAATCAAACGGGAATATTCATTATACCCTACAGCAGATATGACTAACATGCCCTCCGAACGATATGTCCTAAAAGTAAAATGGCCTTTACTATCAGTCATTCCACCTTCAGTCGTTCCTTTCAGATATACAGAGATAAAAGAAAGCGGTTCATTCGTCAAAGAGTCCTTCACAACTCCCTGTACCACATACTGGGCTAATATAGAAAGACTCATACAACAAAAGCCAATGAGCAAAATAATCCTCCTCACAACAAACTTCATACCTCTATTTTAATCAGTTTTTGAATCTGCGAAAATACAAAAGAATACCGCACGAAAAAGTTCTTTTCCACTGTAATAATGTTCTAAAAGAATATTTGTTCGGTAAAGGCCCCATTAAAAAATGTATATCACCATTCTAACTCCTTTAACTTGGTGAAGTCATCAAATTATCCTACTTTTGCTCTCCATATCAAGAAACCATAATAAATAATAAGATGACAATAATAGACGGAAAGGCTATTTCCGAACAAGTAAAGCAGGAAATTGCAGCTGAAGTAGCCAGTATTGTTGCTAAAGGAGGTAAGCGTCCTCATCTGGCTGCAATCTTAGTTGGTCATGACGGAGGCAGCGAAACTTACGTTGCAAATAAAGTAAAAGCTTGTGAAGTATGTGGCTTCAAATCATCCCTTATTCGTTATGAATCGGATGTCACTGAAGATGAGTTACTCAGTAAAGTTCGCGAACTGAATGAAGATCATGATGTTGACGGTTTTATTGTACAACTTCCACTTCCAAAGCATATCTCCGAACAGAAAGTCATTGAGACCATTGATTATCGTAAAGATGTAGACGGATTCCATCCAATCAATGTAGGGCGCATGTCCATAGGATTACCATGCTATGTATCTGCCACACCCAACGGCATTCTCGAATTATTGAAAAGATACAAAATAGAAACTTCAGGAAAGAAATGTGTGGTTTTAGGACGCAGCAACATTGTAGGAAAACCGATGGCCGCACTCATGATGCAAAAAGGATACCCGGGAGATGCTACTGTAACCGTCTGCCACAGCCGAAGCAAAGACTTAATCAAAGAGTGCCAGGAAGCTGATATCATTATTGCTGCAATGGGACAGCCCAACTTTGTAAAAGCAGACATGGTAAAGGAAGGAGCGGTCATCATTGATGTAGGCACTACGCGTGTACCAGATGCCAGCAAAAAATCAGGATTTAAATTGACAGGAGATGTAAAATTTGACGAAGTAGCTTCCAAATGTTCTTTCATCACCCCGGTACCTGGCGGAGTAGGTCCCATGACCATTGTTTCGTTGATGAAGAATACTTTGCTCGCCGGGAAAAAAGCAATTTATAAATAAACGGAACCAACAATGAGAAAATTCATTGTTCTTATCACCTTATTATATAGCGTAACCCTATCTGCTCAGGAAAGGATTACGCTATTATTTGCTGGTGACCTCATGCAACATCAGGGACAAATAGATGCCGCATATACTGCCCCAGACAACTATGACTATTCACCCTGTTTTTCTTTGGTAAAAGAGCAAATCAGCAAGGCGGACATTGCCATAGGAAATTTGGAAGTAACTCTGGGAGGAAAACCATATAAAGGATATCCCGCTTTCAGTGCACCCGACGAGTATTTGTCTGCGATTAAAAATGCAGGTTTCGATATTCTGCTTACAGCCAATAACCACTGCCTTGACCGGAGAAAGAAAGGTCTGGAACGCACCATCACCATGCTGGATTCCCTACATATTTCCCATTTAGGTACCTATACAAACATCCAACAGCGTGAGCAGCATTATCCTTTGCTGATCTGCAAAAATGGATTCCGCATTGTTTTGCTCAACTATACCTATGCCACTAACGGAATACAAGTTACCTCTCCTAATATAGTAAACTACATAGACCGGCAAACCATATTGGAAGATATTCACAAAGCGCAATCCATGCAACCGGATGCTATTATAGCCTGTATGCACTGGGGAATTGAATATCAGTCCCTGCCCAACCGGGAGCAACGAGACCTGGCCAAATGGATGATTCAACAGGGAGTAACTCACATCATTGGCAGCCATCCGCATGTAGTGCAACCTTTGGAGATGGTAACAGACAGTATTGATAAAAGACAGCACATCATTGTATATTCATTGGGAAACTTTATATCTAACATGAGCAAAATCAATACAGACGGTGGACTCATGTTCACATTAGAATTAGAGAAGACGCCGTATTCAGCTGACAGTATCCGCATTCGCCAATGTGGATATAATTTGGTATGGACAGGACGTCCCAACCTGACCGGAAAGAAAAATTTTATTCTTTATCCGGTAAACGACTCTTCTTACGAAGCTCTACCCCCAGCAGCTCGTAACCGATTGAATCTCTTCACTAAAAACACGCGAAACCTCCTTAAACAACACAATGTGGGAATAGAGGAATACGAACAATAAATGAGATTAGGGCATAAAAATATTAAGTGAAAATTTGCAGTATCAAAGATAATATCTATCTTTGCACCGCGTTTGAAAAAGGACGTAAACATGGTGGCTGTAGTTCAGTTGGTTAGAGCGTCAGATTGTGGTTCTGAATGTCGGGGGTTCGAGTCCCCTCTGCCACCCCAAAATTAAGAGGAAATTCAATAAGAATATTCCTCTTTTTTTGTATCTCAAGGATGTTATAGTAGATATACCGGAAAGACAACTCACATTATCAATAAGACAAAAGAACGGTCAACCAACAAGTTAAGTTACAGCATAATCTCTGTTTTCTATAGGAAAACGATTCGTTTTGCTATGGGAAACAGTTTGTTTTGCTATAGAAAACAAACTGTTTTGACCTTCAAAACACTTCATTTTAAGTATCAAAACAAAGTATTTTAAAGATCAGAAAGGAATCAGTCACATAGCTATTGGCATTCTTTGCTATAAGATTCAAAAGCAGGTTTCCCCTACAACCCCTTATTGTTGGAACAGAGACGGATGTATTCCTGCTCTTCAGGAGTGAGCGTCAATTACAAGTAACGTAATCCCTAATTGTTTACCCATTGTTTACCTCAAGATTATGGCAACATTTAAAGCATTAATCAAAAAAGAAAAGATGCGCTCCGATAAGACATGAAATTCACTATCTTTGCACAATTAAGATCAAAAACAATCGGGTAAATGAAAATTCTCTGGCTCGACCTAAACAGCTCATACGCACACTCATCACTGGCACTTCCTGCTTTGCATGCACAACTGGCAAACAACAATGCAATAGAATGGAGTGTCGTATCAACTACTATCAATGAACAAATAGGAACAACAGTCAATGAAATCTATAATAGTCAACCCGACATCATAGCAGCAACAGTCTGGCTATTCAACCACGAACAATTGATGCATATTCTCTCGAGGGTAAAGGCTTTACTTCCATCGTGCTGCATCATACTTGGCGGACCGGAGTTTTTAGGTGATAACAAAACTTTCCTGTATACCAATACGTTTGTGAGCTGCGTATTCAGGGGAGAAGGTGAAGAAGCCTTTCCATTATGGTTAGCTTGTTGGCAACAACCTGATAAATGGCATGCCATTCCGGGGTTGTGTTATTTGGACGTCCAAAACAACTACATTGACAATGGCATAGCACGCGTACTTAATTACGCCGGACTCATTCCTCCCGAAGAAAGTAGATTCTTTAATTGGAGCAAACCGTTTGTGCAATTGGAAACTACACGGGGATGTTTCAATACTTGTGCATTCTGCGTCAGTGGAGGCGAAAAGCCAGTACGTTCTCTGTCGATTGAAACTATCCGAAAACGTCTTCAGATCATCCACCAACATGGCATCAAGAATATACGGGTACTTGACCGGACTTTTAACTACAACCCACATCGTGCCAAAGAACTCATCAATTTGTTTCTCGAATACTACCCGGACATCCGGTTCCATTTGGAAATTCACCCGGCTTTATTGTCTGATGATTTAAAGAACGATTTAAAATCACTCCCCAAAGGATTACTCCACCTTGAAGCGGGAATACAAAGTTTACACGAACCGGTACTCCAAAAAAGCCGGAGAATGGGTAAACTGAGTGACGCATTGGAAGGGCTAAAATTCTTGTGCTCACTTCCTAACATGGAAACCCATGCCGACTTGATAGCCGGACTTCCACTTTACCATTTATCTGAGATTTTTGAAGATGTCCGCACGCTTGCCCAATACAAAGCTGGAGAAATTCAGCTGGAATCATTAAAGCTTTTACCCGGAACAGAAATGCGACGAAGGGCTGTGGAGCTGGGCATTGCATACTCCCCTTTACCTCCTTACGAAGTGCTGCAAACCAATGAGATCAGTACCAGCGAATTGCAAACAGCGAGACAACTGTCCCGGCTGCTTGATGAATTTTACAATACGCCGGCCTGGCAATCTATAACTCGTAGACTCATTATAGAACAGCAAAATTTTCTTCATCGTTTTTTGGATTATCTCATCCGATTCAATCTCATAGACCAACCGATGAGCTTGGAAAAGCGCGGACTTGTTCTCTACCAGTTCTGCAAAGAAGCTTATCCGGATTATCAAATTGCAATGAGCATTGCCTGGATAGAAGCAGGGATGTCATTAAAAAAACTGCCCGCCGAAAACGTAAAGACCAAGCATCAAACGGCTCCTTCCGAATGGAATATCATATATGGAGAATACAGGGATGATCTCCGTCTTTGTTTTCTACCTACAGACGAAATAATCGGGCAAGGTTATTGGTTCGGATTTGAAACGGAAGTCCAAAAAATCCATCCTGTATTCAAGGCAATTAGTAAATAGGACGCAATGGAAGACAAGCGCATAGAAAAAGCTGATTTTTCAAAGGAACAACTGGAAGAGCATTATTATCAATGCACTTTCGAGAAATGTAATTTTACTGAGCAAACAATAGGAAGAGTAATGTTTGAACAATGCACGTTTAATGAGTGCAACTTTTCTTTAGTAAAAACGAATAACACATCTTGGCTAAATGCCCTATTTACAGGCTGCAAAATGACCGGAATTGATTTCAGTGGAAGCAATCGTTTCGGCATTTCCCTGAAATTCAAGGACTGCCTCCTTTCTTACGCACTATTCACTGAAATGAAATTGCAGGGAACGTCATTTACCAACTGTGACTTGCAGAATGCCGATTTCATGGAAACAGATCTCTCCAAATCAACCTTCACGGAATGTGAGCTATGCTACGCTTCATTCCACCATACCAATTTAGAAGAAGCAGACTTCACTACTGCGCATAACTATAGCCTCAACCCCACAGCCAATCGACTTAGAAAGGCTAAATTTTCTCGTTACGGGTTGGAAGGATTACTTAGCGGTTTAGGAATAAAGATAGTTGATTAGCGAAATTAAATGCCGGCGGCTTTCATCCGAACCCGATCTTTCAAAATATCGTCCATGTTATTCTTGGCCCAGACAATTAAAGAATCAATGAGAGGTAGCAAAGACATGGCCCGGTCAGTCAACGAATATTCTACTTTTGGAGGAACCTGTGCATAAACTTTGCGGACTACAAAACCATCTTCTTCTAAAGTTCGTAGCGTCACAGTCAACATTTTTTGCGAAATATCCGGTATAGCCTTATGTAGTTCACTGAATCGCATTACAGGATTCTGCTGTAAAGTATAGAGCAATAGCATTGACCATTTATCTCCTATACGTGCCATTATATTTCGGATGGGACACTCCGGGTAAACATCACTGTGATCTGTCATTCTGTTCATTTCTTATTCTATTAAGCTTTTGCAATACAAAAGTAATCAATATTCGTTTTTACACAATAATATATTTATTGAAAAACAAATGAATCTGCACATGCATAGCCTTCTTTATAAAAGTCGGTCAGCTTATGGATATCCCGTTCAATTCGTCCTACAACAATAGGCATTTGAGGACGGATAACAACAATTTTGCCTTCATCTTCCATCCGTTCCACCATTTCAAGTTGCTCATTATACACCGTACACCGTTTGCTTAAGGCTTCACGCATTTTGGGATATTTGCGATAAATAAACGAAGGGACACGAATATCTTTGTGCTCTTTACGATATCCTCTGTTTCGAGTGAGAATCACTACATTACGGGTATAGCCATCAGTATATGCCCTCATCAGGGGAATACTATCCACAATGCCACCATCGAGCATAGGCTGATTATCAACATATGCAATAGGACACATCAGGGGCAAACTACTGGAAGCGCGGACAATATCAATCAGGCGTTTTTTATCTTGTTTCTCTTCAAAATAATTCGCTTCACCGGTCAGGCAATTGGAAGTCACCATCACGTATCTTGCCTGAGAATTAAAATAAGTTTCATAGTCATACGGCAAAATATGCTCGGGAAAATCTTCAAAAAGCAAATCAAAGTCCATGATATTACGCTTCTTCAAAAGATGCTTAAAACCAATGTACTGATATTGTGCCAACAGATCAATATTACTATACTTGGCACGTCCTCTTTGCCCCGACATGTAAGAAAGCCCATTACATGCTCCGGCACTGACCCCAATCACATAAGGGAAACGTATTCCACGATCCATGAAATTATCAAGCACGCCGCATGTAAATACGCCACGCATACCTCCACCCTCAAGTACCAACCCTGTCTGCGAATCAATATGTACAGTTTTCTCCATATCCATAAGAATAAATTTCACAAAGATAACCTTTCTTTTCAATATTCTGCCTATCTTTGCCTCAACAACAAATTATAACCACATATTAATTATGATAAAAAAGTCGATTTTGATTGCCGTCTTGGCATTATCAAGCATGAGTATGGTGGCTCAAGATACACCTAAAAAAGGAGATGGTTTCATCTTTACTACAATTAAAGAAAACCCTATTACCTCTATTAAAAACCAGAACCGCTCAAGCACGTGCTGGAGTTTTTCAAGTCTTGGTTTTCTGGAATCGGAATTACTGCGTAAAGGTAAAGGAGAATATGATTTATCCGAAATGTTTGTTGTACACCATACTATGGTAGACCGTGCAGTTAATTACGTACGTTACCACGGAGACAGCTCTTTCTCACCGGGCGGAAGTTTCTACGATGTACTTTACTGTATGAAAAACTACGGTTTTGTACCACAAGAAGTGATGCCGGGAATTATGTATGGAGATACACTCCCTGTACATGCCGAGCTAGATGCTGTAGCGGGAGCATACATGGATGCCATAGCCAAAGGAAAACTAAAAAAACTGACTCCTGTATGGAGAAACGGTTTGAGTGCAATCTACGATACTTATTTGGGCAGTTATCCCGAAAAATTCACTTATAAAGGAAAAGAATATACTCCGAAAACATTTGCCGAATCCCTCGGATTGAATCCGGATGACTATGTCTCTCTAACTTCATATACCCACCACCCGTTCTATACCCAGTTCGCCCTCGAAATTCAAGACAACTGGCGCAACGCTTTATCATGGAATCTACCTTTAGACGAATTGATGGAAGTGATGGACTATGCAGTAAAGCAGGGTTATACTATAGCTTGGGGAAGCGATGTCAGCGAAAACGGATTTACACGTGATGGCATAGCTGTAGTTCCCGATGCCAGCAAAGGTGCAGAATTAACAGGTAGCGATATGGCTCACTGGACCGGACTGAAGCCTGACGAAAAGCGTAAAGAGTTAACATCAAAACCTCTTCCTGAAATTAAAGTTACTCAAGACTTACGCCAAGAAGGGTTCGATGACTGGGAAACAACAGACGATCACGGCATGGTAATCTATGGAATTGCCAAAGACCAAACCGGCAAAGAATACTTTATGGTAAAGAACTCCTGGGGTAAAGCCGGTAAGTACAAAGGCATTTGGTATGCTTCCAAAGCTTTCGTTGCCTATAAAACGATGAACATCCTGGTCAATAAGAATGCAATACCTAAAGACATTGCAAAGAAGATCGGAATTAAATAATCAATCAGATATTCCGTTCAACAAATAAAAAGCGGAAAAATGAAAGAAACGAGGCTGTCTCACTATTCTAGTCTGAGACAACCTCGTTTCTTTATTTCATCATCCGGCTATTGATAAATTCCATAAACTTATCCTTATAATTTTCCCCTACCGGAATGTAAGCACTTCCAAAAATAATCCTTAACCGTGAGACTTCCGTAATCTTCCTCAAGTTGACAATATAGGAACGATGTACCCGCATAAACTGCGAGGAGGGCAAGGTTTCTTCCAGCCTCTTTATGCTAATTAAAGGCATCAAAGGTTTGTCCTCACCTTCCACATAGATACGAACGTACTCACTCATACCTTCAATGTATTTAATATCCGACAGATTAACCAAGACAACACGAGAGTCACTCTTTACAAAGATCGTACCATTTTGAGGAACTGCATATTCCATCCACTTACGGGCTTTATCTACCGCTTTAAGGAAATCCTGAAAACCGAACGGCTTCAATAAATAATCCACGGCATCCACTTTAAAACCCTCTACTGCATATTCCGAATAGGCGGTAGTGAATATAACCAAAGGCTTCTCCACTAAAGAACGAACAAAGTCCAGCCCATTTAAATCGGGCATGTTAATATCAATGAAGAGCAAATCTATCCTTTGGGAAGAAATTTGCTTCATTGCTTCAAAAGTATCTTGGCAAGATGCCACCAGGTTTAAAAACGACACGCGGGAAACGTACCCCGTTAATTGGGCTAATGCCAAAGGCTCGTCATCAATAGCTATACAATTTATCATGATTCTAATTATTGATTAAGCAACTACAGGAACGGAAAGCAACACATCAAAACATTCGGTTGTTTCTTTAATAGAAAGCGAATAATGGTCTTCGAACAATAAGTGCAAACGCTTACGAATGTTCTCCAACCCTATGCCATGATGCTGGTCATCCGAATTGCCAAAATTACTATTGGAACAATGGAAAACAACTTTATCATTTTCCAAATGCATGTCAACAGCTACAAACGAAGGGCGCTGATAACTAATTCCGTGTTTAAATGCATTTTCCACAAACGAAATAAACAGCAAAGGAGGAACTTGTATATTTCCGGTATCCTGAGGCATGGAAATATCCACCCGCACTTTATGCGTATAACGGATACGCATCAATTCCACATAGTGTTGCAGAAACTGCACTTCCTTAGCTAGTAATATGGTACGGTTATTCGATTCATAAAGAACATAACGCATCAGCCTTGAAAGCTCAACAATAGTCTGCTTTGCTTTTTCCGTATCAAGATCCACTAACGCATGAATATTATTAAGCGTATTCATAAAAAAGTGCGGATTGATTTGATACTTCAAATAGTCCAGTTCAGATTGCAGCTTATTACGTTCCATCTCCTTCATAAGCTCCTGATCGCGTAAAGACTTAAAGAAAAGTTTAACAGCAATATTGAAACTAAACATCAATAATGCAATCAGCATACGCCCAAAGAACGGACCGCGAAACAGAATGAGAAAGAAGGGCATATCTCTGCCAAAAGGCGGATGAGGAAAACCAATACGTTTTGATTTTTTCTGATCGATTGAATCAGGAAACCTTGCTTCCGGATTCTTCTCCTGTACACGGGAGTTCATCATTACCGGAGGATTATCAGAGAAAAGATGCTCTCCCGGACCTGAATACTTCCTTGGACCTAAATGTTCCCTCGAATCAGGAAACTTGCGCATCCGTAATTCTATCTCTCTTTCTCGGAAAAACCGCATCGTAGAGAAAGCTCCCCAAGCCGAAAAGACGACTACAGACGCCACTATAATCGAAACAACATACAAAGCCACTTTCTGACGTAAAAACAATCGCGACAATAATACGCGCTCATTTAGCAGGAAAAGAAGAAAAAAAGGCAAGATATCAAGCCATAAAACAAAGATACCTCCCCAATACATACTAGTAGCCTTTCCCGATAATAAATCGAAAAAGTTACCTACTACCGGAGCTAAAAAGACAATAACCCATACGGCTATATATATCATTAGCTCCGGCAAATAATGTTTGTAACTATGGCGAACATGCATTTTTCTTATCTATAGTATGCTTTACATTTTAAATACAAATTTATCTCATTGGCAAGCAACTCACAAAAAAGATAGACTAACAGGAGTGTTCTATCGGCAAACTACCGGAAGATCGAAACCTCCATAAATCATCATACTCACCATTCGATTTATTCTTAATAAAGGTCCTCTACCCTCCCAGTGTAAGAGAGATTCCGCATATCACTCCAACTAATAAAGGAAGAGATCCAACGAACCTCTTTATTCTCTCAATAAATAAAGTCCGATATACTGCTCAAACACGTCCCTTATGCGCATTTTCCTACTTCATTTCTTGTGAAACCCAACTCTTTGCGTAAATTTGCACGCTGATAGTTAACCGGATAATTTTTAATAGCAGGAATACTACTACTACTTTTTCCGGCATTGACAGAGGAAACACTAATACTAATAATAAAATAGCATGAGTTTGAAAATCGTAGTATTGGCAAAACAAGTTCCCGACACACGAAACGTTGGGAAAGATGCCATGAAAGCCGACGGCACCATTAATCGTGCGGCACTTCCCGCTATCTTCAACCCAGAAGACTTAAACGCTCTTGAACAAGCCCTCCGGTTAAAAGATGCACATCCGGGATCTACTGTAACCATCCTGACTATGGGACCGGGACGTGCTGCTGAAGTTATTCGTGAAGGACTTTTCCGTGGAGCAGATAACGGTTACCTGCTAACCGACCGTGCTTTTGCCGGTGCAGATACTTTAGCCACCAGTTATGCGCTGGCTACTGCCATCAGGAAGATTAGCGAATACGACATCATTATCGGCGGACGTCAAGCCATTGACGGAGACACAGCACAAGTAGGACCACAAGTAGCCGAGAAACTCGGTCTGTCACAAATTACGTATGCAGAAGAAATTCTTAATGTAGAAGAAACTACAGGACGTATCATCGTAAAACGCCACATCGACGGTGGTGTAGAAACAGTGGAAGGTCCATTGCCTATCGTAATCACAGTAAACGGATCGGCAGCACCGTGCCGCCCGCGTAATGCCAAACTGATTCAGAAGTACAAACGGGCACTTGGCGCACAAGAGAAAGCAATGCTGACCAAAGACGGTGAAGTTTTGCCATACGCCAAACTATATGCCGAACATCCTTACCTGAACATTACGGAATGGAGTGTGGCCGACGTTAACGGAGATATTGAACAATGCGGGCTAAGCGGTTCGCCAACCAAGGTTAAAGCGATACAAAACATTTCGTTCCAGGCAAAGGAAAGTCGCACACTCACCAGTAGCGACCATGATGTAGAGGATTTGATTGTTGAACTCTTGGCAAACCATACTATCGGATAAAATTATGAATAACATATTTGTATATTGTGAGATTGAAGGCAACATGGTAGCCGATGTAAGTCTCGAACTCCTTACCAAAGGACGTAAATTAGCGAATCAACTCAACTGCCATCTCGAAGCTGTCGTAGCAGGAACAGACCTTGAAGGCGTTGAAAAACAGATATTACCTTATGGCGTAGACCGCCTTCATATCTTTGATGCCCCCGGTCTATTTCCATACACTTCCCTCCCTCACTCTTCCGTTCTGATCAACTTGTTTAAAGAAGAAAAACCACAAATCTGTCTGATGGGTGCTACGGTGATAGGTCGTGACCTGGGCCCCCGCGTGTCATCAGCTCTGACCAGCGGACTGACTGCCGACTGTACGGCACTCGAAATCGGCGAACACGAAGACAAACGGGAAGGTAAAACGTATGAAAATCTCTTGTACCAAATCCGTCCGGCATTTGGAGGAAACATCGTAGCAACGATTGTCAATCCCGAACACCGTCCGCAAATGGCAACCGTCCGGGAAGGAGTCATGAAGAAAGAAATTCTGGACGCCAACTATCAGGGTGAAATAATCCGGCACGATGTCTCCAAGTATGTACCCACCACCGACTATGTGGTGAAAGTAATAGAACGTCATATAGAGAAAGCAAAACACAATCTGAAAGGTGCTCCCATCGTTGTAGCCGGAGGTTACGGTATGGGCAGCAGGGAAGGTTTCGATATGTTGTTCGAACTGGCAAAGGAACTCCATGCAGAGGTTGGTGCCAGCCGTGCTGCGGTAGATGCTGGTTTTTGTGACCATGACCGCCAGATTGGGCAAACCGGAATAACCGTCCGCCCCAAACTATACATTGCCTGCGGCATCTCCGGACAAATCCAGCACATTGCAGGAATGCAGGATAGCGGCATCATCATCTCCATAAACAGCGACGAGAATGCTCCTATCAACACAATTGCAGATTATGTCATCAACGGAACGGTAGAAGAAGTCATTCCGAAAATGATTAAGTATTATAAAGAGAACAGTAAATAATCGGCAAAAGTAAAACTTACGCGATATTCATTGATCAAATTAAATCGGACTCAAAAAAGAGTAAATATCTTATGAAAATACTATTTTCTATCTTTCTACTCATTTTCAGCGTTTTATCTGTCACTGCACAAGAAAAGGTGTGGCTGGATAGAAGTGCAAATTGGGTTATTGATTCCACTGAGGCTGTCCGATACGCTATTATAACAAAAGAAGAACCGGAGAAAATCAAAGTGGAAGAATATACACTTGACGGAATCAAAAAGAGCATCGGGTATTACTCTAAATATACCGGTAGTCCTGATAATAGAATCAGAAAAGGATTGTATACCCGATTATATCCTAATGGGAAAGACAGTGTAGTATGCTTGTATAGAGACAACGCACGGGAAGGACAAAGTAAAACTTACTTTCCTGATGGTTCAACTCATTTTATCAAGAGCTATCGTAAGGGAGATTTGGATGGTTACTTTATGCAATATTATTCCAACGGGAAACTGCGCCGAAAGGAATATTATTCAAAAGGAGAATGCACCAAAGGTGAACTTTATGCAGAGAACGGAAGTAAACTAAAGCATGAACCTTATTTAATAATGCCCCAGTTTAAAGGTGGCATAAAGGCCCTCTTAGATATTATCTCTACCATTATGAAATATCCGGCACAAGCTGAAAGAAATAATATACAAGGCAAGGTAGTCATAGAATTTTATGTCAGCACAGATGGTAAAATGGAGGATTTTTCTATTATAAAAAAAGTAGATCCTTTACTAGATGCCGAAGCAATGAGAACTATTGAGACCATTGCCAATATGTATAAATGGATACCGGGACATAGAGATGGACAACCTATGCGAACAAGGTATTCAATGCCGATCAATTTCATATTACCTCAATAAACAATTTAGATTATGGAAAACTTTTATACCGAAATACCGGAACTCAAGTATCACTTGAACAACCCGATGATGGAACGCATCTGCGAACTGAAAGAACGCGGATATCAAGATAAAGAAGAATATGACTATGCACCGCAGGATTATGCAGATGCAATGGATTCTTTCGATAAAGTACTCGAGATTACAGGCGAAATCACAGGCGAAGTAATTGCCCCCAATGCCGAAGGTGTGGATGAGGAAGGACCTCATTGTGCCAACGGAAGGGTGGAATATGCCAGTGGAACAAGACAAAACCTTGACTCCATGGTAAAAGCTGGTTTGAACGGAATGACCATGCCGCGCCGTTTCGGAGGATTGAACTTCCCGATCACTCCATACACCATGTGCGCAGAAATTGTAGCAGCCGCTGATGCCGGATTCGGCAACATCTGGTCGTTACAGGATTGCATCGAGACCCTATATGAATTTGGAAACGAAGACCAACACAGCCGCTTCATTCCCCGCATCTGTCAGGGTGAAACCATGTCAATGGACCTCACCGAACCGGATGCCGGTTCCGACCTGCAAAGTGTGATGCTGAAAGCAACATTCGATGAGGAAGCAAACTGCTGGCGGTTGAATGGAGTAAAACGTTTCATAACGAACGGTGATGCCGACATACACCTCGTATTGGCCCGTTCGGAAGAAGGAACTAAAGACGGCCGCGGATTGTCCATGTTTATCTACGACAAACGCGAAGGCGGAGTCAATGTACGCCGCATTGAAAACAAGCTCGGCATCCACGGCTCCCCTACTTGTGAACTCGTGTATAAAAATGCCAAGGCAGAACTCTGTGGTGACCGCAAGTTAGGTTTGATTAAATACGTCATGGCACTGATGAACGGTGCCCGTTTGGGTATTGCTGCACAATCCGTAGGACTGTCACAAGCAGCCTACAATGAAGGTCTGGCTTATGCCAAAGACCGTAAACAATTCGACAAGGCAATCATTGAATTCCCCGCCGTGTATGACATGCTTGCCATTATGAAGGCCAAGTTGGATGCAGGACGTGCCCTGCTCTACCAAACTTCACGCTATGTTGATATTTACAAGGCTTTGGACGATATTTCCCGCGAACGCAAACTGACTCCGGAAGAACGTCAAGAGCAGAAGAAATATGCAAAACTGGCCGATTCTTTCACTCCGCTGGCTAAAGGGATGAACTCCGAATATGCCAACCAGAATGCTTACGACTGCATCCAGATCCACGGAGGTTCCGGCTTCATGCTCGAATACGCCTGCCAGCGCATCTACCGTGATGCCCGCATCACCAGTATCTATGAAGGGACAACCCAGTTGCAAACCGTCGCAGCCATCCGTTACGTAACTAATGGATCTTACATCGCCACCTTGCACGACTACGAAGAAGTGCCTTGCAGCGAAGCAATGAAGCCCCTGATGGACCGTTTGAAAGAAATGACAAATAAGTTTGAGGCATGTGCACATACCATAAAAGAAACACAGAATCAGGAATTACTTGATTTTGTAGCCCGCCGTTTAATGGAGATGGCTGCCGTATGCGTGATGTCCCATCTGTTGGTTCAAGACGCTACCAGAGCTCCCGAACTGTTTGAAAAATCAGCCGTAGTTTACCTGAATTATGCAGAAGCCGAAGTAGAAAAGCACTTCAACTTCATCAGCAAGTTTAATGCAGAAGAATTGGTAAACTACCGTAAATAAGAAACACAGCCTGATTCTCTTAATAAAGTAGATTGATGCTGTTATAAAAACAGGCTGTTTCTAAAGGAGAGTTTCACGAAAGAGGATTATATATTCTCAGGAAACTCTTTTAAGAAAGTCCCCTTATTTCTCCTCCTAATACAGGAAGGCCAAATAAGGGGACTTTTCATATTCAGACCAGCCACCTCCATGAGAACACGAAAAAGTCCTGATCTTATAAGAATACAATCGCATCAAAACTTTATCTTATAGAAATGCTCCATAGATTGAACCGTTTGCGGAAGTTCCGCATTACAAATTAAAGCTCAATCTTAAAGAAATGCTCCTTTTTCATCTGAAACTTGACAATTTCTGTTCCATATTTCAGCAGTTAACGTTTATGGCCTAATAATTAGCGGTTCTGTTTAAGCTCGTTAGCGGTTCTATTTAGTGTAATTTGCAGTTCTATTTAAGCAAAATAGAAGTTCTACTTAAGCGAAATACCAGTTCTATTTTGAGGAGTTTGCTGTTCTGTTTTCAGCACTTATTTCCACACCTATAAGAATAGCTCATGCCTGTAAACCGGTCAATCATATCCTCCACCGTCAGACAAACACTACACGACTCATTGGAAAAGCCTCAACTGATTGCGTAACTCACATATCTCCCGTTGCATCTCATCCATACGCCCTAATAAATGATGAATCGCATCAATGCCTTCTATATTGATAGACAAATCATAATACATCCGGCTATACTGTTCCAAATCAGGTAATTGAGAGTAAGACAAACAACGTTCCCCTCCTTCCGAAAAAACATCTATCAGGCCGCCTTCCTCCAATAAATCAATAAAAGAAGGTTCTATGTTACACTTACGGCAATAATCGCTAATAATAATCAATTCGTCTTGCATAGTTCAATCTCCCCTTATTAATTCATACGTTGAAGTTGGCGGAACAGCTCCTTTTGACGCTCCGTCAGATTAGTCGGAAGTTTCACGGAGTAAGTCACAATGAGATCACCGGCCTGCCCCTCCTTCTTATAAACAGGGAATCCCTTGCCTTTCAAACGAACCTTCGCTCCGTTTTGTATTCCGGGATGTACTTTCAGTTTCACCCGGCCATCCAATGTGTCAACAACCAATTCACCACCCAACACAGCTGTATAAAGATCAACCGGTACATCCACATACAAATCATCCCCCAATCGTTTAAAGATAGGATCGTCGGGAATGACAAACGTAAGATATAAGTCTCCGGCAGGCCCATTATTGACTCCTTCGCCACCATACCCCTTCAGCTTAATGACCTGACCATTTGCCACACCCGCAGGAATAGTGATACGTACATTCTTGCCGTTCACCGTCAATACCTGCTTATGGGTTTGTGCAGCCTCCCGCAAGGTAAGCGTTAAATCGGCATGATAATCCTGTCCGCGAAAACCGGAATCTCTGCTTCCACGCTTACGATGCCCGAACAATGACTCGAAGAAATCTGAGAATCCCCCTTCATTACCGGAAAACTCCTGTCCGTCCGACGAGTACCAATACGCTCCATTGCTTGTTCCTCCCCCGGAAGCACCAAAAGGATTACCTTCTCCGCCAAAACCTCTTCCAAAAGGATTGCTAGAACCTGCACCAGCTCCTCCGGCAAAGCCACCAAAACCACCGGCTTGCTGTTGGGCCCGCTTCTGCGCTTCAAACTCTTCGGCATGCTGCCAATGCTCCCCGTACTCATCATACTTTTTACGCTTTTCGGGATCGCTCAACACTTCGTTAGCTTCATTTACCGCCTGAAACTTATCCTTGGCAGTAGGATCATTCGGATTCAGGTCAGGGTGATACTTACGTGCCAACTTACGGAACGCCTTTTTAACATCACTCTGAGAAGCCGTTTTATCCACTCCAAGAACCTTATAATAATCAATAAATGCCATAGTCAATCAGTTTAATATCTACTTCATATAGTACAACAAACAATACTCCAAGTGGGTTCTTTAATCTTTAAAATATATCAATAACCATTAAATAAAGTCTGCTTTATTACTAAAGCACTGTTTATTAACACCTTAAGTATTTAATATTAGCAAAACAATGCTCTTGTTATTCTGAATATATGCAAACGACACATAACAACACTTAATTATTCAAGAGAAAACATTCTAAAATACGTAGAAACTACTTTATTTGTATAAAAATAAACCAGTTAATGGAAAACGCTTCCCATACCTTAAAAATAAACTCATTGGTGAAAAGTAATCAATGGCTTTTGCTCTTCGTCTTCATTTGTACCAGTCTGCAACTCAAGGCTGACGAATGGATACGAATCAATCAGTTAGGTTACTTGCCCCAATCGGTTAAAGTAGCGGTATTCCTAAGTGAAGAGCCGGTTAGTGTAAACAAATACTCACTAATCAACGCTTTCACTGGAGAAGTGGTAAAGACTTTCACATCCCCCAAATCTACCGGCAAATACGGTAAGATGCAAAGTACCTACCGACTGGACTTTAGCAGTTTTGTGCAACCGGGGGTATATTACCTCAAAGCAAATAATGCCGTTTCCCCTCGTTTTCCTGTCAATGCCAACGCGTACAACGGAACGGCCGATTTCCTTTTAAACTATATGCGCCAGCAACGTTGCGGATACAACCCGTTCCTTAAAGACAGTTGTCATGTGCACGACGGCTATATTGTTTATCACCCTACCAAGACAGGCCAACACATTGATGTACGCGGCGGATGGCATGATGCAACAGACTACCTGCAATACACCACAACTTCGGCCAACGCCATTTATCAACTGATGTTTGCCTATCAGCAAAACCCGGAATCATTCACCGACACGCACGATGCTGCCGGACTACCCGGTGCCAATGGCATTCCCGACATCGTAGATGAAATAAAATGGGGACTGGACTGGCTGAACCGCATGAACCCCGAACCCGGTGAAATGTACAATCAGATAGCCGACGACCGTGACCATGCGGGCATGCGGCTTCCCAATAAGGACAAAGTGGATTACGGATATGGTCCGGGAGAAGGACGCCCCGTATATTATTGTAGCGGGCAACCGCAATCACGGGGCAAGTTCATGAATGCCACAACAGGTGTGGCCAGCACTGCCGGCAAGTTTGCTTCCTGCTTCGCAATGGGAGCACGCATACTGAAAGATTTTTATCCTGAGTTTGCCGCCGAGATAGGAGCCAAAGCTGATGCCGCATACCAGGAAGGCATCAAAAAGCCGGGAGCCTGTCAGACGGCCTCCGTTCTCTCCCCCTATATTTACGAAGAAGACAACTGGGTGGACGATATGGAATTGGGAGCGATTGAGCTCTACAAAAATACACATGACTCTAAATACCTGAAACAGGCCATTGAATACGGTCGCCGCGAACCCGTCACCCCTTGGATGGGAGCAGACAGTGCCCGTCACTATCAATGGTATCCATTCATGAACATGGGTCATTATTACTTAGCACAAACCTCGAGCAAACGATTGACCAATGAGTTCATCCGCAACATGCGTAGTGGCATCCGGCGCACTTACGAGAAAGCGGTGGACAGCCCGTTCCTCCACGGCATTCCTTACATCTGGTGCTCCAATAACCTTACCGTTGCCATGCTCACCCAATGCAGACTTTACAGGGAACTGACAGGTGACAACACTTACCGAGAGATGGAAACATCCATGCTCGACTGGTTATTTGGCTGCAACCCATGGGGTACCAGCATGATCGTAGAACTCCCACTTTATGGGGACTACCCTTCACAACCACATTCCTCCCTATTCAATGCAGGAGTGGGTACAACAACCGGCGGACTAGTCGACGGACCGGTTTACCGTACTATCTTCGAAAGCCTGCGCGGAGCAAATATGACAGGCATTCCCGGTACTCCCGGACAAGATTATGAGCGCTTCCAGCCCGATATGATGGTGTACCATGATGCTATTCATGACTATTCCACCAACGAGCCGACCATGGACGGCACAGCCAGCCTCACCTACTACCTCTCTGCCATGCAAAAGGAAGGCATGGAGCAGGCGGGAATCAAGCAAGATAAGAATATATATGTGGACGGCGGGATTATCCGTACCGATCCTTCTAAAAAGCAACTATCACTGGTATTTACCGCTGCCGATAAAGCAGATGGAGCAGACGCCATTATCAAGACCTTGAAGAAATATAAGATTAAAGGTGGTTTCTTCTTCACCGGAGAATTTTATCAACTCTATCCAGACGTTGTCAAACGGCTTCGGTCCGAAGGTCATCTGGTAGGCAGTCACAGTTACGGTCACTTGCTTTACATGCCATGGGGCGCAAGAGATTCCATGCTGGTCACCCGTAAACAGTTCGAAGATGATATGATGCAGAGTTACGCCACACTTCGTAAAGCCGGCATCGAATACAAAGACGCTCCTGTGTTTATTCCACCTTATGAATATTACAACGGAAAAATAGCGGCATGGGCAAAAGACATGGGAATTCAGGTCATCAACTATACTCCCGGAACAACAAGCAATGCCGATTACACTACCCCGGATATGAAAAACTACCGGAGTAGTAAGACGATATACAACAAAATAATGGAAGTGGAAAAGGCAAAAGGACTGAACGGTTATATTCTGCTCATTCACTTTGGAACAGATGTCAAGCGTACGGACAAGTTTTATAACGGCTATTTAGATCGGATGATCAAAACACTGGAACGGAAAGGGTACACTTTTGTTCCTGTATTACAAGCCGTTGGCTACAAATAGAGATTAATATTAGACCATCGATATAAGAACGTCGAACTAGAAGAAAAGGTTATATAGAAATACCAAAGGGAGGCAACGGTATAATAGCAATTATAAAAGCTGAAATAAGTGCAAAAGGCATAAAGAAACAGTAAAACAGGATTCATATCAAATAAGAAAGGATAGTTTAGTTTAATCAAATGATTATCAAACAGTAGGTATTAAAATTTAATATTCAATCGGTTTGTTTTCAGTAAACTCCCTCCCGCCCCCAAGGGAGGAAGTTTCAGGAAAAGCTCCCTGCCTGTGAAGGTCTGGAGCTTTTATCTTATCATTCTATTCCGTTCCACTACCCTTTTTAATTCTTCATCACCCCTCCGGAGAATATCCATCATCGCAGGGGACTTCATGATATATTCGGTTTCCTTAATAGCGTTGTATTCTTCCAGTGAAATGACTATACACTCTCATTCCCGGAACGGCGAACAATTAGCGATTCACTATCATTTATGACCCCATCAAGATAAGCCTTGAGGTTATTTCCTTAGTTCTGAGTAATTAATTGTTTTCACAATTTCTTTTATCTATCAGTATAAATAAAAGTACTTGTATTTGTACAGACAAGAGATTTAATGTCTTTCTTTGATTTCAAACACCATTTACTCTAATCCCTTGATTGTAAATATTCTGTAACAATCCCTTGCGTACCGGATAAGCAAAATGCGCCAGCCTGCTTCTCTATTGTTATTTCTTGAGGCTCTCTCTTGCCGCTTGCAACAAAGTCTCTATATCTTCTTCCGTTGTATCAAAGGAAGTTACGAAACGAATTTCATTCTCCGCTTCATTCCAGAAATAGAAGAAATAAGACTTCAACAAGGTATTTATAGCCTGACGTGGCATGGTGAGAAAGAGCTGATTACTTTCCATCTTTTGAGTGAAACGCACACCCGGAAGTTCTTTCAACCCGTCATACAGCTTCTTCGCCATTGCATTGGCATGGGTGGCATTCTTCTTCCACAGCTCATCAGTTAAGTAAGCCGTAAACTGACAGGAAAGATAGCGTAGCTTGGAAGCCAATTGTGCCGACTGCTTCCTGATAAAACGAGCTTCCTTTGTTAAGGCCGGATTGAGAACAATGACACTTTCTCCCAACATCAATCCATTCTTCGTTCCGCCAAAGCTAAGGATATCGATGCCACAATCAACTGTGATTTCTTTGAAAGTACAGTTTAAAGCGACACATGCATTAGCCAGGCGGGCACCATCCATATGCACATACAATCCATACTTATGAGCCAACGCAGTCAACGCTTTCAACTCCGTCTGAGTATACACAGTCCCCAACTCGGTACATTGAGAAATGTAGATAGCTCCCGGTTGTGAGTGGTGTTGCTCTCCGAAATTCTTTAAGTAAGGACGTACCAACTCCGGAGTTAACTTCCCGTCCGATGTCTTCACCGGACTAACCTGACATCCTGTCATACGGGCCGGAGAACCACATTCGTCCACATAAATATGTGCTGTCTCCGCACATATGATGGAATTATAGGGACGTGTCACTATTTGCAAAGCAATAGCATTGCTTCCCGTACCATTAAAGACGAATAACGGTTCACAATCGGGAGAGAAAGCTTCTTTTACCTTACATACAGCTTCTTTTGTCCAGGGATCATCGCCATATCCCACTGCATGGTCTTTATTAGCACGGTTCAATGCCTCCATGACCAAAGGATGCACTCCCGAATTATTATCCGATGCAAAACTTCTCATAATACTCTATTTTAAATATATACCTATTTCTAAAAGCTGTGCAAAGGAACAAAATAATCTGCTATCATAAAAGCACAAATGGCATGGATTTCAATAAATCCATGCCATCTATACTTTTACTTATCAAACTAAACTTAACCAAAGTAAACATTGCACTTCAAAGAAATGTAAAGTCCGTCTGCTTGCTCATAAAATTCAATCTGATTCTCACGCGCAAGCCACCCCAAAGCAACAGCAAAATCCCTTTCGTCTAATCCGGCCCTGTTTCTCAAAGTCGAATAATCCAATTTAGCCGCATCACATAGCACGTGCCAAATTGTCCCAGCATTCGTCCCAATTTCTTCCTTATTCATATCAAAATTCAATTAAAATTAATAGTATAGTCATAAAAAAGGTCATACCACCCCCATAAAGATATACCATTTTTATCATAAAACAAAAAATAGGCTGAAATAGATTAATCTTTATGTCAAATGTAACAGATTTTTAACCTTTACTTCACAAAAATAAGAACCGGACGGACTGTTTTGTTTTCCAATGTACACACATTGCCGGAACAATCATACACATCACAACTACACCATAAAAAAAAGTGAGGTTGCTTCACATGGAAACAACCTCACTTGGGAATATTATAAACTTAGGGGAAACGATATTACATCATGCCACCCATGCCGCCCATACCAGGAGCGCCACCCATTGGCATTTCAGATTTATCTTCTTTCTTCTCTACGATAACACATTCAGTAGTCAGGAACATACCTGCAATAGAAGCAGCATTCTCCAAAGCAACACGAGTTACTTTAGCAGGATCTACCACTCCGGCAGCATGCAAGTTCTCATAAGCATCTGTACGTGCATTGTAACCGAAGTCACCCTTGCCTTCACGAACTTTCTGTACGACTACAGCACCTTCTTTACCGGCATTGGCTACGATCTGACGCAATGGTTCTTCAACTGCGCGTTTTACGATATCAACACCTGTGGTTTCGTCAGCGTTGTCACCGATCAAGCCTTCCAAAGCGTCTATAGCACGGATATAGGCTACACCACCACCAGGAACAATACCTTCTTCGATGGCTGCACGGGTTGCACGCAAGGCATCATCCACACGGTCTTTCTTTTCCTTCATTTCCACTTCACTGGCTGCACCTACGTAAAGTACGGCAACACCACCTGACAACTTAGCCAGACGTTCCTGAAGTTTCTCTTTATCGTAATCAGATTTAGTAGCGGCAATCTGAGCTTTAATTTGTTCGCAACGGTCTTTAATGGCTTGTTTGTCACCAATGCCATTTACAATAGTTGTGTTATCCTTGGTTATAGTAACCTTGTCGGCACTACCCAACATTTCGATAGTAGCTTGTTCCAGTTTCAGACCTTTCTCTTCACTAATGACAACGCCACCGGTCAGGATAGCAATATCTTCCAACATCTCTTTACGACGGTCACCGAAGCCCGGAGCTTTCACTGCACAAATCTTCAATTGAGAACGCAAACGGTTCACAACCAACGTAGTCAACGCTTCGCTATCTACATCTTCGGCAATTACCAATAAAGGACGACCGGTTTGTACGGCAGGTTCCAAGATAGGCAAGAAATCTTTTAAGTTGGAGATCTTCTTATCGTAAATCAAGATATATGGTTTCTCCATTTCGCATTCCATCTTCTCCGTATTAGTAACGAAGTATGCTGAAAGGTAACCACGATCAAATTGCATACCTTCTACAACGCCAATCGTTGTATCGGTACCTTTAGCTTCCTCAATGGTGATGACACCATCCTTAGAAACTTTACGCATAGCATCGGCAACCAACTTTCCGATAACCGGATCATTGTTGGAAGAAACAGTAGCTACTTGCTCAATCTTATCGTAATCGTCACCTACTTTTTCAGATTGGTTTTTGATTGATTCAACCACTTTAGCAACAGCCTTGTCAATACCATGTTTGATATCCATAGGGCTTGCACCGGCAGTTACATTCTTCAATCCTTCAGAAACAATGGCTTGTGCCAATACAGTAGCGGTAGTAGTACCATCACCTGCATCATCACCGGTTTTGGAAGCAACTTCCTTCACCAACTGAGCTCCTGTGTTTTGATAAGCATCTGCCAATTCCACTTCTTTGGCAACCGTTACACCATCTTTCGTGATGTGGGGAGCACCAAATTTCTTTTCAATAATTACATTGCGGCCTTTAGGACCCAGAGTTACTTTAACAGCGTTTGCCAATGTATCGATACCCTTCTTCAACTGATCGCGGGCTTCAATATTAAACAATATTTCTTTTGCCATAATGCTTGTTTACTTTTTAACGTTCAACAATTTATCTGATTAATTAACCTAACACAGCGAGTACGTCGCTTTGACGCATGATGAGATACTTACCTCCGTCAGCTTCCAGTTCAGTACCGGCATACTTGCCATACAATACCTGATCGCCAACTTTCAATACCATTTCTTCATCTTTCGTTCCGTGACCAACTGCCACTACTTCACCTTTCAAAGGTTTCTCTTTTGCAGTATCCGGAATAATAATACCGCCAACTGTTTTCTCTTCTGCAGGTGCAGGGAGTATTAGCACTCTGTCTGCCAATGGTTTAATGTTCATAATCTTTTAGCTTTTTATGTTATACATTTACTATATGTAATAATCAAAATGTCTCCTTCAATGAGACGCAAAAAGAATTGCGAAAAGTATGCCAAATATGAAAGGATGTTTGTTTGTCAGCTGCCAACTGACAAAATGACAAAAGTTTAATGCCTCGAGCGTTTCTATTCCAGTTGGAGCAGACTTTCCAAATGATAACGCCCCCTCTTCCTTGTCACCTTGCCGTATTGTATCACCCCCTTCGGACAGGCATGAATGCAACCCATGCAATGCACGCAGTGATCGCTCCAGACCGGAAGGCCATTTTGCAGATCAATGTTCCCTACCGGACAGGTATGCACACAGATGCCGCAAGAGATACACTCGCCTTCCACACGAAAAGGCTTCGAACGAATGGAGAATTTCACGAACAGGGCATTGATGACATAGGTCTTTAGTCGGGGTAGCGCTCCTTCGTGCACCTGCCAGACCTGCTCTCGTGATTTGATAGCCGTCGCAATCCCGGGAATAAACCCACGGGTAGTATCAACCTTCCGTTGTGCCTTTTCCGTCGAATCAAGATTGAACATCGGAATGTAAGTATTGGGCATTTGTACAGACCATGCAGCATCCAGTGGAAAATGTCGGGAGAAGCGTTGCATGCCTTTACCCACATCATCCCCACACGTACATATGGCATAACGGTACGCATCTTCAGGAACCTGCAACTGCCGGACAAAATCCACTACCACACGGGGGGCATACCATGAATGTATCGGAAAGATGATTCCTACCCGCTCTCCCGGTTTTAAAACCGGAGGTGTGTGTTTATCTTTAATGAAACCGGCTATATTCATTGCAACATCTCCGGTGCCTTGTGCCACTTGCTCTGCCACCCAACGGGAATTACCATTTCCTGAGAAATAAAAAATCATACAGACTATTTTTTTAGCAAAGCTAAGCTTTTTCTTCTCTAAAGCCTAAAAACCTGTTTTATTTTTCATTTACCAATGATCTTCCTTGTTCCACATCACATTGATAAAGACATCCATCCCTTACGGTAAAGTATTTGATAATTAAACACCTTTCTGCTCACAGCGATAAGCAATAGACTAAAACATTAACCATAACCACTGTGTTATTACATTATAATACTCATATTATAAATCAATTATAATATACGCTCTATTCATAAATTTACTAATATAAAACGAATCGAAATGTATCAAAGAAGCAATCCATTATCATCAGAAGTTTTGCATAAGATAGATGCATACTGGCGTGCAGCCAATTATCTCTCAGTAGGGCAACTCTACCTGCGGGATAATCCATTGCTGCGCAAGCCACTGCAATTGTCTCATGTAAAGTCAATGCTATTAGGGCATTGGGGAACCACACCCGGGCAGAATTTCATTTATGCACATTTAAACAGAGTCATCAAAAAGTATGATCTGGACATGATCTACATTTCCGGTCCGGGACATGGTGGTCCGGCTATGGTGGCTAACACTTATCTTGAGGGGACTTACAGCGAAGTGTATCCTAATATAACTCAGGACGAAACCGGACTGAAGAAACTATTTACCCAATTTTCCTTTCCCGGGGGCATACCCAGCCATGCTTCACCAGAATGTCCGGGGTCCATCCATGAAGGTGGAGAACTAGGCTATTCACTCAGTCATGCTTTTGGTGCTGTATTCGATAATCCGGACTTGATTGTGGCCTGTGTTGTTGGTGACGGGGAAGCAGAAACCGGTCCGCTGGCTACATCATGGCATTCCAACAAGTTTCTGGACCCGATTCATGACGGCGCCGTTCTTCCTATTTTGCATCTTAATGGCTACAAAATAGCCAATCCTACCGTATTGGCACGCATCGAACCGGAGGAACTAGACCAATTTCTGCGTGGATGCGGCTGGACACCTTACTATGTGGAGGGCGATGATCCGGCAACCATGCACCAACTCATGGCCGCTGCATTAGAGGAGACCATTGAGCAGATCAAAAACATACAAAGCAATGCAAGAGCCAACAGCGACACCACCCGCCCCCGCTGGCCCATGATTGTGCTCAGATCACCCAAAGGATGGACCGGACCTAAAGAAGTGGACGGACTTCAAAATGAAGGGACGTTCCGCGCTCATCAGATTCCTTTATCGGTAGATGCCGAACATCCCGGTCACCTGAAGGCACTTGAGGAATGGATGAAGAGCTATAAGCCGGAAGAACTGTTTGACAAGAGTGGTCGCCTCTTGCCCGAATTAGCAGAGATGGCTCCTAAAGGAGAACGGAGAATGGGGGCTAATCCACATGCCAACGGAGGATTATTATTGCATGATCTGGTTATGCCCGACTTCCGGAAGTTTGCAGTAACCGTGCCTTCTCCCGGTGCGGTTGAAGCTGCTGATACACACGAACTCGGCGTGTTTCTACGCGAAGTGATCAAGTTGAACGAGAACCAACGCAATTTCAGAATCTTCGGTCCTGATGAAACGCTCTCTAACAGACTGAATGCAGTATTTGATGCCACCGACCGTCAATGGGATGCCCGTACAAAAGAGAATGATGAGTTCCTTTCCACAGACGGGCGTGTGATGGAAATGCTCAGCGAACATCAATGTGAAGGATGGTTGGAAGGTTATTTGCTCACCGGACGGCATGGATTGTTCAATTGCTATGAAGCCTTCATCCATATCATCGATTCCATGTTCAACCAACATGCCAAGTGGCTGAAGGTGACGGCCGGATTACCCTGGCGAAAGAAGATCGCTTCACTCAACTACTTGCTTGCTTCCCATGTATGGCAACAGGCCCACAACGGTTTCACCCATCAAGATCCCGGCTTTATCGATCACGTGGTCAATAAGAAAGCCTCTATTGTGCGGGTGTATCTTCCGCCTGATGCCAACTGCCTGTTATCGGTAGGAGATCACTGTTTGCGAAGCAGACATTACGTCAATGTAGTGATTGCAGGTAAATATCAGGCGCCTCAATGGCTAACCATGAACGAAGCAGTGGAGCATTGTACGAAAGGAATCGGGGTGTGGCAGTGGGCCAGCAACGATAATGGAAAAGAACCGGATGTAGTGATGGGGTGTTGTGGCGATGTGCCAACGCTCGAAACGCTGGCTGCCGTTTCCATTCTCCATAAACATTTACCCGAACTGAAAGTCAGGGTAATCAATGTGGTGGATTTGATGAAGCTGCAACCGGCTTCGGAACATCCACACGGACTGAGCGATAAGGACTTCGATGCCTTGTTCACGAAAGACAAGCCGATAGTCTTTGCTTTCCACGGTTACCCTTGGTTGATTCATCGGCTGACTTACCGCCGCACCAATCACGAAAACATGCATGTGCGCGGATATAAAGAAGAAGGTACCATCACCACTTACTTTGACATGACTGTCTTAAATGAACTTGACCGCTTCCACCTTGTACAAGATGTTATTGACCGTGTTCCACACTTAGGTACAAAGGGAGCCGAATTAAAGAAAATGATGCAGGATAAATTGATTGAGCATAAAAAATACATTGATAAGAATGGGTTGGATATGCCTGAAGTCCGCAATTGGAAGTGGAGTGCCTTGAAATGAAGAATATAACATAACTGTTTTGCCCTTACATTAAATAGTTATGCTCTTAGCATCTCGTTTTTAGCCCTTGCCAAATAAAGTATATGGCAAGGGCTAATTTTAAGAAAAAAAGATAAGCCCAACATTACCCTGTCCAGAGGACTTCTGAGAGGGGGTAGACAAAGGTAGGAACTGAGGTAGGCAAAGGTAGGAACTGTGCCTACCTCAGTTCCTACCTTTGCCTGCCTCAGTTTAAGAGGCATCCTTCCTTACTCTGAAATGCAGAGAATATGTCCTATATTTTCAAACAGTCAGGTTCTTTTCGTACAAACTATCAATGATGCCATCCACCAGTCCGATGACAGGTACATGGACATACTCCGCGCGGACAGCTTCGGCTATCACCAGAAAGATTTCCGCCGCAGGTACAATGACATCGGCACGGTCATCTTTCAGATTGTATGCTTCCATACGCTGCCCGGGGTTAATAAATTCAGTCCACATATAACAATTCTTAATCAAGAATCGAAATAAATGAAGTAGGTAATTCAGGCATAGCTCCCTTCTGCGTGCAAACAAATGCAGAAACCTCAACTGCCAACTTATGTGCTATTTCTATATTCCTCCCCTTCAAAATTGCAGAACAGAAAGCAGCAGTAAACGAATCGCCTGCGCCAACAGTATCTACTACTTCCACTTTAGGAGTACGAATAAAACTCGTTGTATCAGAAGCAAAAACATAACTACCGTTTACACCACAAGTCAGTATAAGCATCTTCAAACCAAACATAGAAAGAATGCTTCTACATAGGCTTTCAACATCTACATCAGGAAGTTCAAACATCTTTCTTAAAGATAACAACTCTTCATCATTTATTTTCAAGACATTACACCTTTTCAATGAATCACCGATAATATCCTTTGTATAGAAATGCTGTCGCAAGTTGATATCAAAAACCCTCAATGTATCCTCAAGAGGCATAACATCAAGAAATTTACGAATCGTCTGTCTTGTAGCAAGATTACGCTGTGCCAATGAGCCATAGCACACAACCATTGTATTTTCAGCTATTTCTTGTATTTTAGCTGACCATGGAATATTATCCCAAGCTACGTTCTGTTTAATTTCATATTGTGGAACTCCATCCTTATCAAGAGTTACATCAACGCAACCTGTTGGATATGCAGTCCTTTCCAACCACACATCCATATGCCTCCGACCCAACAGTTCAAGTATCTCCTCTCCCAGTGAATCGTTGCCAATTGCACTTACTGCACATCCGTTTAACCCGAACTGTCCCACATGATAAGCAAAATTTGCAGGAGCTCCCCCTAATTGCTTTCCTTCGGGCAACATATCCCAAAGTATTTCTCCCAAACCTACAATGAATTTCTTCATATTTGCTTTAGTTAGTAAATGTTTTAATCTTCGTAGTATAAAAAGATAGATAAAGAACTCCAAACAACATAATAGTAATTGCTCCAATCTGTCCGACTATATCACTCGACAGCCCCATTGCTAATGGGAAAATAGTTCCTCCAAAAAGTCCCATTATCATTAAACCGGAAACTTCATTCTTCTTCTCTGGCATAAATTGCAAAGCATTTGCCAAGATGATCGGAAAGATATTGGAATTTCCAAAACCAATTAAAGCAATGGCTATATAAATTAATGTTTTATCAGAAGAAAATAGTAATATAACCATGGCAACCAGCATCAAACAAACACTAACTCCAAAGAAGTACTTATTTTTAATCTTACTCAATAAACTTGCACCTGTAAGACAACCGGCAGTTCGAAATATAAAATACAAACTTGTAGCAAATGCGGCATCATTCAAGTTCATATTCAGCCGCTCAATCAATATCTTCGGAGCAGTTGTATTTGTTCCTACATCTATGCCTACATGGCACATAATACCCAAAAAGCATAGTAAAATAAAGGGATTTCCAAGTAGTGAAAAAATTTGGCCATATGTCGATGGTTTTCCTTCTTGTTTCTCTTCCTCTATAGGCGTCACACCTAAAATTAAAACAGCCAAAACCCCAATAAACATATAGATAGGAAATAAGATTTTCCAACCTAGACCAAACGTCGGTACACATTGTGTAGCGCCCCACATAGCGATGTAAGGCGCTAAGAAAGAAGCTATTGCTTTAACAAACTGTCCCAAAGTAAGACTACTTGATAATTTATCACCAGTAATCAGAGTAGATAAAAGAGGATTTAAGGACGTCTGCATCAAAGTATTTCCAATTCCTAATAAAGAGAATGATACCAACATTAATATATATCCTTCACCAAAAATTGGTAACAATAAGGATAGAATAGTAAGGATAAGACTGACTATAACAGTACTTTTCCTTCCTATTTTATTCATCAACATACCTGTTGGAACTGAAAAAATAAGGAACCAAAAAAATACTAATGAAGGAAATATATTTGCCTGTGAATCCGTTAAGTTTAAATCAGCTTTAACATAATTCGAGGCAATGCCGACTAAATCAACAAAACCCATAGCAAAGAAACAAAGCATAATCGGTAAAAGCTTTGCAATCATATCTGCAGATGAATAGGTCTGTTTTTGCATAGTTTCTTAATATTTGAACATGAATAAAAAGGGAAATCTCTTATTTATTAAAAAGCATCGGAACAAACTCTGCCAGATAATGCCGCCAATTCTTCCATACATGACCACAAGTAGACTCCGTATATTTATAGTCAAAATGGTTGGCATCCAGCATCGCCCGATATCGCTTGTTGTTCTCATAGAGAAAATCTTCATTTCCAATAGCAATCCAATATAAAGGCTTTTTGGCAAACAACTTCTTCAATTTGCCCTCAAGATTCTGATAGACCGGCACTCTGTTATCTGCCAAAGAAACACCCACTGCCGCCGAGAACAGACCTATATAACCAAACTTATCAGGATTGTTGGCAGAAATATAGCACGTATGAAATCCCCCCATTGACAAGCCGGCAATGGCGCGGTTAGCCCTATTAGGGAGCGTACGATAGGTTTTATCTATAAAGTTGACTATCTCCATATAATTCGCTTCATAAAGACCGGGGTCTCTTTTATAATGCTCCGGATGTGCAAAGTTATAACTATTTTCACCATGCGCCGCTTGTAAATCACTATGTCCATTAGCTAATACAACAATCATCGGCTTCGCTTTTCCCTGTGCAATCAGATTATCCATAATCTGCATACAGCGCCCTAATTTCATCCATTCATTCTCATCGCCACCCCCTCCGTGGCAAAGGTAAAGAACCGGATATTTCTTCCCGGAGGTTTCATACCCCGCAGGAGTATATACATTCAGGCGACGGTCCATCTTCATTCCATCCGAATGATACCAAATCTGCGAAACAGTTCCATGAGGCACATTCTGTACTAACGATAAGTCACCAACTTCTCCCGGTATCTCAAATACATTCTGTAGAGTTTCAAAATCACGAATGACATAAGGATGCATTGCATCAAGAGTATATACTCCGTCAACTACAAATGAATAACGATAAACTTCAGATAGCAAGACAGGCGTAGTATAAGTCCACAAGCCATTTCCAGCTTGATGCATATCCGCACTACCATTGGCTATAGTTCCATTGGGTTGGTAGAAGAAATTGCCCGTAACCTTTACATCGATAGCACGAGGTGCGAAACAAGTAAATGTGGCAGTTTTATCACCATTAATTCGGAGACTCTCGAAGTTTGCCTTTAGATTGACGCTATTCTTAAAGTTCTTAACAGCCTGCTTGACTGTTTGGAAACCAGCCAAATTAAAAATCAGAGAATCCGCAGATGGAACCTGAAACTGAAAAGTACCATTTAAATCTGTCATAACGGAATTACCGTTCCCCTGAGCAGATATTGTAACACCGCTCAAAGAACCTAACATTGAGTTAGCAACCCTTCCTGATACCTGCACATTTTGTGCAGATATCGAGAATGGTAAAGCCAATAACATTGAAAAAGTAAGTATTTTCATACATTTATTGATTTTAATATTTAATAACCAGGATTCTGAATTAATTTCTTATTCAGGTTTAATACCGTGGTAGGAATAGGATAGACATTGGTAAATCCTTCTGTATCATCAAAGAAATCAGAAGCAGATGAGCTCTTTGGAACCCCTTTATAACGATCCACCGTAGGCTGGGTAAAGGTTGCAAAACGGATTTGATCCTGTCTGCGCATAGCCTCCCAAGGGAACTCACAAGCACGTTCGTTTAAGATAATATTTAATGAAATTGTCTCTTGGGGATTTGCTCCACAACGGGTTCGTACAACATTTAAGTCACTGCGGGCAGCCCCTTTATCACCCAATCGATATTCGGCTTCAGCCTTCAACAGAAGAGCGTCAGCATATCTCCAAAGAACAATATCGTTATTAGGATTCGTCTGATTAGTTGTATTCTTATCAACTTCATATTTCTTATAACGTGCACCAGAACATTTCAATTTATGAGCATCTGACCCCGCACCAAAATCGACCAATGGCGCCAAAGGTTCGTAACTAAGTCCCTGATCCGTAGCACCGTCATCCACCAGTTTGCCTGTATCTTCAACATAGTCAGTTCCAGTGTAATAATTGGGAGTAATACGAGGATCTTGATCTGGTTCACCGTAGTGCATCGTATTCATCTGTTTCACGGTGGCACAGAAACCATTAGCCCCAAAAGACCCCATAGCAGAACCATGTTGATAGTGAATAGAATATCCTCTCATTAAGTTCGTAACCTTATAGACCACATCATCACTGGGTCTGGTAAATATATTCTCAACCGAATTTTCATTTGTTACAACAAAGTTATTCTCATATTTAAGTTCCAAATCATATCCCAATGACTTTATCTGTCCAACACAATAGAGAACCGTATTCCAAGCATTGCGGCTTTCGCCATCTACTTTGATTAAAATGCTTTTACCCAAAGCGGAAATAGCTTCTCCTTTTGTTTCACTGGCTACACACGCCTTAGATTTATCATCTCCGACAAATGCCTGATAACTGGTTTTTGACGTGTTATCAATAGTGTATACAGGCGAATTAATAGCACACTTTGCCAAACACATATAAGCCACAGCCTTAGTGACGCGCCCATAATACTCACCTGTATTTTGAGATTTTGCATCAGAAAGATGTGGAAGACAATCCTCTAGTTCTTCGACCACAAACTTAAATACTTCCGAACGATTAGATTGGTTTACATCTTTAAGGGATAGTTGAGACGAAGTTACAACAGGAACCTGAGCATATAAATCCATCAAATTATAATAATAATAAGCTCGAAGTGCTCTCAATTCATAAATATAGATTTCTGCATCGGCATTGGTCGCCTTGTACTCATTCAACTTGTCAATGGAGGTATTACAGAGACCAACCATCTTATATAAATAATTCCAAATATTAGCATACACATCAACAGATGGGTCAAAATTATGCAGAAAGATATTCTGCCATTTTCCACCGTCAACCCAGTCGCCACCACGTCCAGGTTGCATGGTTGCATCCGAAGAATACTCCTGAAGAGTAAATACTGAGCTCAAAGGGACACCAATCAATTGATTGTCTATATTTGAATAGACATTGGCAACCGTATTCAAATAAATAAGTTTTGAACTCTGGAAAGCATCACTTTCAAGGAAATCGCTTTTCGGCGTCTCGTCAAGAGAACAACCCGTCAGTGAAAAAGCCGCTACCAAAGCTGTACAAAATAATATCTTTTTCATAAATTAATTCATTTAGATTATTAAAACTTGATCGAAGCACTGAAAGAGAAAGTCCTAGTCAACGGATAGATTCGCTTATCATCTACGCCAAGAGTTCCATAAGAAGTTGTTCCCTCAGCCTGTGGAGCTATATTTGCGGAATTAATCATCGGAGTCATACCGGAATAGCCAGTGATTGTACAAATATTATTAACAGACAATGATAAACGCAAGTTTTTGATAAAACAGGTTTTAGGCAGTGATTTCTGATTGAAAGTATAGCCCAATGTCAAATATTCAAAGTTTACATAGTCGCCCTTTTCCAACCAATAGTCCGAAACCTGAATATCATGAATGCCATTGCCATCATTCATCCGCTCAACACCTTTCATCATATTATAAGTTGGGAAATTATCAAGATTATTATAAGCAGAAGCTGTTCCATTATAGATTTTATGTCCAAAGGCTCCATTGAACTGTGCAGTTAAATCCCAATTCTTAAATTTGAAATTCAAATGCATATTAGCGAATGCCTTAGGCATAGCTTGACCAGCTACATAGCGGTCTCCACTATCACTTAAGTCCACTTGCCCGCTACCATCCAGATCCTCCATAATATATTTTCCTTCTTTGCTGATCCCGGTACAGTGAGGCAAATAGAAAACACCGACAGGCTGTCCTTCCATTAAATAAGTTACGCCATTATTTTGAGATAAGCCAGGTGATTTAACATAAGCCAAAGCTATGTGCTCGCTGGTAGTCAGCTCTTCACCTCGGTAAGTACCACTCAGACTCTCCAACTTATTCTTCTGGAATGAGACATTCATACCGGCGCTGAAAGTAAAGTCCTTTGATTTGAAAATATCCCCGCTCAAGGCAATCTCCAAACCGTTGTTACTCATTTCACCCATATTAGCCAACAGGGTGCCATAAGTAAACGGTGGTACGGAAACTGAATAGGTATACAACATATCCTTTGTTGTAGAACGATAATAGTCAATACTCAAATTCAAACGATTCTTGAACACACTCATATCTAAACCGACATCAAAGGTATGTTTCACTTCCCACTTTAGATCCGGGTTACTGTTTGAGGTAATTGAGAAGGTCGTTGTATTCACTCCATTTACAGAGGTGGTTCCACTAGGAGACATTTTTTGAAGTGAGTTGTAAGGTGAAATGGCATCCTGATTACCGGTTACCCCATAACCAGCACGTAGCTTCAAACTATTGATCATACGCAAATTCTTCATGAATTTTTCATTACTAATCACCCAGCCCACGGATGCAGACGGGAAAACGCCCCACTTCTGGCCGCTACCTAACTTAGAAGAACCATCCGTTCTCACATTAACCGTTGCAATGTACTTTCCGTCAAACACATAGTTTAAACGCCCCATATACGAAGACAGCATATAATCTGCTGCATTCGATGTATTGTCACCATATGAAACAATTGCACCTGCCTCCATGTTGTTATATTTAAAGTAATCCGTATCAAAGCCTGTTTCTGAAGAAGTGTTGGCAAATGTAGAATATTTCTGACCTTCCATTAAAGCTAAAGCGTCAATATGGTGCTTACCAAAGTCCTTTGTATAATTCAACTGAATATTACCCATCAAATCTTTACGCTGAGTTGAGCCCAAATAAGCACGTCCGCGAATAGTTCTTCCTTGCTCTATATTCGTTGGAATATAACGCTTTACACTAATGTTCATATAAGTATAAGAACCAAAAGCAGAAAGATTTAATCCATCTAATATTTTCCAAGTAACCTTTCCATGAGTATTGATACTCATTACATCGTAACGGTTCTCTATTTGAAGCTGACCTAACGGATTAAAAATTTCTGAGGCATCATAATCTTCCGTCCAGAAATTACTATCGTCTACATGGTTGGGAAACGTTGGATTGAAAGCTGCTGCTGCATAAAACATATGCTGCATATCGTACTGTCTCTGACCGTCTCTTTCTGATCCAAAGAGGCCCAAATCAAATTTCAGTTTTTTATTCAAAGCAAACTGTGTTGCATCCATTTTCAAAGTGTAATTCTTCATGTCAGAGTTCCTCAAAGCGCCCTGGCGTTCAATATAGCCTAAAGAAGCTCTCATATTGGCATTTTCGCTACCTGAAGTAAAAGACAAATTATGTGTCTGTGTAATCCCAACATTGCGCTCTATCTCATCAAACCAATTAGTATTGCTACCTAAGTCCTTGAATGTGACACCCATTTCGTTTCCAAGTGCCCGATACTCATCAGCAGATAACATATCAATGTTCTTATACACCGTGTTAAATCCAACAAAACCATTGTACTCAATCTGGGCATAACCTAGTTTACCACGTGAAGTTTGAACAACAATCACACCAGAGGCTCCGCGAGAGCCATACTGAGCAGTTTCAGAAGCATCCTTTAATACGGTTACAGACTCAATATCACCAGGAGCGATTGCGTTAAACATATCCATATCGCCAAACACTCCATCAATAATGATCAAAGGTTCATTGCCTCCAGACAATGAAGAAGTTCCACGAATACGAACGCTAGAAGTAGCCAAAGGGTCACCACCTGATTGGCTAATTACCAGACCGGCAACCTTACCCTTTAAAGCATCCAATGGAGTAGTAATCACACCACTATTCATATCTTCCTTCTTTACGCGCTCTACGGCACCCGAAACAGTACGCTTACTACCTTGGGCGTAACCAACCACCATCACTTCGTCCATTAATACAGATGATTCCTTCAGCACAACATTAATCACACTTTTATCACCTACAACTATACTCTGGCTATCATAACCAATAAAAGAGAATACAAGAATGCTCTTAGAATCAACATTTGAGATAATAAATTGCCCATCCAGATCGGTTATAAGACCATTTGAAGTGCCTTTTACGAGTACATTGGCACCAATTAGCGGTTCGCCGTCTTTATCCTTTACCGTACCCTTCACTGTTTTTTGAGCAAAAGAACAAACGGAGATCAGCACTACTACAAAAAAAAGTAGTAGTTGTCTAAAAAATTGACTGTGTTTCATAAATATATCAATTAGGTTAAAAAGTTCACTAATTCATTTTGTAAACCAATGCTGTAACTCCTTTCATACGAATAACATCATTGACCTTTCCAGATTTGTAATTCCCATTTTTCTTTTCTCCTATCACCAACTGAGGTTTCCTTCGTAATGCTGGTATTTTAGCTACAACACTTTTTGCACCCGGATTCAGCGCAATCACATACACCTCATTTCCAGCATATCGTTTATAAACCATTGGATAAGGTTTATTTACATCACTAATCAGTTGCCATTCACCATCATTTCCTAAAGCCTTACTTCCCTGACGTAAAGCGATCAGAGATTTGGTAAAGTTCAGCATGGAAGCCGGATCGTTTTCCTGAGTGTCAACGGTCAGTTTCCCATTCTCTGTATCCACAGGCAAATAAATATCCTTTGGTTGTGCTGTCGAAAAACCTGCATTAATTCCTGATGTCCATTGCATTGGTGTACGCGCTCCAGCACGGTCACCACTACCTTCTTTACTGGGCAAGTCTTTATATTTCATGCCGATTTCATCTCCATAATACAATAAGGGCATTCCGGGCATGGTCATAAAGAAAGTCATCGTGACTTTTAGTTGATCAATTGTATTTCGTGAACCGATATTGGGACGTTGAAAGTCATGGTTACAGGATGGTAATACGATATATCCCTCCCCTTTTGTCTTCGTATAAGAATCAGTATAGTTTTCAATAAAATCCTTGATTACACCAGCTCCCGATTTATCAAAGTAACAATGTTCATGCTTATTGCGACGGCCATAAGGCGTACCAGGTTCAAACAACATAGATGGATACCCCGGAACACCAAAATGAAACATAAAGTCTACATTAAATCCCGCCTGAATTGCTTCTTGCGGATTGCCCCATTCAGCCAATAGAATACAGTCAGGATAATTATTGTTCTGCCATTCACGGATTTCGTTCCACAACTTAATTGTTTCCTTTCTATCCGGATCATTCTTTACAAGACTGGCCGCCATATCAACACGGAAACCATCTACTCCCTTATCATACCAAAATTGCATGATATTTCTCAATTCCCGGCGTACCGCCTGCGGTCCGGGTGCTGTTACAGCCTGTTCCCAAGGATGAGTAGGATCAGGATTTGCATAACCATAATTCAAGGCTGGCTGAAATATAAAGCAGTTCTTTTCATAATACTTTGCACGAGGAGCATTTGCTTCAACATAGGTAGTAAATCTAAAAACCGTAGTTTCAGCATCTTCCGCTTTTTTAGCGGTTTTTACAGCTTCTTGGGCTTTTGCTTCCTTTTCAGAAACCTTATTAGTCCATATATAATAATTACTGTATTGCAATTCACTGGTCGGTAAAGCAGATTCCAAGAACCAGGGATGTTTGTCACTGGTGTGGCCAGCAACCAGATCCATCAACACCTTTAAACCACGTTTATGCGCCTGGTGTAGTAAACTTACCAAATCATCATTGGTACCAAAACGAGGGTCTACCTTATAGAAATCAGTCACATCATAACCACCATCCTGAAATTCAGAACAACAAATAGGGTTTAACCAAATCGTTGTTACCCCCAGAGACTTTATATAATCTAATTGGGATATAATACCTTTAAGATCTCCTATTCCATTACCATCACTATCCATAAATGAGGAAGGATAAACTTGATAGAAAACAGCATGATGCAACCATTCTGGCATTTGCGTAGCATTTGCTCTCAAACTAGACAACCCTAGCAGGCAAACAAGTGCAAGACTCTGTACACTCAATGTTTTTAGTTTCATGGTATATTATTTATTAGAGGTTTAACTACCACAAAAATAGAGATGAAAGCCGAACCAGAAACTATTTTCTGTTTCATAAGCTTGCAAAATTGAATCATCGAATCAATTTTTATCGAGAATGAACGATTTTCATCATTCAATTGATATAGGAAATTGGGAGTAAAGGATATGTGATACAGGATTCATTAAGAGATATACCATATCTTACTATTAAAACAAGATCATTGTGCATTTAACCAAATGATTATTATCGCTAATAATAATTATTCGGTAATCAGGCATCCATGGACACAGATATGAACATGGGTTTGTGTACAACACCATATTTCATTCTAGCTTGTACATCTGTAGGACTTTCACTAAAATGATCCTTGTAGGTCTTCGAGAAATAGGCTGGACTTTTGAAACCAACCTCATAAGAAATCTGAGAAATAGACTTCTCCGTGGAAACGAGCATGGAGGCAGCCCTATTTAAACGCGCAAGTTTCACCAGCTCATTGGCAGAGTAACCTGTCAGGGCTTTTGTTTTTCTATAAAATTGAGCTCTACTTAAATGGAACTCTCCACTTAAGTTATTAACATTCAATTCAGGATTGGACAGATTTTTATCTATATATTCTTTCAATTCATCTACAAAGCTTTTTTCAACAACGGAGATGTTTTTCCTTCCTAACACTGTATTTAAATAAAACTCCTGCATCCTCGTCCTATTATCCAAAAGATTTCTTAGCCTTGTTTTAAGTATATCCGAATTGAAAGGTTTTGCAATAAACGAATCAGCACCACATTCGTACCCCTCTACTTTCTGTTCATCACCCACATAAGCTGTAAGCATCATCACAGGGATATGAGATGTTTGAAGACTCTTTTTCAACTGTTCGCAGCAATCAATGCCATTCATCACAGGCATCATAACATCACAAATAATAGCATCCGGAACGTTTTTTAGAGCACACTCCAAACCTTCCTTTCCATTTGCAGCCTCTATAACACGATAATCTTTCAACAATAAACTTTTTACGTAATTGCGAACATCTTCATTATCGTCAATGACCAAAACAACTTTTTTGTCATCATTGATATTTATATTTTCACCCGCTTGTATATTCTCCTGCTCTGCATTTAAAATAGCACCATTTTTTAAGGCTTCAAGACTACCGTTCTGAGAAGTGCCTGCATCCAATTCACCGGTATTAATCAATGGTATATCAATTTGGAACTCCGAACCCTTATCGACTTCACTGGTAACATTTATAGTTCCATGGTGTAGCTCCACAAAAGCCTTTACCAAAGCTAACCCAATACCAGATCCCGAATAATGAACATCTATTTGATAGAAATTATCAAAGATATGAGAAATGTGTTCCTGAGACATACCCAAGCCATTGTCGGTTATAACTAACCTCAACCACCCAACATGCTCATGGTAGATGGTAGACACGCTTAAGCATATTCTACCGTTCTCCGGCGTAAATTTGAAGGCATTAGACAATAGATTATAAATAATTCTCTCTATCTTTTCACTATCAGCTATTAATGTCACCGGCTCTTCCGGTAATTTCACATTAAAGCAAATATGCTTGCGAACAGCCAGATTCTTAAATCCATCAATCCATTCATCCACACATTTCACGACATCAAACTCAGAAAGGCGTAAACCCAGCTTCCCGCTCTCAAATTTCCTAAAATCCAGAATCTGATTAACTAACCGGAGTAGAACTGTTACATTCCGTGAAATCATTTTGAGGAAAGAATGCTGCTCTTCATTCAAATTTGTACTCGAAAGAATCTGATTTAGCGGGTCCGAAATAAGTGTAAGGGGAGTTCTGAAGTCATGACTGATATTTGTAAAAAAAGCAAGTTTCGCATGAGTCGCGTCTTCCAATTCACGTGACAGTTTAACCAATTGGTCATTCTTTGCTATAATCTCATCATTTTGCTTTCGCAAAATACCATTTGTTTTCACCTTTATATTATACCCGCCACAAATGACCACACAGATGACTAATAGCAGGACTGCAATTGCAACCACCGAATAAAGCAATAATCTCTGGGAATCAAATAAAGCCAGATAAGCATCAACCTTCGTTGAAAGGTCTGCTACTTTCTTTGTCTCATTCTTTATCAGTTCATCTTGCATAAACATAATCCGCGCATTAGTAGAATCAACCATCGCAGACAAAAGAGTTGTCTCCTTATTATATGGCTTCCCTTCTAAGATTTGAGTTGCGACCTGAATAACCTTTTCCCCACCTGTTGGATAAATAAAAGTGGCTTCAAAATGTCTGTCAAGTACCTGATTAACCCCTCCTTTCTCTTTGTCTACCAAAGCATCAACGCCAATAAATTTCATTTTTTTCTCCACGCCATGCTTTACTGCCGCTGCATAAGCACCAATCGCCATTCTGTCATTCTGCGCAACAATGAGATTAATATTCGGGTGAAGGGAAAACACACTATCCATCTTTTCCTCCGAGACCTCTTTTTTCCATGATGCATCAATTTCTCCTACAATCTTAATATTAGGACTAGCCGCCAAGATATGATCCAACCCTTGTTCCCTTTCCATTGCAGAAGTAGATCCTTCTAATCCATTGATCTTATATATAAATAATGGCTCTTTAGCAAGAGTCAATATATGTTCTCCCATCATCTCTCCTATTTGGGTATTATCTGCACCGATGAATGCCGTATACTTGTTGCTTTGAATCTTACGATCGGTGACGATAATGGGTATGCCTTTCTGATAAGCATCCTCAACTATAGGTGTAATAGCTTTAGCTTCGTTAGGCGAAACAATAATCAAATCAAACTTATTATTAATGAAGTATTTAAGGTCGTTTATCTGCTTCTGGCTATCATCATTCACAGACCTAACCTCTAGCTGAATATTTCCATGAAGTGCTGCCTCACGTATCATTTCTGAGTTTTGCTTTTCTCTCCACTCATCCTGACTGCACTGAGAGACTCCAACTCTATATTTTCGTTGATTAACAGAGCAACTACATAAGAGAATAAAGAATAAGATAAACGTTAGAATATTAAAGATCTTCTTTTTAAAGCAAATAGGATAACACATAAATTTAAGGTCGTATTTAACTTAGTATTTCATAATCAAAATAACAAAGCGAAACAAGATAAGAATAATTATCTGGTTATCAAAGGAGGAAGTGCTCTTTTTTGCTGTGCCTAATTGCAAAAAGAACCCCTCATGAGCAAAAATAAGCATTTCGTAGTTTCCAACCTAGCAAACCACGAAAAAGTTCTACTCAATGATTCGCTATTTATCAAAAGCAAATCTGAATAGCATAAACTTGTATAATTTTAGTAATCTTATAAAAAGAAAAAATCACGGACATTAATAATATTTAGACTGGAAAGAAAAGCTCAAACAGTCAGATTCTTTTCGTACAAACTATCAATGATGCCATCCACCAGTCCGATGACAGGTACATGGACATACTCCGCGCGGACAGCTTCGGCTATCACCAGAAAGATTTCCGCCGCAGGTACAATGACATCGGCACGGTCTTCTTTCAGATTGTATGCTTCCATACGCTGCTCGGGAGTCAACAATTTCAGTTCATCATATAAGGCTTGAAGCACTTCAACAGACATCCGGTGCTTCTTCTTGTCTTTCTTACCGGCAAGGCGGTAGAGTTTATTGATGTTCCCGCCGGAGCCAATGATGTCTACATGTTCCAAACCCGCCGTCACCCTTGCCAAATCCTCCTTCATTTGTGTCCAGCTATTGTCAGTGACGCCATTACTCAGCATCCTCACCGTACCTATATTATAAGAAAACGAATGCTTCAATTCCCCGTCAATCTGAACATTGATTTCCGTACTGCCTCCACCTACATCCACATAAATATAGTTGCCATCCCGCTCGGCTATGGTTTCCAAATGGTACTTATAGATGATGCGTGCCTCTTCCTGACCGTCTATCACTTCAATATTCAGTCCGATAGCTTTCTGTATATCCTTGATGATTGATTCACCGTTCCGGGCATCACGCATAGCGGAAGTGGCACAGGCACGATAATCAGACACTTCATAAATTTTCATTAAATGCCGGAAAGCCTTCATCAGACGTACCAGCTTCTTTTCCTTTACTTCGGACAATTCACCGAGTGAAAAGACATCAAACCCCAGTCGTAGGGGAACACGTAACAATAAAACTTTAGAAAACTTCTTGCCCATCAAAGGCTCGCTCTCTTTCACTTTCTTTATCAACAAACGCACGGCATTGGAGCCGATATCAATAGCTGCATAACAAGTATTGGGCATAATTCTTATTCTTTATTGGTTTCCAAATAATGCTGATATAACTCTTCCTGGGAACGGAAGGGCTGATATCCCCCTTCCATTCCCGGCCAAGGGAGGTTCTCACCCGTCCCGTCCACCACAGACCCCTGACGGGTATCTTTCAGGCCATAATCAAGCACTACATTCAAATCTTTTTTAATCTGTTTATCGTGTATCGGAGTAATGACCTCGACCCGGTTATTCAAATTACGCGGCATCCAGTCGGCCGAACCGATGTATATTTTCTCTTCCCCGCCCGCTGCAAACACAAAGATGCGCGAGTGTTCCAGGTAACGGTCTATAATGCCATTCACCCGTATCGTATCGCTCACTCCGGGAATGCCTGTAATCAATGAACAGTTACCCCTCACCAGCAAATCAATGGGCACCCCTTCCGCAGAAGCCTCGTACAACTTCTTGATAATAGCATGGTCGGTGATATGATTCACTTTCACACGGATATAAGCCGGTTTACCCGCTTTCCTATTTTTAATTTCATCGCCAATCAGCCGGATAAAATGCTGCTTCATGTCATTGGGGGAAACCAATAATTCCTTAAATTTAATGGGGGAATAAGGTTTTTCGATAAAAGTAAACACCGAGTCCACATCGTTAACCACCGTACGGGCAGCGGTCATAAGCATATAGTCGGTATAGACGGAGGCTGTTCCTTCGTGAAAGTTACCGGTATTGATGCAGGCTATATCACCGCCTTTCTTCATGCCGATATGCGTAATCTTGGAGTGTACTTTCAGCCCTTCCAGACCAAACACCACATGAATGCCGGCATCCTGCATTTTCTTGGACCAACTGATATTGGACGCCTCGTCAAAGCGCGCCAACAGTTCAATGACCACGGTTACTTTCTTCCCGTTCAATGCTGCGCAAATAAGTGCCTTGACTACTTTCGACTCCTTTGCCAGACGATAAAGTGTGGTTCTTATGCTTTTCACCTCCTTACTGATAGCAGCTTCCTGCAACACACGAATATAATAATCAAAGCTATGGTAAGGTACATGTATAAAACGATCCCGTTCACGAATGAGATGCAACAAGCTCTCATTGCTTTTGAGTTCGAACTTCAGTATCGGTTTCCACGCCGGGTATTTCAAGTCCAACCGATTGCAATCCGGGAAGGAAGTCATATCCTTATGGTTATGATAGCGTCCTCCGGCCTGTACGGTGTCCAGCTTATCCAAATCCAGCCGCTTCATCACACGGTTCAACAAATCACGTGGCATGTCGGCATCATAAATCACCCGGAGGGCATTTCCCTTCTTACGACTTTTCACCCCCTTGGATATTTTCTGCAAACGTCCGTTGCGCAAGTCATTATCCAATTCCATTTCCGCATCTTTCGTGAATTTGAAAGCATAAGCTTCGAACACATTATAGCCCATGCCGGAAAAAATCATCGGCAGACAAAAGCGGATCACATCATCCAGATAAACCAGATAATTGCATCCGTCACCATCCGGCAGGCGTACAAACCGGTCACAAGGAGGAACAGGCAATTCAATCAATGCATATTCCGCGCGCGAAGACGACCGGACCTTCTTCGCCTTTTTCTCTTCCGCCGTCAACTCGTTTTTCATCTTCACGGCAAGATAAAGACTCTCATCGGTGGCTTCCGTCAGTTGCTTCACCGCCGAGAACCACAACGGACTGATAAAGCCACTCAGTTGTTTACGGAAATAATGCCGCACGTAGCTTTGCTGCACCTCATTCAATTCATCTTCACGAAGAAGCAGAATATTCTCTCTGCGCAGACATGATGTGACTTCCTGAATGGCAACTTCATATTCTTTGGAATACTTGCCATTCAGTTGATTTAGTTGTTTGATAAGCTCCCTGGCCTGCTCACGCTCCGAACGCAAACTGGGTTCCGCACACTCGGCTATGCGATTGAGCGTTGCCATGCGCACCCGGAAGAACTCATCCAGATTATTAGAATAGATACCCAGAAACGATAATCTTTCGAGCAACGGAACATCCGGTTTCATAGCTTCCTGCAAAATGCGATGATTGAAATACATCCAACTCAAATCCCGTTCTATGTAAGCAAGCGGTTTCTTTCTATTCATAATACGATTCTCTATTTGTTACAAAAGTAGTTAACATGTATTACAAAACCATTTCATTTACATTACATTGCTATCAACGGGAACTTTACATAAAATCCGTACATCGCCCTTCAATGTCCTACCTAAAACCGATGATTCCGCTCTGGAATATACCTACATATAGTGATTGTACGCCAATATAATCCTCTCTAATTTTGCGCTCTCTATTTAGAACCAATAAAATTAGTAAAATCAATGAAAAAGCTATTTATCGCATTGCTTATCCTATTAATAAGTAATGCTACAGCAATAAAAGCAGATGATCTGCGAGGAAGCGTAAGAAACAAGAAAAGCGAACCTCTTGAATATGTGCACGTCCAATTACTCGGAACTTCTTATAAAGCCGTGACCGACTCCACCGGAATGTTCCGTATAAAAAATGTTCCCGAGGGGGATTACCATGTGCAGTTCTCCTTTAGCTTCTATAAGACCCGGAAAGTAACGGTCAAGGTGACTTCGGGCCAGACTACCCGGATTGACCCCGTCATCCTCGAAGAGTCCAACCAAATGCTTGATGAAGTAGTAATCTCCGGTAACAAGCGTACTTATACTACCGATAAGGTGTCCAGTTCGGTACGGTTGAAACGTCCTCTACTCCAGATTCCACAAAACATCCAGGTCATCAACGACCAGATGCTGGCCGACCGTCAGATCACCAGCATGAGTGACGGACTGGTAGGTAACGTCAGTGGCGTGACACGTTTGGAACACTGGGGCGACTCTTATACGCGTGTCAACATGCGTGGCTCGCGTGCCGCAGCCTTCCGTGAAGGGATGAACGTGACATCTACCTGGGGACCAATGACCGAGGACATGAGCTTTGTCGAGTCGGTTGAATTTGTCAAAGGTCCCGCCGGTTTCATGATGTCCAACGGTGAACCCAGCGGCATCTACAACGTTGTGCTCAAAAAGCCTACCGGACAAACCAAGGGACAGGCTGGATTCACTTTCGGCAGTTACGACATGTACCGCTCCACCCTCGACCTTGATGGTAAGCTCGACCAGGACGGACGGTTGCTCTATCGTCTCAACCTTATGGGACAGAGCAAGAATTCCTTCCGCCGGTACGAATTCAACAAGCGTTACAGCATTGCTCCGGTGGTGAGCTATCAACTCGACAATGACACCAAGTTAACGGCCATGTACACCTTCCAATACATGAAGTCGTCCAACATTGGTTCGTACTATAACTTCTCCGCCAACGGCTATGCCGACCTGCCACAGGATTACTCCCTGCTGGAACCGGGTATGGCACCCAGCACAGCCAAGGACCATAGCCTCATCCTAAACCTGCAACACCATTTCAACAAAGACTGGAAACTTACCGTACAGGGGGCTTACTTCAATTACTCCAGAATAGGAAGTTCCATGTGGTACTCCAGCTTGGAACAGAACGGAGATATGATCCGCTACGTGAGCATCGGAGACGAAGTCAATGAAATGAAATTCGGACAAGCCTACCTGAACGGACAGTTCCAAACAGGTACGGTGAGCCATCACATTCTTACCGGCATTGACTTGGGTGATAAACACTTCTGGGGTGACTGGAGCCAGAGCCACACTCTTGATTCTTTGGGTACTTACAACATTTATAACACGGCCTACACACCGGGATACCCTTACTACGGCTATCCGTCATTCGACCGCACCCGCAGTATCAAGGAGCGCGCCAACACCACACAAGTCACCCAATCGTACACCGGACTTTACCTACAGGATGAACTGGGATTCTTCAACGACAGGGTACGCCTGACACTTGCCGGACGCTATACTTTTGCAAAGGACAATTCCTATGGTACGAGCGTCACCAATGTAGAACGCTTCACTCCACGGGTGGGATTGAGCTTCTCCATTGATAAAAACACGTCCGCTTACCTGCTCTACGACCAGACATTCAGTCCGCAAATGGGCTTGCTGCGCAATGGGGATAAGGTGAACCCTATCACAGGAAACAATTGGGAAGCAGGACTCAAACGTTCGTGGTTCAACGACCGCTGGCATACTTCCGTTTCGGTTTATCAAATCCTGAAGAACAATGAAACGGCATCCGATCCTGAAAATGCAGCCGGTGAATCTTACCTGGTACAAGTGGGACAATCCAAAGCCAAAGGAGTGGAAGTGGATCTGGTAGGTGAAATCGTAAAAGGGTTGAGTGTCATCGCCAACTATGCGTATACCGACTACAAGGTGTCTAAATCTGTTGACCCCAGCCGCCCGGTGGGTATGCAACTGCCCGGACATGCCATGCACGACTTCAATATCTGGTTGAAATATGCTTTCAGCCGAGGAGCTTTAAACGGATTCAGCCTTTCTGCCGGACAGTCCTCACAACTCGACAGAAGTACCTGGGGCGGACTTTCGGACAATGGTGATTCCTCACTTCCCGACTACTTCCGCTTTGATGCCGCCGCCGGATGGCGCACAGGGAACCTTGCCATTGCTTTAAACGTTTATAATCTGTTTAACCGTTACCTGTATAGCGGCTCCATGTACGGCAACGTTTATTATTGGCAATCAGAGCCTAAGCGCAACTTCAAGTTGGGAATAACTTATAATTTTTAAATCATTCGGCACTCATGCAAGTTCTAAACAATCTGTTATGAAAAAAGATACATTCAGAAAAGCCGGACACTTCCTGCACCTTTGGCTCGGACTTCTATCGGGACTCGTCGTCACCATAGTCGCCGTCACCGGATGCATCTATGCTTTCGAACCGGAATTCAGGAGTCTGTTGCAAAGCTATCAGAATGTGAAAATACAACATGCGCCTTTTCTTTCACCCACAGCGTTGAAAGAAAAGGCCATGCCTTATGTGTATGCCACCCCTGCTGACAGCGCCAACGTGATTTACGGCGTGACTTACGAAACCGCCGATAAAGCGGTGAAGCTCGCCTACAATGATACAGAGCAAGGCTACACTGTCATGTTTCTCAATCCCTACACAGGAGCTTACATCCATCAGCTGGCTTTGAAATCGGACTTCTTCAGGATAATCCTGGCAGGACACCGCAACCTGTGGCTACCCTACCCCATTGGACACCAGATTGTGGGATGGAGCATCTTTGTTTTCCTGCTCGTAATTCTCTCGGGCATCGTGATATGGATTCCCAAGAAGTGGAATAGAAAGAGTCTCCGGAATCTCTTCACTTTCAAGTGGAAAGGTTCCGTCTTCAAAAAGAGCTATGACCTTCACCGGGTATTAGGCGGCTATGCGGTGGTCTTCTCCCTGGTTTTCGCTATCACGGGGCTAACATGGAGTTTCCCTTGGTTTGGGAGTGCCTATTACCGGTTACTGTCCGGCGGGAAAGCGCTCGACGAATGGGCTCCCGCTTTGTCCGATACCACAGCGACCGCCACCTTTCAGTCTCCGGCCGACCAACTGTGGCAACAAGCATTGGCCGATTACCCCATTGGAAAACAAGGCAGCTTTATGTTCGACTTCCCTCGGCAAGCCACCGATGCCTACCGCATTTGTTACAACCCGGACACAAAAACCTATTATAAAAGGCAATTTCGTTTCTTCGACCGCAACACCTTGAAAGAATTGAAAGGAGGCGGTATCTACGGACTCAACGCCGATGAAGCTTCCACCGCCGACACCATCTACCGGATGACTTACGACCTCCACGTGGGAACCGTAGGCGGATCTCTGGGACGCCGTCTCATGTTTTGCGCCTGCTTCATCATTGCCACCCTCCCCGCCACAGGAGTAGTGATGTGGTGGAAGAAGAAACGGAAGAAGGTCAGATAGTAGTTCCCGGTAAATGAAAAAAGCGTATCTTTGTAGTGGTACAACCATAATAAGATATGCTATACCGGGAATTTAGTCCGCACGTACTACTCCACCAATATGTCGAAACCTATTGGGCGGCATCAGGGTTTATGAAGACCGAAGAATATCATAAAATTCTTCCCGATGGCTGTGTGGACATCTTGTTTTCCTTCGGCTCTGTATCTGCCAAAGGCAAAGTGATCCCCTTTCGTCCCAACATCATCGGGACGACGACAAGCTACATAGAGAACTATTACCTGAATACACTGGACATGATCGGCATCCGATTCAGACCCGGAGGGCTAACCGCTTTCACCTCCACCCCGATTCATGAATTTACCGATAAGATCATAGAGCTTACTTCAACCGATTCCCTCTTTGATGACGAATTCCATGCCGGTCTGCCGGAAATGAAAACAACAGAAGAACGGATAAAACACCTCGATTGCTATCTGGTGGGTAGACTTAAAAAGGCATTCGAACCGGAAAGGCGGATTATCCATGCTGTTAACCTGATACAACACTCAAAGGGACAGCTATCCTTACAGGACGTTGCAAGAGAAAGTTGTTTGTCGCCTAGACACCTTGAACGGAAATTTAAAGCATCCATCGGTCTGTCCCCCAAAGCATTCAGCAACATCATCAGGTTTAAATCCGCTTTATCCTATTTAGAACAAAACACGGATAGCGCACTACCGGATATTGCCGTCAGGTTCGGCTACTACGACAAGGGGCACCTCATTAAAGAGTTCAAAAACCTGTCGGGAGAGTTACCTTCGTCTTTTAAAAGATGAGATTGTCGTTTTTTTACACCTCACCTTTCCGTATGCCACCTATCTTTGCACCATATAAAAAAACGATAATATGAAAATAACCAATTATTCAATTACATTCCATACTGAAAAACTAAAGGAGTGTGTAGACTTTTACTTAAAGTATTTCGGGGCTAAAATCACTTTCGATGCCGGTTGGTATGTCACCATTCGTTTGGAAAGTAATGAAAATGTTCCTCTATTCCTCTCCTTTCAAGGGAATAAGAACGAAGACGTTCAGCAAAACTTCGCTGGAGGAGTCACCCTCAATCTCATGGTGGAAGATGTGGATGCCTGCTACCACCTGATTAAACCTGCCGGATTGCCTTTGATCGAGGAAATCACCGACCATGAATGGGGTGACAGGGCTTTCAGACTATATGACCCGATAGGGAATGTGCTTTATATCTATTCAGTACGGGAGCTGGACGAAAAGTATAAAAGTGCGGTAAAAGAGTAGAAACTAAGAGCATATCCGATATGAAATTTATATTACGAAAATTCAAAGATTCTGATTTGGGTAGTTTAGTGAAGTATGCCAATAATTACCATATTGCCAAGTTCTTAACCAATCAATTTCCACATCCATATACAAAAAAAGATGGCAAAGAATTCTTATCAATGGCAATAGACCATCCGGGTATTTTTACCATTGACGTTGACGGAGAAAGTATAGGTTCTATCGGATTATTCCAACAGACTGATATTCATCAAAAAAGTGCCGAATTGGGGTATTGGCTGGCAGAGCCATTCTGGGGTAATGGAATAATCACTCAGGCGATACGGGAAATCGTAGAATATGGATTTCAGGCATTTGATATTGTGCGAATATATGCACGTCCATTCTCAACGAATCAGGCATCACAACGGGTATTGGTAAAGGCCGGTTTTACATGCGAGGCACGACATAAAAAGGCCTTGTACAAAAATGGAGAATACATAGATGAATTCATCTATGCGAAATTTAAAGACGAAAGTAAAGAATAGCATGGAGGAAAGAATCATAACTACACTGAAAAAAAACAATCCAATATGGATAAACAGGCATGGGGAAGTCAGCTAAAAGAGTTGCGTTCCATCATAAGAGGAGATTGGGCCGCCAAAACAAATGCTCCGGTCAGGCATACGGAGAACTCACTTGATAAAGAAGAAATCGCCCGTTTCTCCGAGCTTATCAACATTGGTGAGTTACAAGCATATCGCATGGCAGTAGCACGGAACAGTGAAAACATCATCCGCAACCTAAAGCCGGAAGAAATGAAACGTGGAGTGTATCAGGCAAACCTTCAGCGAATATTAGACGAACATGCTATTGATGATGGACCGTCAGCCAACAAACTTTTTCCGCATCGAAAGCCGCAGTACCCATACCATATGTAAAGTTTAAATAATACTTAATAAATCATACTTTATTCCCGCTTTTTACCTATTTTTCGGTGAACTATAATAATGAACCAAGTCTTATGAAAAACAAATTTCTATTAGTAGGTATGCTTGTATCATTCTGGAGTGGAATCGCTTTTGCACAAAAGCCCGCACCGGTTAAGGTAAAAGATGGAATGGTACAAGGAACATACAAAGACGGACTAACTGTTTATAAAGGAATCCCTTTCGCAGCTCCTCCGGTTGGTAATCTGCGTTGGCGTGCTCCCCAGCCTCCTGAAAAGTGGAAAGGCATCTTGGAAGCCACTAAATTTGCTCCCGGGCCTATACAAGGTGGCACCCCTCCATCAGGGAAAAGTGAAGACTGTCTCTATTTAAATGTATGGACTCCGGCAAAATCGGGCAAAGAGCGTATTCCCGTATTGGTATGGATATACGGTGGAGGATTTGTTGCAGGAGCAACTTCAGAGCCTAATTATGACGGTGAAGAACTCGCTAAAAAAGGTGTGGTATTAGTAAGCATCGCCTATCGGGTTGGACAGTTGGGATTCTTAGCACATCCGGAATTAAGTGCAGAAAGCCCCCATAAAGTCTCCGGCAATTACGGTTTGCTGGATATGATTGCGGGACTTAAATGGATTAAAGACAACATCGCAGCATTTGGAGGAGATCCTGATAAAGTAACCATCTTCGGTGAATCAGCAGGTGGTATTTCAGTAAGCATGTTATGTGCCTCCCCATTAGCTAAAGGCCTCTTCAGAGGAGCAATATCACAAAGCGGTGGCTCATTCGGCCCTCCAAGAGTCACTACATTCCCGGGGGAAAATCAAAAGCGCTTAAAAGAAGCAGAGCAAAGCGGATTGGAGTATATGAAAAGTGCCGGCGTATCTTCTATGGCAGAGTTACGAAAAATAGCTCCGGACAAACTCCCGACAGGATATGGAGTAGGAACAGCATGGCCTACAATTGACGGCTATGTAATTCCCGATGACCAGCACAACCTCTATGAGGCAGGGAAATACAACGATGTTCCCGTACTTATCGGTTATAATTCAGATGAAGGAGCCAGCTTCTCGTATGCCAAGACTCCGGAAGATTATATAAAAGGAGTTAAGACCCGCTACGGAAAATTTGCCGACGAACTCATCAAAGCCTATCCGGCAGGTACTACCACAGTTCCGAAAACAGCGCGTGATTTAATGCGTGATGCCGCATTCGGATGGCATACATGGAGCTGGGCACGGTTACAATCACAAACCGGAAAGTCAAAAGTCTTTTACTATTATTTTGACCAACACCCCGACTTCCCGAAGGATTCACCCTGGTATGGACATGGCTCACCCCACGGACAGGATGTCGCTTACGTCTTTAAGCACATTGACGCTTCCAATCCTCAAACATCTCAAAGCGACCTGAAGATATCCGATGCCATGGCAACCTATTGGACTAACTTTGCCAAATACGGAACTCCCAACGGAAATGGGCTACCGGAATGGCCGGCTTTTAGTGATGCCAATCCCGTGTTGATGTATTTCAGTCAGACACCACATACTGGTCCTGTGCCAAGCGCCAAATCGCTCAAAGTATTGGATAATTATTTTAAATGGAGACGGACACCGGAAGGAGCAGCCTGGGCTAAATAAAATTATTTGTAAAATATAACGCGTTAATGTTGCCAACAGAGAATACAACAATAACGCGTTATATCTATTTACCTGATATCAAACCTTTCTTGATCTAACGATGGCAAGCTACATGGAGAACTATTACCTGAACACGCTGGACATGATCGGTATCCGGTTCATGTACTGATAAGCGAAAAGATATTGTGCCATAAGAAAAAATAAGATTGTCGTTTTTTTACACCTCACCTTTCCGTATGCCACCTATCTTTGCACCATATAAAAAAAACGATAAAATGAAAATAACCAATTATTCAATTACATTCCATACTGAAAAGCTAAAGGAGTGTGTAGACTTTTACTTAAAGTATTTCGGGGCCAAAGTCACTTTCGATGCCGGTTGGTACGCCACCATTCGTTTGGAAAGCAATGAAAATGTTCCTCTATTCCTCTCCTTTCAAAGAAATAAGAACGAAGACGTTCAGCAAAGCTTCGCCGGAGGAGTCACCCTCAATCTCATGGTGGAAGATGTGGATGCCTGCTACCACCTGATTAAACCTGCCAGATTGCCTTTGATCGAGGAAATCACCGACCATGAATGGGGTGACAGGGCTTTCAGACTATATGACCCGATAGGGAATGTGCTTTATATCTATTCAGTACGGGAGCTGGATGAAAAGTATAAAAGTGCGGTAAAAGAGTAGAAACTAAGAGCATATCCGATATGAAATTTATATTACGAAAATTCAAAGATTCTGATTTGGGTAGTTTAGTGAAGTATGCCAATAATTACCATATTGCCAAGTTCTTAACCAATCAATTTCCACATCCATATACAAAAAAAGATGGCAAAGAATTCTTATCAATGGCAATAGACCATCCGGGTATTTTTACCATTGACGTTGACGGAGAAAGTATAGGTTCTATCGGATTATTCCAACAGACTGATATTCATCAAAAAAGTGCCGAATTGGGGTATTGGCTGGCAGAGCCATTCTGGGGTAATGGAATAATCACTCAGGCGATACGGGAAATCGTAGAATATGGATTTCAGGCATTTGATATTGTGCGAATATATGCACGTCCATTCTCAACGAATCAGGCATCACAACGGGTATTGGTAAAGGCCGGTTTTACATGCGAGGCACGACATAAAAAGGCCTTGTACAAAAATGGAGAATACATAGATGAATTCATCTATGCGAAATTTAAAGACGAAAGTAAAGAATAGCACGGAGGAAAGAATCATAACCACATTGGAAAAAATCAATTCAATATGGATAAACAGGCATGGGGAAGTCAGCTAAAAGAGTTGCGTTCCATCATAAGGAAAGAGCAATTTATCAATGAAGCAAGAGCATTGGCACTCAATCTGCATTCAATGGTCTACTCATCGAAAAGATCCGATACGAACCAGCGTACATTCGAAGATGAACTATGGGAAAACCTGAATGAAGAAACAGCCAGAAAAGCCGTCAACACCAAAGGACGTACAGTAGTGTATGGCATTTGGCATGCCACCCGCATAGAAGATATCACCATGAATCTCCTTGTCACCGGAGAAGGCCAGATCTTTGAGAAAGGAGATTGGGCCGCCAAAACAAATGCTCCGGTCAGGCATACGGGGAACTCACTTGATAAAGAAGAAATCGCCCGTTTCTCCGAGCTTATCAACATTGGTGAGTTACAAGCATATCGCATGGCAGTAGCACGGAACAGTGAAAACATCATCCGCAACCTAAAGCCGGAAGAAATGAAACGTGGAGTGTATCAGGCAAACCTTCAGCGAATATTAGACGAACATGCTGTTGATGATGTAGCGTCAGCCAACTGGTTGATTGATTTCTGGGGCAAAAAAGATGTGGCAGGTATCATACTCATGCCCTGTCTGAGACATCAACTTGTCCACCTCAACGAGTCAATGGAGGCAAAGAAACATAAAAGATAGATTGAACGAACTAAACAAACAGCATATTCCGCTTTATTACTACGGTTTCCTGATCGTACTCTTAAAACAGCCACAGTCAGCTATGGAATCCACCTGATTATACTTGTCATATTTTGATTGCTCCCGCTGGTATCTTGCATTCAAATCACTATCAAGTTGAGCAACCAAATGCTTAAAATCTTTATCCTCTCTTTGAGTTCGTTTTGTTGTTATAGCATTCATCTATTTATAAATTAAAATTTGTACATGGCACATCCCGAAGGAGCGCAGATTTTACGACAAAATAAATCTGCTTTCTGATTAGAACCTATCAAAGCAGGATACAGAATCAAAAAGCGCTATGGTTCTCGATAAAATCTTTGTTCAAAAGCCATTTCTCTAATCTTGTCCAGCCATTCATAGATAACCCTGGGTGGGTTTTCATGATCCCCTTTCTTATATTCTTTCTCTAATGAAGAGGCAAGCAAAGAGAATTCCCGCTCCAAAGAGGTCAAAAAGATTCCCTTATCATCGGTATTAATTGAAGTGGATATAAAATGAGATTCATACTTCAGCTTCAATCCCAAATTGAAGAATTTAGTAATAGGATGATTTAAATAGGCACCAAATCCTCCGATCTTAACATTTGAAGATGGATTAGTCTCAATACAAATACGACGACTTTCAACATTGAAAAGCATTTCGTGCTGAACCTCTTTTATCAGTTGAACAACAGCATCTTTCAATTTCAGTTGTTCACAAATTGCCCCAAACTGCTTTGCAGAAGCATCATAATGATAAGCATAGTAAAGACTTCGTGCTGTTTCATTTTGCCGGGCAACTATTGCTTCTTTATTATCATTTAACCTATAATTATACCATGGAATCACATTCCAGCAATCAGACGAAATATTCGACTTCCAATCCACATAACATTTCGGATCATCACCTCTCAACAACCATGATAAATAATAGTCTCTGATAGTAGGAATGGAAGGAATACTCTTATAAACTTCCCGGAAGATACGCTCGTACAGAAAGACTAATTCTGCAGATGCCATCGGCATGCTTTTCATTCCGGTACCTCTTATATACAGCCAAACTACATTATCCAAAAGGACTTGCTTGGGCATTGCAACCGTATTATGTCTTGAATCGTAATACTTATCCACATCTATCCCCAAAGCCAATGCATGCCCTAAGCGATCTCCATTGCTAAAATTCATGAAATACAAGACTTCATCAATAGCTCGTAAACCATCCGTAACATCCAAAAAATCCTCACCAACATGAAAAGTCAATCCCAAATTTCTCATCGACAGAACATCATTACGAACCACCGGTTCCTTGCGTAAATAACGAAATGCCTGAGCAAAGACTTCAGGACGACAAAATATCTCCGAGTTGGCTGCATCTATTCCCACTACCCGGTCGCGATTAGCTTTACTTTTTTTACGCAACAAGTATATTGCTTTTGCCTGATCTTCTATTTTTATCCGCAGATTGCTATGCCGGGGCTTTAAATCAAACAGATCCACCTTCGTATCATCTTTGCATTTAATAAAATGCAAGATATAATGATAATTCCAATTTCGCGTTACAAGTTGTCTACCGACATCTAATCCGTCATAATAATACAAAGAAGGAAGTGACCGAGGATAGCCCATAAAACGGATATCCTTATCAGTATGTTTAATAGAATCTTCCAATTTCGAAACCGTATCCTTGGGGGTAATGCGTGCCTCCAGATAACGGTTACTGTTCTCCGAGATAAAAAAATCGCTTAAAGCCAGTACCGGAAGAGCACATTCATAGATAGAGCCTTTGCGGATAAAAAGTTCTTTCCGGCTTTCATATTCGGCAAAGTTTGCAAATCCAAGTTTCTCGTTAAGTTGAACAAGCTCTTTCCTAAATTCCGCTTTTATGAGTAAATAAGCATAAAACAATGTAGATAATAACGATTTAACATATTCCCCACTATAAATATGCCGGAACACTTCATACATCAAAAATCGCTCTCCTCCCAAAAATGCCATAGGATTATTCCCATCTTCCTCACTAATGCGGATAATATTGGCATAATCAGGTACAGTTTCTACACTCAAATCTTTCTGATATTTTCTTCCATAAATCAATTTAGCGGCATCAATCTTTCTGCTTAATTCCGGCAAATAACTTTGTATTTCATCGGGAAATGGGGATCTGATTATTTTATTGATTTCTTTATCAATACAGTAAGCCTCCTCTTTCCTGCCTCCCTCATTTATGATACATTGAAATAGTAAATAACGAATAGCAGCAGCTTTAATTACTCTGGAATGAAATGATGAAGAGTTTGTTTTGTCACCATATACTTTTTGAGCTTCCATAAAATGCTTCATTTTCTCAAACTCCTTATTCCTATTGCTGACGTCATTCATCAAACATAACCAGTTCAGCTCAAAATTGAGTGATGAACCCTTTAAGTGAAAATGGACGTCCGCCATTCTTTTTTCAAAAAGAGTATTTAAAGCTGCATTATCATGATCTATCACAGCCTTCCAAGTGAACGAATGCCTATGATTTTTTCCGACTAAATCTCTTGAAGCATAAAAAGAAGTCACAAAGAGATCTTCACCGAGCCAACTTGAAATATCATTCCAGCGTAAAAGGGATTCGTAACGACAAACCGGTCTATTATTCATCTCGTGCAACACCTCAGCACTAAATTGCAATAAAACATTAAAGACACTACTTTGGGCATAAAATTGATACATACAACTTTTCTCTTTATCATATTTCATCCATTTTGACTGCAACAATTGTGCTACGGCTGATAATTGATCTAAGGAATATGCATTGATTTCCTCTCTGAAAGCATTTCTGAACCAATCTTCGTCCACACAAACATCCGCCCGTTGATCTGGTGCCCCATTTAGTGAATCTAAAACAGTATCACAGCTCTGCCTCAAAAACAATAACCTTAGTGTTTGACGAATATTCTCCATGATAAATAATAACTTATTTATGCCTCTCCATTCTCTGAATCCTCGCTCACCCCAATAGTACTAAATAAACGATTCATCTCTTTTACAGCTTCTTCTATCTTTTCTCTTGTTATATGATCATCATAATTTACCAAAACTTCCTCAATCTTTGCCAGATATTTGGGATCCTTAGCCGCTGGATACTTCTTTAAGATTGTTCTCCTAAGAGTGCGTGTTCTTGTTATATTTTTTCCTATATTTTCTATATCAATAACAACCGGATCATATTGCGAAGCAAGATTATAATCAATATCAAAAATAGAATTAAAACATTCTATTTGATCTTCACTTGCACTAACTTTATCTAATAAATCAACAATACTTTTTGCAAAACAAAATTCAATAGAGTAATAACTTTCTTTACCTGAATCGCGATCATAAGTCTTAATCTCAAATGATGCTATTGCATTAAAGAAACCTCGCAATATGTCTATATCATTACCGGTTTTATAGTCCACATTTTCTAACTGTTCCTGCAAATCTTGTAGAACCTCTACGTTACGAATTGAGCAGAAAGACAGCCATCTGTCTATGCTAAAAGAATCAATATCACATCCGTCGTGTTTTACCGTTGCTTCTTTAAAGGCATATACTAATGATTCTTCTCTTTCATATGCATAGTTAAAAAACTCTTCTCCACCTTTAAACCTTTTATAACATGCTTTTATCCTTGTCACATTATAAAAGAAAGAATTGATATCAAAGAGCACATTTTTCTTCTTTGCTTCAAGAGACTCTGCATAATAAACAGTTCTATTGGTCCTAAATAACGATTCATATTCATCTTTATTCTTTGTATCTACTCCCCTAGATATACATAACATAAAGAACTCAGCCAACTGAACCTTCTCTTTAGATACCTTCTCTACTAAATTTTCGTTTAACCAATCATCAAAGCACTCATCAATTAAATTATGCAAAGCTCCAATATTAATGATCCGATTTGACCTTGAGACTTCCTTCTGTTTGTTTGTTGAGACAGAGGGAGTGGGAAGTAATTCCACAATTCTTGAATTAATAAACCGCCCAGCAACCAGTTTATCATAATTATCAAGCTCTAAAGCTGCCAAATTATAATGTTTCAAAACCTGTTCATGGTTTTGTTGATCTTTACTTGCAGAATCTTCATATCCATTTTGCTGTTTGTATGCTTCTGTCTTTTCATCATAATATTCATAAAGACGCATGGAATAAATAGATTTCAGTATAAATAGGAAGCGCGAACTATGCAGATCAGTATATTGTCGCTCTAATAGATCAATGACACCCAACACATCCCCCAAAGAAATATTATACACCATATTCCCTTCTCTCTGAATATAACCAATCTCTCTCTCCACTGATGTTACCTTTTCTAAAATAGATTTGAAGAAATCGGGAAAGGATTCACTCAAAACTTTAAGTACCCGATGATTGATCTGCGCAGCATCCGTTACCTGCAATATTTCATTAACATATTGTTGTTCCTTACTATTCAAATTATTAATAACCCAACTTTCAAAGAAATATTTTTTAAATAACTGTTTATTATAACTATTTTGCTCCTGTTTTTGAGGATCTTGATCTCTATAATTTGGCATCCCCCTCAGTAGTTTTATCAACATCCTCAGTTCGCGCAAATTACGTGGAACAATATAACTGGTATTAGTAAAAGTATTATAGAACAAATAGCGCGTTTTCTGAAAGATCAATTCCAACACAGCATGGCGGATAGAAGAATATTCTTCCGGTTCATTTTCTTTTTTAGGTTCAATTTTCAATCGGGCAAAGATATAAGCTTCTACATCAGGAAGAAAAATGCGTTGATTGTGTGGGACCAACTTTGTCATATAACGCTCCGTCATCTCTTCTATCAAATCCGATGTCATTGCCGCACCTTCCTTAAGCAATTTTTCATATTCCTGAGTATATTGCAACCGCTTAAGCATGGTTAATTGATCCAACTTGACAGCCATTAAAATCACGATATTAGGATGAATAAGATACTTACGGATTTGCTCCACCATCTCGGTAGCCTCCCTGGAATGCAAATCAATATCATCAATAGCCAGAAGGAGGGTCGAATCCTTTTTCCCTATATATTCCAGAAAAGCATCCACTAACTCTCTAATATTTTGCTTTAAATTTACGGCAGCAGCAAGAGCAACTAATCGTTCCAAATCTTCGGTCTGCTCTTGTTGTTTATCCAAAATACAACTTAAATTCTTTTGAGTCTCGCTAAATCTTTCTAGCAAAGTTCTCTTTTGGTTCAAATTGTCACTATAACTACTTGGTTCATATCTCTCTCTTTCCTTATATTGTTTATAAAGTTGGGCAACAAATACCGCTAAGATATTATGCTTATCATCAAAAAAAGAAGGGTCGATCAGATCCAATCCATAAAAATTGTTCAATCTTATATTTTCACCATTAATAAAATCTCTTCTGTTCTTTTCTTTAAGCAATAGATTGACAACAGACATCATACATGACGTCTTACCAGATCCACGCTCACCAACAAATGCAAAGATATTGTTATTATTGTCTACAGAGTCACTAAAATTAAGAGCACCAGTCTTTTCATTACCTGCACATCTCTTGCCTTCCCTTATTTTTGAGGAGAATCCCACATAATCATCAATAACACTCAAAGCTTTATTATATTGGTCGGAAAAGATCGAATTTTTTAAAACGTCTTTATCTATATCCTCTATAACAGGACGATTTTCCTCTCCTATCGTGAAAGTAATTAAACGTGTACTCATAATTATCTATTTTTAGATCTGTTATTTAAGTTGTGTTTATCAAAAGTCACCACAAAAATAATATTTCATTTATCATTTACAACAAATAATATCAAGAATTTAAAATCAATAGTAGATTATTTTCTGATTTAAAATCAAATATATAATATGCAAAAAATATAAACTATTATTTATCTATTGAAGTAAACATATCATTTTCTTTGCTTTCTGTTTTTTTTCATTAATCTTCTTTCTTTCATAAAAAGAGCGTATCTTAAAATAAACAGACGCCCCAAATACAGAAAAGTTTTACGGTTAAAGTCAATAAGTATAACAATAATTCATAGAATAGCAATAAAACAGGCTCCAACTTTCTAGCTTATTGTGGTATAACAGAGCTCTACAAACTGAGAAAAGAGCCTCTGCCTTAGCCCGAAAAGAAAATAATAGCGTGCAACTTAAAAAATTAAGCAGCTATCCAAACTTACAAGCACAGAAATCAATTACTATTATTTAACTATTTATAAATCAATAACTTTTTATACTGCACATCTGCCAGATTTACACAATAACAATTATTTGTACACAAACAACTCGAAAAAATTACCTTTAATTTATTTGGTTAATATGAGATTAAAGCAGTAAATTTATAAAAAGAAAAACATAACAATATAAATATTTCGTTTATTGAAATAGTATATTTATTAACATTTAAAAATTTAATAATTAGACAAATAACATTTAAAAAACATTCTGAGATGACAACAAATTTAAGTGAAGAAGAATGGATTATTAACGGATTTATTCCATTTGTAGACCTTGCAAAAAGCTATTTTCCAAATTCCACTACCCCTCAAGTCGCTGCCAGAAAACTCCGGGACCACATCAAAAAAGAAAAGCTTTTATTGACTGAACTAGAAAAACACGCGTACTCCAACAAAACAACCACGCTCAGCCCCAAACAGCAACGGGTTATTCTTACTTTTTTAGGTATTCCGCAAATAAACCTCAAATTCAAAGATAATCTCGCAAAAGCTGACTTTTGAATTCCAAATAGGTGTTAAAACAGATATTTATTTTATTATTATATTTATATATTTATTTATGGTGCACGCTTGCATACACGCATTAAAAGACGATGCATTCGTAATAAGCTAACCAACAATCTGTTAAGTACAAAAAAGACATGCACGCTTACATGCACGGTTGCAAAACGAGAATAAAGTCTGAAAAAAGCACCGGATAAACCGGCTGAAAATCCTTATCCAAAAGGGAATCGCCGTAATGCAAGTTCTGTTTTATAGAAATAGAACTTGCATTACGGTACAATAGCAGTTCTATTTGCATCAAACAGCGGTTCTATTTCAACCCATCGAAAAAACACACGCAAGATTCCCCACTCCATATACCTACCACCAACCGCCGTTTCAGGACAAAACAAGCATAATCGGAACGTTACAAACCGATTTGGAACGAAACATACCGTTTCAGGACAAAAGATGCGGTTTTGGGACGATACCATCTTTTTTTTAATGATCCAAACTTTTTTGCAACGAAATGGAACGGAATGAAACGATACGGAACGAAATAAACATCAGCCCACTTGACAAGCATAATTTTCAGCTTTAACTTTGTCGCAAAATCAATACAGAAATCATCAAAACTGCAATACATGAAATCAACATCACTCAAAGCAAAAGAGCAAGGTTACATCATTTTACCAAAGACTTACCTGAAAAAATATTTTAATACTAAAATATTTAGGCATGGGCAACTGGAAGATATTCTGAAAATAATCTTGCACGTCAACTATTCTGACACCGTATACACCATCAAGCAAAAAGAGATTTTGTGCCACCGTGGAGAAGCCGTACGTTCATACGCCCAATGGGGTACTTTTTTCGGCTGGACCCGCCAGCGCACCACCCGTTTCATCAACAAACTTCAGCAAGCCGGGGTCATTAAAATTTTGAGCACAAACAAAGATCTTCTTCACATCCGCGTCATCGACTACGATGTCTGGATGGGCAGGGAATTTATACCCAAACAACCCGGTCAGGAGCAAACGGAACAAACATTCCGGGAGTTTTGGGAAAAATATCACGACACGCTTTGCGTGAAACGGCGCAACATCGGCCGGGCGCAGACCGAATGGATGAAACTTTCCGAAAAAGACCGTCAGCTTGCCACTGAATCCATCGAAAACTTTTATTATAGCATTGAAGATACCCGATTCATTCCGCAGGCGTCCACCTATCTGGCGGACAAGGCCTTCCTGAATGACTTCAGTTACTAATTACAATCACAAATCACTTAATATCAAAAATATTACGGATGCATGAATATTGTAAATATAGCCAAAGTACTGACTATTCCAACGGTGCAAAACACCGATAGGCCGAAGATCATAAAACCTTGAATACCCTGAGAATTAAGTACTGAAGGCCCTGATAGTTACAAAGTGCTGAATACCCCGGTAGTTATAAACCCCGGGTGCTTCAATGTTGCAAACGCACTGAAATAGAGCATATTCTATTAAATAATTAAAATAAAAAGATTAACAATGGATTACGTATCACCACAAGCTCCTGAAATAGAAGAAGCCGTCATAGGCGCCTGCCTCATAGAGCAGCAGGCCATCACACTCGTAGCAGATAAGCTCCGCCCCGAAATGTTCTACATCACCCGGCACAAAGAAATCTTCAAAACCCTCCTCGCCATGTATCAGGAAGGTACTAAAATTGATATCCTCACCGTGAAGGAAGAACTGGCACGGCGTGGCAAACTGGAAGCCATAGGCGGTCCGTTCGTCATAGCACAACTCAGTAGCCGGGTAGCCACATCCGCACACATCGAGTACCACACCGAAATCATCCGGCAGAAATACCTCCGCCGGGAAATGATCCTGGGATTCAACAAGCTCCTCGCTTCCGCCGTGGACGACACCGTGGACATTGCAGACACGCTGGTGGAAGCACACAATCTGCTGGACCGCATGGAGGGCGACTTTGAGTGCAATAACCGGATGCGCGACATGGAAACCCTGATGACAGATACCCTCACCGAAGCCGACGGACGCGCCGAAAAGAGCAAAAACGGCGTGACGGGCATCCCCACCGGACTGATCGAACTGGACAAAATAACCTCTGGACTGCAAAACGGCGAACTCACCGTGATTGCCGCACGCCCGTCGGTAGGTAAAACGGCATTCGCCCTGAACATGGCCCGCAGTGCCGCAATGGCAGGATATGCCGTAGCCGTGTACAGCCTCGAGATGCAGGGCGAACGGTTGGGCGACCGCTGGTTGATGGCCACCGAGAACATCAATCCCTACCGCTGGCGCAACGGACTGATGGACGAGGAAGACCGTCGCGAAGCACGCAACGCAGCTGCACAACTCTCACGCCTCTCCATGTACGTGGACGACAGCACCGCCATCGGCATGGATCACGTCCGCAGCAGTGCCCGCCTGTTGAAAAGCCGTCATGCCTGCGACCTCATCATCATCGACTACCTCCAGCTGTGCGACATGACGCAACCCGGTCAGCCCTCCAACCGCAACCGCGAGCAGGAAGTCGCGCAAGCCAGTCGCAAGGCCAAGTTGCTTGCCAAGGAGCTGAACATCCCCGTGGTACTGTTGAGTCAGCTCAACCGCGAATCGGAGAACCGTCCTGCCGGACGTCCCGAACTGTCCCATCTGCGTGAAAGCGGCGCCATTGAGCAGGATGCGGACATTGTGATGCTGCTCTACCGTCCCGCCCTGGCACACGTCCCCACCGACCGTGAGAGCGGTTATCCCTCCGAAGGTCTTGGGGTGGTCATCGTAGCCAAGCAGCGCAACGGACAGACGGGTAATGTTTACTTCGGGCACAACCCTTCCATGACGAGGATAGAGGATTATGTTCCGCCGATGGAGTATTTGCTGAAACATAGCAAATAAAAGAGCAAAACAAAGGTGACCTACAAATACTCGTATATTCTAATAGAAAGGTCTATATTATAGTCCCTATAATATAAAAGCAAAATCAAATATAATACTTTATATTATAATATTTTTTTATATTTGTCCCCAAATCAACAATGGCATTAGTTCGAAAATACGAAAATTGATGTTATGAAATGGCAGGAATGCCATATATGCAAAAAGAACTATGATGACAAAAGTAGAGATAAATTTAGAAAGACTTCATTATTTACTAGCATTATATAGAATGTCAGTAGAAGACCTATTATCTTTACTGAATGTGGGGAAAAAGAAGATTGAAAAAGACATGTTATTAGCTAATGAGGTAGAGTTATCCCTACTTAAACGTATTGATGGTATTTTCAAAAAAGGCTTTAACTTCTATACAGATTTTTCACCTTTACCTCAAGCTGCTGAATCAAGTGTGTTTTTTCGTAAAAGAGAATTTGGAGTGACACTTAATTTAGAGTCAAAAAGAGTTGTAGATAGATTTGAAACGCTCAAGACCCGTCTTGACACTTATTCCAAGTTAGCTAATACTCGCTTCGATTCTCATGCACCTACTTATACTTTAGCTGATGATCCTAAACATGTGGCGGAGATTATAAGTAAGCTATTCCACCCTGGTAAAGTGAAAGACAGCAGACAGTTTTTGAAAGATTTTATTAACAAATGCGCAAATCAAAATATTTACGTATTCGAATTTATCGAAACTTGGAATAAGAAAGAACGTGCTAATATTGATGGATTGTTCTTACATCCTAACATGATAGTTCTTAAACGCCAGAAATCATATAAGCGTGAAATCTTTACGTTGGCTCATGAATTAGGTCACTGTATTTTAGGTAAAGAAGAAATAGAGCCCTTGGACGTTTTAGAATTACCAGTTGACAGGCAGGGCGATGATATCGAACGTTGGTGCAACGACTTCGCATTTTATTTTATTATGAATGACGAAGCGAGTATGTTTCATGAGATCAATGCAGTTAATAGTAGTAATGATTATTATCATGATTTGATTGTGAACCTTTCTACCCAGACTCATCTTAGCCGATTAGCCATCTATACACGATTGTATTTAGATAAAAAAATTTCATATTCGAATTATGTAACAATAAAAAACGAACTAGTATATCAATACGAAATTAGAAAGGCAAGAGAAAAAGAAAACGACATAAATAAAAGCAAGAAGGGTACCCCAAAGCCAATACTTTCTAATTTATATGTGGAAACACTGCAATATGCTTTTTTTAAAGGTGTCATAAGTGAATCGACCTTCTGTCAAAACTTAAGTATCAAATCATCTAAAATCCAAAATTATTTATGGTAGTAGCTGTTGATACTTGCTCTCTGCTCGCATTATCAAAATACTATTTATCATTTGATGATGGTCGGGTCTTATATAGTTTTATAAAATCCAAATATGAGAGACATGAACTAATTATTATAGATGCTATACTAATAGAAAGCCGCCAGACTGCAAAAGGACAAATTATAGAAAGCCTTTCCTTTTTAAATGAGAATACAAACAATATTGCTAAAACCGAGAATTTGTTTGCTCCTTCACCTAAACGATTCAGTAACCAATTAGATAATAATCTATGTGTACCTCTACAAAAAAAGCGGTTAACTGATATTGAATATTCAGCCGGAAAACAAGATTTCTTATCGACAGGAGATGCTCGCTTAATAATTTATGCACTTAATTATCAAAAAGAAAATCAGGGCAGTTTATTTGAGGATTTTTTTGTTTTAACAGAAGAAACTCGAGTTCAGAATGACGGAAAACTATTTAAAAAATTGCCGCTAATTTGTGATTTTCTTAATATCAGAACCATTACTATGCCTGAATACCTCAAACAAAATAGAGTCGCAATAGAATGGAAATCTTAATTAGCACTCAATGCAAGAATGTTATTTTGCATGCTTGATTCGCTTTGGTTTGTTCTTCATTACTTTCTGCAGGGCATAGGGGGATAACGGAATTTTGGGCAAGATCTCCTGAATTTGCTCCAAGCAATCCACTGCGCGAAGAAGCCCCAAGAAATTCCCCATCGTAATGTTACATAGTTTACCATTCTCAAACTGCCGTAAGGTAACCACACTCATTCCCGCCTTGTCCGCCGCCTCCTGTTGGGTAAGCTGGCATCCCAGCCGGTATTCCTCAAACCGTTACCGAGTTGCATCACAATCTCTGCATTCGATAAAGCCTTTATGTCTTTCCATTCATCCATAACGAAAAGGTAAATATATTTTCTGTTGTCTCATCATAAACGCTATAAAAACAAATATATTTATGCTTATACAGCAAGTTCTTATTGCATCGCACTACGCCACAAGTGTTTCATCAAAGCCCCTTCATTCCAGTAACCATGCTTACAGATTTCATTTTCATAAAAGCACAACAAAATAAAGGCTAAAATTACTTGAAAATAATCACCAAAATACTTGACTTCAGCTTTATAATTTAGTACATTTGTAATGTTGAAACGAGAAGGATTCAACTAACTTAAACCTTAACATTTTATCATTATGGATGTACTTGTAGAGCGCTATCAGCGCAGAAAGTATCTGAATCAGAAAGATTCGGCTAAGTTGTATTACATGCGTCAGAAACCTGGCGAAGTAAGAGTTACGGATATTGACAGCATATCCAATTTAATCAATCTAAATGCGCCCTGACCGGAGGAGACGTGAAACATGCCATTGAGGCGTTTGTGGAACAGCTCCGCCTATCGCTCACCCAGGGCAACAAAGTGAAGATTGACGGCATGGGCACTTTCCACATCACTCTGACCAGTGACGGTTCGGAACTGGAAAAGAACTGCACGGTGAAGAGCATCCGCCGGGTAAACGTCCGCTTTGTACCGGACAAGGCCCTGAAACTCGTCAACTCTTCCTACGCCGCTACACGCAGTGACAACAACATTGATTTTGCAATGGCCCGAAAAGACGATGAAACCGGAACGGGGTCTGATTCGGGAGGCAAATCAAACTCCGGGGGAGACTCGGGTAACAACAATGGATCAGGTGATTCGGGAGTTATAGACGATAATCCGCTAGGATAGTTTACTCCAACCGGAACACTTGCTTTTTGAATAGGCATCCTGTCATCAGGACAAACCGTTTGAACTCCTTTATAAAGAAAAATGCTGCGCACGAAAAAAATGTACGCAGCATTTACAATCCACACTAATGAAGAGATTTACATTGATGAAGCATTCGTAAAAGCCTCACCCCTGCATAAGGTTACGACTTACTTAAAGCCAAAAAAAGGCGTTAAATGGATATTCAACAGAAAAGAGACAGTGTAACCGGAGAAGCCTCATCCGTTTGAAAAAGAACACAATTATTTTATTGAAAACAACTAAAAAACAAAGTAACAATAATGTTAAACAAAGTTATCAATATCATCATGGCAATCCTCCCCTTTCTGGGAAACCGTAAGAAACGGGAAGAAATGCTCGAAGAAGTCAGACAATTCTGCGAACTCATCAAAGGACAATACGGCTTCCTCATTGAACAACTGGAGAAAATGCTGAAAGACTATTTTGAAGTCAGCAATCAAGTGAAAGAGATGCACACCG